>Ga0306926_10007175_pt1 | contig 12067 bp, 13 predicted proteins | sample flu12Cox44000178_FD_203759 | JGI IMG/M metagenome (GOLD analysis project Ga0306926, IMG submission 203759) | Lab enrichment of tropical soil microbial communities from Luquillo Experimental Forest, Puerto Rico - flux8day.12C.oxic.44.000.178 (v2)... | ecosystem: Environmental > Terrestrial >...
TTTCTCGTCAATGGCGAACAGGGTCCGGCGCTCAGGCGGAAGGTCCGAGCTAACCTCGATGCTTGACGGTGGTTCGGGAAGATTGTCCTCTGGCCGCGACAGCCCTTCGAACCTCGCGTTTTCATCGATCGACAGTGACCGGTGATAGATGTCGCCCTCGACAACAGCAGTGTCCCGCAGCTTGACGCGGACGGCATAGATATTACCCTTGACGCGGCCACCGATGGTCAACTCCTCAGCGACGATATCGCCATCGATTCGCGCGCTATCGGCGATCATAGCGTTTGAGGCGCTCAGTTCACCCTCAACGACCCCGTAAATCTTTATAATTCCTTTGCAGACAATTTTACCAACAACCGTCATTTCCGAGCTGATTGAGGACATCGCTTCTGATGGCAGCGTTGCTGCCGGCTGCGCAATGGCTGACCACTGCAGCGGCTCCATCCGCGCCGCACTCCAATCCTCACTGACTGCTTTACCTTTTTTAAACATGCCCGTTCTCCTTCTCCGAAGGGGGGAAGTTTCATGGGCGAGCCCTTCTCGCGCTACAGCAAAGTTATCCGAATTGCCTTATGTCAAAAAGGGGCAGAGATTCTGCTTTTTGGCACTGACCCCGCCATTAGCCCTTGCGGCTTTATGTCCACCAGTCCGTGAAAGCGGGTAATTGCCCGGGCCGCCATCGTGGCTGCCGTCTGGAAAATTCCGAATTCCACGTGATTCGCTCTTCTATATTGTAGTCGCCGTCCATGTTATCTTTGGTTTATGCGCTCGAAAGCTGTTAGAACAGAGCAAACTCCCCTCGGTCGACTGCTGAGGTCCTTGCCTCGAAGCCCTAGCCAGCGCGATCAATTGCAAACCTACGGTTGGCAGGACACCGACGGCTATCCGCAGTGCTGTAGAGACGTCGCAACGGCGACTGGATCGACAGGCCGGAAGTGCTCAGCCATTTCGGGAACCGGTTCTACCGCATACTACGCCATTTGACCCGTTCGAATGTTATAGCCCTACATGCCAGACGAGGAGCACGACATGTTTAGAAAGCGCAAAGAGAACCCGGCCGAAAACGATCGAGTTCCTCCACCAGTGCAGCAATTTCAGCGGCCGCCAGTTGTGGCCTCGGAGGAGGTGGAATCAACGAACGAGGTTTCGTCAATCAGCTCCGATATCACAATCGTTGGCAAAATTAGTGGCAAGGGGACTTTGAAAATTTCCGGACGGATTAAAGGTGAACTCCACGCCTCGAACATTCTGATCAGCGATAGCGCACAAGTTGAGGGTGACATCATCGCGGAGGAATTGACCATCCGCGGACGCGTGAAGGGAACTATCCATGCTAATCGCGTCAAGCTGAATGGTAGCGCTATTGTAGAAGGCGATATTTTTCATCGATCGTTGTCGATTGAGGAGAATGCCCGCTTCGAAGGATCGTCAAGGCGTGAGGAAACGGTTATTGATGCGTCGCAGGTTTTGCTCAGCCGGCCGGAAGCTCAGGCCGACGTCGATATTGTCTCTGTAATGGAGGGGGAGGAAAAGGACAACGGCCCTAGGTATGAACCGAAGTCCAACATTGCAGCGCGGTAACGGTCGGTTTTGATCTAACGGACGATGGGCGAGACAGTTCGTCCGCCGGCTGCGTCATCTGTGACGTCTATGACGCGCAGTGAGGTCGGCACAGCCTTGCGGCTGGCCCCTCGAACCCCGGAAAGCTTGCCCACATCCAACCCACTTGCCAGTATGGCCGCTTCGCGTAATCAATTCCTGCCCGTGCAGGCACGGGCTTACGCGTGTTCGTTGGCGTAGGGTCCTCCGGCAACATCGGCGTGGAGCCATAAGAAGGCTACAACTCCAGTCAGGACCCAACCGCCGCCCATATAGTTATACATGCGCAGCATGTGCTGCCGAAGGCTTTCATCAAAATACTCTGTGGAGGAAGGGACTGCTGACACTTGCCAGACATTGGGTGTGCTTATGGAATTACTCCTATGATGGGTTTTTTGATAGGCGCTAGATGTTGCTTCTCTCAACCACGGTTTCGACGTGACAGTCAGTGGGTCTGCCGGAGCGACGGCATCGCCAGCTTCGAGCGCATGCGCCACTGGCGCCATGGCGGGAGCATCTCTCTCTGGGCCTTCGACCTGACCTTCGCGGCGATCCGCTTGCCGTGCGCAAGGCTACGCTGGCAAGCTTGATCGCGCGCGCTGAGCCAGGTCTGCGGCTCGACGAGCACCCCGACCACGATGAGGGTCCGCTCGTTTTCGAGCATGCCGGCCGGCTCGTCGCTCGAAGGGATTTCCAAACTTGATGTCAATGCGGTAGGCAGGAGTCGCCGCGATCATTCCCGCCTTGGGTCCGCGGCTGGAGGAGCTGTCGGCGGCTGCAGCGCGAACTGATCGACCTCGATGACCAGGTTCGCGAGCATACTGACGACCAAAAAGCGGACTGGGGCAAGCGCGCGAGTCCCGGGCGCGGGCGCAAGCGTCAACTCCATTTCGCGACCCTCGGAGAGATATTTCACGAGTGGGGTCGAGGCGTCGAAGCCGGCAATCGGCTGGTACTCCAAGGAGCAGACAATCACCGGCCCGGCATAGCCTTTGCCGGCGGACAGTTTGTCCATACGTTTGAACGCAAGCTTGAGATTATAACGGTAGCGGCCGTCGAAGATGGACAGCGTGCGTTGGCACGCCGCTTGCTGCAGCTCCGCGCCCGTCCCGTCAACCGGAAGCAGCATTGCCGAGAGCGGATCAATGATGCCTTGCCGATCGGCCTCGGGCACCGGCCCAGCGGCGCTCGCCGGGGGCGGCGTCAGGATGAGTTCGGTAACATTGCCCGCCTCGTCGAGCGACATTGTTACGGCCTGGCTTACATCCCCGGACATGATCTTGGAGGTGAAGCTTCGCGGCTCGGGACGACCGTCCTCGACAATCCCATGCGTGGTCAGAGAAGCTTCGCCGCTAATCAATACCCGCATCGCCCCGCCAATGCGTCCACTTACCGTTATGGCGTAGTCGCTCTCCTTGAAGTCGACCCCCAGCGTCACGTTACCGACCGATAAGTGGGCAAATGTGATCGTATATGTTGCGTCGAGTCTGCCCTGCCCGCGCGCGGTATCTTGCCAACCAGTCGCGGCCAAGAGCACGAGGGCGCAGAACGCGGCGAAGGATGCGAAGCGCGGGCACAGCAGACCGGCAAACCGAATTCTGCGTTCTGACGGTACTTGGCCGCGGGCCGCTCCGCTTTGAGGATACCTGCACGCATAAGCAACAGAGTTGGCGCGTTGCGCCTTCTGTGCGTGCGACGTAATCACGGAAGGAATTTCGGTAGCAGGCGCCATCCCTCGATAGCCTCGGGTGGATTGAATTTACGGACTAGGTCCATTCCGAACTAGCAGGAACAATTTGTATCGTTGATAGCTTTCTGCCGGGATACACTAAGGGGTTGATGAATTCGGATCCGCTTTTGGGGCGGTGCTGAAGTGAATCGGCCGGCGGCTGGACCCGCTTAGTCTCGGAGCGACCCATCTCTGGCACCGCCCCATTTTGCTGCGATGCATTACACTGCTCTCGCCCAACCTCTTGGCCCTCGACCTGAGAACTAATCTATGAGGCGACGGGAATTCATCACGCTTCTAGGTGGCGCAGCGGCTTGGCCGCTCGCAGCGATCGCGCAGCAGCCGGCGATGCCGGTGGTAGGATTTCTCGGTGCCGGTTCGGTCGACACCTGGGCGCTCTATTGCGATTGGCGTTCCGATCGAGGTCGTCCTCGGGGGGTACAATCGTTGAGGCGTCAAAATCGCCGAGCGGTGGTACATATCCTTTGACGCCGTATCATTTCCGGCCGTCGCCCAAAGGCCAATCCGAGCAGCGGCCTGGAGCCTCGAAACATGCATCGCTTCGGTGTTGCAATCCTGAGCGCAGTGGTCGGCCTCTATCTGCTGGTGGGTCCTGCACGCGCCGGCGACGGCGAGGTGTGCGCGCAGGTAAGCGCTTCTCGGAAGGGCATTGCCAGCGATGAGATTATTGCTGCCTGTACCCGCATCATCGATTCGAGGCAGGCAACGGGAAGAGAGCTCGCCGCGGCCTATCGCAATCGCGGCATGGCTTGGAGCGAAAGGCGGGAACCCGAGCGGGCGGCGGCCGACCTTAAGGAAGCGCTCAAGCTCGAACCCGGTAGAGCTCGGCAACATGTCGGATGATCTACGCAAGCGCTACAACATCAAGGACGCGCTCAGAGGCGTCGTCATCACCGGCATTCACGCAAGCTCGCCGGCGGCGGACAAGCCATGGACGCCGGGCAACGTCATCATCGAGATCGCGGATGAGGCGGTCGGCAGCGTTGAGGCCTTCCGCAGCAAGCTCGACCGCATGCGCAAGGAGGACCAGACGTCGGCCCTGCTGGTGGTTGCTGGCCGCGACGGCGAGCAGTGGTTTGTCAGGCTGAGCATCGTGCCTTAGCGCATATTCGGGCAGTCGCGATGGCGTTCATGGCACAGAGCGCGGAAGTTATTGCCTGTCCCACCGATCTCCCCGTTCTACAGCCGACTCAGGTTGAGTTCGTCATCAACCTCACCTCAAGACCGCCAAGGCGCTCGGCTTAACTATTCCCCCCCACCTTGCTCGCGCTCACCGATCAGGTAATCGAATAGCATTGCAGTTAACTGCAAAGTTCGGCACCCATGCCCGGTGACGGCCGATGCTTTGTGCTCGTGCTTCCCAGGTGCTTCCCCGAAAGGCATGACGGCAGCTTAAGAATTATTTAATAGAAAATTCTCTTTACTAAACATGCGGTTATTTGGTGGAGCCAAGGGGAGTCGAACCCCTGACCTCTTGAATGCCATTCAAGCGCTCTCCCAACTGAGCTATGGCCCCACGGGGATGGCACCGGCGCAATGGACCGCCGGGCCTGCCTGCCGAATCTATTAGGTCTCCTCCTCGTCGTCCACGTCGCCGATGATGTCGGTCACGTCCTCGTCGCCTTCCTCCTGCTCCTCGATGAAGGTGGCGTCGTCCATGCCCTCGTCTTCCAGCTCGACGTCCTCCTCGCCTGCTTCCATGGCCTCGGCGTCGGTCTTCTTGCCCTGCGCCTCGGCATCGGCCTCCTCCAGCGAGACAAACTCGGCCTCGGCGGTCTCCGGAGCCACCACCTCCTCCTCGGCCGGTGCCGGCGCGGGGCGGGGGGCCGGCTCCGGCCGGCCGCGCGGGGGCATTGCCACGGGCGCCATGACGGTCGTGCATTTCGGGCAGACGATCGGGTCCTTGTTCAGGTCGTAGAACTTTGCGCCGCAATTGCCGCAAAGACGTTTGGTGCCGAGCTCGGGTTTGGCCACTGTCGGGTTCCTTGGTGCGCGGTAAGTGAGGGAGCTCGCCTGGGCGGGGGCTTCTCGGCGCGTTCACTTGGCGAGTCGTCCCCCCAGTGTCAATAGCGAAGACGCCGGCCGGCGGTATGTCCCGAGCGCCGTGGCCAGAGGGCCTCGAGCACGGTCACCGCGCTGCAAATCCGGCCCGGCGAATCGCCGTTGCGGGCTTTGCCGGGCGGGGCTTTTTTGGCACAACGAACCCGAAGCCCGGCAGAACGAACCCGGCCTTCGAGGGCCGCAGCAACCGCCGGTTTGGCCTTACGAACCAGGGGAGCCCGTTTCCGCCCATGACAGTCGCACTCTCTCCCATTGCCGCGCGCCGCTCGGGCCCGCTTCGGGGCTCGGTGCGCGTGCCCGGAGACAAGTCGATCTCCCATCGCGCGCTGATCTTCGGCGCGCTCGCGGTGGGAAAGACCCGCATCACCGGCTTGCTCGAAGGAGAGGACGTGCTGCACACGGCGGATGCCATGCGCGCGCTGGGTGCCTCCGTCGAGCGCACCGGAGAGGGCGAGTGGAGCGTCCATGGCGTGGGCGTTGCGGGCTTCAGGGAGCCGCGCGCGGTGCTCGATTTCGGCAATTCCGCCACCGGCTGCCGGCTGATCATGGGAGCGGTTGCCGGATGCCCCGTAACGGCCACCTTCGACGGCGATGCGAGCCTGCGCAAACGGCCCATGCGGCGCATTCTCGATCCAGTCGAGCGCATGGGCGCGCATGCCGTGAGCGCCGCCGAGGGCGGCTGTCTGCCGATCACGCTCAAGGGCGCGCGCGACCCCATTCCCGTGGTCTACCGCACCCCGGTTGCCTCTGCGCAGATCAAGTCGGCGGTGCTGCTCGCGGGCCTCTCGGCGGCCGGGGAAACGACCGTCATCGAGAGCGAGGCAAGCCGCGACCACACCGAGCGGATGCTCGCCCATTTCGGCGCCGAGCTGCGCGTGGAGGCCGAGGGCGCCGGTCGCCGGATCACGCTCGAGGGGCAGCCGGAGCTGCACCCCGCCACCGTTGCCGTTCCCGCCGATCCGTCCTCGGCCGCTTTTCCACTGGTCGCGGCGCTGATCGTGCGCGGGTCCGATATCGTCCTCACCGACGTCATGACCAACCCTCTGCGCACCGGGCTCATTACGACATTGCGGGAAATGGGCGCCGACATCGCCGTCATCGAGCGGCGCAGCGAGGGAGGCGAGGAAACCGCCGACCTGCGCGTGCGGGCCTGCGCGCTGCGCGGCGTGGAGGTGCCGGCAGCCCGCGCGCCCTCGATGATCGATGAATATCCCGTGCTCGCGGTCGCCGCGAGCTTCGCCGAGGGCACCACGGTCATGCGCGGGCTCAAGGAGCTGCGGGTCAAGGAATCCGATCGCCTCGCCGCCGTGGCCGACGGCTTGCGCCGCAACGGCGTCGAGTTCGAGATCGATGGCGATGATCTCATTGTGCATGGGAAGGGCGAGCCCGCGGGCGGAGGAACCGTGGTCACCCATATGGATCACCGCATCGCCATGGCCTTTCTGGTCATGGGGCTTGCGAGCGCAAAGCCGGTGGGCGTGGACGACGCCTCCATCATCGCCACCAGCTTTCCCGGCTATGTGCCGATGCTGCGCAGCCTGGGCGGCGACCTGGGCTGACGAAACAGCGGCCTTGCATGGCAGCTTCATTCGATCGCGATCAGCTGCTCGCTGCGTTGGACGAGGTAGGCAGGGCCGCCATTGCCGCGCGTGCACACCTTGATATTGCCGTGTACGGCGGGTCCGCATTGATGCTCGCGAGCAATTTCCGATTCTCCACCGAGGACGTCGACATTTCGGAAATCGGCCGCCCTTGGCCCGATTGGCTGTCAGAGGCGGTGCAGCGGATTGCTGCCGCCAACGGATGGCAGGAAGAGTGGCTCAATGATGCAGTCACCTTTCACCTGAGCCCGCTTGCCAACCCGGTGCGCGATCTTGTCGCCTTGGGGACCTTCCCGCGGGCGTCCGAGCAAGTCGGGCTTACGGTGTTCGTCCCGACGGCGAGATACATGCTGGCGCTGAAGCTCAAGGCCGTGCGGGTGGCCAAATTTGAAAAGGGCACGAAGGATCTGGCCGATATCACCGCGCTTCTCCGCGTGCTCGACATCAAAACGGCCGAGGCCGCGATTGAGGTGCTCGCCGAGTATTTTCCAAAGAGTGCAGCGGATGCGGACAAGCAGCGCTTTGTGCTAAAATTCGTCTTTGCTGCAGAAAGGTCTGCCGATGCGCCCAGCTACCCTCGCACAAGCCTATGAGCGGATCGCTGCCGGCGCGGATCAGGAGTCCACGCTCTCGGAGCTCCTCGACACATTCTATCTTGCTCGAACAGAACTGCAGCGGCTCGATGTTTTACGTGACGAGCCGCGTCTGAGCGGGGATCCCCGGCTGGACGCGCTTGCCGGGGCGATCGCCGAATACCTGGCACGACAATATCGGTTGCCCGAGATTCCTGACTGGGCCTTCGAGCCATGCCGCTATCTCGATCGGCCCTGGCATACCTCCCCGTTCGATGCCGACGCCATGCGCGAATATCTCACATTTGCGAGCCCCGCCGAATTTCGCTCAAGGAACATCTTCACCGAGGAACGGCCCCTTCGCCGCGCACGCAGCGGCCTCACGCCGGCATGATCATTGCCATCGACGGCCCGGCGGCGTCGGGCAAGGGCACGCTCGCGAAACGCCTTGCCGGGCATTACCGCTTGCGCCACCTCGACAGCGGGCTGATCTATCGCGCGGTCGCCCAGGCGATGCTCGAAGCGGCGCAGCGGCTCGATGACGTGGCGGCGGCGGTCGCGGCGGCGCGCACGCTCGATCCCGCGCGCTTCGACGAGCCCGCGCTGAAGCGGCATGCGGTGGGGGAGGCCGCGTCCCTCATTTCCGCCATACCGGAGGTGCGCGCCGCGCTGCTCGCCTTCCAGCGCGAGTTCGGCCGCGCGCCGCCCGGCGCCGTGATCGACGGGCGCGACATCGGCACCGTCGTGTTTCCGGACGCGCAAGCGAAGATCTTCGTGACTGCAACGCCCGAAGCGCGCGCGCGCCGCCGCGCGGCCGAGTTTGCGAGCGCCGGCGAGCGCATTCTCTACGCCGACGTGCTCGCCGATATCCGCAGGCGCGATGCGCGCGACCGCGAGCGCGCGACCGCTCCGCTCAAGCGGGCGGCAGACGCGCACTTGCTCGATACCACGCATTTGGATATAGAGGCCGCATTCCGGGCCGCCGTCGACATTGTCGAAGCCGTCCGAGCGGGCCGGAAGCGCGACTGACCGCGCTTCCGTCTTTGGAGGATGAGCCTGCTCCGCCCGCTTCGCCTGACGGCGCACCGGACCATCGTTGGAATCGCCGGATCGTGGGCAGTGCCCCTGCATGCGCGGAGCGCGTTGTGTTCTCGCGGGTGCGCAGGAGCGATGGCACGCGAAGGCGCCGCAAGCTTGAGCACGATCCGGCATCACGCCGTCCAATCCTGAGGAGAGTTCATGGCTACCGCCACCAGTTCCGCTGCTGCCCATCCCGCTCCATCGCGCGAGGATTTCGCGAAGCTGCTCGAAGAGTCCTTCACCATGGGCAGTCCGCAGGAAGGCACCGTGGTCAAGGGGACCGTGGTCGGCATCGAGAAGGATCTCGCGGTCATCGACGTCGGCGCCAAGACCGAAGGCCGCGTGGCGCTGCGCGAGTTCGCCGCCCCGGGACGGCAGGCCGATCTCAAGGTCGGCGACACCGTCGAGGTCTATCTCGAGCGGGTCGAGAATGCGCTCGGCGAGGCCGTGCTCTCGCGCGACAAGGCGCGCCGCGAGGAGAGCTGGGGCAAGCTGGAGAAGGCCTTCAACAACAGCGAGAAGGTGCAGGGCATCATCTTCAACCAGGTGAAGGGCGGTTTCACCGTTGATCTCGACGGCGCGGTGGCATTCCTGCCGCGAAGCCAGGTTGACATCCGCCCGATCCGCGACGTCTCCCCGCTGATGAATCAGCCGCAGCCATTCCAGATCCTGAAAATGGATCGTCGCCGCGGCAACATCGTGGTATCGCGCCGCACCGTGCTGGAGGAGACGCGCGCCGAGCAGCGCCAGGAGCTGGTGCAGAACCTGGAGGAGGGGCAGGTCATCGACGGGGTGGTCAAGAACATCACGGACTATGGCGCCTTCGTCGATCTCGGCGGCATCGACGGGCTCCTGCACGTCACCGATATCGCCTGGCGGCGAGTCAACCATCCCACCGAGCTCCTCAACATCGGCCAGCAGGTGAAGGTCAAGATCATCAAGATCAATCACGAGACGCACCGCATCTCGCTGGGGATGAAGCAGCTGCAGGAGGATCCCTGGCACGGCATCGAAGCGAAATACCCGGTTGGCGCGCGTTATACCGGGCGCGTCACCAACATCACCGACTACGGCGCTTTCGTCGAGCTCGAGCCCGGCATCGAGGGGCTGATCCATGTCTCCGAGATGTCATGGACCAAGAAGAACGTGCATCCCGGCAAGATCGTCTCGACCTCGCAGGAGGTGGAGGTGCAGGTGCTGGAGGTCGATCCGGTCAAGCGCCGCATCTCGCTCGGTCTCAAGCAGACCATGCGCAACCCATGGGAGGCGTTTGTCGAGAAGCATGCTCCCGGCTCGGTGATCGAGGGCGAGGTCAAGAACAAGACCGAGTTCGGCCTGTTCCTGGGGCTCGAGGGCGACGTCGACGGCATGGTGCATCTCTCCGATCTCGACTGGAAGCGGCCGGGCGAGCAGGTGATCGACGAGTACAAGAAGGGTGACCAGGTCAAAGCCAAGGTGCTCGACGTCGATGTCGAGAAGGAGCGCATCTCGCTCGGCATCAAGCAGCTCGAAGGCGACCCGATGGAGAGTGCCGGCGACCTCAAGAAGGGCTCGGTGGTGACCTGCGAAGTCACGGAGGTGAAGGAGGGCGGCATCGAGGCCAAGATCGTCGGAACCGATCTCACCACCTTCATCAAGCGCTCCGAGCTTGCACGCGATCGCAGCGAGCAGCGGCCCGAGCGCTTCGCGGTCGGCCAGAAGGTGGATGGGCGCATCATCCAGTTCGACCGCCGCACCCATAAGGTGCAGGTCTCGATCAAGGCGCTCGAAGTGGCGGAGGAGAAGGAGGCGATCGCCCAGTATGGCTCCTCCGATTCGGGCGCCACGCTTGGCGACATCCTCGGCACCGCGCTCAAGCGGGCAACCGAGAAGCCGGGCGAGAAGAAGGAAGAGGAGGATAAGGAAGAGGATTAAATCGGGATGAGTTGAGATGCATATAGTTCTTCCGTCATGGCCGGGCTTGTCCCGGCCATCCACGCCTTTGACCGCGCTCGCGATTAAGACGTGGATGCCCGCGACAAGCGCGGGCATGACGATACAATCTAATGTGATCCCTCTAGGAGACCTCAGGAGAAGGCAGAGGCCGGCCCGGCATATTGCGGACCGCCGGACTCTGACAGTCGTCCTCTGACATCAGGAGAGCCAGGCATGTCGCTCGATGCGGACACAATCGTCGATCGCCGCCGGATGCGGCGCAAGCTCACGTTCTGGCGCGTGCTCGCCGTCATTCTCGCCATCGGCGCGGTGGTGGCGGCAGGCGCTGCGCTGCGTGCGCCCGGCAGCGGGCTGCTGGGCGCGGGGTCCGCCGGCGCGATTGCGCGCGTCACCATCACCGGTCTGATCCGCAGCGATGAGGAGCGCGTCGAGGCGCTGGCGCGTCTCGAGAAATCGGCCGCCCCGGCGGTGATCGTGCACATCAACAGCCCCGGAGGGACGACGGCGGGCTCCGAGCAGCTGCATTCTTCGCTGATGCGGCTGCGGGAGAAGAAGCCGCTGGTGGTTGTGGTCGACGGGCTCGCCGCGTCGGGAGGTTACATCACGGCGATTGCGGCCGAGCACATCGTTGCCCAGGAGACCTCGCTGATCGGCTCGATCGGGGTCCTGTTCCAGTACCCCAATGTCGCCGATCTGCTCAAGACGCTCGGCATCAAGGTCGAGGAGATCAAGTCGAGCCCGCTCAAGGCTTCGCCCAACGGCTTCGAGCCGACGACGCCGGAAGCCCGCGCCGCCATCGAATCGCTGGTTGAGGACTCCTACGCCTGGTTCAAGAACCTGGTGAAGGTGCGCCGCAATCTCGACGATGCCCAGCTCGACCGCGTGGCCGACGGGCGCGTCTTCACCGGCCACCAGGGCCTTCCGCTCAAGCTCATCGATGAGCTTGGCGATGAGCGCGTGGCCATCGCATGGCTCGCCAAGGAGAAGCACATCGATCCGAATACCCCGGTTCGCGATTACCGGCTGCGCGACCGGCTCAGCGATCTGCCGTTCCTGCGCATCGCGGTCATCGCCGCGCTCGACGGCGTGGGACTGACCTCGCTTGCGCAGCGCGTCGAGAGCATGAGCTCGGTGCAGGCGATGGAGCAGCTGAACCTTGACGGTATGCTGGCGCTTTGGCACCCTTCGCTTGCGAACTAACGGCGGCGGCAATGATCAAATCGGAGCTCGTCCAGCGCATCTCGCTGCAGAACCCGCATCTCTATCAGCGCGACGTCGAGAACATCATCAACGCCATCCTGGGCGAGATCATCGCGGCCATGGCGCGCGGCGACCGCGTCGAGCTGCGTGGTTTCGGTGCGTTCTCCGTCAAGAACCGGCCCGCTCGCACCGGCCGCAATCCGCGTACCGGGGCGCACGTCTCGGTGGACAAGAAATCGGTGCCGTTCTTCAAGACCGGCAAGGAGATG
>Ga0306926_10007177_pt1 | contig 12066 bp, 11 predicted proteins | sample flu12Cox44000178_FD_203759 | JGI IMG/M metagenome (GOLD analysis project Ga0306926, IMG submission 203759) | Lab enrichment of tropical soil microbial communities from Luquillo Experimental Forest, Puerto Rico - flux8day.12C.oxic.44.000.178 (v2)... | ecosystem: Environmental > Terrestrial >...
GCAGGCAAGTCGACGCTGCTCAACCGGCTCGTCGGGCGCAAGCTTTCGATCGTTACCCCCAAGCCGCAGACCACACGGACCCGGCTGCTCGGTATTGCCACCGAAGGTCCCACGCAGATCATCTATGTCGACACACCGGGGATCTTTGCACCGAGGCGACGTCTCGATCGTGCCATGGTGGCAGCGGCCTGGTTAGGCGCCGAGGATGCCGACCGAACGGTGCTTCTGGTTGATGCAGCACGCGGCGTGGACCGGGATACCCGCCGGATCCTCGACCGCCTCGCCGAGCATGGCCGCGAATCGATCCTCGCTTTGAACAAGATCGATCTGGTTCGGCGCGGCGGCCTGCTCGGCCTCGTCGACATGCTGTCGCAGGAAGGCCGGTTCGACCCGGTCTTCATGATCTCGGGGTATACCGGAGACGGAGTCGGCGATCTCAAGAGATATCTCGCCGGCGCCCTGCCGCAAGGTCCGTGGCTGTTTCCCGAAAACCAGCTTTCCGACATGCCCGAGCGGGTGATTGCGGCCGAAATCACCCGCGAGCAGGTCTTTCTGCAGCTGCACGACGAGCTGCCCTACGGCTCGACGGTTGAGACCGAGCAATGGGAGGACAAAAACGACGGCAGTGCGCGGATCGAGCAGGTAATCTTTGTCCAACGGCCAAGCCAACGGGCTATCGTGCTCGGCGAGGGCGGGCAGCGAATCAAGGGGATCGGTGCCCGCGCCCGCGCCGAGCTTGAGCGTATACTCGAACGGCCTGTCCACCTGTTCCTGTTCGTCAAGGTGCGCGAGAACTGGGTCGACGACCGCGAACGCTATACGGCATTCGGGCTTGATTACGACGCCTAATGCAGTGGCATGACACAGGGTTTGTCCTCGCTGCTCGTCGCCACGGTGAAAGCGCCCTGATCGTCGAGCTTTTTACGCGCGAGCACGGACGGCACGCCGGCTTGGTTCGCGGCGGACAGTCGCCCAGGGTGCGAGCGATGTTGCAGCCGGGCAACGAGGTTGCCGCGACGTGGCGCGGACGCTTGGACGAGCATCTCGGCACGATCGGTTGCGAGCTGGTGCGGGCTCAGGCCGCGCGCATTCTCGACGATGCCGGCCGGCTGGCTGGTTTGACGTCGGCCGCGGCGCTGGTTTGCGCGGCGTTGCCGGAGCGCGAGCCGCATCCAGAGGTGTTTATCTCGTTCGCGCGGCTGCTCGACGCCCTCGATTCGGCGGTCGACTGGCCGGCGCAATATGTGCGGTGGGAGCAAAACCTACTGGGTGCGTTGGGGTTCGGCCTCGATCTCGGCCGTTGCACAGTGTCGGGGGCGACGTCTGACCTTGCTTACGTGTCACCTCGCACCGGGCGCGCAGTGTCGCGGACGGCAGGTCTGCCCTATCACGACAAGCTGTTGCGTTTGCCCGAGTTTCTCTGGCGCGACACGCCAGCCGACGAGGCTCAGCTCGTGCTCGGCATGACTCTGACGGGGCATTTCCTGGCGCACCACGTGTTCGCGCCACAAAGCCGCGCCCTCCCGGCGGCGCGCATTCGGCTGGAGGACCGCATGCGGCAAGCCGCAGTGGCGGCTAACATCGGCCGTTAGAGATGCCGCTCTCCTCGTTCCACTCAAGGTAATCGAGACATGCCCACGACGGCCCTTTCCGGCGAGGTCCGCAATGTCGACTTCGCCGATGCGCTCGGCGAACGCTATCTCTCCTATGCGCTTTCGACGATCATGTCGCGCTCACTGCCCGATGTGCGCGACGGGTTGAAGCCGGTGCATCGCCGGATCCTCCACGCGATGCAGCAGCTCCGCCTCGATCCCGCCTCGGGCTACAAGAAATGCGCCCGGGTGGTCGGCGATGTGATCGGCAAGTTCCACCCACACAGTGAGCTGGCGGTTTACGACGCGCTGGTGCGCCTCGCGCAAGACTTCTCCCAGCGCTACCCGTTGGTCGACGGACAGGGGAATTTCGGCAATCTCGACGGTGACAATGCTGCGGCCATGCGCTACACGGAAAGCCGGCTGTCGGCCGTGGCGCAGGCGATGCTCGACGGTATCGACGAGGATGGCGTCGATTTCCGCCCAACCTACGACGGCGAAGACCGCGAGCCGATTGTCCTGCCCGCTCGCTTTCCCAACCTGCTCGCGAATGGCGCCTCCGGGATCGCCGTCGGCATGGCGACCAGCATCCCGCCGCACAATGTCGGCGAGCTGTGCGCGGCGTTGTTATACCTGATTGAGAACCCGACTTGTACAGCCGGCGAGCTTAGTGGCCTTGTTCCCGGACCGGATTTCCCGACCGGAGGGGTCCTAGTCGAACCGCCGGAAAGCATTCGCCACGCCTATGAGATTGGTCGCGGCAGCTTCCGGCTGCGAGCGCGCTGGACGACGGAGACGCTCGGTCACGGACTCTACGAGATCATCGTCACCCAGGTGCCGTTTCAGGTCCAGAAAGGACGGCTCGTCGAGAGGATCGCCGCTCTACTCGAGGAGAAGAAGCTGCCGCTGCTAGCCGACGTGCGGGATGAGTCGGCCGAGGATGTACGCCTCGTCCTCGAGCCCAAGACGCGCAACGTCGACGCCGAACTGCTGATGGAGCAGCTCTTTCGCCTGACCGAACTCGAAGTGCGGGTGCCACTCAACCTGAATGTGCTCGACCCGCTCGGCGTACCGAGGGTGATGAGCCTGAAGGAGGCATTGCAGGCCTTTCTCGATCACCTGCGCATCGTGTTGCAGCGGCGTAGCCGCCATCGGCTCGCGGCGGTCGCCCGCCGCATGGAGATTCTGCACGGTCAGATCATCGTCTATCTCAATCTAGACGAGGTGATACGTATCATCCGCGAAGGCGACGACCCAAAGGCGGAGCTGACCGCCCGCTGGCAGCTGACCGACGTCCAGGCGGAGGCGATCCTCAACATGCGGCTGCGTGCCTTGCGCCGCCTGGAGGAGATCGCGATCCGGAAGGAGCTGGACACCCTGGTGGCCGAGGAGGCACAGCTCACAAAGCTGCTGTCGAGCGAGCGGCGACAATGGCGCGCGGTGGCCACAGAGATCACCACGACCGCGGCCGAGTTTGGCGGCGACACACCGCTCGGCCGGCGGCGCACATCGCTCGCCGCCGCTCCCGAGCCCGTCGAGATTCCAGCCGAGGCGCTGGTCGAGCGCGAGGCGGTGACGGTGCTGTGTTCAGCCAAGGGGTGGATCCGCGCAGTCAAGGGACACAACATCTCGGCCCCCGAGCAGAAATACAAGGAAGGAGATGCCCCCCGCTTCGCTCTTGCGGCCGAGACCACCGACCGCCTGACTATCTTCGGCACCAACGGCCGCTTTTATACGATCGGGGTCGACCGGCTACCGGGCGGGCGCGGGCATGGCGAGCCGCTGCGGCTGATGATCGATCTGCCGAACGAACACGACATCGTCGCCATGTTCCCCTACAGGCCCGGCATGGAGCTGCTGGTTGCGGCGAGCGATGGGCGCGGCTTTGTCGTCGACGGCGAGGAGGCGGTGGCCCAGACCCGCGCCGGCAAGCAAGTATTGACCCCGGGCGCTGGGGCGGTCGCGCAAATCTGCATGCGGGCGGAGGGCGGCGACTCTGTCGCTTTGGTCGGCGACAACCGCAAGCTGCTAATCGTCAAACTCGACGCGATCCCGCTGATGACCCGCGGCCGCGGCGTCATCCTCCAGCGTTACAATGCAGGCGGGCTTGCCGACTGCAAGGTGTTTCGTCTCGCCGACGGTCTGATGTGGCGCCAGGGCGAAAACCGCACCCGCACCGAGACCAATCTCGACCTGTGGCTCGGCGCCCGCGGCGCCGCCGGCCGGCTGGTGCCCAGCGGCTTCCCGCGCTCAAACCGATTCAGCTGACAGGGTACCATGGCTAACCGCTCGTCGTGCAGATCCGATCGCATTCCTCGGTGAGGCGTCGCGCGATTGGCCTCACAGCGTAGTGGCGAAAAGGATAATGCCAGCCACAACCGCAGCCCCGCCGACTGCGATCCCCGCGTAGGGTAGCGGCTCGGGTTTGAGGTGTACGGTTGCGGCAACACCCCAGATCAAGATGCCGAAAAGGACGAGCGCCGCTCCAAGGATTCTTTTGCGAGCCCTCCTGCGATGTCGTGGGATCTTGTCCCCGCCGCGGACTGCCATCATGAACGACCCTTCCCTGCCGGCGCTTCGCTTCCGGCTCGTCGGTCGGAATGACTTTACGCGGCTCATCGGCAGCAGGAAAGAGGGTTAACCGTGTTGAGTGTTCGTCGGAAGGTCGAAGCTCCGATCGGTTTTCCGCCCATAGCGATGCGGGTGGCCCCGCAGCAAGGTGCTCTTGCCGGATTAACGAAACCGGCGCATGCTGACCGCTAGGCTTAGCTAGTGCAGAGGGGAGGAACCCATGCCCAGAATCAAGCACATCGCACTAACGACAAAGGATCCTGGAAAGACAGCAGCCTTCTATAAGGAGGCCTTCGGCTTACAGGAGATCCGTCGCGCGCCGAACGGCGCCGTGTTTTTGACCGATGGCTACATCAACCTGGCGATCTTGAATTGGAAGACGGAGAAATCCGCCGATGTCGGTGCCAACGGACCTAACTACAGCGGCATCCATCACTTCGGCTTCGAGGTCGAGAACCTCGACGAGGCCGCGGCCAACCTGGAGCGGGCGCGGGGTGAGCGGCTCGAGGAGAAAGCGGGGCTCGATATGGAAATGGCTGCCGGCGGCCATCGCAATTTCGAGATGAAATGGGCCGGCCCTGACGGGGTGGTGATAGACATCTCTCACACCGGGTGGCAAACAAAATAAGCGGAGAGGAAGCAGCCATGGCCGATAACTTTACGGTCTGTGTCGGGACGGTCGGGACCGGCGCCTGGGTTAGTCCCGACGGTGGCGAGAGCTGGAAGCAAGTGAGGGCGGGTCTGTGGGCCGAAAGCCGCATCTTTGGCTTCGCAGTCCATCCGAAACTGCCGCGCACTCTCCTCGCCGGCGCCGATGACGGCGTCTACCAGAGCGAGGACGGCGGCGAACACTTCGAGCGCCTAAATTCGCCGATGAACGCGCTGCATGTCTGGAAGGTCGCCTACGATCCGATCGACCCCAACGTCATCTTCGCCGGCACGCGGCCGGCGGCTTTGTACCGATCGGCCGATGGCGGGCAGCACTGGGAAAAACTTCATGCCGACATGGCCGATGAATGCCCGAACGTCCGCGTCCCACGGGTGACTGCGTTGACCGTCGACCCGTCGGACCACCGCATCGTATGGGCGGGTGTCGAGGTCGACGGCGTGCGGCGCAGCCGCGATTGCGGAGAAACCTGGACGCGCATCGCGGGCGGGCTCGACGATCCCGATATCCACGACACGGCGGTCATCAGCAACGGCTCGACAACCGTGTTGACCAGCACGCCGCGGGAGATCTTCGCAAGCAACGACGGCGGCGAGAGCTGGCAGGGCTTGGGGGTCGGCAAGCATTTTCGCCTGCCATACTGTCGCAGCCTGGCGCTCAAGGCCAACGACCCCAAGGTGCTTTTCGTCGCCACCGGCGACGGCGCGATCGGCAGCACGGGCGCGATCCAGCGCTCCAAGGACAGCGGGCGGAGTTGGCAAGCATTGCCGCTGCCGGTCGAGCCCAACTCGCCGATCTGGGCCTTCGCAACGCATCGGGCGCAGCCCGACCGAATCCTCGCATGCAGCCACTACGGGGAATTGTTCGCCAGCAACGATGCCGGGGACTCCTGGGTCAAGTTGCGGCGCGAGTTCGCCGAGACCCGCGCCCTGACCTGGACACCAATTTAGCTAAATCAAATGCGCCACCGGGCCCGGCCGTCCATTGCGCGGCCGAGGCCGGCTGGAGGGCTGTTCGAGCAAAAGTCGCGGCGGTTCCGCAGTCGCGTCATCAACCTGCAGGGGAAGTAGGCTATGGTGACTGGGCAAGCGCCCCCGCGCTCTCAGACCGGGCAGTGGCAAGCCGCAGCGGTCTCGCCCAAATCCGCTTGGCCAGCATATTTAGGGATCACCGCACTCTTGGTTTTGATCGTCGTGGCACTCGCCGGCGGTATCATTTGGTACAATTTGCGGAAATCGACCGAACTGATGCTCGCGGCGGCAGAGCGTCAGATGGTCGAGACCGGTGAGAAAATCTCCGATCGGATCAAGCTGCTCTACGACCCCTTATATGCGATCGTGGGCATCGCCTCTCAAGTGTCCGAGATCAAAACCCCGCTCGGCGACAATCGCCACCCTCCAATGGCGATGCTTTTGCGGGTCCTGCGCTTCTACCCTCAGATCCTCTCGTTGTATGTCGGCCTTGAGAACGGCGATTACTTTGGGGTGACCCACATCGCGGGGAAATCCCGGGCGCGGTTTCGTGACGCGTTCAAAGCGCCGGAGAATGCTGCCTTTGCGACCAAGATCATCACTTCCGGGAAAGATGGGGCGCGGGTGGAAAGCTGGGTATTTCTCGACGATGACGGCGTCGAGATCGGACGCGACGACACTGTTGCGCCGGAATTTGACCCGCGACAGCGTCCTTGGTATGGACCGGCACTGCACAGTGACCATGTGGAGGCAAGCGATCTCTACATCTTCGTGTTGAACAAGGAACCCGGTTTCACCTTGAGCCGCGGCTTCCGGGCCGCTACGCCCGGCGTCTTCGGAGCTGACCTGACAGAGACGGACTTGTCGGATTTCTTAGGTGAGCAGCGCATCACCCCTGGAAGCCTCAGCTTTATATTCACCCGCTCGGGGGGGATCGTGGCATATCCGGACCAAGCCCGAGTCACCGCGCTTCTCGAGCATAGCGATCAGGCCACGCCTAGGTTGGCGCGGTTGTCCGAGCTGAAGGATCCAGTTGCCACCGGGGTGTTCGCGGCCTACCGGGAGAGCAGCGGTTCGGGGAATTTTGTCTACGATGTCGTAGGCCGGAACTACATCGGCCGGGTGGTTGAGATCCCTGCCCGCTATGGTCACGACCAGCTGCTCGGGATTGCCGTGCCGATCGACGAGATCGCGCAACCGGCGATCGCAGTCCGCAATCAGACGCTCTTTTACTCCATTGCGTTTCTCGCCTTTACGCTTCCGCTCTATGTGACGTTGATCGTCTTCTGGATCGACCGCAGACTCGGAAGTCGCGCTGCGCCATTTCGCATAGCTGAAGACGACTAGCGTGAAAGCGTTGACGACGCCCAGAAGAAGGCTGAGAGTTGACTGACGCCATCTACGCCGTGAACGACGGTGATTGATCACGACCAGGAGGAATCTTATGCCTGACGACCTTACGCCCGACGCCATCGGTGGAACCACAGCGGCCCAGCGCGGCGCGCTGAGCGGCGTACGAGTGGTGGATCTGACCCAGTTCGAGGCCGGGACGTCCTGCACCCTGACCTTGGGATGGCTCGGCGCCGAGGTCATCAAGGTCGAGGAGCCGACCAGGGGCGAGCAGGGTCGCGGCGCGTCGACCGACAAAAAGGGCGTCGATTCCCAATACTTCATGCTGCTCAACGCCAACAAGAAGAGCGTCACCGCCAATCTGAAGACCGACAAGGGGCGCGCCATTCTGCGCGGGCTGATCGAAAAGGCCGATGTCTTTGCCGAGAATTTCGCCCCCGGCGTCATCGAAAGGCTCGGCTTTGGCTATGACGTCGTCCGCGAAATCAACCCGCGCATCATCTATGTGTCGGTCAAGGGCTTTGGCGACGACAGCCCTTATAAGAATTACCTCGCCTTCGACATGATTGCGCAGGCGACCGGGGGTGCGATGTCGATCACCGGCGAGCCCGACGGCCGCCCGATCAAGCCGGGTCCGACGATCGGCGACACAGGCACCGGCCTCCACGCTGCGATCGGCGTCCTTGGTGCGCTCTATCAGCGGCAGTTCACCGGCGAGGGCCAACTGATCCGCTGTGCGATGCAGGACTGCGTGATCAATTACGGCCGCATTTCCTACGCTGCCCAGTATCTGTGGGGCCATGCTGCTCCGCGCATGGGCAATCAGAGCATCATGGGCACCAATTCACCGAGCGAGGCGTATCCGTGCAAGGGCGGCGGGCCAAACGACTATTGCTATATCTATACGTCGCGCGCCAACCAAGCGCATTGGGAACGCATCGTAAAGATGATGGGACGCGAGGAGCTGATCGGCGATCCGCGTTTCGACAGCCCAGAGGAACGGTTCAAGAACCGCCATGTGGTCGACGAAATGCTTTCTGAGTGGACCAAACAGTACGACAAGATCGAGGTCATGCGGCGGATGGGCGAACAGGGCATTCCCGCCGGCGCGGTGATGGACACGATGGAGCTGTCGAACGATCCGGACCTCAATCGGCGCGAGATCTTTGTCACCGTAAAGCATCCGGTGCGCGGCGACTTCAAGATGCCGGGCTGGCCGGTCAAGATGAGCGCCTCAAAAGTGCCGATCACCGCCGCACCTCTGCTCGGCGCCGATACCGAGGCCGTCTACAGCAGTCTCTTGGGGCTGAGCAAAGAAGAGATCGCCGCCCTGCGCGAAGAAAAAGCCATCTGAGCCGACACCCTCCCATCTTCCTCCTACGCACGCGGGGAGGCAGATGGGGAGCGCATCCGGGGGAACCGGACACGATGAACACGACCGGCGGCGGCCCGACAGATACCGCTCCGATACACCACCGCTGGGAGCCGGCTCAGAGCTACCCCGATCCTGCGGTGCAGACGCTTGATCCGCGCTTCGACGAGATCAAGCCGCCGATGAACTCGGGCCTCGACCGTCTTGCGACCGGATATCGTTGGGCAGAAGGCCCGGTGTGGTTTGGTGACGGCCGCTACCTGTTATGGAGCGACATTCCCAATAACCGCATCATGAAGTGGGAGGAGGAAACCGGTGCCGCCAGCGTGTTTCGCAAGCCGTCGAATCACGCCAACGGCAATACCCGCGACCGCCAGGGGCGGCTTGTCACCTGCGAGCATGAGGGGCGGCGGGTCACCCGCACCGAATATGACGGATCGATCACCGTCATTCTCGACCGGTTTGACGGCAAGCGGCTGAATTCGCCAAACGATATCGTCGTCAAATCCGACGGCTCGATCTGGTTCAGCGATCCGGCATTTGGGATTCTCGGCAATTACGAGGGCGACAAAGCGTCCCCCGAATTGCCGACCAACGTCTATCGGGTTGATGCTAAGACCGGCCAGGCGACGGTGGTGGCGGGGGATATCAACTTCCCAAACGGGCTGTGCTTCTCCCCGGACGAGTCCAAGCTCTACCTTGTCGAATCGCGCGCCCGGCCGACGCGTCTGATTCATGTCTATGACGTGGTCGAGGACGGGACGAAGCTCGCCAACGGCCGAGTTTTTGTCAACGCCGGGGAAGGAAGTCCGGACGGCTTCCGCTGCGATGTCGACGGCAACCTGTGGTGCGGCTGGGGTGGGAGCGAGGCGCTGAACGGCGTCGTCGTGTTCGCTCCGGACGGGACGATGATCGGCCGGATCGCACTCCCCGAACGCTGTGCCAATTTGTGTTTCGGGGGGCGTAAGCGAAACCGGCTGATGATGGCCGCCAGCCGATCGATTTATTCTGTTTATGTGAATACCCAAGGTGTAGCGGGTGGCTGATTTGACGGTCTGGTCCGCCCGATAAATTTCTCCTAAGCTCGGCTGCTCAACCGCTGGAGGAACGGATGAAACGCCTTGCTTTGCCTAATGCTGACGGTTGCAGCCTGCGCCACGCCACCACCCCCACCACCCCCGCCAGCACCCCCGCCCCCTGCACCGACGCCCCCGCCGGTTTTCCTGGTCTTTTTTGACTGGGATAGCGCTGTTGTGGGTCCGAGTGGGCGGGAAGTCATCGGACTGGCCGCGCAGACGTATAAAGCGGGATCCCCCGTAACCGTTCAGGTCACCGGATTTACTGACACATCAGGCTCGGCCGATTACAACCAACGCCTGTCCGTGCGGCGGGCCAACGCCGCAGCCGCGGTCCTGGTGCAGGACGGAGTGCCACAGAACGCTCTCGTGGTTACCGGGCGGGGCCAGAACGACCTGCGCGTACCGACGCCGGATGGCGTCCGCGAGCCGCAAAACCGTCGCGTGGAGATCGTTGAAGGCGGCCCTCCGGGCCCTGTGTCGATGCGATAGCCGGTCGGATGAAAAAGGGCGCCGCGGGCGCCCTTTTTGAGGCCGCCGTCTAGATCTCTTCGTAGGCTAGACGGCGGATTTTTTCCAAATTGCGGCCTTCGATGCGGATGAGCCGGGTCGAACCTCTACGACTGGGCGAATGGAGGTCACCTTCGTTGTAGACGTGAGCCTCGCCGGGCGCGAGAGTGTATTTTCTGACCAGTCGCACCTTGCCGGGCTTGTCCTCCGCTGCCGGCTCGACCAACGCCCAGTCGCTCATTACTGTCTCGCCGCGCGCCTGACCATAGATCGCCCAGCTCGGACCGTGATCGTGTGGCTTGCTCTCTCGGGCGCCATGGTTGACATGGCCAAGAATGCAGAACCTGAGTTCCGGATCCTCGTAGAGGATCTTCCGCTCCGGAACGTCGTCACCAAGATGAGCGGCGACGAACGCGTCGTCCTTCAGGACCTCCTCGACGAGCGCACAGACTTTCTTGCGGCCTGCGACCCCTGGATCGTCTGCCAGGATACGATGACATGCGTCCGAGAACTGCGCGAGAGTGTAGCCCATCCACCTACCTCCTTCTTGCCAACGTCGCGGCTTTACGCTGGCAGCGAGCCTATCCTTGCGGCAAGGTTCGCACAAGATCCGGAGCGAACGGCCCGCTAGGCGCGGCGAATTACACCGTAACGGATTCCGGATGCGATTAGAGGAGGGGCGCCTCGATGGACCACGATGCCGACGCGCTTGCGCAGCCCGAGGACGGCGGCGTCGAACGCAGCCCGCAGCGCGTTGCGCGCTTGGTGCTGGCTGCGGGGCTGCTCCTTCTCGGGCTGTGGATCTTGCACCGATACCTCGCCGCGCTCTTGTGGGCCGCGGTATTGGCGATCGCCCTCTGGCCGCTCTATCAACGCTTAGTTCGCGGACTCGTGGGGTACGGCGAGCGAGTCTTCGCGCCGCTCGTCCTGACCCTGTCGATCGGGCTCGTCTTCATCGTGCCGTTCGTCTATGCGGCCGTCGAGGTGGCACGCGAGACGCACGTCTTCGTTCAATATCTCGTAGATGCACGACACAACGGGATCCCGGTGCCGGAGTGGGTTCCGCAGCTTCCCGGCATCGGCTACCCGCTCGAGGAGTGGTGGCGCACCAATTTGAGCGACCCCAAGGCTGCCGAAGAGCTGCTGGGACGCATCTACTCGCGGGTTCCGGCGGAATCAGCCCGAGAGGTCGGCGGAGAGATCGTTCATCGGCTTATCCTCTTCGCGTTCACCTTGCTCACCCTATTTTTCCTGTTTCGCGATGGCGCCGCTTTGAGCCAGCGGCTGATTACCTTGAGCGATCGTCTGCTGGGGGCTCAGGGCGAGCGGATTGGGCGACACATGATTCAGGCGGTGTTTGGAACTGTGAACGGCTTGGTGCTCGTGGGACTGGGTGAGGGTGTCCTGCTGGGCATCGCCTATATCCTCGCCGGTCTGCCGCATCCCGTGACGATCGCAGTAGTGACCGGCATACTCGCAGTGATCCCGTTCGGTGCGCCGGTCGTGTTCGGCGCCGCCGCGTTGTACCTGGCAGCGGCCGGTAGCACGACCGCCGCCGCCGCGGTGTTCGGTTTCGGGGTCGCAGTGGTCTTTGTCGCCGATCACTTCGTCCGCCCCGTCCTAATCGGCGGAGCGGTCCGCCTGCCGTTCCTGTGGGTGTTACTGGGCATCCTTGGCGGATTGGAAACCTTTGGGATATTGGGACTTTTTCTCGGCCCTGCGGTTATGGCCGCGCTGATCTCGCTGTGGCGAGAATGGACCGACCTTGAACCGTCGGGCATCGTCTGACCCGATGGCCGGGTCATAGAAATCGCCAAAAGCGTTACGGTTGGGCAACGCGATCGGAAAATGCTGCTATAGTGATCAATAGGGCTGCGGAGTTGGCCTTGCCGGCATGCTGTCCTCCGCTGATAATGCAGCGGCTGCCCTGACGGTTCGCGACCCGCTCGTCGTATGG
>Ga0306926_10007178_pt1 | contig 12065 bp, 12 predicted proteins | sample flu12Cox44000178_FD_203759 | JGI IMG/M metagenome (GOLD analysis project Ga0306926, IMG submission 203759) | Lab enrichment of tropical soil microbial communities from Luquillo Experimental Forest, Puerto Rico - flux8day.12C.oxic.44.000.178 (v2)... | ecosystem: Environmental > Terrestrial >...
AAGACCGCCAACACCCTGTCGGCGGCGGGCGGCGCGTCGGACCTGACCTCGTTCAAGGGCAGCGCGGTCCTGACCTATACCTATGACGCGCCCGAGCCCGTGACCCTGTCGCTGTTCGGCGCCGGCCTGGTCGGTGCCGGCTGGATCAGCCGGCGGCGCAGGAACAAGGCTTAATACTGTCATCCGTGAGGAGCGGTGCGCGTGGCGCAGGAGCAGGTCCGGTGGACCTGCGATAGCGACGAACGCCCGAGGCGCTAGCGAGGGCACGGTGCACCGCGCAGTGGTGCGCCGCAGATCCGGAATCCGGCATCTGTGCGAAATCCAGATCCTGGTTCAGCAGCGCATCGTGAGAACGCTGCGCTGCGCCCGGGATGACAGAAGGTGCCTCGCGCGACCGCTCCTCACGGAGCCGGAAACAGCGATGGCGTCCATCCCCTGATCCGGTAGTAGACCAGTCCGGTCCATTCATGCAGGGCCCAGTCCAGGCCCTGCAGTCCGCCGCTCAGGCCGGGCGTGCTCCAGGCTTCATCGTGGGTGTGATAGTCCACGGGAAAGGGAATGACCGTCCAGCCGATGGCTTGAAAACAGCCCATGGCGCGCGGCATATCGGCGGCGGATGTCACCAGCACCCAGCGATCCTGTGGTTTGGGCTGGACCAGGCGCTGCGAGAACACCGCATTGTCATGGGTGTTGCGGCTTTTGTCTTCCAGCCGGATGCGCCGAAGGTCCACGCCCTGTTCGACGAAAAAGCGCCGCGCCTCCTGCGCTTCCGTCGCCGACGTGCCGTCCACCGCGCCGCCGGTGAAGACCAGCCGGGCGCCGGAAAAGCGCCGGGCCAGGCCGACAAAGGCGGTCATCCGTTCGGCGTGACTGTTGAGCGGCACCGTGCGGCGGCCGACGCCTTCGGCGGGCGCAAAGGCGCCGCCCAGCACGATGATGCCGGTGATGCGCGCCGGCAGCGGCGTCTGCACAAAGCGGTTCTCCAGCGGGCGCAGCAGCCAGCTGCTGGCCGGGGTCCAGGCCATCACGGCCAGGAACAGGGTGACGCAAGCCACCACCAACGCCGCCCCGCGCGATCGCCGCAGCAACAGCGCCACGACGCCGAGACAGAGGATGGCCAGGATGACGGTGCTGGGCAGGGGCAGGCGCCAGATGATGTTCGCTAGCATGAAGCCTTTGGGAAAACCGGCGTCGCAGGCGGCATGATAGAGCGCCGCATCACCGCATTCACGCTATTTTATATTGACGAACGGCAGCGAGTTCCCCGGCACCATGGTTGTGGGCAGCACGCCGTTCCACTTTTCGGCAGCAACCAGGGTGGGCAGGCCGGGATTGTCGCGCAGCGCGTCGCCGCGCGCCTTGATGGCGCCCGCCTCGGCATTGCCCTGCACTTCGATCTGGTGCGCCTTGGCGTCGGCGGCGGCCTTGACTTCGTAAGCCGACGCGTCGGCGTCGATGATGCGCTTCTGCTTGTCGGCTTCGGCCTGCTGCTGTTTGACGATGGCCTGCATGCGGGCTTCGACCGCGCCTTCATATTGCTGGGAGAAGGAGATGTCTTCGATCTGCACGCTGTCGATCACCACCGGCCCGCGCACGGCGGTGCGGATGGCGTTGTAGACTTCGGCATTGAGCGAGGCGCGCTTCTGGATGGCGTCGGCGGCGTCGAACTGGCCGAACACGTTCTTCAGCTGTTCATAGGCGCGCGGATTGATGATGCGCAATTCCATGTTGGCCAGCGACCCATACTGGGCATAGACCGCCGAGGCATCGGTGACATGATAGTTCACCGACACCGCGATGGTGGCAGGCTGCTGGTCGCGCGAATAGGCCTGCATGCGCGCGTCGCTGTCGCCGGTGCGTTCGAAAGCGTCCTTCTGGATCTGCACCGACACTTTTTCGATGGTGGTGACGATGGGCAGCTTGAAATGCAGGCCCGGTTCGGCCTCGCCGGCAATGGCGCCCCAATGCAGGATCACGCCGCGCTCGCCCTGGTCGATGGTGAAATAGGTGGAATAGAGCAGCAGCAGAACAACCACCGCCGCCACGCCGCCCAGCAATGCGCCGGGGCGTGGGCTGATGCGGGGCATGTCGACCTTGGGCGTCCACGGATTGCTCATGGCGCGTGTTCCTTTGTTCGGCGCGCGGGATGCGCGCACCGGCTTTCAAAATGCGGGGTTTGAAATAGAGTCGGTCTGCCCTTCGCTTGCGCTCCGGGCGTTCGTCGCTTTCGCGGGTCCGTGTCGCGCGTCTTGCGAAACCGTCCGGGGGACGGTTTCGAGCGCCACACACCCGCTCACACGCCGCTCCTCACTTGGGCTTGTTGGTCTGCTTGGACGCGGCATAGGCGGTCAGCGGCTTGGCCGCCTTGGCGTTCTTGTCCTGCTTGGGCTTCTTCTTCTCTTTGACGCTGCGTTGCTCTTTGCCCATGTCCGGTCCCTTTCGAAGCAATAACGGCGCGGATAATAAGCCGTGTGCTGTTTTCCTTCAATCGCCGCTGGCGCTGGTCACATGGGCCAGATAGGCTGTCCCGGCGGGTCGGCAAGGGGCTGAGCATGATGCGCGCACATTACCGCTTGTTTTACACATTTTTATGCGCGCCGCTGTTGTGCGCACCGTGTCTGCCGGCACAGGCCGCGGCCACGCCCGGCGTCACCACCATCGCCAATCCCGGAGGCGGCACCATCGCCTATGCCCAGCTGCCGCAGCAGCACGATACCAGGGGTGCGATGAGCAAGGTTCTGCAATATGCGACCACGGCCCTGGGCGGGCGGCCCACCATCGACAAGGTGATGCAAAGCCCGGACGGCAATTCCCTGGCCCTGACCTTCACGGTCAATCCCGCCAAGGCGGGCAGCGCCGAAATCTCCGGCCTGGCGCTGGTGTCCGCGTCGAAGGACGGGCCCGGCGCGGGCGCGATTCTGTCCGACACCAGCGATCATTTCCGCACCAGCCTGAAGCCGATGCTGGCGCGGCTGCAGCAGGAAGCGGTGGCCAAGGGCGGCTCGGCCGGGGCTCAGGCGGCGATTTCCAATGCCGGCGGCGGCCCGGACACGGGGAGCACGCCGGACAGCAAGGTCAAGCCTGGTGCTGCGTCTTCCGCGACATCCTCTGCGGGCACCCTAACCGGCAAGGCGCCCAAACCGTCGGCGCCCCCCGCCAAGCTGATCCAGACCACCATCCCCGACGGCACCGGCAGCATCGGCCTGCCGGAAGGCTGGCGCATCACCGCCGCCCATGCCGGCGATGTCAGCGCCCAGGGCCCCAATGGGGAATATCTGCGCTTCGGCCTGACGCAGCAGGTGGCGGATCCCAACAATCCGCAAAGCCGCCCCTTGTTGGGCGCACCGGGTTTCGTTGCGATCCCCTTCGGCACGCCGGCCGACCAGGCCTATACCGCCATGTACAATCAACTGGCGCGCAAGTCGCGCAAACCCGCGCCCACGATCCACTATGTCGATATCAAGCAGTTTCCCGACAGCCAGGAGGGCGGCAAGAACAAGCTGCTGGTCGCCGAAGTCAGCACCCCGGCGGGACCGGTGGTGAGCTGGACCGAAGTTTCCATGTCCACGCAGCTGGCGATGGGTGGCTGGTCGATGATGCTCTATACCGTTGCGGTGCCGCCGGCGCTGGCCGACAAGGAAGCCGCCACGGCAGTGTCGATGTTCCCGGCCTTCAAGCCCAATTACGCGGCGATCCAGGCCCAGGGCAATGCCGATTTCAACAAGACCATGAGGACCTTTGCCTATACCAGCTATGTCAACAATCAGCTGCTGAATTCCTCCGCCCTCTCCACCCAGCAGACGACCAACTATCTGCTGGGCCAGACGGTAGTCAACGACAGCGCGCTGAACGCCCATGGCACGGTGTCGGACGATGTCGCCAATGCGTTGATCTCGGCCAATCCAAACCGTTTTCAGGCGGTGCCGGGGAGCGGCATGGTGCGCGGCATCGACTATTAGGCGCAAGGGTTGATCGTACAAAAGGTGTCATGGCCCGCAAATGCGGGCCATGACAGGGGGGATGCGCCTATGCGTTCGCGCGTAACCGTACAGAGTCATGCGGCCAAATTTTGATCATGCTCTTTGTGAAGGCAGCTGAATTCTCGCTGCACTGCATGACTATGTTGCGGCGCATGGCGTTTTGCATGGCGTGAAAAAGCCGTGTGCGGCGTATCATATGCGTGGTTGGCAAATGCGATGAAAGCCGATGGAGTCTGGACGCGACCGTCCGTTCCTTTCCGGCCTGAGCAGGGATGATTTCTCTGCCCTTGATGAAATCTCGCGCGGCCTTGCCGTCACCTCCGATCTGCGCCAGCGGCTGCTCGATCTGGGTCTGGTGACGCGTGCCTTGGGCGCCTACAGAATCACCGCCAAGGGTTCGCTGCTGCTCGCCTCCGGTCCGAGCATGTGAGCGCGGGGGAAACATGACCTGTTATTTCCCCCCGCAGGATGTGATCGAGGACCGGTTTCTGTGCATGTTGCACGGCCATGTGCGGCCGGTGCAGATGGGGGTGATGTACCGGGCGCTGGCTGACCGTTATGGCCTTTCCCGTCATGAGCGGCGCGGCGCGCCCGGCGATCCCAAGGGCAGCGCCTGGGAATATCTGGTCCGGCAATGCCGCAACAATCTGGTGGCGCAAGGCTGGCTTTATTGTCCCGAAACCGGCGCCTGGGCGCTGACGGAGGCTGGCTGCGAAGAAGCGCGCAAGCGGCACGCGGTGTTGATGGAACGCGGCGGCGACGCGGCGCCAGGACCGGTCCCGCCCTTTTATTCGCCGTTCTAGAATCCGGCGACGGGCCTGGTCGCCAGAATTGCCGGTTGAACAATTGTCAGCGCGGCCGGCGCTTGCGTCATCATCCTGAAACTGCTGCGCCTTTCCCCTCACATTCTATTGAGTTGCCAGCAAAGGTTCCCCGGCCCACTGTCGCCGCACAAAAAGGCTGTGGGGGCCGGATGGAAGAGGCGGAAAACTCCGAAGCGGAAGCGCCGGCGGCCGGTCCTGCCGCCGATCCGGCGGCTATCGCGCTGGGACTGGGCAGCGCCAGCCGTGCCGAAGCCGATGCCTATCTGCGCGACCAGCGCGCCTTCATCGCCGACCAGCGCCATCATCTGCACGAACAATTCAAGCAGACCACGCTCAGCACCTTCAGCCTGCGCTTGTCGATCACGCTCAAGCTGCTGACCGCGCTGCTCGGTATCGTCATCGTCATCGGCCTTTGCGTAGCGGCGTGGAATGCCTCCCAAGCCGACGGCATGGTGGTGGATGAATTTTCGGTGCCGCCTGGGCTCGCGGAAAACGGCATCACCGGCAAAGTTGTGGCCGACGATCTCACCGCCAAGATCGACGCGATCGGGCAAATCGCGCAAGGCCGTTCCCTCACCAGTTCGGTCAACGCCCAGAAAGACAATAGCGAGGACGTCAAGGTCGACATTCCGGAAACCGGCGTCTCGCTGGGTCAGGCCTGGCGTTATCTGCGGCAGTGGCTGGGGCATGAGCGGCATTTCAGCGGCAATCTGCGTCTTCTGGGCGCCGGACGCATCGCCCTGACGGTGACGCAGGACGGCCAGCAGACGGCGTCCGTCAGCGGCACGTCGGCCGACCTGGACGGGCTGGAACAACAGGCCGCCGAACAGATGTTCGCCGACGCCGATCCCATCAATATCGTGCTGTATCTGGGTTCGCGGGGCCGCAGCGCCGAAGGCTTGGCGGCGGCGGCGCGCGCCCCCCAATTGCTGGACAATCCAGGCGACCGCAGCGATGCCTATTCGCTCTGGTCCAACGCGACGCGGATCTGGACGGGCGACATGCCGCTGGCCATCGCGCGCGCGCGGCTGGCGACCGACATCAATCCCGATCTTCTGGTCGCGCATCGCGAGATGATGTGGGCCTTCGCCTTGATGGGGCATGACGAAGACGCCTTGCGCCAGGCCCAGGCCATGCAGCCTATCCAGGAGCGGGACCAACCGGAGGCGCTGCGCGGCCGGGCCTTTGCCGCGGTGGTCAGCGAAGGGGATTTCTGGCGGGACTATGCCCTGGGCGCGTACTCCCACGCCGCCGGATATATGTGTCCCGGCCAGGGTTGCACGCCGGCCGCGCAAGCGTTGATTCAGGCGAACGCCGCCGCCCACGCTCATGACGGCAAGACCAGCCGCGCCCTGATGCAGCAGGCCGTGGCGTTGGACGCCGCTTTCATCGACAGCGGGCGCCTGCGCTTTTATCTCAACATCCACAATACGCGCTATGAACTGGCTGCCAATGATGGCGATTGGCCGGCCGGCGTCGCTGCGGCGCGGGCGTTCGCCGCGAGCATCGAGACCAATGCGGCTTACGGCCCGGGCGCGCGGGCGAATTTGACGCGCATCCTGGCCACGCCGATGCTGGCCCGCGCCCTGGCGATGAACGGCGATGGCGCGGCGGCCCAGGCAACCATCGCGGCGACGCCGGGCGATTGCTATGACTGCGTGCGCACGCGCGGATGGATCGCGGCGGCGGCGAAACAATGGGGCGCCGCCGATAGCTGGTTCGCCGATGCGGTCCGGCAGGCACCCTCCATTCCCTTCGCCTATGAGGATTGGGGCCGCTCGCTCTTGGAACGCGGCGACGCGGCGGGCGCGATTGGAAAGTTCACCCTTGCGAGCGCGAAAGGCCCGCATTTCGCCGATCCGCTGGAAGGTTGGGGCGAGGCGCTGATGGCGCAGAACCGCTCCGACCTGGCGCTGGCGAAGTTCAAGGACGCCGCGCAATACGCGCCCAACTGGGGACGGCTGCATCTGAAATGGGGCGAGGCGCTCACTTACGCGGGCAAGAAAGACGAGTCGCGCAAGCAATTCGCGCTTGCCGCCACCCTCGATCTGACGCCGGCTGAGAAAAGCGAACTGGCGAAAGCCCGCGGATGAGCGACGATCATTCGCAAACGGATGGAATGGACGCCGCAGTCACCGACAAGGAAAGCATCATGCTCGACGTACACCCGCCGCATGCGGGCATCCACACTTGGAAAGATTTCTTCGTCCACATCGCCACCATCACCATCGGTCTTCTGATCGCCATCGGGCTGGAGCAGAGCGTGGAATATGTCCATCACATCGACCAGCTTCACACGGCGCGGCGCGAATTGGCCCAGGAATTGGACGAGAACCGGGCCTTTGCCCGGAAAAACGAGCTTCAGGTGAAAATAACCGAGGCGGAGCTGGACCGGGACATGGCGCTGCTGCGCGCCGCCCAGGCGTCCCACACACCGCCCAAAGGCAAGTTGGACTATGCCTGGACGTTCTCCCGCACGCGGGACGGCGCGTGGCAGACCGTGAAGCAGAACGGCGCCCTGGGCCTGATGCCGCACGCGGAATTGCAACGCTACACCTATGTCTACGTGGTTTTCGGCGCCTTCATGGATGCCCTGACCGCGATGAACATGCAGATGGACGCTGCCGCCGCCATCACGCGGCGTGCACCGGACGGCGCCTTGTCGCCGCGCGACGTTGACGAGCTGGTCACTGCCACCTCCGATGCGCAAGGCAAGCTGGCCTTCACCGCGCGGATGCTGCAATTCGAGGAGCGAGGCCTGGCGCAGCTGCAATAGTCAATTGCAGCCCGCCGACAAAGGGGAGTCTGTCATGAGTTCCGATGCGTCTGTCCTGTCTGTGGAGTCCGTGCGTGCGGGATCGCGGGTTCAAACCCGGCCGCGCTTCTATCTGTGGATGTCGGTGGCGATGGCGGCCACCGCGTTCCTTGGCTTCGCGCCCACCTTCTGGATGCCGCTGGCCCAGGGCGTGCCGGAACGGATCGGCGTCATCGCCATTCATGGCACGCTGTTCTTCGGCTGGACCCTGTTCGTGATCTACCAGGCCTGGCTGGCCTCTTCGGGCCGCATCGCGCGCCATCGCGACATCGGCATGATCGGGATTTCCATCGCCACCGCGATGGTGATCTTCGCCATCCTGACCGCCATTGACGAGGTCCGCCGGGCCGACGCGGCCCATTTCGGCGCCAGCGCCGAAAGTTTCATGATCCTGCCGCTCGCCACCGTGCTGCTGTTCGCATCGTTCGTCACCGCCGCGCTGGTCAATCTGCGCCGCGCCGAATGGCACAAGCGGCTGATGATCGCGGCGACGGCGACTATCCTGAATGCGCCCATCGCGCGGCCTTATATCGTCTATGTGGTGATGGGCGGTCACCCGCCGCCGTTCCAGGGCAATGTGGGACTGGCCGGTTTCCCGGCATCGCCGCCGCCGCCGCTGTTGGGGATCCTGCCGACCGATTTGGCGCCGCTGATCTTCCTGGCGGCGGGGATGATCTATGACCGGCGCACGCGCGGCAAAATCCATCCCGCCTGGTGGTGGACCGGCGGCGCGATCCTGGGCGTGCATCTGCTCAAAATTCCGTTTTCCGAGACCGCCCTGTGGCATAGCATGGCGCGCGGCCTGGTGATGCTGGCGGGGTGATGGCGCGTCTTTAGAGCGTCATTTCCGGCTGGGGCTGTCGTCGACCGCCAGGTCGCCGGCGGCGTATTGGATGCCGGCGGTGATCTGCCTGAGGATCGCCGGTATGGCCATCACATGTTCGCTATGGCCCAGCACTTCATAGAAAACCCGACCCTTGCCGTCGCGGTGAATCCAGCTCAGCGCATAATCGCCGTCGGTGCGCCGGGTCGCCGCCGGTTCCTGCGCCTTGTCGGCGTCGCTCATTTTGGAATAATCGACGCTGGTCAGGACATGGACGTTCTTCCGCGAGAATGAGTCCTGGGCGAAGGTGTAGATCTCGTCGTGAATGATGAAGGGCTTGCCGCCGAAGCCCGCATTGATCGGGTTCTTCGGGTCGTCGATCTTCACCGTCACTTCCTGGGGATAGACCCAGTGGAATTTGAAAAAGCCGCCGACCATCCTGTTCCAGTCCGGCCAGGTGCCGGTGGGACCGGCCGCGCCGCCCGTGTGATAGGAATCGCCGCTGGCATGGGTCAGCACCAGGCCATGGCCGCTGCGCACATAATCCAGCAGCGCGGCCTTGCGCGCGGCGGTGCCGGCGGCATCGGTCTTGTCGTCCAGGAACGCGCCGGTGGTGCTGTCCAGCACCAGCACGTCGTAATTGGCCAAATTGGCGGCGGTGAAGTCGTTCTGGTCATAGCTGATGGTGGTGGACCAGGCCCCCGTCTTCTTGCCCAGTTCGTCGATGGCGAATGCGGTCAGCGGCACCACCGAATGCGCGTAACCGCTGGCATGGGCATAGACCAGAACCTTGCGCGGTTTTTTCGGTTTGGCGGGCGCGCTGTCGGGCAGAGCGTCCAGGGTGGCGAACACATCTTCATATTGCGGGGTCTTTGTCTGCACGCCATTGACTACGCCTTGCGGGCGATAGCCGGGAAAGCTGCCTCCGCCGGGCGGGGCGGGATTGGGCATGGCGCCGCCGGGTCCCGGCCGGACGATCATGCGCGGATCATTGGCGGCTGCGGCCGCGCGGGCGGCCGCCGCGCCGGACGCATCCGGCGCCGCGCCGCCGGTTGGCGTCTGCGCCACGGCGATGCCGGCGGCCAGCACCGGCACGGCGCAGCTCAGGCCGATGATGCGTCTGTTTCTGGACATTGTTTCCCCCTGGCCGGGTGTTGTCGTTGGCCGCCACTATACGGCACGGAATGCGGATTGGCGCGTGCGCCGGCACACTTGCCTGGCCCACTTGCCTGAGAATAAGGCGTACGATAGCGTCCCGCGACACGTACAGCCCAGTTGTTTTCAAGACGTCTGGAGAACTGGCCGGTCTGCCCTGTCAGATTACAAAACGCTGCTGGGCGCGGACTTCAAGCGCCGCGCACTCAGCACTCGCAATGGAGGATTATCGTGAAGCTTTCCCCGAAGATTTTTCTTGGGCTGGCCGCCATCCTTGCCGGCGGTGTGGCCATGGCGCAGGACGCCAGCCTGAAGCCCGATCCCAAACACATTCCCTTCATCATCCCCAAGAACATTCCCTGGGTGGGCAGTCCGGACACGTGCCCGGCGGAAAAGCCGTGCCAATGGGGCGACCAGACCTATAACCTCTTCGGCGATCCGTCCAAGCCGGGCATCTATGGCCAGTTGGTGCGGTGGAATCCGGGTCATTTCTCCACCCCCCATTTCCATGACAAGGTCCGCTACATCACGGTCATCTCTGGCACCTGGTGGGTCAGCTCCAGCAACAAATGGGATCCCAACAAGACCTATCCGTTGCATGCCGGCACCGTTTCGCAGGACGCGGCCAACACGGTCCATTGGGACGGCAGCAAGGGCGGCGACAAGGAACCGGCGATCATCGAGATCGTGGGCGAAGGTCCGGTCGGCACCGTGCGGGTGGATGAGACCGGCAAGCCGCTGCCGCCGGACAAGCAGAAATAAGCCGACCGCCGACGTATATCGCCGGCTGCTCCTTTCGGAGCTCAGCTTTCAGAAGATCGGGACGCCATCGCGCACGGCATGGCGTCCCGGGCTGAAACGCAACTCAGAAACGCCGCATGGCTCCAGGCGAGATCCTTCGCGGACGCCGGCTCCCCTGCATTCTGATCGAATTGCTCCGCCATCAGGCCGGATGTTGGCGTGAACCGGCGAACCGTATCCAGGAAGGCATCGCCGCGAACGGGATCGCCCGCGCAGTAACAGAACTCCGCAGCGCCCAGGGTGGAAAAATAATAAGCGCCGCCGGAATAATAAATGTCGCCCGCATAGCGCCCCATCGCCGGACCGGCGCCGCCATCCCGATTGATCGCATAGCGTTCGCGGAACAGATCGGCCAAACGGTCCAGTGTTGCGGCAAGGCGGGCATCGCAACGCTGGCCCGCATGATTGGCGGCCAGGATCACCGCGATATCCAATTCCTTGGTGGAGCGGCCGTCGGCCAGAATGCGCGAACGGATATATCCCGCATCCTGTGACCAGAAGCTTTGCCGCAACGCGTTCAGGGCGGCGGCCTCGCTCCGGCAGGCCGCGGACAAGTCCGGCTCGGACGATTGGAGCCAGACCGCGCCCGCCGCCAATGCCGCTTCGCTGACGCTGACGGTGTAGTAGTGCAACCCCATCTCTTCTTCCCAGATATCGAAACAGGGTTGGCGCGCATGGGTCAGGACGAAATGCAGATCCTGTTTCAGCAGCGCGATCTCGGCTTGGCGAACGGGGCCCCAGCGCAACAGCGCCCTGAGCGCCGGTCCGTCATGCTGGGGCCTTGGCCAGTCTGTGATATCCAGCGTGCCATCGGCATTGACGCGGGTGTCCGCCGCCAGGGCGTCGCCATGAACGCTCTCGATATCCTGGCGCAGGAAGCGCGCGAAATCGGGCGTGGTGGCCGCGCGCCAGTCCGGCGGCATCTTGCGCCCGTCCAGCCGGTTCAGGCCCAGGCTGAAATCGACGAATTGTTCGAACAGGCGACGGGCGTCTGGCACGGCGTCGCGCACCAGCGCCAGGGCCTCCATCACTGCGGCGCTGTCGCGAAACCAGTGAAAGAAATAGTCGGGATCGGGATCGTAGGACGCCGGAATGGGCGAGGCGACGATGGAGCCCCTGGCCGGAATGATGGTCTGGCCAAAGCCGGGCCGTTCTTTGACCACCGGCGAAGAGATGCTGCGCAGCAGGCCGGCGATGGCATGTTGGCGCTGCCGCGCGATCCAGGCCTCAAGCATCGCCTGCAACCGTGAAGCCGAGCCTGGCAAGGCCCTCACGGACCTCCGGTATCGACATGAAGAGCTTCCACAACAGGCCGCTGCGATGATTTTCGATCATCACAATGATCGGGGCCTGGTCGATGGCGAGAAACGTGTCGGCAACCCAGCCGCGCGTGGGACTGAAGGCATCGGTGAAACCGTAGCGGCCCCAGAGCCTGTCGCCATGGGCGCGCAGAAAATGCCGGAGCGCCGCCATGGCCTCGTGCGGCGCATAGGGAAGACTGGACAGGGCGGCGGTGGGCGAGATCGTGCCATTGTCGTTGCCGGGCGCATGGGCGTCATAGCCGGAAGGATCGTCGCTGGCCGTCAGGCCCCAGCAATCGGGGCCATAGCCGGAAAAGCCGCCTGGATTGGCGATGCAATGGGCCAGGTTGATCCTGGTGTGCGCCA
>Ga0306926_10007179_pt1 | contig 12062 bp, 8 predicted proteins | sample flu12Cox44000178_FD_203759 | JGI IMG/M metagenome (GOLD analysis project Ga0306926, IMG submission 203759) | Lab enrichment of tropical soil microbial communities from Luquillo Experimental Forest, Puerto Rico - flux8day.12C.oxic.44.000.178 (v2)... | ecosystem: Environmental > Terrestrial > Soil...
TTCCAGCCCCCTTGCTTCGACATCATCCAGCCGCAGCCCGATGTCGACGACCGGCACATCGTTGGTGAACTCATATCGGCGATTGCTTTTGCCCAATGTGCCGAAGATCGAGAACCCCGAGACATCGAAGTCGTGCAAAACAAGGATCAGCCTGAGGCCGCGATGGCATAGCTTGTCGAGCAGCATGCGGGCGGCAGTGACCGACATGCCCTTGGTCGACATGATTGCGATGTCGTACTGCTCGGCGAGGTGCTCGGCGGCGAACAGCGGGCCGAAACCCTCCTTTTCGATGAACAGAACGACGTTGAAGCGGTGCTCGGGTCCGTGCGTTGGGAACAGGATGTCGCGGTCGACCGAGACCACATCCGTCGGCGTCGCCCGCAGACCCAGGTACTGCCTAACCTCCATAGTGCCGAGCGCGATTTCGCGTCCGCTGTGTGGCTCGGTAAAGTGCCCGCGGGCGTCCCAGACGATATCCCAACTGGAGCACCGACCAGGGTTCTCTGCGATGAAGTTGGGCAGCAGGGTCTGCGTGAAATAGCGATCGTCCAACACCTGCTTGTCGGTGAGTTCTAGGATCTGAGGCCGAGCGGCGTACATGACCTGGCGCGGTCGGGTCGGCAACCGTCCGCTGTCGCTGGCCTTCATATAGGCGTCCTCCATTAGCCTGAATGCGGCATCGCGGATCGTGACGCGTTCATAGCGAACCATACGATCCCAGCGCCGCGCGCGACTGCTCCTGCCGCGCTCTTCGGCTTTGCGCTGCTTTGTCCAGGTCTTCGTGACGTCCTGCAGGGCGGCGGTGATGCCGCTGGCAATATTGATCGGCTTGGCGCTCATGCCCTGCTCTCCCCAATGACGAGCGCAGTCTTGCCGCGGTCGGCGAACTCTACCCGGGGCGAGGCCAGGTGCAACACAAAGATGATCGGCTCGTTGCGCCCGACCCGCGCATCAGCGAGTCGCCTTTCCAGTCCTTCGCCGGTCTGTCCGAAAGAGCGGAACGGATTGCCGAGGGCGACCGAGAAGTTCACCCCGGTGACGATGCGGCGCTCGTCCAGTCCCTCCGGGCACCAACCAAAAGCGGTCTCGATGACCACCGGCACGCCGCTCTCGGTCTCGCCGATGACCGCCTTGTATTTGAACGTGTCGGCGTGCACGCCATTGGCGGTGAAACGGGCGAGCAGGTGATCGCGGCCAATGACGCCGAGATCCCGTGCCTTCGGTGCGCGGGTATGGCGCTGCATCGCGCCAAGCAAACGGGCGATGGCGTGATGGTCGAGATCCGACCCACTGATCGCAAATTCGGCGAGCGACAGGCGGGCGGCGCCCGTCTCTTCGAGCACCAGCTTTTGCTTTTGGCTGCCGCTGAGACCGCGGAATTCGGCAACGAACTCGCGCACGGTGCGATTGCGCCTCAGATCCTGGTCGCGGCTGAGATGCGCCGCGATATAGCGTTCCAGGCGGGCGCCATTGTACCAATGCGCCGAAGTCGGGTCGGACGGCCGCCACTTCTGCCAATGCGGATCAGTCGGCACGCTGGCAACGGCAGTCTCGCCGTCCCATGTCACCAACAGGGCGAGGTGCGGGTTGAACCACGCGAAGTCGTCGGCGATTTGTAAAAAATGCGACTTCGCGCTGGCCAGGATTGAGCTTGCTGAATTCGGCCACCCGACCGTGACGGAGGTGCCGGTTTTTACAAGGGACGGTCCGGTGATGTGCTCGATCCGCGGCTCCTGACGGATGCGGTCGGCGGCGAAGGCGATGCGGTGAGCGACGCCCTGGCTCTCGATCACGGTTTCGCCGCGCTCGCCGGTCAGCGCGAAGCCCATCGCGATGATCGTCTTCAGCGCATTGCCTTGAGCACCGCGGGTCGGCGCGACATACGCCTCGCGCGAGCTGACGCGCACCGAATAGTCGAGAATATGGGTGACCGTCTTCCTTGCGATCCCTGGTCCGTTGTCGGTGATCTTGATCGTGCCCGCCGCGGTCGACACGGCGATCGTGACGAGCGGCGCGACTTCCCCTTCCTCGCAGCCGTCAAGGGCGTTGTCGACCAGCTCCTTGACGATTACCAGTGGCCACTCTTCCACGGCGTGGCCGATCTGAGCAACGAGTTCGCGCTGCCCTACAAAATCGAGAAAACGCGACGTCTTGAAGACGACGCGTTCGAGACGAGGCGCGATTTTCGCCTGACGGTTGGCGAGAACGTCATTCACTGGAGCGGCCTCCTTTTGCGATCACCGTGGTGTCATGGAGGTCGCTCTCTGCTAGCTTCGGCACCGCCGCTTCGATCAGCTTCTCCGTCACTCCCCGGCCATGTGGGGCCTCGAACGGCAGGGCGTATCCGATCAGTTTGCCGGCCTTCCCGGCGGCGGCGAATTCCTCAGTCGAGATGAGGTTGGGCTCGAGCGGTACGTCGCCGGGCGTATCCAACCACGCAACGCCAGAAAGTTCACCACACGGATGATCAGGTGATAAATCTGCGCCAATGGGAATTTTTAGTAAAATCAGTTGGTTACTCATAGATGGGGACAGAAGGGACGGATCACCCTGATTTCCCCGCACGCGCGCGCGCGCACAAACGTCCTAATAATCAGCATCTGTCCCTGTGGCGCGGCGATCATGCGAAGTCCAGGGGATCGCGATCGGGTGGCGGCTTCAGATCGATACCGGCGTACCCGCGAACATGTTGGCTTTTCTCGGCGAGGTAGCCGTGTTCGATCACCATGTCGGCGAAGCTCTTACGGGTTCCCGCGGGCTCATTGTTGACTTCGGCCCATGTTTTCCAGCTCTGCCACAGGCGTTGTCCATCGGTTTCTGCCGACGACACAGCAGTCCTCGACCCATTGGCGGAAGCTGTCCTCCTGGGCCAAATAAGCATCGGTCGCCTCGCGGACTGCATTCGGAGGGTTCAGACCTTCCCTCTGCCACTGGAGGCAACCGTCGATCACCCACTGGAGGATCCCGGGCCATTCGGGTCGCAGCTTTTCGGGCAGCTTCTTATCGGGCTTGGCGATCGTTACAGTGAATGGTATCAGGTGCAATCGGCGGCGGATTGCGGCGTTCACCCCGCTGAGACTGGGCTTGTGGTTGCCAGCGATCGCGAGCTTGAAGGTGGGCATATACGTGAAGAAATCCTGGCGCATGAGACGGGCGGTGATCGGGTCGCCGCCGGTTAGCGCCTTAACCTTGCTCTCGGCCCAGCGGCGGCCGCGCTCGGTCTCCTGCGCGGTGACGAGCCCCGCGCCTCGTAGACCCGCCAAGTCGGTCGGATGCCGCTCGCCTTGCGTCACTACGAAGGCCTCCATAGGTGCGACGGCGGCATAGTCGGCAAGAACCGCGGTCAGCGTGTTGAGGAATAAGCCCTTGCCGTTCGTACCCGTGCCGTAAAAGAAGAACAGGGCGTGCTCGAGGATGCTTCCGGTTAAGGAATATCCGGCGAACCGCTGCAAAAAGCCTTGCAGCTCATCATCATTTCCGGTGATCTCGGCAAGAAACTTCCGCCAGAGCGGGCAATCACCTTCAGGCGCGACCGCGGTTATCTTGGTCATGTACTGCGCCGGATCGTGCAGCACCATATTCCGATTACGCAGGTCGACGATCCCGCCTGGTGTATTGAGCAACCACGGGTCAGCATCCCATACGCAGACAGTTTCGGCATGTCGCCGGTCGGCTCGAGCAAGCTTCTCCACCGCCGCAACGGTTTTGGCGCTGGCGATTTGCACCGCAGCTCGCTGATTAGACAGAAGTTCGGCGCTCGCGACGCGACAGATAGCACGGGCAAAGCTGAAGACCGCCATTGTGTCATCGATCAGCCACCGTGTTCCGGTCCATCGCAACCATTTTCCCCAGCTTGCGATATAGCGTGATTCACAGGCGTGCTTGTCAGAAAACCTCAATGCCAATGCTTCGTCGCTGTACTCCGGTGGGATCGCATCGTCGGGTCCTGGGACTACCTTTATCGATTTCACTGCTTTATCCCAAATGCGACGCAGCTCGCGGCCACCGTTTATCTCCCCTTTCTCGCGTACCCATTCGGCTGTTTCTGGATCGGCGCGCAAGGCAGCGCACATTTCCTCGAATGTCTTTCCGGCGCGGCGCAGTGCCGCGCCTTTTCGAAACGCGATCGCGCTTCGTGAGTTGTCTGCTCCCGGCTTGCCGGCTCGGGCGGGAGCGATCAGCTGAGCGAGGTGTTCCAGCGTCGGCCAATCCAGGAGCGTCACCTGGTCCGGCTGGGTCATCCATCGGTCCCCGGTGACGGTGAAATATCGGCGGGCCAGATAGATCTCGACCGCGGGCCCGTGATCACTTGCGTCTTCACCGATCGCCCGTTTGAAGCCCCATTGTTCAGGATCCTGAATCCCGTTCAGCTCAAGAAACGGGCGGACGTCCTCGCTCGCGATGCAAAAGAACACTTTGAGGCCAAGTCCGGACGGGGACACCTCGGTGTAGCTCTGCACGACTTCCAGAATTGCCTCAGCCCATGTGGCAAGTCCGCCGTTGTCACTGAGACAACTATCGAGGTCGATCCCGCCCAGGTGGGTGTCGCCACCGAGGTCGCCTAGCTCGATCCCGATGCCACCACCGCTTTCTCCGACGATTTTCGCCACCCTTACGTGGGCTTGCGCTCGAGTTCCCCAGGTCGCGGGCTCGTCGGCTCTCGCCCTTCCTCCCTTGGGGCTATAGGGGACCTTTGTCGCTTTGCCACCGCGGTCTTCAAATCGCCACGCCACCCACCGCGACTCGTCTGTGAAGATATCGAGCGCGGTCACGCTTCGAGCGCAGCCGGGGGGCGCCACGCGCACCAGCGCCGCGCCGATCTCGGCCGCCGTCATGCCGATCCGCCCGGCCCGAGCGGGCGCAACGATGGCGCCAGCGGCTGCAGCGCCGCGTAGGCCGCGGCGATTAGGCAGCGATCATCGTGCGCGACACACGACGCGCAGATGCCGGCCACCAGGCCGATCCCCGCCGCCGGTGCCTCGATGACCGCAACCGCTGGCGGGATCTGCGACAGGTGCGCCGGGCATGACAGGCACCGTGCCTCCCGGCCCGCAGCCGCCGCCCAGAGGCTCGGCGGCGCGGATCGCAAGATCCGGCAGACAACGACAGCAGTCTGGGGGCGTGCGGCTGTGACCGCTTGCGGCGGTGGTGCCGAGGTGATATCGGGTGGCGCGTCACCGCATACCCAATCACCGGCCTCGACCGCGGCGCCATCCGCGGCGGGGCCGTTGTATTTTGGCATACGTCACCGGGCGGCGAGCGTATCGAGTTCGCTGGTCGAGCGCACTGACGGGCTCAGACGCGCCTCGGCCCAGTCGAGCAGGTCGCCCCAGCGATAGATTGGCAGACGACCGAATTTCCGGTACGGCGGGCCGCCGCCGCGGCTGGCGCGCGTCGCGAGTGTCGCTCGCGCCACCGGGTAGCCGGCCGCAGTGAGTGCGGCAGCAGCGTCGCGGCGGGTCAGCAGCACGTCGGGAGTATCAGGTACTACGGGTGGGGCCATCGCATGGTTCCTTTTTGCGGGCGATGGCTTCAGAGTGATCGCGATAACGCGGCCTGTCGGCTCGATGGGTTCGTTGGGGGCCATCGGACAATCAATGGAGGGTCAACGGAGGGTCAATCAGACTATCATTGGCCGATGATCCTCCGACCTAGATGCCGACCTTCTTTCGGTACCTCTTAATGCACGCTAGGACGTGTCTGCGGATCGCCGACTCACTTGCGTCCCATCCAGATCGCTCAAGCCACTCTGCGGCAAACTTCTCTAGAGCCGCCTGGTTGCCGTCTCCCCGCCTTGGCGCACCGTTCTCCTCGAGCCACTCCCAGATGGCCGATTCTACTTCCCCCCAAAACGGCTTAAGGCGGGATGGTGGCGGCTTAGCCAATGGCGGCGTGCGGGTTGCCGCTCTCGGTGCTGGCCAAATCCGCAATAGGTCGGCCCGCCGGATCTCGATCGCCCGGCGCTGGAAACGCCCAAGGGGCCGGTCGGCAACGAATTGGACGCTCCCGTCCTGAAACACTGTCGCGCCGTACCACCAACGAGTGGGAACCGCGCCGCTGCCACCCAAGTATGCCGTCTCGATACCGCCGACTTCCTGGCCGCGAAACCGGCTCAAGATGACGCCCTCGCGGAGCGGGACCTCTAGCGTCCTCCTGGCTTCCTCCAGGGTACCGCCACTGACAAGCCCCACATGCTCGATGGCCTGAAGCAGCGACATCCATTGCCGGATATACCCAGCAGCCACTGGCACGCGCCTCCGCTTTGGCGCTCCGCAAGAGCGGTCACGGCGGAAGCCCAGTGCGGTGCCGGGCGTATCAGGCTGCAGTTCCCTATCCGCCGCGATCGAATGTTTATCGCGCCGCGCGCAATGACACCACTGCGGCCTCGGGCTTGCCCTCGCCCATCAACTCACCAGTGCGGTCCGCCACCGCATCAGCTGCCGCGAGCAGCACGGCATCGGCCGAATGCACACAGCGCGACGTGACCGAGCGCCCCTTGTGCCCGACCAGCGCGGCGATGGTCGGCTCACTATAGCCGAGGTCGGCGGCGAGGCTCGCGAAGCTGTGACGCAGGACATGCGGGGTTACGTCCGTCGGCAGCTCTCCGAGCTTAGCGACCCGCGCCCACAGCTTCGGGAAGCCGGTCATACGGCTGTCGCCGCGCGTTGCCGGAAACACCAGCTCGCCGGGCATGGGCGGCAACGCGCGCAACACATCGCATGCCGCATGCGAGAGGGGCCGAATGCTGCGTCCGGTCTTACTGTCGGCGAGTGTGGCCGTGCGGCGCGCAAGATCAACCTCGGCCCAGCGCAACCCCAGCGCCTCGCCTTTACGCCACCCGGTCCGCGCCAGGAAACGCGCTGCTGCCACTGCGGCGGGCCAGATCGCCGCGCCCTCGGCCGCGCGAAAGGCCTTGCCGAGCGCTAAATATTCCTGATCCGACAGACGCCGTTCGCGCTGTCCGTCGGCAAAGCGGATCACACCATGCACCGGGTTGTCCGCGCGCATGCGGTGGCGTACGGCATAGGTGAAGATCGCGCCGAGCAGCCCGACGGTGCGCGTTGCAGTACCCTTGCCGCCGGTCACCCGCGCGAGACCGCGCTTCCGCGTCTTGGTACGCGTCGCGGTTTCGCCGTCGGCGACGGCGTACATGAAGCGCTCGACATCCTCGCGCTCGACAGCAGCAACCGGCATGCGGCCGAGTACCGGCTTGATGTGCCGCTCGATGCGGCCCTTATCGGTGGCGAGCGTGGAGGGCTTTTTCGTCTTACCGCGCGTCAGAAGCCGGCCGGCCTCGACGTCGGCGAGATAGGCGTCGCACAGCTCGGCAATCGTCTTTGCCTTGCGCGCGGCGCGCTTCACGGCCGCCGGGTCTGTGCCCTTCACAACCTCGCCGAGGATGCGCCGCGCCTCCCGTCGCGCCGTCTCGGGCGTCCAAGGCGCGCCGTGCCGGCCGATCGTGGGCCAGCGCTCCCGGCCCTCGGCCGTGCGGTAAAACACGCCGTAGCTCACGGCCTCGCTCTTCTGGCGCCGCGCGAAGAAGCCGGTCACTGCGGTATCCCAGACCGTCTGCCCCGGCCCGAGGGCCCGCACCTCGCGCAGTCCGATCAGTTTCCGCATTGTGTTTCGCCTGGGGCGCTTGCAAACCGACCACGTGGCTTTCGGCAACCTCGGTCTGCCTGCTACAAACCGGAGCAAACGCGCGTAACTGCCCTCCGAAGGCAGAGGTCGTGAGTTCGAATCTCGCCGGGTGCGCCATTCTTCTCGATGGATATCGGGCAATACGGCTAAAGGTCTAGTGGTAGTTGTCCCGGGGACATTGTTCGGAAGCCCCACGGAAGAACGCTGACAATCTTCGGGCGGTTTTGCGCCCCCAAGCGCCGCAGGAGCATCCCTCTGGGCCCACCCTCTCGCTCCCGCCCGCACGCGAATCGTTATAGATCCCACGCCCGCGCTGCAGGCGCGTGCCAAACGCTTGAGCGCCGCCATCGGTGGGTCGGCCGGACCTACCGGATCGGCCCCGCTTATATGCTAACGTCCGCCGCCTAACCGTCCGAAATTCCCTAGACTTTTCAACGCGTTGCTTTGATTGCGAGGCTAACACCCCAACATGGTCGGTCTGGCCACAACGCACATCTTCGCCACGATCCGACGCCACCGGCCCGTTAGTCCGGCCAGATGCCGTTGAACCGGCCGCTCGCCACCTGCGTATGGCGGACCGTGTGCCGTCTGTTCCGGTCCCCAGGTAGTGCTGCAACGCGCGGGTGTCCTGCCCGTCGTTCGCGAGCTTGTAGCCGCACGCGTAGCCCAGCATGCACGCGTGAACCCGGAACTTCAGCTCGCTCGCCTTGTTAAGAGGTGACCTGCTCACCCGCTCCGGCGCCCCCACTTCACCGACACGACGGCTCGCCCGACGGCATAGAAGCTGCCCTTTACGATCGAGGACCCTCAACGCGAGTTTAATAACGAAATCAGCCTGTTCAAAGGGGTATAGCGACCTAATTAAGGTAAATAAATGGTAAATAAGTTTCGTCTTTTATTTGTAACAAAAGTATGTTCACATCTGAGGAACCCATTCGGAGGAGTCATGCGCAGCGTCACGGTCCGGATATGCGCCGCAAAGTTTTCTGCGACGATGACCGCGATAGGTGAATGGCTCGACGCCAACCGGCACAAGCCGACAAGGTACAAATACGACCACGATGAAGATGCTGTACTTCTGACGGTTGACTTCTCAGAGGAAGTAGCGGCGCGGATGTTTGCAACGCACTTCGATGGTGTCTATCGCTTATCTCCGCGAGCCACGTCTCAAATTTGACCCAGCCGGCGTCGCGTAAAGAGCGTTTACGACTGCTCCAATGGCGGTTCAAGAGCGTCAAGAGTTCGGACAGCGCCATTTCGCGCCAATTTCGTCACGAGCCGCGCTGTGCGGGAAAATTTTAAGTTAACTATGAACCTCCGTCGCTTTGCTATCGAATTGATCATATACATCTAAAAATTCTCGCATCTGACTACCCTATGGCAGACTGAACAGAGAAGAATACGCGCATGCCAGACTTGATGGAAAAGGCGACCGCCTATCTCTCTAAATTAGAGGCCGATCGAATGGCTGCAATGGAATTGAGCAAAGAAAAAGCGTTGGAGGCTCTGCTTATAAAAGCACGGGAAGAAGGATTTAGAAAGGCTATGGAAATATTTGGCGTGAACGTTGCATTTGATGTTGCGTCTGACACTGTCGCAGTTGAAACTGATAAAAGTGACAAGAGAAGGCGTCGAGACATACGTCAAATGATAGTCAAAGAGCTATCATATTCAGGGAAAGCAATGACCACGAAGCAGATTGCTAAAGCCATCGATTACCTCCAGGAACGGACCGAGGTAGCGGTAAAACGCTTAGAAAGTGAAGGAAAATTAATCCGAAATTCAAGTGGTCTTTGGGAAGTTTCTGTTATAGCTGGTACCTCATTCGATAGCGTCGCCGCCGCAGCAGGATAACGAAACATCGTTACTTGATTGATATATCAGCGAAGCGGTGCTTCCGGTGACGCTGAGCGGATCTGGAGAGACGCGAGGTCGAAACTATCGACGACCAGCGCGCGGCGGATCCCCATTCGGCAAGAAGCCGGGCCCAGCTGCGATACTGCGAGCTGACCCAGTTGCATCCATGCAGCACGACGACCTCAGGGTAAGGGCGTTGCGATGGCGGGCGGATACAGCTCGGCTGGGGCGTCGCTGCTCGGGCCGCCGACAGTTGCATCGCTAAAGGTCTGCAGCCCGGAGCTTAGCTGCGCAGCCAAGCAATATCAGCGCGACGAATAGCGCGAGACACGTCACATGTTCTCCAGCGCGCGAGCGACGGCTACCAAGGTCGCATCACAAACGGGGCCGCCGACGATCGAAAGGCCGACCGGCAGCCCGTCGACCGTGGCGCCGGGGATGCTGACTTGCGGGACCCCGGTCAGTCCGCCGTGACAACAGAGGCAGAGCAGGCGGTCGCGTTGCTCGCTCGCCACGGAAAGCGGCTCTCCCCGCTTCGGTGCGGGGAACGGCGTGGTGGGCAGGCAGAGGATCGTCCCCTCTGGCAACAGATAACGCATGCGCCCGCGCGCCTCGCGGCGGACCAACCGGGCCCAGCCGCGTTCGCTGTCCGAGATCATCGATCCCAGGATGATGTTGCGAGCGACACTAAACGCGAAACGCGGGTTGTCGCGGTCGATCCAGTCCCTGAAGGTGAGCCAGGCCTCGGAGGGCTGCAAGGTGCGCTGGGCCCGCGCCCATTGGGTGATTCCTGCCGGCGCCATCACCTCCTCGCGCCTGTCGCCAATCAGCGCACTCACGCGTTCGACCATCGCGTTCAGGGCGGCGGCGACCTCGGGATCGGCAAAGGCGAAAGCGTCGACCGCGATGATCAGGCGCCTCGGCAGCGCCGTTGGGATCGCCTCACCGAGCATCACACTCGATACCCTGGCGAAGGTGGCAGCATCGCGGGCAAACCAGCCGGTCGTGTCCGAGCTCGGCGCCTGCTGCATCATGCCCGAGACATTGAGCCGCCCATGCGTCGGCCGTATCCCGTAGAGGCCGCAGAAGCTCGCCGGCACCCGCACCGAGCCGCCGGTGTCGGTGCCGAGCGCGGTGTCGCAGAGCCCGGCGGCAACCGCTGCGGCCGAGCCTGAGGAGGAGCCACCGGGCACCCGGTTCGGCGCCCGGCTGTTGATCGGGGTGCCATAGAACGCGTTTTCGCCGACGATCCCGAGCGACACCTCGTCGGTGATCGTCTTGCCGATCAACGTCGCACCAGCATCGAGCAAACGCTGTACCGCCCAGGCATGGCGCGTCGGGATCGGGTTCGCCCGCGCCCAATCGGGATTACCGCCCCCGGTCGGGTGCCCCGCGACGTCGAACAAGTCCTTGGCGGCAAAGGACAGTCCGGCAAGCGGTCCGCCTAGCTGTCCCTCGATGTGGACACGCGGACCAGGTACAAAGGCGTTGATATCGTCCGGCATCAAGACCTCGCAGTTGCCACCCCGTAATATGATATGTCAGCCCGGATGCTGGTGCAGATCTTCGAGGTCCAGACTCCAGAAGAGGCCGCGGCGCTGGCCGGCCTGGGGGTCGACCATATCGGGGTACTCGTCGGCGACGGCGCGTTTCCCCGCGAGCTGTCGATCGCTCGGACCAGTGCGATATTCGCCGCCGTGCCGGCCGGTAAGAAGCGCGTCGCGTTGTCGCTCTCGGCCAATCTCGAAGAGGTCATTCGGGTGGTCGCAGAGACCCGGCCGGATATCGTTCAAGTGCAGGCGGAGATCGACTTCTCGGTCGCGATGACGAGGGTGCTCAAGATGCGCTATCCACAAATCCCGATCATGCGGGCGATCCCGGTCATCGACGAGACGAGCATCGCGATCGCCGCATCGTACAAGGGTGTGGCCGACTTTCTGCTGCTCGACAGCTACGACCCCGGAACGCGACAGTTCGGGGCCCTCGGCCGTGTCCACGACTGGAGCCTCAGCCGCCGAATCGTCGACGAAGTCGGCATCCCGGTCATTCTCGCGGGCGGGCTCGGCCCCGAGAATGTCGCCGCCGCGATCGCCGCCGTTCGCCCGGCCGGCGTCGATTCGAAGACCAAGACGGATAGGCCGGACGGGGGCAGCAAGGATCTCGCAAAAGTGGAAGCCTTCGTCGCAGCGGCGACACTCACCAGGTAAACACAGTCGCTCTGAGCTCGACAGCACCATTGTTCTGGATAACGCCAAACAACCGCAATCGACACGGCGAACCGACTGCGCAGCCGCTGTCATCTTCGGATTTAGCAACGAATTGCGGATCATAGATGACGGGCTTGCCAGCACCGGTCGGATGCGGCGGCAGAGAGAGTGTTGCGGGTGCATTGCCAGCCGCTTGCTGTGCAGTAGCTGGCGGTGCACAGATCCAGACCACCATAAAGAGCGCTGCGAACCGCGCAGGCGGTTTCACAATTCCTTCATCATCGCCTCGGCGCTGGAGACGTCGAATTGCCCTGGCTGCTCGACGTTAAGCGCTTTGACGACGCCGTTCTCAACCAG
>Ga0306926_10007181_pt1 | contig 12061 bp, 9 predicted proteins | sample flu12Cox44000178_FD_203759 | JGI IMG/M metagenome (GOLD analysis project Ga0306926, IMG submission 203759) | Lab enrichment of tropical soil microbial communities from Luquillo Experimental Forest, Puerto Rico - flux8day.12C.oxic.44.000.178 (v2)... | ecosystem: Environmental > Terrestrial > Soil...
GATGGCGCATCGAGGGGCGGTCTCGCATGAGACGACTTTATCTGCAGGTCTACCTCACGATCGTGGCCAGCCTCGTCCTGGTCGTGCTCACGGCGGGCCTGCTGTGGCACTTCTTCGCGGGCTTCGGGCCACTGGGCCAGCAGTTCGAGGTCGCTGGCGAAATCATCGCCGAGCTTGTGCCCGCCGCGAATGCGCCGGCTGCGGCGCAACAGCAGGCGATCGACCGGCTGGCGGAGCGTCTGGGCGCGGATTTGGCGCTGTTCAGCCGCACCAACGAGCCATTGGCCGCCGCCGGTCGGCCGCTCCCCGCTCCAAGTCGCAACGGTTGGATGCGAACGGCTGCCGGGCCCGCGGTTTCGATCCCGCTGCCGGACGGCCGACGCCTGATTGCACGCGTGCCGCCCCGGCACCGCCCCGGCGCGCTCTTGCTCGCCGCCTTCCTTGGGGCCATCGCTCTCGTGGTCGCCATCGGCGCCCGCCCGGTCGTACGACGGCTCACGGGGCGGCTCGAGCGGCTGCAGCGCGGCGTCGAGTCGCTTGGCGCCGGCGATCTCACCGCGCGCGTCAAGGTCGAAGGCCGCGACGAAGTTGCCCGTTTGGCTCGGAGCTTCAATCAGGCTGCCGCGCGCATCGAAGGCTTGGTCAACGCCCACAAGATGCTGCTCGCCAATGCGTCGCATGAGCTCAGAACGCCGCTCGCGCGGATCAGGCTCGGGCTCGAGCTGGTCGGGACGCATCCCGAACGCAAAGTCGAGCTCGAGCGGGACATCGCCGAGCTTGACCAGCTCGTGGACGAGATCCTGCTGGTGAGCCGCCTCGACGCCACCGAGCAGTTGGATGTTCGAGAGGACGTCGACCTGGCGGCGCTGGCGGCGGAGGAATGCGCGCGATACGACGATTGCAGCGTCGAAGCAAAGCCGGTCATGGTGCGCGGAGACCCGATGCTGCTGCGCCGAATGATCCGCAACCTCGTCGAAAATGCCCACCTCCACGGCAAGCCGCCGATCGAAGTGACCGTCGCGAGGCAGAACGATCGAGCCGTGGTCAACGTGCTCGACCATGGGCCGGTGATCGTCGAAGACGCTCGTGAGCGGCTGTTCTCGGCCTTCTACCGGATTCCGGGCCGAGGCGGGGCGAAGGGCAGCGGCCTCGGCCTCGCGTTGGTCAGGCAGATTGCACGCCGGCACGAGGGCGATGTCACCTACGATCCCGAGCGCGGAAGCTCATTCACCGTGACGCTGCCGGCCAGCGCCTAGGGCGAAGCCTACGCGCGCGCGCCGGCCTCGGCCGTAAGCACGTCAAGCAGCAGGTCGAGTGCGGCCGCGGTGAAGGCATGCATGTTGCCGAGGCGATCGCTGCTGCCGGTTTCGAGCGTGATTGCGCGCTCGGTGCTTCCGGCAACAGCAATACAACTGTGGCCGGCCGGATCGCCATATCGATTGCCGGCCGGACCCGTTGCTCCGCTCTCGGCCACGGCCCACGCCGCCGAAAAGCGCTGCCGCGTGGTCTGCGCCAACAGCAGCGCGTAGGGCTGCGTCGAGGCGCGCATGCCGAGGCTCGATATGTCCGGCAAGTCCAGCAGCGCGCGCCGCGCGGCCTGGGTATAGACGACCGCGCCTCCCAGGAAATAGGCGGATGCGCCGGGCAATGCCAGCAGCGCCGCCGCAATCAGGCCGCCGGTCGAGGATTCCGCCACGGCAATCGTCTCGCCGCGCTGCTTGAGAAGACGAGCGACCTTGTCGGCGTGTGCGATCAATTCCTGCATGGGTGCTCGTCTCCTTCTTGTCTCGCCGACATGCGAACTTGCTCGCACCGTCGCGCCGCGACTATAACAGCTGCAACTGCACAAGAAGCTCGTAGACGAGGTCGATCCTCAAGCTCGGGTGATGGTTCAAACGCTCGACTGCTATGAAAGCACGGGATGGGTGACAAGACATGGCAAAAAAGCCCGCAGCGAAGAAGCGCAGCAGCAACGGGCGGCGCTACAGCGATATTCTCTATGAAGTCAAGGATCACGTCGCATGGGCGACCATCAACCGGCCGCGCGTGCTGAACGCCTTTCGCGAGCAGACCCTCGATGAGCTCATCGACGCGTTGAAATCCACGCGCGAGGACCCCTCGATCGCCTGTGCGGTCGTGACCGGCGCGGGCGACAAGGCGTTTTCCGCCGGCGGCGACTTCTACGCCATGAAGCGCCTGACCTGGGTGAACGGCGCCATGTGGAACGACCGCATGCAGGGTCTCGCCATGACCATCCGCGGCCTGCCGATCCCCGTCATCGCCATGGTCAACGGCTGGTGCATGGGCGGCGGCCACGAGCTCGCCTTGTGGTGCGATCTGGTCATTGCCTCGGAGAATGCCGTGCTCGGCCAAACTGGCGCGCGCGTCGGCGCCTGCCCCACCGTCGGCGCGACGCAATATCTGCCGCGCATCATCGGCGAACGGCTGGCGCGCGAGATGATCTTCTGCGCGCGGCGCTTCACCGCGAAAGAAGCCGTCGACATCGGCCTCATCAACAAATGCGTGCCGCTGGCGGACCTTCGCAAGGAGACGCTGGCGTGGTGCGAGACCATCAAGGGCCATAGCCCGCAGACGCTGCGCATGACAAAAAAGAGCCTGAACTTCGAGTCGGATCTTCTTTATGCGTCGTGGCAGCACGGCATGGAGTTGCTCGCCCATGTCTGGGGTTCGGAGGAAAGCCTCGAGGGCATGAATGCCTTCCTCGCCGGACGCAAGCCCGACTTCCAGAAATTCCGCATGCGCAACAAACGCGAGCTCCAAGACTATCTCGACGGCTGCGCCAAGGATCTCAACGCGCCGCCCTCCATGCGCAGGACATGACCATGAGCGAGAATGGCCCGCTCGCGGGGATCCGCGTGCTCGATCTGACCCGCATCCTGGCAGGCCCCCTCTGCACCATGATGCTCGGCGACATGGGCGCCGAGGTCATCAAGGTCGAGCCGCCGGACAAAGGCGACGATACCCGCAACTGGGGGCCGCCCTTCGTCGCCGGCGAGGCCGTGTATTTCCTCGGTGTCAACCGCAACAAGCGCTCGCTGACGCTCAACATGGCGGTTCCGGCGGGACAGAAAATTCTCGCCGGGCTGATCGAAAAGGCCGACGTTCTCATCGACAATTTCAGGTTGGGCACGCTCGAGAAATGGGGCTTCACCGACGCCTGGTTCGAGCGTCATGCGCCGCGCCTCGTGCGCTGCTCCATCACCGGCTACGGCTCGAGCGGCCCCAAGGCGCCGCTTCCCGGTTATGACTTCATCCTGCAGGCCGAATCCGGTCTCATGAGCATTTGTGGCGAGCCCGACGGCAAGCCGATGAAATACGGCGTGGCCATCGTGGACGTTTGCACCGGCATGCTTGCATCGAACTCCATCCTCGCAGCGCTCAACGCACGCCACCGCACCGGCAAGGGCCAGAAGGTCGAGGTCTCGCTCTACGAAACGTCGCTGGCGATGCTCGTCAACGTGGCCGCGAGCTATCTCGCCGCCGGGCGCAATGCCGGGCGGTTCGGCAACGGCCATCCGAGCATCGTGCCCTATACGACCTATCAGGCCGCCGACGGGATGATCGCGCTCGGGATCGGAAACGAACGTCAGTTCGCGCGCATCGCCGAGATCCTCGGTCATCCGGAATGGGCGAGCGATGCGCGCTTTACCAGCAACCGCGCGCGGGTCGAGAACCGCGCGCTGGTCGACCGCATGATCAACGAGGCGCTGTCGCATGATGGCGCCGATGCCTGGCTGGCCAAGCTCAAAGCAGTGGGAATCCCCTGCGGGAAGATCAACTCGGTCGCCGCGGCGTTCGATGATCCGCAGACAGCCGCGCGTGACATGATCGAGACCATCGAACATTCCACCGTCGGCGCCTTGAAGATGCTCGGGATTCCGTTCAAGTTCTCGGATACCGCCTGCTCCGTGCGGCGCCCACCGCCGACGCTCGGCCAGCACAACGCTGAAATCCTCGCTGGCGAGCTTGGCCTCGACGACAAGGCCATCGCCGAATTGCGCCAAGCGAAGGTCATTTAGAGGCTTGTTCATGGTCACCGGACTGAGCCATGTCTCGATCGCCGTGCCGGACCTCGAAGCGGCGGCGCGGCAGCTCCACGACAAATATGGGCTTCGCGTCGGAGCGCGCATGGTCAACGCCGAGCAAGGCGTGCGTCTGGCCTATGTCGAGCTCGGCAGCGGCAAGATCGAGCTGATGGGGCCGTCGCGGCCGGATTCGCCGATCGCCAAATTCCTCGAGCGCAATCCCAAGGGCGGCATCCATCACTTCTGCCTCGGCGTCGACGACGTCGAGAAAGCCGCGCGTGCGTTCGCTCAGAACGGCGTGCGCGTGCTGGGCGCCGGCAAGCCGCAGCGCAACGTGGCCGGCGAGCCGATCGCCTTCCTCCATCCCGGCGATTTTCTGGGCGCATTGGTCGAGCTCGAAGAGCAGAAAGGGTGAGGAGCGCGATGAAGATCAAGCACATCGAGCCGATCGCGGTCAGCTTTCCCATGAAGAAGCCGGTCTTCATGGCGGGCGTCGAGATCAGACGGGCGGACAACGTGCTCGTGCGCATCGAAGCCGATAACGGCGTCGTCGGCTGGGGCGAAGCCGCCTCCGCGCCGACCATGACCGGCGAGACGGTCGAGAGCATGATGGCGGCCATCAGCTATCTCACGCCGGCACTCGAGGGCCGGCCGGCCGAAGACATCGCCGGGGCGCTCGCGGCCATGGTCGCGCGCATGTACGCCAACAACGGCGCCAAGGCCGCGATCGAGATTGCGCTGCACGACCTCGTCGGCCGCGCCACCAATCAACCGGCCTATGCGCTGCTCGGCGGCAAGCAGCGGAGCCGCATGGCCGTACTCGGCGTCATCAGCACCGGCGAGCTCAACTCCGACCTGCGCGATGCCGAAAAGAAAAAGGCGGACGGCTACGCCGCCTTCAAAATCAAGGTCGGCATCGATACGCCGCGCGTCGATGGCGAACGCACCCGGCGGCTCTGCCAGCTGCTCGGGGGCGATGCGTTGATCTCATCCGACGCCAACCAGGGCTGGAGCACGGAGCAGGCGGTGCAATACGTGCGCGCCGTGGCCGATGCCGGGCTTGGCTTCTTCGAGCAGCCGGTCAAGGCGGACGACATCGCCGGCATGGCGGCGGTGGCAGCCGCGGCGGGCAAGATTGCCATCGGCGCCGATGAAGGCATTCACTCCCTCGACGACATCCGCCGTCACCACGAGCGCGAGGCCGCGCGCGGCGCGAGCCTGAAAGCCATCAAGCTCGGCGGAATGCGCGGCGCGACCGAGGCCGGCCGCCTGTGCGACGCGCTCGGGCTCAAGGTCAATGTCTCGGCCAAGACCGGCGAATCGAGCATCGCCTGCGCGGCCGCGATGCATATCGCCGCCGCGCTGCCGCAGATCGCCTGGGGGCTCACCCTCACCAACGAGGGATTGGCCGACGACGTGACGACGCGACCGGTGCGCATCGCGCGCGGACACGTGGAGCTATCCGACCGTCCCGGGCTCGGCATCGACGTCGACGAGGACCGCGTGCGCCGCTATCGGCGCGACGTCCCGGTGCGGCAAGTAGCGTAGCGGCGATCGCCGGCGCAGGAGTGTTTTGGGGGGCTGCGAATGAAGCAAGACAATATCGGCATTGCCGTGGTGGGCGCCGGCCGCATCGGCACGTTACGCGCGCGCCTTGCCGCCAAGCATCCCGCCGTTCGGTTCCTGGCGATCTCCGATCGCGATCCCGCGCGCGCCCGCGCGCTCGCCGCCGAGGCTGGCGCCGACGTCCACAGCGGCAGCAACGACGAAGTGATCAGCCACCCGCAAGTCACCGCCGTGATCGTCTCCACGCCCGAGCAACAGCACACGCTGCCGATCCTCAAAGCCTTGCAGCTGGGCAAGCCGGTGCTGGTGGAGAAGCCGATCGGCTTTTCGCTGCGCGAGGCCGACACGATCCTCGACACCTTGCGCGCCACCAAGGGCGAGCTTCGGGTCGGCTACAGCCGCCGCTACAAAGAGTGCTTCCTGCGCGCCAAGGAGCAGATGTTGCGCGGCCGCCTCGGCAAGGTCGTCGGCGGCATGGCGCGCGTCTACAATTCGCGCGCGCAGGCGTTTGCGATACTCAAGCGCGATCCCCACGCAACGCCGGTGCTCGACGTGCTCACCTACTACGTCGACCTGATGTGCTGGTTTCTAGAGGGCAACCGGCCGGTCGAAGTGGTGGCGCGCGCGCAGCACGGCATTTTCAAGAATGCCGGTTATGGCGCGCATGACGTGACCTGGGCGATCCTGACCTTCGCCGACGGCGCGGTGATCAATCTCGGCGTGAGTTACGCGCTGCCCGCGCGCTATCCCACGCTCGGCCAATCCGACCGCGTGGAGCTGCTCGGCAGTGACGGCACCATGATCATCGACGACGATCACCTCGATCATCTGTTGTTTTCGGAGAAAGGCATCCCCCACGCCTACGTGCCCGACCACACTGTCGACATGGCGTTTCTCGGCAGCAATACCGCGGGCGATTGGGCAGTCGGCGATTTCTGGGGCCCGCTCGGCAACGAGACGCGCGCCTGGCTCGATCATCTCGCGACCGGCGCGCCCACGATCCATACCACGCCCGAGCAGGCGCGCATCAATCTGGAAACGACCATCGCCATCGAGCGCGCGGCCGCCTCCGGCCAGACCGTGCGGCTGCCGCTGCAGATGGAGGAGTAGAGGTTCGGCGCGTTTCCCTCCGCTCGTCCCCGCGAAAGCGGGGACCCAGGGCTACTGACCGGCTCTCGGGGTCCCGGGTCTCGTTTCGCTCGCCCGGGACACGAAGCCGTGGATTCCCGCTTTCGCGGGAATGAGCGGAGAGATATTCACGCGCGCGCGCGGCGCTCCACGTTGGCGATGCGCTGCGGCACGCCGAACTCGCGGCGGCAGACGTCGGCGAGCACGGCCACACCTTCGCGGATCGCCTGCGTCGAGGGATTGGCGAAGCACAGCCGCAGCCGGCTCTTGCCGTAGGCCTCCTGCGTCGACCAATCGCGGCCCGGATTGATGGCGACGCCGGCGGCAAGCGCCGCTTGCGCGAGCTTCTGCGTGTCGACCGCGTCGGGCAGCTTGACCCACAAAAAGATGCCGCCCTTGGGGTCGTCGAACTCGGCCGACGTTCCGAATTGCTCGGCGAGCGCCTCCATCAGCATCTCGAGCTTGGCGCGCAGCCCGCGCGTCAGCTTCGGCACGTGTTCGGCGAAATGGCTCGTGCAAAACTCGGCCAATACCATCTGCTCGAGCGCGCCTGAGCCGGCGTCGGTCTTGAGCGCGAGAATGCGGGAGAGAATGTCCCAGCGCGCGACGATGTAGCCGACGCGCAGCGCCGGCGCGATCGATTTGGAAAACGAACCGATGTGGATGACGCCTCCGCTCGTGCTCATGGCGTAGAGCGCAGGCGGCCGCCGGCCGTCCCAGATGAGGTCGGCGTAGCAATCGTCCTCGAAAATCGGCACGTGGTGCTGTTCCGACAGGCGCAACAGCTCGTGGCGGCGCGGCTCGCTCAGGATCGTGCCGGTCGGATTCTGCACGGTCGGGATGGTGTAGATGTATTTGGCGCGGACGCCGCGGCGCTTGAGGTCGTCGAGCGCAGCGGCGGCGGCGTCGATTCGCATGCCGTCGTGGTCAAGCGGGATGCCCACCGCATTGACGCCCAATCGCGCCAGCCGCGTCAGCGCGCCTTGATAGCTTTCCTGTTCGATGACCACGGTGTCTCCGCGCCCGAGCAGCGCGCCGTTGACGAGGTCGAGCGCCTGCAGCGAGCCGGAGGTGATGAGGATTTCGTCGGCGGTGCAGGCGATGCCCGCGGTGCGCTTGAGCTTGTCTGCCAGAAACTGCCGCAACGGACGATAACCGAGCGGGCCGCTCTCGAGGCCGTAGGTCGCCAGCGTCGAGCCTTCGCGCGCGAGCACCGCGGTCGCGGCGGCAATGAGGCGATCGACCGGAACGTGGTCGGCATCGTTGTTGCCGCCGGTGAAATTGTATTTGGGAAATCCCGTCCACTTGGCCGCGGGCGGCGGCAAGGAGGGTGCCAACAGCGGCGCGAAGTCGAACGATGCGGAGGTCATGCCGTCTCTCTTTCTTTAACTCATTGCATCGCGGACGAGCGTCGCGTCATAGGTGCCGTGTCATGGGTCATGCGGTTGCGAGCGCCGGCGCAGGCGAAGCCTCTTCGTAATTCATCGCCGCGAGCTTCGGCATGATCTCGCTTTTGAACAGTTCCAGCGAGCGCATTTCCTGTGCGTGCGTGAGCGAGCCGAAGGCCAGCATCAGCACGAGATAATTTTGCCGGATGCGCTCGGCCTGCGCGGTGAGAATGCGCCCCACCGTGTCGGGGCTTCCGACCACCAACGTGCCCGCGGCCTTCGACTGGTCGTAGTCGGCCGAAATCGAGATCGGCGGGAACGAGCCGCGCTCGATCCACAGCCAGGCGAGGCTGTCGAACCAGCGCTTATAGGCCGGCCGCGCCAAGCGCTCGGCCTCGGCGTCGGAATCGGCAACGAAGATCGCGCGCATCACGCCGCAATGGGGCGTCTTCACCGGCGATTGCCGGCGCTCGCGGTCGGCCGCGTAGGTCTTCCAGTGCGCGCGGAAGGTCGCAAGCATGTTCGCGACCTTCTCGTCCGGCCCGAGCGTCACGCCGTGCATGCCGTGCTGCGCCGCAAACGCCGGGCCATGATCGCCGCGCAGCCCGTACCACAGCGGCGGATGCGGGCGCTGCAGCGGCCGGATCACGACTGGCACATCCTTGAAGGTGAAGCGATCGCAGCGGTAGTCGATGCGCTCCCGCGTGAAGCCCTGGTAGAGCAGGTTCAAAACGTGCTCGAAGTCGGCGCCCGCCTGCTCGAAATCGACGCCGTAGGCGTCGAACTCCATCGGCGAGATGCCGCGCCCCACGCCGATGTCGAGGCGGCCGCCGCTGAGATGATCGAGCATGCACAGCTCCTCCAGCAGCCGCAGCGGATGGTAGAGCGGCAACAGATAGAGCAGCGTGCCGAGGCGAATGCGCCGCGTTTCGCGCGCGGCGGCGGCCAGAAATACGCTCGGCGACGGCGTCATCGACAACGGCGTCGCGTGATGCTCGGTGAGATGATAGCCGTAGAAGCCTGCGGCCTCGGCTGCCTGCAGCAAGGCGAGCCGATCCTCGTAGGTCTGCTGCAGCGTCTCGCCGCGCGCGTCGATGTAATCGAAGATGCCGAACTTCATGGCGCGTTTCCCCCGCCCTTAAGCCGGATTTTTGGCCGGAACCAACGCCGGCGAATGATCCTGCGCACAAAGCCTAGCATCGGTGCGGCACGCCGTCTAAGCCCTTCCCGCGGAGCGCATCGACGGCCACAATCTGGTGTCGAGCCGAAGCACACGGGATTATCCATCATGGGTGTTGCGCCATCCGATCTGGCCGTGATCGTGACCGGCGGCGCGCGCGGCCTCGGGCGCGCCATGGCGCTCGGTCTCGCCAAGGCGGGCATGCGCGTGGCGGTCGCGGATCTGCCGTCGAGCCAAGTCGCCATACGTGAACTCATCGATCTCGCCCGCACGCAACACGCGCAGGAGCGCATCCATCCCATCGATTGCGACGTCACGCGCTGGGAGGCGTGCAGCGCGGCCGTCGAGGCGGCGGTCGAGCGCTTCGGCGGCGTGCATGGCCTCGTCAACAACGCCGGCGTCGGCATGCAGGACATCGGCAACGTGCTCGTCGGCGCGCGGAAAAAATTCTACGAGGTCGACGCCGGCACTTGGCGCAACGCCATCGACGTCAACTTCAACGGGCCGTTTATGATGGCCAAGGCGATTGCCCCGAGATTGGTGGCGCAAGGCTGGGGGCGCATCGTCAATATCGAGACCAGCAGCTACACCATGATGATGGAAGGGTTCTCGCCCTACGGCCCGTCGAAGGCCGCGCTCGAAGCCGCAACCGTGATTTGGGCCAAGGATCTCGCCGGCACCGGCGTGACCGTCAACGCGCTCGCACCCGGCGGGCCGGCCAACACCCGCATGATCCCGGCAACGGAAGTGGCCGACCGCTCGACCCTGATCCAACCGGAGGCGATGATCGCGCCGATCACCTGGCTGATGTCGCCGCGATCGGACGGGGTCACCGGCCGCCGCATCATCGCCAAGGAATGGGACGCGGCTCGGCTGGCGAGCGAGCCTGCCGAAAAGGTCGGAACGCCGGCGGGATGGTGAGGAGAGAAAGCGATGGATACGCGCGACCTGCATGACAAGGGATTGAAGCTTCGCCGCGAGATGTTCGGCCGCGACGCGGTCGAGCAGCGCATGACCGCGTTGGGCGCGTTCGGCGAGCCGCTGCAGAACATGATCAACGGCTATGCCTACGGCGATATCTGGAGCCGTCCCGCGCTGCCGCTCAAGACGAAGTCGCTGGCCGCGATCGCCATGACGGCGGCGATCGGGCGCGCCAACGAGCTTCGCGTCCACGTCAACGGCGCGCTCACCAACGGCTGCACGGCGGACGAAATTCGCGACATTCTGCTGCTGGTCGCGCTCTACTGCGGGATACCGGCGGCGATCGAGGGCCACCGCGTCGCGCTCGACGTGCTGCGCGAGCGCGGCGCGCTGTGAGCGCGCCCATCTTTTCGCGCCGTTACCGTTTCGGCCCGCGCGCTGACGGCGCAACACGTTAGAGTTGCGGCGCTCCCTGTAAATAACAGGCCGGAAACAGGCGAGACGAACCAGGGATCGTTTCCCACAGCCGCAGGTTGGTTTCTCGTTCTTATGAAAGATCGTCGTCCCGGCCGACGCCCGCGAAGCGGGCGGAGAGCCGGGACCCAATAACCAAAGACCGTGGTTATGGGTCCCCGCTTTCGCGGGGACGACCAGAGCCGAGCTCGTCGCCAAACCGTTTTCGGCAATTCCCAATCTCACGATGTCAAACAGCCCATCTCGTTCCCGCGGCGCGTTTGCGTCCGGGGTTTGCAATTTTGCTTCGCTCACCCGAATCGAGGGGTGGGCGGAGCGCCGAGAGACGTTCGGGTGCTCGGCGGAACACCCGTGGGGCGTATCATGACGCGATACGCCAGGCGCTTGCGAGGCGCCTTGCGTCCCATGACGCGGGACGCTCGCCTCTCGGCGCTCCACCGTGGCGGTTTTGGGCCTCGGGGCCGCGCTTCCGCCTCCGGCACCCGCCGTCGCTGACGCTTCGGCGGGTTTGGAGCCGTGCAGCGAGCTCCTCGCAGCCAGGTCGTAGTGCCTGGCGGGCGACTTCCCGGGCCTCCCGGGGCAAGCGGTTACGAGCCGCCCGCCGCAGGACGCCACGCCCCGCTCCGCATTCAGGATCGTCTCTAGAACACGCCCTCAATGAGCAAGGCTGCGAACCTTATACTAAGGCTTCAATGAGTAGTCAAGAGATAAATTCAGCATGTAGTCGGACCGCTTCGCCCTCGCCTACCTTTGTGACCCTGCTTCTGGTGCTCATGGCGAGGTTTCGCATTTTATGTCCGCGAATGGCACGGTTGGCGCGCGTGCCCTCGGCGTAGCGCCGACCTTGCGCGACGCCCGCGCCGATCGTCAGATCATCGCGGGACGGCCGTCGGCTTCGATCCGGCCTTTGAAGGCGATGTAGCCGCCATCGATCAAAAGATCGGTCGCGGTGACGAAGGCCGCGTCGTCGGAGGCAAGATAGACCGCACCCGCGGCGATTTCCTCCGGCTCCCCCGGCCGATTGAGCAGGTGCCGTGGCCCGGCCACGGCGCGCGCCCGCTCCTTGCCGCCGGAGCGCCGACTGGAGCGCTCGGTGAGGATGAAGCCGGGCGAGATCGTGTTGGCGCGGATTTTATCGACGGCGTGGTCCATCGCCAGGATGCGAGTGAAATGGATGAGCGCCGCCTTGGTGGTGCAGTAGGGCGAGCGCAGCGGCACGCCGAGATGGCCCAGCTGGGAGGCGATGTTGATGATGCTGCCGCCGCCCGCACGCCGCAACGCGGGTACGGCATACTTGCACATCACGAAGGCGCCGGTGAGATTGACCGCGATGGCCTTGTTCCAGTCATCGAGCGAAA
>Ga0306926_10007182_pt1 | contig 12061 bp, 11 predicted proteins | sample flu12Cox44000178_FD_203759 | JGI IMG/M metagenome (GOLD analysis project Ga0306926, IMG submission 203759) | Lab enrichment of tropical soil microbial communities from Luquillo Experimental Forest, Puerto Rico - flux8day.12C.oxic.44.000.178 (v2)... | ecosystem: Environmental > Terrestrial >...
ACGACGGACTTCCGGTGAAGACTGCTGGACTTCTGCAACGGGCCATGAAGCAGGCGATCCCGCTTGGCGTCGCCATTGTTGATCACTGTGAGGACCCGAGCCTGAGCGCGGGAGGATCTGTCAACGAAGGTCCGGTTGCTGACCGCCTGAGAGTGCGCGGCATTCCCAACTCGTCGGAAGATGTTTGCGTGGCGCGCGATCTGATTGTGGCCGAAGCCGCCGGGGCGCGCCTTCACGTAGCGCACTTGTCGACGGCGCGTGCCATGGAGCAGGTGCGCGTGGGCAAGCGGCGCGGTATTCGTGTGACCTGTGAGGTCACGCCGCATCACTTTACGCTCACTGACGAGGCAGTATTCCAGCTCGGGACACTCGCCAAGATGAATCCACCTCTACGCAGCGCGTGCGACTTGGAGGCGGTGCTCGCCGGCATTGCCGACGGCACGGTGGATGCTATCGCGACTGACCATGCTCCCCACGCCGCGGAGCTCAAGCAGAAGTCTCTTGCCGAAGCGGCGTTTGGCATCATTGGTTTTGAGACCGCGCTCGGCCTCGCCTTGACTCAATTGGTGCACACCAGCCGAATCTCCCTTTGGCACCTCGTCTTGCTCATGAGCACCAACCCCGCGCGCATCATCAACCAGCCTCTCGGACGCCTGACCGTGGGTGGCGCCGCAGACATCACCGTTTTCGACCCCAATCTGGAGTGGACCTACCGCGTCGCCGACAGTCGCTCCAAGAGCCGCAATTCACCCTTCGACGGCTGGAAGCTCAGGGGCGCAACGACCGCAACGATCGTCGCAGGCAAGATTGTGTACCGCCGCCCCCGGTGACGACCAAGCTCGGAAAGCGTTTTCACAGCAGGGTGCCAGATCTAGAGACGCCGCGTTTAGAATTTCGAGCCGTCCTGGAGAGAGGCATGTTATCACGCGGGTCGTCCAACCAACTGTAAGAGATTCTTTTCGGACAAAGATTAACATCACCCACTGAATATATCCTATTAGGTCTTCGACTATCTGAAAGGATAGGTGAAAACTGCCCAAGGCGTCTTTCTGCTGGTACCGCCAAATTGCAACGCGTTTGAAGTGCGAGACTTCCGAGGCTCGTCGTCAATACGGACTTGGCAAGCAGGTTGCACCTACATCAAAAGGACAGTTCAGCATGGCTGACACGCTCTCTACACCTTTTGCTGGCGAAGAAGATGGACGGGGCCATTTATGGCATTATGATGGCTGACTGAATAGGGACTTGACAAGATTGCATAACAGGGTGTAGTCTTGGTGGCACGCGTCTCAGGGCGCGATCCAAATGCCAATGCGGCTGAGGCGATAGCTGGCTAATCCTAACACTCGAAGGGAGAACGTCTCGTGAAAAAGGCTTTCGTAGCTGTATCAAGTATCGCAGTTGTTATCTGCTTGCTGCTACAACATGGTCGTATTGGGGCCCAAGAGGCGCCTCCACAACTCACTCTGAGTGACGCGGAGCACTCGGCCCATATCTTCCCAACCGTCGCCGGGGCAGCCGCACTCGGCGAACTCGGTGCGCTGTCGGGGCCGTTGCTTTACCAGGGCGGGCCAGTCATGACCGGCAGCGTGACGACCTACGCCATTTTCTGGCTCCCGGCGAGCGGCAAGCTGCAGAATGGCAACCCGACAAGCATGTCGGCGCACTACCAGACCGTGCAAAAGAACCTTCTGGGGGATTACCCGGCGCATGGGATCGATAACAACAACACACAGTACTACCAGATTGTCGGCACCGTGACGACCTATATTCAGAATAAGGGTAGCCTGGGCGGCTCGTACGTGGATACGTCGGCATATCCGGCGTCCGGTTGCAACGACAGTGCCACCCCAGGCAACTGCATCACAGACGCTCAGATTCAGACGGAGATCCAGAACGTGATGACTCTGAAGGGCTGGACTGGTGCGATCAACAAGATGTTCCTGCTCTTTACCTCGAGCGGGGAGGGCTCGTGCGTCGATTCCACCTCGACTTCCTGCGCCTATGTTCAATACTGCGCCTACCACAGCTACTTCTTGAGCGGGACAACGCCGGTCATTTACGGAAACGAACCTTATGGCAACACCAGTGTTTGCCAGGCACCCGGGATTCCATCCCCGAACGGCGACCCCATAGCGGATACGGCGGCCACCTCAGCGAGCCACGAGTTGTCTGAGGCAATCACAGACCCGGAGGGGAGCGCCTGGTACACAGCGTCAGGCTATGAGATCGGCGACCTGTGCGCGTACAATTACGGCGTGAACACCTGGGACTCAGCCAAAGCGAACCAGATGTGGAACGGCCGTTTTTACGAGTTGCAACAGGAATACGACAACCACACAGGTTCGTGCGTCCAAGTCGGCCCGTAAGCACCGATACTCGACTGAAGGACTCAACACTTCGGTGATACGACGGGCCGAGTGGCGGTAAACGAAGGCGGGGCCGACCGGACGGAAGGACGGCAGTTCAGGCGCGCCCGGCAGCACTGGGGCGGCGGCAAGCGGGCGTCCACAAAGCTTCGCAATGGCAGGTCGTCAGGTGCCGCCACTATCAAAGACGTTTAGATCGCGGTCCTCAACTGGCGACGGAGAAGGTCGTTGGCAAGATGGCCCAGAGTGACCCCTGCCTTCCGGGCGCGCGCTTCGAGAGTCTCCGCGACGTCCGCCTCGATCGATATTTCGTAATGACGGTTGCGCAGTTCCGCCACAACCCGAATGGTGCGGAAAGCCCGGGGGTAGTCAGTTGTGTCGTGCGTGTCCCAGAACTCGGCCGCCTCGTCGGCCGCAGCGAACTCGTCAGGGATGGCATCAATCTGCTTCCTTTTGCTCATGGAAGTATCTCCGCTCCGCATGGGTCATTTCACGGGCTGAAACCGGCAGCGCAGCCGACCGAGGCTTGCGGAGGAAAAAACCACCAGATATCTGCCCGCCGCCGTCTGGCCGTAGGCAACGTATAGGTGCTGCCCTTTTACTTTGCCCTTCTCCGCACGGCGAACGTGCGGACGGGCGAACAACACTTCCTCGACCTCGTCGATGCTGACATCGTGCTTGCCTTCGATTTTGGAAACAAACTTCTCATTCCAGATGACATCGTAAAGGCGCAAGTGATGCGCTCCTCGCTCGTCGTCCGGCCTCCGCCAATTATCTTATCATCCCCGCGTCGGTGGGTGCTGCACAGCGTTGCCAGACGTGGGTAGCCTGTCCGCTCGCTGACGGCCAATTGCTATTGGCTGCCGCTTGTGGAAGGTAGACGTGCCGTTGTTTCCGCCGGCAGCCCGGCAGTTCAGCCAGTCGGCTGAATACGACTGCCGGGTTTAATGGCGGGAATAGCGGACTTGCACAGCGGACAATCCGCCGGGTCGAAATTCTGCACCGCCAGCGTGACCAGCGATGCCTTGGGCACGCCGAGATTGGCGGCGCCGCCGCTGCGGTCGATGAGCGCGCCTACACCTACCACGTTTCCACCACCCTGCTGGACGCAGGCTATCGTCTCTCGCGTAGAGCCACCGGTGGTGACCACATCCTCGACCACGAGCGCGGGTTCGCCAGGCGAGAAACTGAATCCGCGTCGCAGGGACATAGCTCCGCCTGTGGCGGGGCGCTCGGTGAAGAGGGCGCGGACGCCGAGGGCCCGGGCCACTTCGTGAGCAACGATCACCCCACCCAGCGCCGGCGCAGCTACAACCGATGCACCCAGGCGTTGGAGCTTGGCTGCCAACTCTGAGCCCAACTGTTCGGCAATACTCGGGTACTGGAGGACCAGAGCGCACTGGATGTAACGGTCACTGTGCAGGCCGGAGGAGAGAATGAAGTGACCTTCGAGCAGCGCCGAGTGCTGGCGAAAGATTTGAAGGATTTCGTTTTCAGTCATGTGCTTCGAGCCGCCTGTTGAGGCCCACCCTTTCCATCTCGACGACGACGGCGTCGGCAGCGGCAACAGGGTCGGCCGCGGCGGTGATGGGGCGGCCGACCACCAGATAATCCGCCCCGGCGCGAATAGCCTCCTCCGGCGTAGCGATACGTGTCTGGTCATCAGCCGCGGCGGCGGCGGGTCGGATGCCTGGGGTGACGATGACGAAATTGGGGCCGCAGGTTCGGCGGATCGCTGCGATTTCCCGTGGAGAGGAGACAACGCCGTCGAGACCCGCCTGTTGTGCCAGCCGAGCCAACCGAATCGCCGCTCGTTCGGCGCCGCCGTCGAGACCGATCGCCCCCAAGTCATCCGCTCCAAGACTGGTCAACACCGTAACCGCAAGGACCAGGGGTCGGTCTCGGCCGGCACTGCCTTCGCGGGAGCCTTCGAAGGCCGCTTCCATCATCTTGCGCCCGCCCGAGGCGTGGACGTTAAGCATGGTTACGCCCATGCGCGCCGCCTCCCACGCGGCGGCGTGCACAGTGTTAGGGATGTCGTGAAACTTCAAGTCGAGGAAAACCTTCTCGCCCAACGCCGCAAGGTGGCGGGCCACCACCGGCCCCTCGGCAGTGAAGAGCTGCGAACCCACTTTGAACACACCCACGTGACCGCGCAGCTTCTCCGCCATGCGAACTGCCTCGGCCGCGCTGGAAACGTCCAAGGCGATAATCAGCCGATGACGGTTTTGCTGTTTATCAGCTGCGATCACGGTCGGCCTGAGATATCCTTTGTTGTAGCGCCGGTCCGGCAGCCGGACCGGCACGTGCCACCGTCCCGATTGCACCGGGACAAGTTCCGGGCGGCGCTACTCTTCGAGATTGCCGCCGCAGACATTGTAGTGGAACGACCACTGAAAGGTACAACAGAAACCTCGCACTTCACTGCGGCGGCTCTTCATGCATAATGGTGCGTCTGTGGCCGACAAAGCCTTCCAGCTCCTGTCAGACTTCTTTGCCCGTTATGGCTACTCGGTGGTCTTCTTCGGGGTAATGCTGGAGAATAGTGGTTTGCCCGTACCGGGCGAAACCGTTCTGCTCTTCTCCGGATTCCTGGCCTACCACGGGCGCCTCAGCCTCGGCCGCGCCATCTTCACCGCGATTGCCGGAGCGACGCTCGGCGACAGCCTGGGTTACCTTGTAGGGCGCTGGGGAGGAACGGCTCTGGTCAACCGATACCGTGACCGGTTTCTGCTTTCGGCGCGACGCTTCGACCGCGCCCAGGCACTCATCTTAAGGTTTGGACACTGGGCGGTGTTTGTGGCTCGGTTCATCACCGGTCTGCGTGTGATCGCCGGGCCGCTCGCCGGCGCCTTCCTGATGCCCTACCCTCGTTTTCTGCTTGCCAACTTTTCGGGAGCAGTCGTATGGGCGTTCACCATCGGTTGGGCGGGCTATCTGTTTGGAAGCAACTGGCAGAGGCTCGTTCACTTGTTTAAGCAGGTTGACACTGCCATTTTGGTTGCGGTGGCCGTTGTCGTCCTCATCGTATGGGTGGTTTATCGTCGGAAGAGCAGCGGCCAGAAGGTTAGTCGCTAGTGGTTGGGCTCATCACTAGTTACTTTTCAATGTCTTGCCCAACCACCTGTTGCGAATATCGATTTGTTCCGGCGTTGCTCCGGATAATTTCTCGATCGAATATTCGGTGGCCAGCGGTGGGTCCAGCTTCACTGTAATCCTCTGCCGCCGCCCGTGACGTTCCACGGTGAAGGGAACCTCGGCCCCAGGAGGATACATCTTAAGCCGGCTCGCCAGCTCTTCTGTCGCCAACGAAAGCTCGTCAACCGCGATCAATAAATCGTCGCGACTCAGGCCGGCGCGGTCAGCCGCGCCCCCCGGGCGTACGACCATGAGCCGTACACCTGTAGCGACCGACTCCGCTATGACCCCGAGGTCGGGGGGAGCGCCGGCTTTGACCGTGACGCGCAGCTTGAGGCCGGCAAGGGCCAGGGTTGAATCGTAGGCGAGGGCTTTGGTGCCCCGGACGTAGCGTGCGAAGAAGGAGGCGAAGTCGCTGCCCGCGACGGCGTTGACGGCCTCCAGGATGTCCTTCTCTTCATAACCGCAGCCGGGACCGTAGTAGCTGGCTGGAGCCGCTTCGTAGAACCGGTGATACATGAGGCGGAGCACATCATCGAGCGACTTCTGGCCGCCAGTGCGGGCGCGGATTTCTAAGTCCAGGAGCATCCCTAGCAGCAAACCTTTACTGTAGTAGCTGATGGTCGCATTACTGAAGTTGGTCTGCTGCATTTGCGGCGAACGGTCGTAGAACCAAGCGTGGAAACTGGAGCTCTCGGCCGACATGATCAGCCGCCCGGGCTCCACCTCCAGACCCTCGATCTCGCCGGCGAGAGCGGCCAAGAACTCCTCTTCGCTCCAGACACCGGAGCGCAGGAGAGCCAGGTCCGCGTAGTAGCTGGTGATGCCTTCGGCGAACCAAAGCGAATTGGTATAGTTCTCTCGAGTGTAGTCGAAAGGTCCCAGAACAGCCGGGCGCAAGCGCTTGACGTTCCAAGTGTGGAAAAACTCATGCGCGGCGTCGCCCAAAGCTTCAGCCAGTGTAGAGTCCGAGAGTTCGCCCTTCACCATGATTTCAGTTGAATTCAGGTGCTCCATGCCGTCTCCCGCATTGATGTCCGGTGCGAAATGAAAGATAAAGGTGTACGACTGGAAGTCCGGCGCAGGCATCATCTCCATTTCGGCGCTAACGATCTTCTTCACTCCTTCGATCAGCTTCGACAGTACACCACCCGGCTTCGCGGCCTTGGGCTTCTCGTGCAACTGCACTTTCCCGGCAGCCAGATCGAGAGTGTTGAGTGTCGAAAGGGTTGCTGCCGGCGCGGATTCCATCTGCTCTCGCGCATAGTTGTGGACGGCGATGCGAAAGGTCTTCCCGCGTTCCTGAAATTGCTTGAGAGAACACTCGGCGGACAATTCAACGGGAGTGTCAACGAGGACGTCGTAATTGGGAACCGCAAGGGTGCGCTGCTCGGTTGACTCTGAGAAGCCGCTGATAACTTTCCAGTCGGAAGGACCCTCGATAGTCAGCGTGAGAGGGTCTTGCTTATGGCCGTTAACGTACATGTAGACGGAGGCGCCATTCAGGTTGGCGTGGGAAGAGTCCAACTGGGAGAAAGAGCCCGTGAGGTCGTTTCCGTAAACCCGGTAACGCACGCGGACCCGCCCCCCAGCATCACCTGTCGTAACCAGCCAGGTTTGCTTGTCGACTTTCATCCAAGGCAGCGCTTGGTTCTGCGGGCCGGTGGCTTCGAACTCCTGCACGTTCTTGGCGAAATCGTAGATGGCGTACCGACCCGGCGCCCAGGCGGGCAAGACGAAGCCCAGTGCCGGCTCTTGAACCTTACCGACATCGATCTCGACGTCCATGATGTGTGTTGTCGGACGCTGCAGGCGCAGGACATACTGAAGATCGAGCGGCGGCAAATCGCCACCGAGACACAGAGGAACAGAGCAAGTCAGAAACCAGAAACCAAAAGCCAGAAAAACGCCAGCAGGCTGATGAAAAAAGGCACGTGTCATGCCGAGCTTAGCGAGGCATCTGCTGTTTCTAGTTGGAAACAGATAAAAGCAGATCTCCCGCTGCGCTCGGGATGACATGGTCGCGGTTCTCATCAGCCTGCTAGACGTCCTTGGCCTCCTCGTTCGGCCTTCTGCTTTCTGATTCCTGCCTTCATTTCTCAGTGTCTCTGTACCTCTGTGGCTAAAGGGACCGGCGCGGATTCCAGCACCAGCCTGTGGACCGTTCCTCTATTCACCGCCGAGTCGCTGAATGGCATAGGAAGGTTCCCGCCGGCGTACCAGGTTGCAAACTGGTCGCGATAGTATGGGCTAAACACTTGGCCCGATTCTCCAAGAGTGATGACCAGAACCGAATTGTCGAGATCGGAGAGATCATTTACGATGCGCATGGAGGGTCCATGAGCGGACGTGGTCGCTTTGACGGTCCGAGCGGTTCCAGCCTGGGGAAAGGGTCCGACATCAAGAAGACGCGCGAGCAAAGGTGAGGCGCCACTCAAAGGATGGTGGAACGTCAGGGGAATGGTATCACCCCACCGCCACGCAGCGTGAGCGTGGGAGCGCACCAGATACGGGATCTGCCGGACAGCCTCCTCCAGGCTCTTGATGAGGGTAACGTCGAAGTTGGCATCGCCGGGTGGCAGCCAACGCGCCAGGCGGCCGTCCACAACGTTGGCGAGAAAGACGTAGCGCATCGGCCAGTTGTATCCCGAGAGGTCGTTACCCAACTTTGGTCTGAGAATTCTTTGCAACAAGGTCTCGCTCGTCACTTCACACACGAGCGTGGCCGCCGAGTTGGCTTGAGCCTCACCATCCCAGCCGCGCAGCGTGCCCAAAGCATACTGAGCGTCCGCCGTCTCCGGTGGATGTCGATCCCCAGCCGCAACCAATTGCGCTGCCAGCCACATATCGTCGAGCGCGTGGATATCGGCTTGGACGACCATCATGTCCGACACGGTGAAGCGCTTCTCTGGTTGCTCAAGCAGTTGGAAGATGCGGGCTGTACGGTAGGGAGCGTCCCACTGATGGGTTATGAAAAAGGGATAACTATCAGGCACCACGCGGCCATTGGCCGTGGCGAGGATTCCGACAGCAGGGTTGTAGGCATGCGGCAAGTTCTCGAAGGGGACGTAGCCAATCCAGTCGTACTCGCCAGTGTCGCCGGGAACGGGCATTGAACCGTCCCCTTGTTTTCGAATCGGGATCCGGGCTGGCGCGTAATAGCCGATGTTGCCATCGACGTCGGCGTAAACGAAATTCTGTTCGGGGCCAGCCCAGTCGCGCAGCGCTCGCGTGAACTGTTCCCAGTTTTGAGCGCCGTCCAAATTCAAGAAGGTGAAGCGCAGGGCGCCGGGGTCGAGGGCTGTCCAACGCAACGCTATCTCGCGCTCGCCGCTTTGCTGTGGCATTAAGGCCGAGATGATAGGCCCGTGATATGTCGCCCTCACGGCGAGGCGATAGTCCTGCTTCCCCCGTATCTTGATCGTCTCCTGCCGCTCTTCAGCTTGCACCCATTCATTAACGCGCCAGTATTGTTTCGGATCCTGAGGATTGAACCTCTCTACGTAGAGGTCCTGCACGTCGGGACCGGTGTTGGTCATGCCCCAGGCGATACGTTGGTTGTGGCCGATCACCACCAGGGGGAGGCCCGGCAGGCTGACACCGGAGACGTTAAGCTCAGGGCACTTCAGGTGGATCATGTACCAGACGCTCGGCACGCGATGGCCCAGGTGAGGATCGTTGGCCAGCAGGGGCTTGCCGGACTGGGTATGCCTGCCGTTCATCACCCAGTTGTTGCTGCCTAAAGCGAAGGCCGGAGTCTCACTGGTCGAGGCCAAGGCACCCAAGATAGGGTCGAGGGGTGGGGTAGGTTCTTGCCTTTCAAACTCTTCAGCTCGCGGCCTTGAAGACGGGGCATGAGCCACAGCCTCCAACAATGAGTCTTCGCCACCATGAGGTTCGGCCACAGGACGGTCCAGCGGAGAATGGTCGGGAAACAGGTCAGCGTACAGATCCGGTCCCACTTTGGCCAAAATACGCTCACGCACCAAGTCCTCCTGCCAAGTGGTACTCAGTGACTTGAACATGTTCAGGCCGACGGCGATAGAATCCACCGTTCGCCAGCGGCGTGGCCGGTAGTGTAGCATCGCGAACTCTACCGGCAAACTGCCGGTGTGGGTAGAAATGTAGGCGTTGACGCCCTGGACGTAGGCCTCCATCAGTTTGCGCGATTGCTCATCGGCCCCAGCAACGGCCCGCTCTAGAACTTGAGGGATTCCGAGGGTGCGGGCCTCGATGTCCAGCTTCAGCGCCCCTTCCCCAACGATTTCCGCCAACTCTCCCTCGGCAAGGCGGCGGCTCAAATCCATCTGAAACAGGCGGTCCTGAGCCGTCACGTAGCCCTGCGCACAAAGCAAATCCTCAAGAGATTGAGCGCGCAGGTGCGGTACACCATGGGCGTCCCGCAGAACGTCGACCGGAGCCCTAAGACCTGCGACTCGAACTGTGCCGTCTAACTGTGGCAAACACATACGGGCTCGCCAGTAGCCCCATCCGCCTAGGAGGAGCACGAGCGTGAGGAGAAACGCCAGGAGGTAGCCGAGCGCCCGCACGATGGGGTTCTTGGCGCCCTGGGCTGGCGCCGCCTGCACAGTAGCGGTCGTCGCCATGACTTGAACCGTTCCTCTAATGGGTTCCACGAAATGAGTGGCCAGTGCCTTCGACATGGCGCCCGGCCCTTCCAGCCGGCACCTGCCGATCCCTGCGCCTGCGGTACCGGCGTCACCTAGGTGAGATGCCGCCTGAGGGTCGGTCCGACCGCTGGCTGGGCTTCCGCGTTGAATCCAGCTGGTTTATTGGAGGCCGAAGATAGTCGTCAACCGTGAATCCTGCATCCCTTAGGATGCGGACCGCCAAACCACGGCCGACGTCACAACCGGTATGCACAGGGATCGTCACCGACGCTCCACGTCCTTCGTGCCACAGCGTCAGGTGACTGCCCGATTGCCGGTCATCAACAAATCCCTGAGCACGCAAGAAGCGCACTAACTCGCGCGCCGTCACTTGCGGCATACGACTCATTCCGGGACCGCCACGGTCAGCTCCTCCACGTGCACCAAGCGATCATTTTGCGGAACGGGTTGGGCGTGAGCGAGCATTGACGCCAGATGCTGTTCGACGGCCTCCCGGATGTTGCGCTTCGTCTCCTCAATGGTCTTCCCGTTGCTAAAGCAACCGGGGACGTTTGGTGTATAGGCGAAGTACCCTTCATCCTCCGGCTCCTTCTCGATAACGATCTGAAAGGAATAGAACTTCATAAGCTGACTGCGCTGACCTCGTGCTACGCCAGACCCTGCCGGCGCGTGCCCTACCCGGCGCTTTTCTTAAGCCAGTCGCGGACAGCGGCATCGAGAATGGTTGAGAGCGGCACCTTGCGGAACCGCGTTTCCCGTTCCAGGTCCGCCTCGACCGCGGCGGACAAGCACCAGCCATTCACTTCTGTCTTCATATACGACATTGTGATGCATTAAAGGGGACGCTGTCCAACAGAGTTCTTGACCTAGGTTCCGGAGAAGTGGTCGCTTCCGGCTAGCACGCAACCTCCGACGCGCTACCCGAGTTCTAGCCATTCGGCGACCTGAACTAAATGACATGCCGTCTCAAGATCTGTCCGGTTGCTGGCCCTTGCGGGTTTACCGCTTGCCCTCGCAACAACGTCTTATGTACGACGCCAAGTAACCGGCGGCCCGCATATGGCGTCAGCTTGTGCCGCTGGCAGAGACGGGCTGGGTCCACCGTAAAACCGGCCTCCGGCTCCCAGACCACCAGGTCGGCGTCGTATCCTTTGGCGATAGAGCCCTTCCGGTTGCCCAGCCCGGCCAGCCTCGCCGGCCCGGCTGACATACACCGCACGACCTCCTCGATGCCAACTGAACGTTGGCGCGCTTCGGTCCAAACCGCAGAGAGGCCAAGCTCCAGTGACGCGATACCTCCCCAAGCCGAAAAGAAGTTGCCGGTTTCTTTGCACTTCATCGCCGGCGGGCATGGCGAGTGGTCGGAAACTACCAAATCAATCCCGCCGCCACAGAGCGCGCGCCAAAGCGCGTCCCGGTTCGTCGACTCACGGATCGGCGGAGCACACTTAAACTCCGTCGCGCCGTCGGGAATCTCCTCTGCCTCGAAAGCAAGGTAATGCGGGCAGGTCTCGGCTGTAACCGGGAGACCATCTGCGCGTGCAGCCGCTAATTGCGCGAGCGAGTCGGACGACGAGAGATGGACAACGTGAACGCGGCACCCGGTTTCGGCGCTAAGCCGTATCAGAAGTCCGATCGCCGAGTCTTCCGCCCGGCGCGGACGAGAACGCAAGTAATTCACGTACCGTCTTGCCAAGAAACCCGCGAGATTATCATTCTGAGGAGTGTTGCATGGGCCTGCGGCCCACGAATCGGCATGAAAGTCCTCCCCGCTGACATTCTGAGCGCAGAGAGGAATCTGCTTCTTCGGGAGGCCAAAAGCAGATTCTTCGTCGCTCCGCTCCTCAGAATGACAAGGTTGGTTGACTTTCGACGGAACCCAAGACGACGAGGAATCGGTTTTTGATGACAAAAGAAGATAGG
>Ga0306926_10007185_pt1 | contig 12057 bp, 9 predicted proteins | sample flu12Cox44000178_FD_203759 | JGI IMG/M metagenome (GOLD analysis project Ga0306926, IMG submission 203759) | Lab enrichment of tropical soil microbial communities from Luquillo Experimental Forest, Puerto Rico - flux8day.12C.oxic.44.000.178 (v2)... | ecosystem: Environmental > Terrestrial > Soil...
CCCAGCTCGAACTTCTGCCGCAGCACACGCGCCACCGCGCGGTCCACGACCTCGGCGGGCACGTCCCCGGCGAGCGCGGCCGCGCGCAGCGGCTCGCCGTAGCACCGGACGCTCGGCAGCTCGACGTCCACGCCGGCGGCCAGCGCGAGGGCCGCGGCGCCCGCCCGGGAGCCGGCGATCGCGTGCTGCAGTTCGAGGAAGGAGACCGCGTAGTAGTCGGAGACGACCAGGCCGTCGAAGCCGAGCTCGTCGCGCAGCACCGCGCCGAGCAGGTGCGGATCGGCGGTGGCGGGCACGCCGTCGATGTCCGGGTAGGTCGGCATCACGGAATACGCGCCGCCGAGCCGGATGGCCATCTCGAACGGCATCAGCATGACGTCGGCGAACTCCCTGGGGCCCATGGACACCGGCGCCATGTTGCGGCCGGCGCGGGAGGCGGAGTAGCCGACGAAGTGCTTCAGCGTGGCCTGGACGCCGGACGACTGCAGCCCCTGCACGTAGCTGGTCCCGATGAGCCCGACCAGGTAGGGATCCTCGCTGATGGTCTCCTCGGTCCGGCCCCAGCGCGGATCGCGGGTGACATCGAGCACGGGCGCGAGGCCCTGGTGAACGCCGACGGTGTGCATGGTCCGGCCGAAGGCCCGGGCCATGTCGCGGATGAGCGCCGGGTCGAAGGACGCGCCCCAGGCGAGCGGCGTCGGGAAGATCGTGGCCGTCCAGGCGGCGAAGCCGGTAAGGCACTCCTCGTGCGCGACCGCGGGGATGCCGAACCGGCTCGCGGCCATGACTCGCGCCTGCAGGGCGGTCAGCGCGCGCATCCCGGCGGCCGGGTCCACCGGCCGGGACCCGAACACCCGCGTCAGCTGCCCCATCCCGTTCTTGATGAGCTCGTCAAGGGGCGGCAGCTCGTCGCTGAACAGATCCTGCATGGGGGCGACGCCGTCGCCTTCGCCGGAGGCGCCCATCCAGACGCTGCCCAGCTGGGCGACCTTCTCCTCCATCGTCATCCGGGACAGCAGGTCGGCGACCCGCTCGTCCACCGGGCACGACGGATCCCGCCAGGGCTCAAGGGTTACGTCTAGTTGAGTTTCAGCCGCTGGCTCGATCACTGCTCGCGCTCCCTCGGCGGCGCGGTCGACTCGCGCACGATGAGCTCGGTGGACAGCTCTACCCGGTTGGACCGCAGCGGGGTACCCTCGATCAGCTCGCCGAGCATCTGCGCCGCGGCGCTGCCCATCTCGGCCAGCGGCTGCCGTACGGTGGTCAGCGGCGGTGACGCCCACCGGGCGACGGGCAGTTCGTCGAAGCCGACGACGCTGAGATCCTCGGGGATCCGCAGGCCGTGCTGGCGGGCCGCTTCGTAGACGCCGAAGGCCTGCTGGTCGCTGCCGGCGAAGATGGCCGTCGGCGGTTCCGGGAGGTCGAGCAGCTCGACGGCGCGCGCGAAGCCGCCCTCGTGCAGGAAGTCGCCGTAGCGGACCAGTCCTGGGTCGAACGCGACGCCCGCCCGCTCCAGCGCCGACCGGTAGCCGTCGACGCGCGCGAGGCTGCACAGGTAGTCGATCGGCCCGGTGATCGCCGCGATCCGCCGGTGCCCGAGGCCCAGCAGGTGCTCTGTGGCGGCGAACCCGCCGGCCCAGTTGGTCGCGCCGACGCTCGGGATGTCGGGGGGCGGCGTGTTGGCCGGGTCGATGACGATGAGCGGGATGCCGGCGCTGCGCAGCTGGACGAGCGACGCGTCGGTCAGCGTGGTGGTCACCAGCATCACCCCGTCGGTGTGGTGGCTGGCGAGCGCGCTCGTCCAGCTCGCCGGCCGGGCGTCCCCGTGCCGCACCGACGAGACCGCGACCGCCGTCTCGTGCGCCGCGCCCCACTCTTCGACGCCGCGCAGGATCTCGACCGCCCACGGGCTGTCCAGGCCGTTGAACACGAGGTCGATGAGCCCGGAGCGGCGCAGCCTGCGCAGTCCGCTTCGCGCGTACTGGTGCTGGTCCAAGAGCTGCTCCACGCGTGCACGGGTGGCAGCGGCGACGTCCGGCCGGCCGTTCACCACTTTGGACACGGTGGGAAGCGAGACGCCGGCCTCAGCGGCGATCGCGGCGAGCGTGGTTCTCCGCTCCAGCAGCCGGCGAGCGTCGCGCCGTCGCGCGGTCGTGCCCTGCTGCTGCCGCGCGGTTCCCTCTTCCTGTTGCCGCACAGCGCCACCTTTCGATTCTTAATCTCGAAAACTTTCGGCTGCCACATCCCCGCGTAGGGCGTGCCGCTCATGGTGCATCGTACGCGAATAGCGTGGTCATGGGAACTTTAATGTGTTTGCCTGCAGGGTCCGATAGTGGCCATGAAAAAAAGTAGGTAACACTGTGGAAACCAAGGGTTGACCTCGTTGCGGGAGCGATTCTACGATGACGGCACGTCGAAAGTATTGCTAAAACTTTCGAAACGCCCGTTCGGCAGCAGAGCCTCTGATGCCGCCCGTCTGCCTCGGGCCAACCTCTTCAGGAGATGACTAATGCGTAGCAGCCGGGCAATTGCCGCCATCGCGGTCGCGGTGGCCACGGCAACCGCGGCCGCCGCGTGCAGCAGCGGCGGTTCAAGCAGTACAAACACGTCGGCCGGCAACACCGGCTCAGCCAGTTCCTCTGCCAAGGTCACGCTTTCGTGGTGGAACAACGCCAACACGCAGCCCCTGCTCGGTGTGTTCCAGAACATCATCAAGACGTTCGAGGCCGCGCACCCGAACATCACCATCCAGAACGTCCCGATGCAGAACGAGCTGTTCAAGACCAAGATCACGCCCGCGCTGCGCGGCAACTCCCCGCCGGACATCTTCCAGCAGTGGGGCAGCGGCCAGCAGGCGACCCAGGTCCAGTCCGGGAAGCTGGCCGACATCTCCAGCCAGGTGTCCTCTTGGATCAGCTCGCTCGGCACCCCCGCGACCGCGTGGCAGACGAACGGGAAGTGGTACGGCGTCCCGTACGACCTGCACGTGGTCGGTTTCTGGTACCGCAAGGACCTGTTCCAGCAGGCCGGGATCAAAACCGCGCCCACCACCATCCCCGAGCTTGAGGCCGACGACGCGGCGCTGCGGGCGCACGGCATCACGCCGATCACCGTCGGGTCCAAGGACGGCTGGCCGGATGCCTTCTGGTGGGAGTACTTCGCCGTCCGCGAGTGCTCACAGTCCACCGTCACGCAGGCCATGTCGGGCGTCAGCCTGAGCGCGCCGTGCTTCACCAAAGCAAGCGCCGACCTTAACTCGTTCATGAAGACCAACCCGTTCCAGACCGGCTTCCTCGGCACCCCGGCTCAGTCGGTCCCGAATAGCTCGGTGGCGGCCCTCGCCAACGGCAAGGCCGCCATGGAGCTGCAAGGCGACTGGGACCCCGCCGCCGGTGCCGGCCTCACCTCCGACAAGAACTTTTTCGCCAAGCTCGGCTGGTTCCCCTTCCCGGCCGTACCGGGCGGTGCCGGGGACCCGAAGGCCGTGCTCGGCGGGGGTGACGGTTACTCGTGCACGACCGCCGCGTCGCAGCCGGCCTGCGCGACGTTCCTGCAGTACCTGACCACTCCGGCGGTGCAGAAGCAGATCATCGGGGCAGGCGCGGGCCTGCCAGTCAACTCGGCGGCCGCCGACGCGCTCACCGTGCCGGCGGAGAAGGACGCGGCGGCGGAGGCCACGGGCGCCCCGTATGTCGCCGTGTACTTCGACATCGCGCTGCCCACCACGCCGGGCCAGAACCTGGACAACGCGGTGGCGAAGTGGTTCGCCAGCCCGGAACCTACCGGGTCGAGCATCACCTCGTCGGTCTCCGGGCCAGCGTGATATGACGCGAGGCACGGCGGCTGACGCTGGGCTGACCGGCCCGGGCGCGGCGGCGGATACCGCCGCGCCCGGGCCGGGCGCCGTCCGGCGCGGCGGGCGATACCGGCGTCGCAGGAAACTGCGCAAGTGGACCGAGCTGACGATCCTGCTCGGCCCGGGGATGGTGCTGTTCCTCGGCTTCGTGCTCGCGCCGATCGTGATCGGCGCGTACTACAGCCTTTACAACTGGGACGGGCTCGGCCCGCTCACCCATTTCACTGGCCTGCACAACTACAAGATCGCGTTCAACGACCCGGCGTTCGTGCAAGCCATCGAGCACACCCTGATCCTCACCGGACTGGCCCTCGTGATCCAGGGGCCGCTGGCCCTGGGCATCGCGCTGCTGCTGAACCGTAAGTTCCGCGGCCGCGCGCTCATGCGGCTGGTGATCTTCGCCCCGTACGTGCTGCCGCCGGCCGTCACAGCCGTCATGTGGTCGCTGATGCTGCAGCCCGGCGGCCTCGTCGATCAGGTGATGAAGTCGGTCGGGCTTGGCGGGCTCGTGCAACTGTGGCTCGCCAACGTCCACGTCGTCCTGTACACCAACTTCGCCGTGCTCACCTGGCAGTACCTCGGCTTCGGCATCATCTTGCTGCTCGCCGGGCTGCAGGGCATTCCGTACGAGCTGCAAGAGGCCGCGGCCATCGACGGGGCAAGTCCCTGGCAGGCGACCTGGCGGGTCACGCTGCCGCTGCTCGGGCCGACGATCCGGATCTGGATCTTCATCACGGTCATCGGCTCGCTTCAGGTCTTCGACATCATCTTCCTGATGAGCGGGAACAACGGCGGTCCGGGGGGCGCGGCGGACACAATGGGCACGTACCTGTACCGCACCGGCTTCCAGAGCCAGGCGTTCAGCTACGGCACCGCGATTGCGATCATCATGTTCATCTTCTGCTTCACGTTCTCCCTCATCTACCAGCGGTACGCACTGCGCCGGGACACCGCCGGCGCGCTGACCAGGGCTGCGGGGTGATCGGCCATGACGAGCATGGCGATTTCGGCGCGCCGGGGCAGGCGCCCGGGCAGGTGGACGATCATGCCGGTCACCTACCTGGCGTGCATAGTGATCCTCGGAATCACGGTGGTGCCGCTGCTGTACGTGTTCCTGGACGGTGCCCGCAGCACGGCCCAGATCAGCAACAGCTCGACCGCGCTGCCGAACCCGTGGGTCTGGTCGAACTACGGCACCATCCTCAGCAGCGCGTCGTTCTGGCAGTTCCTCGGGAACAGCGCGCTGATCGCCGGGGTCGCGACCGCGCTGGCGGTGGGACTCGGCTCTATGGTGGCGTTCGCGCTGTCCCGGTATGCCTTCCGCGGCCGGGAGGTCGTCTACACGCTGTTCATTACCGGCATCCTGTTCCCCATCGGGATCGCCGCGCTGCCGCTGTTCTTGCAGCTGCAGCTTCTCGGCCTGCTGGACAACCAGTTCGGCGTGGCGCTGCCCGAGGCGGCCTTCTCGCTGCCGATCACGATCCTCATCCTGCGCCCGTTCATGCGCGCCGTCCCCGTCGAACTCGAGGACGCCGCCCTGGTGGACGGCGCCAGCAGGCTGCGGTTCTTCGTGCAGCTAATGCTCCCGATGTGCAAGCCCGCCCTGATCACGGTGGGGCTGCTGGCGTTCGTCACGAGCTGGAATCAGTTCCTGCTCCCGCTGCTGGTCTTCACGACCCAGTCGCACTTCACCCTGCCGCTCGGCGTCTCCACGTACCAGTCGACGTACTCGTCGAACACGGCCCTCATCCTGGCGTTCACCGCGCTGGCGGCGCTCCCCGCCCTTGCCGTGTTCGTGTGGGCCGAGCGCTACCTCGTGGCCGGTGCGGCCGGCGCCGTTAAGGGGTAGGACTGCCAAGAGATTAAGGAGAGACCGATGACGACAGACCCGTATGCGCCCGCGCGTGAAGACCACTTCTCGTTCGGTATCTGGACTGTGGGCTGGCAGGGAACAGACGTCTTCGGTACGGCGGTGCGGCCCCCGATGCCCGCCGACCGGGCCGTCCGCAAGCTCGCCGAGCTCGGCGCCTACGGGGTGAACTTCCACGATAACGACGTGTTCGACTTCGACGCCTCGGCCGCGGAGCGGGACGAACGGATCTCGGCGTTCCGCAAGGCCCTGGAGGAGACCGGGCTGGTGGTGACCACGGCCACCACGAACCTGTTCGGCCACCCCATGTTCAAGGACGGCGCCTTCACCGCGAACGAGCGGGAGGTACGCCGGTTCGCGCTGGCCAAGGTGATGCGCAACCTGGACCTCGCGGCCGAGCTCGGCGCGAAGGTCTACGTCTTCTGGGGCGGACGGGAGGGCGCCGAGTCCGGTGCCGCCAAGGACATCCGGGTCGCGCTCGACCGGTACGCCGAGGGCTTGAACCTCTTGTCGTCCTATGTGCTTGAGCAGGGGTATGACATCCGGTTCGCGATCGAGCCGAAGCCGAACGAGCCGCGCGGCGACATCCTGCTGCCGAGCATCGGGCACGCGCTGGCGTTCATCAACTCCCTCGAGCACCCGCAGATCGTCGGGGTCAACCCCGAGGTGGGCCACGAGGAGATGGCCGGGCTGAACTACGCGCACGGCATCGCCCAGGCGATGTGGCACGGCAAGCTGTTCCACATCGACCTGAACGGGCAGCATGGCCCGCGGTATGACCAGGACCTGCGGTTCGGCGCGGGAAACGCGCGCGGGGCGTTCTGGGTGGTGGACACGCTGCTGGCCGGCGGCTACTCCGGCCCGGTGCACTTCGACTACAAGCCGCCGCGCACCGAGGACGACGAGGGCGTCTGGGCGTCGGCCGCGGCGTGCATGCGCAACTACCTGATCCTGCGGGAGAAGGCACGGGCGTTCCGCGCTGACCCGGAAGTCGCCGACGCGCTGCGCGCCGCCCGGGTAGACGAGCTAGCCATTCCCACGCTGGCCCCGGGTGAGACCTGGCGCGACGTGCGTGATGCCTCGGTGGACGCCGACGCGCTCGGCCGCCGGGGCATGGGCTACGAGCGCCTGGACCAGCTGGCCATGGAACACCTCTACGGCGTTCGCTAGCCCGGCGGTGCCGGCCATGGAACACGTGCCAGCCACGGAACACAGCCAGGCACTGGTCAACTTCATGGCCGCCGCCCGCCACGAGCTGGAACGCCGCGGCGAATGCAACGACGACTACCTCCTGGGCGTCTGAAGCCCGCCCGCCCCGTCCCGCCGTCTGAGGTTGTGGGCCACAGCCCCGCTCTATCTGGGGCTATGGCCCCCACAACCCCGCTCCATCTGATGCTCTATCTGATGCTGAGGGCCACGGCGGATGATTGATCACGTGCGGAGTGCCGGGCGCAAAGAGGCGGGCACCTGATGTAGATACCCGCCGGGGTATTCAGCTGGCCGGTTTTCATGATCGCGAAAGAATTACACTCCGAACCAGGTGAAAAGTCTTCGCCAGGAACAAGGGCTTTCCGGATTTGATACCCCTGCCCTTGGCCCGGCCGATGCGAGTCGCCCGCGCGGGAAGGCACCACGGAGGCGAGTGCGGGCCCCTGGCGAGCGCATGGAGATCCCGCCGGCGGTGACGCCCAGCGCCGCCGGCGGGATCCGCTTCGTGGCGGCTAGTCGCCGCCGCCGGTCGGCACCCGGTCAGGAGCGCCGGAGCCGGCTAGCTGCAAGTCCTGCTGAAGCTCGAAGTAGGCGGGCTTCGGCTGCAGGTTCACGTCGTAGATCGTGGCGTATCCCTCGCCGGTGAAGAAGCCCGGCACCCAGGAGTCAGCGTCCGTGAAGCCCCAGACGGTGAACGAGATGCACTGCGGCACCCCGAGGCAGGCCTTGAGCATCTGGCCGAACTCGAACGGCTGGGCGAACTGCGCCAGGTGGTCGGTCGGCACCTGCTCGGTCGCGTTGTTGACGAAGGTCCGGACGTCGGCCTCGGTGATCGCCACCTTCAGGCCGAGGCTGGCGTACCGCGCCAGGTCCTGCTGCATCCGCTGGCCGGAGAACCCGTACTGGGTGTCGAGGTGTCCCTGGTCGCCGACGCAGTTGATCGGCACGCCCGCGGCCAGCTCCTGCTGGAGCCACGCGTACACCGCGTCGCTCTTGGCGTTGCTGCCGTCCTCGCCGGCGATGTTGTAGTCGTTGTAGCAGAGCAGCGCGTGCGGGTCCGCCTGGTGCGCCCAGCGGAAGGCGTCGGAGATGATGCCCGCGCCAAGGTGGGACACCCAGAAGTCGTTCGGGTTGATTCCCGATGGGTTAGCGTCAGTGAAGAATTCGTTAGCGACGTCCCACTGCCAGATCTGGCCCCGGTAGCGTGACACCTCAGTGAGGATGTGCTGGTGCAGGAGGTCTTTGAGCTGGGCGTCGCTGATCGTGCCGTTTGCCACGCCGGTGGTCAGCCAGGTAGGCAGCTGGTTGTGCCACAGCAGCGTGTGCCCGCGGATGAGCTGGTGATGCGCGTGCGCGAAGTTGACCAGCTCGTCAGCCTGCGACCAGTCGAACACGCCCTGGGTCGGCTCGACTATCTGCCACTTCATCGCATTGCCCGGCGTGACCACCGAGAACTGGCTGCCCGCGATGGCCGCGTACGAGGGGGTCTCGATGTCCTGGGGGATGAGCGCGCTGCCCATGCGCAGGCCGATCTTCGCCGCCAGGGCACGCAGCGAGTCGGGCGGGACATCATCCCGCGTGGTGCTCACATGGCTTGTCGCGCCGCCGTGCGTTGGCGCCGCCGTGGCGGCCGTAGCGAGGCCGAGGAGTGCTGCCGACCCGGCAGCACCCACTGCGATAAGACGACGGAGTCTCATGGGTTTGCCTCCAAGTCGCCGCGAAACATTTCGCCCCAATGCGAAAGTTTCGGAGCAAATCTGTCGAATAATGGCACCGTAGATGTGCAGGTAAACCGTGTCAATAGTTCCAACTTTGTGAAAATACTGAACTATTGAGACCAATCGTGATCTTAATTGGGGCTCGGTTCGCGATCGCGTTGGGTCCGATAGACAGAGAGAGTGCTCGAAAGTTTCGAGCTGATGATGGGAGCGAATGTGCGAGTCGCGAGGCTTTATGGAACCGGGGACATCCGGGTCGTGGACGAGCTAGTCCCAGACGGCCTGGGTGCGGATCCCGGGTACACCATGGTCCGGGTCAGTACGGTCGGTATCTGCGGCTCGGACCTGCACTGGTGGACCGAAGGAGCGATCGGCGACGCGAAGCTGGAGCGGCCGCTGGTGCTCGGGCACGAGGGCGCCGGCGTGATCGCGACCGGCCCGCGGCGCGGGGAGCGGGTCGCGATCGACCCGGCCATCCCGTGTGAGGCGTGCCGGGCGTGCCGGGACGGCTACCGCAATCTCTGCTACAACATCAAGTTCGCCGGACACGGCGGGACCGACGGCATGATGCGTGAGCTCATGCTCTGGCCAGGCCGCCTGCTGCACCCGTTGCCCGACGAGGTCAGCGACGCCGCCGGGGCGATGCTCGAGCCCCTGGGGGTGGCGCTGCACGCGCTAGACCTCGGACACGTCCCGTTCAGCGGGAGGGCAGCGGTAATCGGCTGCGGGCCGATCGGGCTGCTGCTCGTCCAGTTGCTGCGGTCGTCCGGCGTCGCCGCGCTCGCGGCGGTCGAGCCCCTCGCGCACCGCCGCGAGGCCGCGGCGAGCTACGGCGCGGACCAGGTGACGGACCCGGCGACCGGCCTCAACGGCTACGGCGCCGATGTCGCGTTCGAGGTAGCCGGGAATGACGACGCCGTCCGGCTCGCCATGGAGTCGGTGCGGCCGGGCGGGCGGGTGGTGCTCGCGGGCATCCCTGGCGACGACACCACCACATTCACGGCCTCGCTGGCGCGGCGCAAGGGCCTGACGATCGCGATGGTGCGCCGGATGAACGACGTGTACCCGCGCGCGATCGGCCTCGCCGCCCGCGGCGCGGTAGCCCTGGACCCGCTGGTCTCCCGCCGCGCGGACCTGGGCGCGGTGGTCGGCGCCTTCGTCGCCGCCCAGCGCCGGACCGGCCTGAAGGTCCTGGTTACGCCGTAATAGCCATATGCCTAGGTGCTGAACCACCAGCACAATGTCGCCGAAGGCAGCCGGGGGGTCCGGGGGGTCGCCCCCCCGGGATTTACTGCCAGGCTGCCGCGTCCTCGCGCAGCGCCGCGTACTGCTCGCGCACGCCGGGCAGCGGCGTGCCCTCATACGTCGTGGCCGGCCGGGCTGGCCAGCGCGGCGGCGCCGCGGCGCCCGACAGCGCCCATGCGGCCTGCCGCGCCGCTCCGAGCGCCACGTACTCCGCCGGCTCAGGCACCGTCACCGGCACCCCGAACACCCCCGGCGCTATCGCCCGGATCGCCGCTGACTTCGCCGCCCCGCCGATCAGCACCACCCGGTGCGGCGTGAGCCCGCAGGCAGCACGGACGTTGTCGATGGCGTCGGCCAGCGAGCACAGCACGGCCTCGACCGCCGCGCGCGCCAGGTTCTCCTGCGTGGCGTTGGCCGAGGTCAGCCCCCGCAGCACCCCGTTCGCCGACGGCCGGTTCGGCGTGCGCTCGCCGTCGAGGTAGGGGAGCAGCGTCAGCCCGCCCGCCCCGGGCGCGGCCGCCAGCGCGAGGTCGGAAAGCCCCGCCGCGGTGGTGCCGAGCAACCGCGCGGTGACCGTGAGCACGCGCGCCGCGTTGACGGTCGCGACCAGCGGCAGGAATCGCCCGGTCGCGTCGGCGAACCCGGCGACGGCGCCGGTGGGATCGGCCGACGGCTTGGCCGTGACCGCGTAGGCGGTGCCCGAGGTGCCGATCGACACGACGACGTCGTCTTCGGCGAGGCCGAGCCCGAGCGCCGCGCCCATGTTGTCCCCGGTCCCGGCCGAGAGCGCGGCGCCCCACGACGTCCGGCCCACGACCTCGGCGGGCGCCGCGACGCGCGGCAGGGAAACGGCGTGGCCGAGCGCCCGCTCCGCGTACTCCGGCAGCCAGGAACCGTCGGCGGGGGAGAAGTAGCCAGTGCCCGACGCGTCCCCCCGGTCGGTGGTCGGCTCGCCGCCCGAGCCGCTCAGGCGCCAGGTCAGCCAGTCATGAGGCAGCATCACCCGGTCCACCCGCTGCGCATGCTCCGGCTCGCGTTCGGCCAGCCAGCGGAGCTTGGTGACGGTGAACGACATGGTGGGCACGCTGCCGGTGCGCGCGGCCCATTCGGCGGGCCCGCCAAACTCGGTGACCAGCTCGCGGGCCTGCGGCGCGGACTTGACATCGTTCCAGAGCATGGCCGGGCGGATCACCTCGCCGGCCTCGTCAACCGTGACCATGCCGTGCTGCTGCGCCGCCACCCCGACCGCTTCGGCCTGCCCGAGCAGGCCGCGGCCGGCCATGGACAGGGCATCCCACCAGTACCGCGGGTCGCACTCGGTGCCGTCCGGGTGGGGCGCGGCGGCCTCCGCGACGACCGTCCCGTCGTCGGCCCGGCAGAGCAGGACTTTCGTGGACTGTGTAGAGGAATCGACCCCGACGACGAGCTTCACGAACGTGACAGTAGCAGTCTGCGGATGGGGAGTCACTGACGTCGGTTCAGGGGAAAAACCTGTGCAGTCACAACGCACAGTGGAGGAACGCTGATGTCGCTACAGGAATTCGCGCCCACGCCGCGCTTCGCGGATTACAGCGAGAGGTTCAAGGACTTCTACAAGATGACGCGCCGCGAGGACGGCGTGCTCCTCGTCGAGGCACACACCAACGGCGGTCCCGTCCAGCTCAGCGTCGAGAATCATCGCTCGCTCGGCCAGATGCTGAAGACGGTCGGCGCGGACCCGGAGAACGAGATCCTCATCCTCACCGGCTCCGGCGACGAGTTCATGATGTCCTCCGACCCCGAGGGGTTCGCGCTCGAAGAGGCCGACATGGAGTACTGGGCCTACGAGTACGCCTACAAGGACGGCAGGATCAACGTGAGCGCCCTGGTCAACGACCTGGAGATCCCGACCATCGGGCTGCTGAACGGGCCCGGCTTCCACTCCGAGATCGTGCTGATGTGCGACATCACGCTCGCCGCCGAGGGGGCCACCATCTTCGACCTGCACTACGACATCGGCTCGGTGCCCGCCGACGGCATCCACAACGCCTTCCAGGAACTCCTCGGGGTCAAGCGCGCGGCATATGCCCTGCTGACCGGGCAGGCGATCACCGCCGAGCAGGCGCTGGAGTGGGGCATGGTCAACGAGGTGGTGCCGCGGGGGGCGCTGATCGCCCGCG
>Ga0306926_10007192_pt1 | contig 12053 bp, 14 predicted proteins | sample flu12Cox44000178_FD_203759 | JGI IMG/M metagenome (GOLD analysis project Ga0306926, IMG submission 203759) | Lab enrichment of tropical soil microbial communities from Luquillo Experimental Forest, Puerto Rico - flux8day.12C.oxic.44.000.178 (v2)... | ecosystem: Environmental > Terrestrial >...
GCCGAATCTGCCTGCGTCACGACCAATCGCAAATCTCCGCTCGTTTCGATGGCAACCTCACTGTCGATCCTTATATCAGACACCAGTGGCTGCGTGATTTTCCGAAGAACACTCTCGATCGCTCCGGCATCCGGTCCGCCTTGGGAAGACTTCCAATTAAATCATGCGGTGCTGGCGTTCTTGGCTGCTGCGCGCTTCGCGGATCCGATCGTTTCACTCCAACCGTATCAATTCGCCACAGACTGAACCACAGCAACAGAATTTTAATTTCCGAGCGCCGAGGATCATTTCTCGGCGCTATTTTTTTGTACCACAGGAATAAGAAGAATTTGATGAGAAACGACACGCTCGAAAAGATCAATCACTATGCGATCCCACGCGGGAGCGTCGCTACCGTCGCCGGAGTTGCGCAGAGCTACGTCAGCAATTACTGCTGCGGGAAAGACGTTCCGGCGTATGCGGCGGACAGCATTCGCGAAGCAGCGATCATCATCGCCGAGTTCATTGAACATGTCCGCACGTTCGGCTTCTCGCCGGATTTGACGAACGGAATAAATCTGCGCGACTGGATCGTGAAGTGGAAGGCACAGCAGGCGCGGGAAAAGATTTCGGCAGCAACGGCTGTCGAATAAACCGTCTCCGCCATTAGGGGAGACACCTGAAAGCAATCTCCACATGGAGAAATACTTGAAGACGCAATACTGGGTTCACTCGGAAAGCGAAATCAGCCATACCTTTGTCGGAGTCGATTACGACCTTGATACGGCGGAAACAGCGCATGGCGCATGGTACGAGCTTGCGCGAATCGCGGAGAAGGGCGCATTGACCGATGAAGAGATCGGGCAGCTCGTTCGCGAATTGCTCAGAGTTGGGCCACAAGGCGTCAACGCATTTTACAGATAAACAATTAACAGGCCGTCGAACGTAGGCGGCACAAATCTCCCGAAGCTCGCAGTCTTCACCCCGGAGCAAGGGATAGCACGGAAAGGCGGTGATCAACTTGAATTAAGGAATAATAAAATGAAAACAACTTTAAATCCGAGCAGCAAGCGAGAAGGCATAGTAATCGCCTTCATACGCTTTAGGCACTTCGGCTACATCGAAGATTCTGAGACAAAATTCAACCACTGGTTCCATATGGTGGATGTCCCCAGCCGCAAGACACCGACTGTAGGCCAGCGTGTGACGTTCGAGATCAGCCTTGACGTTAAAGGACGAGAGAAAGCCGTGAACGTTGCAGAAGTAACCTCCTCACCCGCAATCACTGCGAAGAGCGAGGTTGCTTGATTGCGACGAATGCATCACCCATCCCGAGCGAACTAAGAAATCTTAACAACTGGGTTCTGTACGGCAGTAACAAAGCTCCATTCCAAACCAACGGCGACCCCGCGAAGAGTACCGATCCACAGACGTGGACGGACTACGACAGCGCAAAACAGCGTGCGTGGATATACGAGATATACGACGGCATCGGTTGCGTTATTACGCCGCCGTTCGTCGGCATCGACTTCGACATGGCGTGCGATCCCAAGACCGGAAAGATCGAACCGTGGGCGCAAGAGTGGATCAAGAAATTTAATTCATATACCGAAATGTCGCCATCAGGCACCGGATTGCACATCTGGGTGAAGTCCGATTGGTCAAGCGACCATGTTGGGAAGCACAAATTTGGTAAGAAGGAACTCGGTTTCGGTGTGGAGGCGTATTCGCATTCTCGTTACTTCACGGTGACAGAGAAGCCGATCCCGGGTTTCGAAGCGATCCGCGAAGTTTCGGCGTCTCTCATCAATGAACTGCTCGCCTTTGCTGCAAAACATGAAGCCGCGATTCAACAGGCTGGCCGTAGATATGACGAAAGCCCGAGCGGCGAAGACAATAAACTTGTCCGTGAACTCGCACAGGAACTGAAGACACATGATGCGGATGTAGTTGAGGCCGAGCTTGCGAAGAGATACCCCAAACTATACGCCGAACGCAACGCCGAAAAGCGCGACCGCACTCTCAGAGGCCGGAAGGTAACGTATTTCCGCTACACGATTGAGCGGTTCTTCGAGCGTAACTCGAATGGAAACGCAAACGGCAGCGGCAACATCGCCGCCCCGGTAATCGATGTTCCAGAAGAGACCGAGGAACAGCTACCGGAATATCCAGAGCCGCCCCGTGATCTGCTGTCGGAATGTTCGCGAGCGATGGCGAGCGGGACGACGATGTCGTTGGGACACATTCGCGAGTGCCTGAAGGTAATCGCAGGATCGATGATCGGCGACGGCAATATCGTTTACCCCGTCTATCAGGATATCCGCGTACTTGGATATCACTTCAATCTCGGTGATCCGCAGAGCACAAAGAGCGCGTCTTTTAACCTCGTCCGCAAACAATTCGAGCCGTTCGCTGAAAACTTGAATCTCCAGTTCAAGAAGCTCAGCGGATACGGATCAAAGGAATTCCTCGTAAAGGGACTGAGCGAGCAGCCGCATCAACTGGTGTTCGTAACCGAAGGGAACGAGCTTGTTACCGCAAACGAGAACTTCCCCGGCGTGTTCAGCAAGATTACGGACGCATACGACGAGAGGGTTCTGACGACTGGCAGCTTCAAGAACAAAGATTTTGAAGCGAAGGATGTCGAGCTTGCGAGCGTTATCTGCCAGACCCGCGACGACTTCACCCGAACCTTTGGCGGACGTTCTGCAATCGGTGGTGGAGGTCTCGCTCGCTGGACAATTACGTTCTCGCCTCGGCTTAAGCGTATCGACTGGATTCAAGACCTCGAGCAGATCGCAGGGATGTGCAATCTAGTCCGCGCCCGTGTTCAGGATATTCGCGCTTGCAAGGTCGTTGTTCGCGAATCACCCGAGGCGAAGCGTATCCGGCTCGCGACGTTTGAGGACTTCGACCAGCTTGATAACACGTTCAGCGCACGTTTGGACGACATCTACCGCCGTGAAATCCTATTGGCGGCAGCGTTCGCTCCATCCGTAAAAGGCGGCATCCCAGCAGGTGCGCCGGAGTTCATGGACAATCTGCCGACGCTCGAAGCAGAAGTCACAGCAGAGATGGCGGCATTCGCTCGAAAGCTTACGCTTGAGCATCAGTATCTGTTGCGTCAGGCGCTCTGGCCGAATGATGCCGGGTCAAACGTCGAGCGGATGGAGATCGCTATCCGTCGTCGGCTAGAGACACACTGCCATCAATCAGATCGCAATCTGATGGCGACGGCGAACGTCTACCGTCCGGGTTCAGGCGGCACCGAAATATATAAACGGGCTAAGAAAGCTCTCGCCGGGCAGGGAATGAAATGTACAGGGGTCAACCGAAAAGGGCACGCCCTATATTGCTCAATCGACTGCCGACATCCTGACACAGGATGGAGGTGGCAGTAATCGAATCGCTGTCAAACAACTCTCTGTAGAGGGGGGAATATACTTACGTGGCGAAAAGTGGCCTCAAAATCAATAACATCCAAGATCACTTCTCCCCCCTTACCGCGAAATTTTGACAGCGATTCGCCAGTTTCAACCAGAACGTGACGCTAACTTGTTAGAAATAAAGGGTGCGGCCCTGAAACGAACCGCTGTCAGAGCGTTGACAGCGATTCGACTGCGATTCGAGCCGCATAAATCCGTACAAAGCCGCCAACGTAGCTGTCACGATAGCTGTCATTTTTTGACAGCGATCGATCCGACCAAAATCGGATTCACGCCTCATACGAAGTTGGTTGACAGCGAACGCCCCACAGCCCTTTTTCCGTTTTGTGAACAGCCGCACGGGAACCGGATCGGCACGTATGAGCAAGACAACCCCTGGTCGGCTACGCGTGAGCGTGCGCGGCTGCCGCTGTCCGTTCGGCTGAACTCTTTGCCGGAGCCAGCACGATTAGGGCTATTCCGATGATAACGAGCGCAGCTACACCGAACAGTTCCCCGCGTGCGATCATGTTGCGGAACGCCTGCAGCCCCATAACTACGGCGTGTGCAAGGCTCGACCATGCCGTGAAGCCGATTAAGCTACGGTTCGCAGACGGGTCTCGGGCCGCCATTATCAAGAAGACACCGAGTGTGACGTAAAGGCTCATCATCATCGCCAACGCAGGCTCTTGCCGTAGCATTACGACCAGCGGATAAACGCCAGCCGAAAAGAGCAGTCCCACCAACAGCAACACAACCTTCAGTGCTCGTTCTCGCCACATTTTGCCCTCCTGCCAAGACTCAATGTGCAGGACGATAGCACGGCGACGAGCAAAATGAACAAAGATTGGAGAAGCAATGACTCAGATTGAGAAGCTGAAAGCCCGGCTCGCGGCTGCGACCGATCCGGCCCAGCGCCGGGCATTGACGGAGCTGATCCACACCCTTGAGGCTGCGCCCGAGACCGCCTCCGACGTCGCGCCGGACCTGAACCCCGCGACAGACCCGCGCCTGCGATTCCTTAACTCAGAGCAAGCGAAACTCTGGGCACCTATAATCTTGGGGAAGGCCAGATGTGTTGCCAGCCCAGAAGAGCCAGTAGATCCTTTGGAAGATCCCTGCCGGAGGAGAAGGTAATGCCCGGCACGCGCGGTCGCCAACCCGGCCAAAAAATTGATAGCCGGATGCTGGGCACGGTCGGTGTTCCAAGTCTTCAGAAAATGATCGGTGCGCTCGTCCGCTCCTTGGCAGAGCCAGGACTCAGCGCGGCGATGAAACTCAAACTGGTCCGGCAGGTGAACGAATTGCGAGGTGATCTCGCGAAATGTCGGATCGAAGCTGCTCGCCGGAAAGCCGATATACTTCTTGCCGAAACACCCTCCATGCCTAACGGTGCGTCTGTATCGAAGGTTTCCGAGGGTGTGCCGAGCAAAAAGACTTAGCTCCGCCGGGCCTTGGCGCACGAACGGATTGGCTCGAATCCTCTGACTTGATTTTTCGCTCACGAGAATGCCCCGCAATCGCATTCGCAGCCGTTCTGGCGCATTGTTTCTGGCGCTACGCCTCGCGTGGTGGTGTTCGAGGGAGGGTGGGCGGACGTTGCGGCTTCACGGTTTGTTGCAACACCCTCGACGGAGGTGAGGTTGCCGGAATCATACACTCGCCAGCGTTGCGAGTCCATCGAGGTCCTTAACGCCTATGGACATCAGAGCAAGGGGAGGGCGGCTGTTGCGGTCAGGGTAAGGAGCAACGATCCCCGTGGTGTTACCGAAATCATATCATGCCGGGACCGCACGACCTTCTAACATGCGGCCCCCAACTTTCCCGGCTGGAGATCGAGGGCGGCTTGCCGAGGATACTCTCGTCGGGCCGCGTCATAAAGGAACGAATCTTACGCACCCCAGACAAATGAAAACCCCTGCTGAGCGACAAGCATTTAGCAGGGGTCTGAGAAAGACCTTTTTTACGCAGCTACCGAGGCCATCCGGCGAACGGTGCCTTCGGACACACCAAGCGACCGAGCTATGGCTCGCAGGGAAAGCCCCTGAGCGCGTAGGCGAGTGATGTCAGCCGGGTTGACGGCAACCTTCGGACGACCGAGCCTACGGCCTTCTGAACGCACGCGTGCGAGGCCAGCTTTGGTCCGCTCCGACCGCTTGATCCGTTCCTGTTTTGCGAGGGTAGCGACGATGCTGACGACGGCTTCCTTGAAGATGCCGCAGGAATCGAAGTAAGGCTCAGTGAACGACCGGAAACCGATGCCATAACCTTCGAGCCTATCGAGGTGCTGCAATGTCTTCAACGCGCCTTCGCGGCTCAGCCTATCAAGCGCCCAGAACAGGAGGAGATCGAATCTGCACTTCGATGCGTCCGTGAACATCTGCTGGAACTGCACCCGGTCGGCCTTCGATCCGGTTTCGTAATCGCAGTATTCGCGGGTGACGGCCCAACCCTGTTTCGCAGCAAAGTCGCGAAGCTGGATGAGTTGATTCTCCGTGTCTTGTTTGTCTGTGCTGACCCGTGCGTAGATGGCAACCTTCACTTGGTCCTCCGCTCGATGCCTTTATCAATGAATCGACGGATCAGTTCCGCCTGTTTCGTTCCGGTCTTCTTGCTTAGCTTTGCGAGTGCGGCGACCTGTGAGTCGGTCAGCCAGATGGTTGTGCGCTTCATGTCGCAAGTATGTCATGACGCCATACATTGTCAATGGTATTTCGCGCATGGAGCAAAGCAGCAACATCGAGCAAAGATTTTGATGTTGCCGCGCTCTCCTGGCACTGATTGGCGCGAACTTTCTGTGGATCAGAACTTCCTGGTGAATCGTTTGGGCCGCTCGGAAATTCCTAAAGTAAGGAACGTTATTTTCTGAATTCAGACCACCCGGGCCGTACCTCTGAGGGCGTTGGGACCCGCAACCGAGGCCGGGTGGTACGTCCACCACTGCTCCTAGTACCCACTTGGACGGTTTCCTCGTTTGCACGTAGCCGCTGGCGCGGCGGACGCTTCGCGTGCTATGCTCCTCACGTCATGCCCCAAGGTAGTGCTTTTAGCAGCGATTTTCGCTTTTCTCTGATTTCCCTAAGCCAGGCAAAATCAATAGGCTGCAAACGAAAAAAGATTCAATTCCGATAGCCGCTAGATCGGGTCCAGCCGTTAGCCCGCATCCGCCGCAACCACCAGCGGCCACATCCAAACGGATTTATCGAACGCGCGCCGGAGCATCTCGCCCACACGCACATCCCTGCTCAAATGCGCGCATCCGATAAATCTCTAGCGTTTACCAGGCGCTACAGGACTTACAAATTCGCTAAAGCGCGGTTTCCGTAAAGCATGAGAAATACGGCGTCATATTCCCATGTACCAGGAAAAACCATATTCAGGGTCGACTGCGCCCCATCCTTTGCCGATATTCTTGACCGTATCCGTAACCATGATTCGCGAAAGGTATTTCTTACTTTTCTGACCCAGTTGTCGTGGAACGCGCACGCGCAGCGGCGCACCATGCCTCGTCGGCAGCTCTTGCCCATTCATTCCGAGCACCAGTAGTGTTTGCGGATGAAAGGCTTCGGGCATGTCGATGCTGTCCCATGCGTCATCAAATGCAAAGAAGACTACCCATTTCGCCTCAGGTCGCACGCCAACCAAATTCAAGATATACGACAGCGGAACACCACTCCATTCGGCAATGAACGACCAGCCTTCTTCACAAGCCTGATGAGTGATCTGGCTGCGTGAAGGAAGGCGTTTCAGTTCTACCAGCGAAAACGTGGAAGGGCGGACGACCAGACCATCCACTCTCAGACGCCAATCGGAAAAACCTCCAGCAAGTAGGCGCTGGTAGGGATCGGTATTCGGAGGTTCGCCGTTGACCGGAATGACCTTTGAAATCTCGCTGCGATCGAATTCGCGGGCAGTCGAGTGGCGCGCCATCAGGATTCGCTGTGTTCCGTATGTAAGGGCTTCCCCAGCGCCAAGGAGGCCGTTGTGATCGGGTGCCAAGAAGCCATAGTGGTCGGCGATGTCGGCCGCAGCTTTAAGACCGGCAAGGCCAGCAGCAGCCGTCAAGCCGGTGGTGATCAACTTCCGGCGCGTGATGGATTCGCTCATATAGTCTCCTTGTCACTGGCAATGCGACCCGTGATCATGGCGCGAGAGCGCACGGTAAAGCCTGCGAGGCAAACCATTAGTATATGGATCACAAGAAACAGAACCAGAAAAGAGGCGATGAAGAAATGAATCGTGCGTGCTGATTGCTGGCCGCCAAAGATGGTGACGATTGTTGGGAATACGGACACGACAGCTGGAGACATGGCGAGACCTGTCCAGAACATCAACGGAAATAGAACGAAGATGACCAGCAGATACGCGAGTCGTTGGAGGAGATTGTACGCCAGCGCCTCTTCTTTAGGGGGCCGCTCGAAGCGCAGGTGCCTCAAAATGACTTGGCGAATCTGTTTCCAGTTCAGGTCCGATCTCGATGGGAGCAAATGCTTGCGGAAGTGGTAGGTAAACAATCCATTGATGAGATAAATCAGACCCGCGAATAGGCTAATCCACGCGGACAAGAAGTGCAGATAGCGGCCGGGACCGCGGATCGGCGATTCCAGTACGAATGGCAGCGGGAGATCGATCAGTGAGGGCCCACTGCGAACGCCGGTTTCCCCCCAATACAGGCGCGGATGCGCCAGCAAAATCGCGACGCCACTGATCACTAGGCACAAGAAGGCAACCGCCGTGATCCAGTGTGTGATGCGGATGACAGGAGGATGGCGACAATCGGAGCGAACCCCTCGCGTTGGCGTTGCGAGCCCTGGAGCGTGTTCCGTTTCCGCCATAACGGCTAATTGGCGCGGATCATAGCATAGGTAGCAGTCGCTTGGAAACCAGACAACGAATAGAGGAATGTTCTTTGCCAAAGGCACGACCGATCCATGACTCTACGCGGATAGCATCAGCAGTATCGGCGCTGTTCCTCGGCAACGACACTGTCAAAACGACTGCCAAAGTCGAAGTAAGTACCTGGGAAGTCCGGTAACCGTCCATGTTGCGGCTAGTACTTCAAGTTTCCGCGAACGTCGTTTACCAGGGGCTAAGCGACTAGTTCCGGGTTGCCGACAACTGGTCCAGAATCCCGTCTTTCAGGCCAGAGGTGAGGGGCTCTTCAAGTAACGATCGACGACAGCGTCAGCGGTGCGATAGGTAAGCGCTAGAAGAGTGAGCGTGGGACTCGTCGACGCATTCTGCGGGAATGCCGACGCGCCTAGAACAAAGAGATTCGGGATCTGCCAATGTTGCAGGTACGGATTGACAACGGAACGGTCGGGAGACCTCCCCATAATAGTCCCGCCCTGCAGGTGTGTCGATTGGTAGCGGGTGGCATCGTATCTTTTCAATCCCGGAAACAGCGTGACCTCTTTCGCGCCCATTGCTCGCGCAATTTCGACGGATTTACCAGTGGCGAACTCCGCCATGTTCCGTTCGTTATCCCGCCAGTCGAGTGTTAAACGCAGTAGCGCGTCGCCAAAATGGTCTTTGTAGGCAGGGTCTAAATCCATGTAGTTGCCTCTGTAAGCAAGATGCTCGCCGCTGAAAACGATATTGCCCGTTCGATCGTAGTAATGAACGGCGGCCTTCTTCCATTCCAAACCCCAGGTGGTTTTCACCGTTTGTGGAACCACACCGAAATTGGCAATAGGCCGATAGCCCAAGCTGAAAGCAACCAGACATCCGCCGCGCAGGAAGGGGAGCCTGCTGTGATCAAGCAAATCACCATCCAGGTCACTGACGCAGACCCCTGCGGAACCGGAGCCCATAAACCGGTTTAACGGTTTCTCAAAGAAGGCTGTCACGGCCGGAAAGGAGACTTGGTGGGTCAGGTTCCGTCCGAGCGTACCTTTTCCGGTATCAGGGTTGTAGGGCTCTCCAATCTCCGAGAGGAGTAGCAGTCGAGTATTGTTGAGAATCCAGGAAGCCAAAAAGATGAGTTCCGCGGGCTGAAATACTTCTTCGCCCTTTGCATCTAGGTAGGTAACGCCCCGTGCTCTCTTGCCATTCTGCGCGTCTTCTTGCACGATTCGGCGGACCCACGCTCCAGTGCGTATGGAAACATTCTTTCGCTTTTGAATAACGGGCATAAGAGTATTCGTGGGTTGAGCCTTAGCCCCAACCATGCAACCAAAGCGTTCGCAGTACCCACAATAAAAGCATCCGGGTCGCGCAACACCATCAGGATTCGTATAGGGTTGACTGGTGGTTGCTGCTGGAATCGGATAAGGATGGTATCCCAGCGTACTTGCGGCTTCACGAAACAACGCAGAAAAGTAAGGAATTTTCGTAGGAGGCGTAGGATATTCAGCGCTGCGCCAGCCCTCGAAGATATTTCCACCTTCAATCTGCTTTCCGCGAAGATTTCCTGCTTTGCCCGAAATTCCCATCATCTCTTCAGCGCGGGCATAGTGCGGCTCGAGGTCATCGTAATTGACTCCCCAGTCTTGGATAGCATGATCTTCCGGCAACCTCTTGGAGCCGTACTTCTCCATGGTTCGTGAGAGCAATTCGAAACAATCCGGCAGAAAACGAAAACATACCCCATTCCAGTGTTCACCTGCACCGCCGACTCCGGAACCTGCAAGGAACGACCCGAGTTGTCGGAGAGGAAGTGCTCGCTGGCCCGAGGAATGTCGGAATGTGACGGTTTCGAGCGAAGTGTCCTGCATCAAGCGGAGACGAACCGCATAATCCAACTCATCCATTGAGTTTGCATAGTCATCCGTTTTGCGCGGGCCGCCGCGCTCCAGGACTACCACTGAGAGTGCGGTACGGGAACCAAGCTCCTTGGCCATGAGCAAGCCTGTCCATCCTCCGCCGATTATCACCACGTCCGCGGCGGGCAGAGTCTTCATACTTCATCCTCGCTGGGCCGTACATTTCCTCTAGTCACCTGGCTTAGGCTGGCAGGTTTCGGGCGAAACGCTTCACCAAAGTGTTTATCCACATCGTCGTAGTTGCTCATGCGCGGGCCCGGAAATCCAATGAGTTGCCAGCCAAGCATGTCAATGTTTCCGCCGTGCATGGGATCGCAGAACATGCCTTCGATCGTGTTTCGGCGGAGAAGCGAAAAGAACAAAGTGCCTTCGATCTCCTTCAGCTTCTCATCTTGTGCAGCAGTATCCAGAAGATCGAAACCAGTCAAGTCTTTCAGAGCCTGCCTATAGATCTGCTGAGGCGTCGCTTTGCCTTGATACCCAAGCTCTGGCGGGGCGTGTTCCTCGAACGGCTCTTGGCTGTAGCGATAGCGGTCTCGTCCCCACGGTCCGGCAAGCTGCCGGTCAATGTACACAGCGACCCCCGCTTCCCGCGCTCCAGGACCAGTTTCGTCGCTCGGAACGATTCTCGAAGCAGCGGCAGCAACGATCAGAGCTTCCGCTCGAGAGAAAAAGCGGAGAGGAATGCGAATGGATTCGACCGAGCGCGTGGAAAGTCGAAAGACTCGGCGATCGAGGGAGTAAACGAGCACTCCGCCGATGCTGCTCGCTGACAAGGTCAGAAACTCACGTCGTCGCATGCGGCAAGAGCATATCACAGCGTGCTTGGAACCAAATGAAAGTGTCCCCGAGTCGAGTCGCGGCGATTGCGGACGGATAACGGGCAAACAGTAATCCAACTTGCCTGATTCGTTGCGTAACCGGAAAAGTACGCCCCACAGTTACATCCGTGGTTCACTTCACGAAATATGAAAGGGAAGGATAAATGCCGATATACAGGAATGCCGATTCTTGGGGCATTGCGAGAGCTAACCGCATCGTCGCCGAACGCAACACTCAGAATAGCGACGCCGAGAAACAGCAACGTCGCGACCTGAACCGACGCTTGGCCGAGAAACTCGTCGGCGGGTGGAGCGCGTATGAATACCGACAGAAATTCGACGACGAAATCGCCAAGGCACTCGACGGCGAACATGACGGAGTCTTCGATGTAAACGCCGCGAGATATACGCGGACAGTATCTGTTCAGCCGCGATCATTTGGGGCAGACGCAAACGCAGCTACTGCCGTGACAGAACAACGCACGAAACAAAGAATGGCGCAGTTTCATTCAGTAAAACTACATGGAGATCGGAGACAGTAATGCCAAATACAAGGTCAGAATATTTGAGAGAGAAATTGATCAAGCAAGGGATTGCGCCGGAGAAGCTAACCGTGCGCCATCTCACTTATGAGGAAGTCACTCGGCAGATGGCCAGCGAGGAGATGGAGTGGCATCGAACCGAGAATCGCGCCAATTTCGAGAAGGCACTGGCGCAACCACGCGGTCAGGCCGAAGTGCAGCGATCGAAAGATGCGAACGCGTTCCGCCGCTTTGCGACAGGCGCGGGCTGGTCCCCGGTAGACCACGCGCAACTGGTTGAAAACATGAAGCGGATCAAGCGCGAATTCCCAGCTGTCGTGTCGAACAAGGCCAACTCCGACGCCATCGCGGAATGGCTGCTTGATCAGAAATGCTACCCAACGTACCCGAACATGCGATTGGCCGTGACGACATTGGCATCCGCTGGGGCTGTAACTCTCAACCCTTCCGCCGTTGGCATCCCTGAAGATCGGTATGGCGACTTTATCGAGGGCAAGTATCAGATCAGCCGCGTCAGTGCCA
>Ga0306926_10007195_pt1 | contig 12050 bp, 10 predicted proteins | sample flu12Cox44000178_FD_203759 | JGI IMG/M metagenome (GOLD analysis project Ga0306926, IMG submission 203759) | Lab enrichment of tropical soil microbial communities from Luquillo Experimental Forest, Puerto Rico - flux8day.12C.oxic.44.000.178 (v2)... | ecosystem: Environmental > Terrestrial >...
GAGGCGGATCGCAAGCTGCTGGCAGAGATCGAAGTGGAGAGAACGATACCGTGATAGACGCGATCCTGAAACGCTTTGAGAAGCCCGATGAGACGCGCCTGTTCGAGAAGGGCAAGCTTGAGTTGGTGGAACTGGGCGGGATGACGATTGGCCGGGCCAGCTATGAGCCGGGCTGGAAGTGGTCGGAACACGTCGGCAATGCCACGGGCGCGAAGAGCTGCCAGGTGGAACATGTCGGCATGGTTGTTTCGGGTGTGGCTACTGCGGCCATGGATGACGGACGTGTCATCGAAATGCATCCCGGAGATGTGTTCTATATTCCTCCGGGGCACGACAGTTGGGTTGTTGGCAACGAGCCGTATGTTTCGTTGCACTTCATGGGCGCGAGCGATTACGCGCGCAAGAAATAGCAGGTCCTTCGACTGCGCTCGGCCTGCCGCCTCGCTCCGCTCAGGATGAAACGATAACGATGAGGAAAAGATTTGGATCAAGCCGCCGTGAGGCGTGCGATAAAGAAGGAACAAGAATATGTCGAATTCACCGATTATTGACCGACTGATTGCCAAGACACGGCGTACCGATTTGCCACAGTTCCGTCCCGGCGACACGGTCCGCGTGCAGGTAAAGATCAAAGAAGGCGACAAAGAGCGCCTCCAGGCGTTTGAAGGGCTGGTCATCGCCAAGAGCGGTGGTACGCAACCCAGTTTCACCGTGCGCAAGATGAGCTTTGGGCACGGCGTGGAGCGCATCTTCCCCTTGAACTCAAAGGTCATCGACAAGATCGATGTGCTGCGGTCGTCGCACGTGCGCCGAGCCAAGCTGTATTACCTGCGTGCGCTGCGTGGCAAGGCTGCCCGCCTGCGCGAAGTCGATACGCGGGGCAAAGAGGCACAATAGTTCAGGTATGAAGCGGCGCGGCTTCAGCCGCGCCCTCGCTACTTGTCGTCGTCGCGGTCGACTTCCTCTTTCAGATCTTCCAGGGCTTCCTCGCGACCGTGTCCGTGAAGGCGCTCGTTCAATTCGCGCAGGGCGACCGCTACCACGTGATAGTGATGCAGGTTGCTGAATTCCCGGTCGCGGGTGACATGCAGCCAGATGTCGTGCATCAGCTTCAAGTCTTCCGGCCGCATGCGCGGCGCGTGTGGCCCGAGCACGTATTCCCATTTGCGGCTGTCGGGCGCGTAGACTTCCAGGCGCATGCGCGGCTTGGGCTCGGGCAACCGCTCCCACGCATCTCCCGTCAGCTTGCCTTGCTCTTCCGGCGTAAGCTTGTTCGACAGTCCACAGACTACGCGGGTTGAGCCCAGTCTCTGCGCGGTGGCCACAATGCCTTCGAAAACATCGTTGGTTGGGGTCACCAGCAATGAAACGTGCTTGCCTTCTTTCTCAGCCAGATTGACCACCGAGGTGAACAGGCCTCGTTCGTACTGCTCGAATACCTCCGAACTGTCCAACTGGGGATTGCCGCTGAACGAAGGCTCGCGGTGATAAATGCGGGCGGTCATGACGACCACGTCGCGTTGTGTGGTGTCAGTTTCAGTCAGTACCTTACGTAAGTAGGAGAGGTTGCGAGGGTCACGTACTGCAACCAGAATATTTCCGGGGCGAACGTCCATGGCCTCCGCCGTCAGCTCTTCCTGGGCATTGACGCGGAACTGTTCCAGTTCCGATTCGCCTCTCGCATGCCGCTCAGCGTTGATGCGCTCTGAGACGGTCAGCACGAAAAAGAAGAGGACACTGAAGCTGATACCGGCGATGGTGGCCATCTGCTTCGTGAAGAGGTTCACGATGGCGGTGGAGAAGAGCACAACCGAAACCAGCGCCACACCGACGGGGACTTCCACGCCACGAATGCGAAGGTTGCCGGGAACTTTCCACTGGCGGTTTTCCGGCATTTTGTAACGCAGAACCAGCACCGCCAGCGACATGAACGAGAAGCTCCAGATGACGCCGAACGCGTACAGTGAGGCGAGCAGATAAACGTTGCCGCGGCTGGCCGCGATGGTCAGCAACTGAAGGCCCGCGATGAGATTGATAACGCGGTAGGAGGTCCCGAATCTTTTGTGCGGGCACTTGAACCACGGTGTGAGCACACCGTCTTCCACCATCCGGTTCAAGACGCCATTCGCTCCCACAATTGCGGTGTTCACGGCGCCCGACAAGATCAGCGCGCCCACCAGCACCACGAATCCCTGGAATACCAGGCGCAGCGTGTAAGGGCCCACCATGTTCATGGCAAGGCCGCTGATCAGGTTGGCGAAGTAGTCTGGACGAACATTGTCCGGAATAATCATTACCGCGAAGAAAGAGACCAGTGACGTGAACAGCAGGCTGTAAATGAAAATTACCAGCCCGGTTTTCTCGAGGTTCTTCAGCTTAGGGTGTTCAATTTCGCGGTTGACCTGGGCCAGCGACTCTTCGCCGCTCATCGCCAGCACGGAATGGCCAAAGCCGACCAGCATCATGATGATCGGAACACCAGTCGCCCAGGTACCCAACAACCAGCCCATGGATTCCTTGTCCTTCGGGATGGCAGCAGCCGAAGGGAGCGGCGGCAGATGAGCGCCCCTGGTGGCGATGGTGATCAGGCACCAGATAATCAAGCTCACCACCATAACCGTGGTGATCTTCATGATCTGCATCGCGCGCGTGCTGGACTCGTGAATGCCCTTGATGTTCTGCCACCAGAAGTAAATCGTGACCAGCGCCGCGAAGCAGGCGGAGAACAGGTTCTCGGGAATATGAAAATTTGTGTACCCGAGATGGTGAACGGTATCGGTGATGAATCCCGAGAAGTACTGTCCGGCAGCAACTGAGCTGATCGGGCCTGTGAGCACGTAGTCAAACAACAAAGCTGATACCGAGAGCTTGGCGAGAGTTCCGCCCAGGGCGCTCTTTACAACACGATATACGCCGCCTCGCACGAACATCGAGCTCGATTCGATGTACAGCGCTCGTACCGCATAGCTGAACAGCATGACTGCCAGCACGAACCAGGGAGCGCTTCTACCGATGACCTTCTCAGCGTCTCCACCCACGTAGTAAGCGGAGGAAGCGAGGTCCGACAGCACGATAGCCGCCGCCCGCCAGAAGGAGATAAAGGTCAACATCACGGTTGTCGCGACGAAGACCTTTACGGCTGGTTTTTGAAGGGTCTGCTCGAGTGCCATGAGTTACGCGTGCGAACAGCCTGTATAGGATAGCGCCGTGCTGCCAACGCTACCGACTTTTTTGCAAACTCTTTTATGAGTTTTTAAAACGCGACTCTAGCACAAAGAGGCCGCCTGATCCTGTTTCAGGTTCGGTGTAGGCTGGCCTACCATGCGACGCAAGCCCGCCAGTCCAGTCGAGAGTGGCAGCTGTTAAGAGTTCCAGACCAGGAGAATTACGGTTCGTGGCTGCCTACGCTGTGCGCTTGTACTGATCGAAGGCAGCGAGGAAGCGATCGATGTCTCTCTTTTGCAGGTAGTAGGGGGTCGATAGCCGCAATTTCGAGGGCTCGCCGCCTCGAATCCGGATCTTCTGTGTTTTCCACATCCAGTCTTCGAGCTTCATACGCTGCAACGGGGGGACATTTACCGTCACAATCGCGCAGCGCATCGAGGCGTCCGGCGAGGTCCAGGATTCGGCTCCACGCTTCGTCATCTCTGCCAGCATGTAGTCGGCAAGCTGACGGTGGCGTGCTTCAATGCGCTCCAACCCGATAGAGTTTGCCATCTCGATTGAGGCGTGCAGGCCCGCCAGTGCAGGAACGTTCGATGATCCGAAGCGCTGGAAACGCTCGGCGCGGATCTTAGGATCGTCCCAGCCTTCGGTAACGACGGTACCCCACAGGCGGTCGATGACTTCGTCGCGCACGTAGAGGAATCCTGTTCCTTTAGGCGCTTGCAGCCACTTATGCGGGCTGGCGGAGTACATGTCTGCGCCGATGTCGTGCAGGTTGAGCCTCATCATGCCGGGGACATGGGCCCCGTCAACCGCGGAGAGAATGCCCTTGCTTCGCGCCAGAGCGCAGAGCTGCTGCGCAGGCAATACGACTCCGGTCACGGTCGTGATATGGCTGAAGAAGATGGCGCGGGTCCGGGGAGTGATCGCATCATTGAAGAGGTTCAGCACGTCATTGGGCGACTTCGGGGGCTTCGGCAACGTAACCTGCTTCACCACGATGCCGTAGCGTTTGGCCTTCAAGTTCCACGGCTGAAGGCCTCCGGGATGCTCCTGGTCGGTCATCAGCACTTCGTCGCCGGCCTTCATATCGACACCGTTGGCGATGTAGCTGTTGGCCTCGGTCGCATTGCGCACTAACGCGATCTCATCCCGCGAGCAGCCGACGAAGGCCGCCAGCGGATCGCGGTACTGGTTCCATGCAGCGTAGCCCCAGATGGGGTAATCCTCAGGATCGGACTGGTCCATCTGCTCTTCTTTGGTGTAGCTGTCAAAAACGGCTCGCAGCACGGGTGCGGGGCTCGAACCTACGGTGCCATTGTTCAGGTAGATCTCGTCTTCGGGGATCAGGAATTGCTTGCGCAACTCAGCCCAGTAGCCGTCTTCGTTGTTGGTGTACTGATTTCGATCGGGCAGGGAAGCGGGGAAATTGGCCAACTGGGCGAGCAGCGGCTCAGCAAAGGCGAGGCTGGCGGCAAGTCCTGCACCGCGAGTAAGAAATTGCCGGCGATCGAGCAAGGGACACCTCCGAGGCGAAGGCGCATGATACGACCCGAATCGCAGGCACGCAAGCGGAGCCGCAACTGGGTAGTGGTGCAGTTTGAAATCCACAGACACCAAAGTAGGAGCAAAAACTGGCGTACACTTGTTGCATGGATAAGCAGCCGTCTCCGAATCTCTTCCGTGAAGTGCATCGGCTAGTCCAAGAACGCCGAGATCGCATCCGTGAGGAACGGGAAAACGACATGGAGCGCCGGGAGGCGAAAGCCAAAGAGGAAGCCGAGCGTCAGGGGTTCAAACGTGACTAATCCCAAAGCCACTCCCCACCTTGTTCCCTCTGGTGCGCTAAAACATTGCTCTGTCTGTGGCTAACCCCTTTTCAGTCATCGAAGAGCCTATGTTGACTGATGCTTTCGCGGAACACGTCCGCAAGGCCCACAAACCCGGACAGACGACCGAGGACGTGAACCAAGCCGCTGCGCGGATCGTCAGGGAAACAACTGATCATTCGTCGTCGCTCGCACTTTCAGCAAACGCTCATCACCGAGGCACGGGAACTGAGAACTGAAAGGCGAATGACGGGTTTGTATCAGGGCACGGCTTCAGCCGGGCCACAAAAGTTCAATACCATATCGGCTTTCAGCCGCTGCGACATGAAAGCGAGTGCAGGGCTGAAGCCCTCGGAACTAGAAAAAGGCGTGCTCGGCACGACTGAAGGTCATGCCCTGATGCAAGGCAGAGGGATTCCTGAGATCGCTCAATAGCTCCTAGTAGAGAAATCCTCGGAAGCGTTCAAGCACCAGCTGCACGATCTCTGTCTGCTTCTTCTTGTCACTCAGCCCATGGGCTGCACCTTCCATCTCAACCAGCTTTGTTTTCGCCGGAATGAGCTTGATCGCCGCCTGCAGTTCGTCGATGGCGCCGAACGTGTCGCGGGTGCCGCTTACAAACAGCGTCGGCGTCTGGAGTTCTGGAAAGTGCTGTGTTCTTAACTGTGCCGGTTTGCCGGGCGGATGCAAGGGATACGAAAGCAAGAGCAGGCCCTCGACCAGTTTCGGCTCGGCCGCGGCCAGCATACTGGCCTGCCGTCCGCCGTACGATGAGCCGCCCAGGAATGCGCGGCCTGTGAACTGCTGCTTCATGAGTTCGACGGCTCGCCGCAGACCTTGCTGATCGAGCTTAGCATCGCCGGGAGAGGGTGGGCCGGTGGGCTTTCGCTGGCGGTAAGGAAGATCGCAGCGGAGCACGTTGATTCCGTTTAAGGCGAACGTGTCGGCAAGAGCAACCAGCAGCGCGGCATTCGAGTTGCCACTTGCGCCGTGGGTAAGCACTAGAAAGTCGCCCGAGGTATTGTCGGCGCGGTGAAGAGTGCCGCGAACAGACGGCTCGCCGGGCGTGTTGTCGAGGAGAGATTCCACCATGCTGGCCTATCTTCAGATGCTGTTATCCTGAGCGACGTGAGGCCGCCCTCCGCTCAGGATGGCAGTTTAATGGCCCGCTGCCGCGGCTCATGCGATTTGTTGCAACCCTACTCGGGGTTCCGCCTTGGGCTACACCCCGGGCTCACATCGTGCCCCCGTTTGCGGCTGTCGGTTGACGATGCAGCGTCTCACGGCACGCAGGAGGACGGTGACAATTGAACGTTCAGGCTTCAGCACTAGCCGCTCTCCTACCGGCTCAACTTTCTTGCCTGGCAGGCCTCAACCGTCTTCGTCGGATCGATAGCGTCGTTATCCAACTGCATCTCGACGACTTTGCCGTCTTTATCTATGAGGTAGTTCACCCGCCTCGCAGCTTTGTACTTGGGGTTGTAGAGGCCGTATTCCTTCGTAATGTCTCCGCCCCAGTCGCTCAGCAGTGGGAATGTGACGTTGATCTTTTCAGCCCATGCCTTATTCGAGAACGGGGAGTCCATGCTTATACCCAGCACCTGGGTATCGGCAGCTTCCAGCTTGGCGAGGTTCTGCTGGAAGTTCTGCATCTGCTTGGTTCAACCGCCGGTGAAGGCGAAGATATAAAACGCAAGCGCAACGTTTTTCTTTCCCTTGAAGTCATGCAGTGAAATCTTGCTGCCGTTCTGGTCGGTCAGGGTGAAGTCAGGGGCAACGTCCCCGACTTTGATTTTGGGCGGTGGGGTTGCTGCCGGCTGGTCGGCCGCATAAACGCTGGGCAACAAGTTGGCCAGCAGCAGCGCCGCCTGCAATGCTCGTTTCATGGACGGTCCTCTCTAGTTCGTAGGATGAAGCTCTGCAATTGTGACACACGGAACGTCACGCAGCGATACGAGAACGGCAACGAGATGACCTCCTGATACACGCTGGCTAAACTCAGGGTGTTTGAGTCCGACACGTCTTACTGGGAACCCACGCTCATTTGCTGGTATGCACCAGAACAATTCGAGCCCAGCGTGGGAGCGCTGGGCTGGTCGTGCGCCGGACTTGAAAAGCCGGTTTCAACCGGCGCCACTCGGTTGCTCATGCTGGCAACCGGCATCAGCAGCCGGTGTTTGCCCCTGAAAGGGGATTGGGATTCCATGCGAATCTGGCCCCCAGCGCTCCCCTGCTGGGCTGGAGTTGCCTCTAGCTTGTGAGCTTCTTGACGCCATTTGGCGCATCTCGCAGTTGCATTTCGGGACAGCAATCCGAAACATTGGTTACTCGTCATTGCGGAAATTCCCGTTCTGGTCTTACATTGAATGAGGATTCATTCGGGGGAGCAATGCGCCGCAAGTGACTGCTGCGTGCGGCGTTGCGGGCGCCTTGCGATCCCAGGGGGGTGCCTTGCCCAAGCGCGATTCGATGCCGGCGGACGTCAATGCGACGGTGCCCCGCAACCCTGAGAAGTATCAGCGCATTCTCGACGCGGCACTGGCGGTATTTGCAGAAAAGGGCTTCTTCGTGTCGCGTATCTCCGATATCGCCGACCGCGCCGACGTCGCCGATGGAACCGTTTATCTCTACTTCAAGAACAAAGACGAGATCCTGACGACCGCCATCAACAGCGCGTTCGACACGTTTATGAACAACGCGCGCACGGAGTTGGAAACAATCGCTGATCCGGCGGAACGGCTGCGGCGGCTGGCACGGCTGCACCTGGAGGCGCTGGGCGGAAACCGGAACGCGGCCATTGTGTTTCAGATGGAGCTGCGGCAGAGCACACGCCTGTCAGACTTTTCGCACCATCATCTGATCGAGTACTTCAGCCTGGTGCGCGCGGCCATTCAGGAAGGACAACAGCGGGGACAATTCCGCCATGACCTGCCCGACAAGATTGCCGCGAATTGCTTTTTCGGGGCGCTGGACGAGATGGTGACGTCCTGGGTGCTTAGCGAGCACGAATTTCCTCTGGTCAATGCCGCTGATGCCGTCGTGGACATCCTGCTGAATGGGATGCGAAGCTGCGCAGTCCCTGGCTCCTTAGGGGCAACCACGTCAGAGAATAGCGACACGAGAGGGCCCCATGAGCGTTAACAGCCTCAACGATATTTTCTTCTCCGTAGTCGAGCGCCACCACGAACGCGCCGTTCTTACGCGGCAGTCCGGCGTGTGGCAGGCGATTTCGTCGGCGCAGTTGGAAGCGCGCGTTTACGCCACGGCCCGGCATTTAAGGAGCTGGGGCATTAGTGGGGGCGATCGCGTTGCGATCCTCAGCGAAAACCGTCCGGAGTGGGCGATCGCCGACTTTGCGACGCTCCTGATCGGCGCCATCGACGTGCCGATCTACGCAACGCAAACCGCCGAGCAGTGCCTGCACATTTTGCAGCACTCTCACGCCCGAGTCTTGTTTGTCTCCACCCGCAAACAGTACGAGAAGATCGCCGCTATAAGGCCGCTCACGGAATTAGAGCGGGTGGTGATCATGGACGATGGAGGCGGGCTGCAGCACATCATCCCTATGGCAGAGTTTCTGTACGATGCCAAGCCCGGCCCCGATCCGGAACTGGAGAGCATTGCCCGTTCGATTCAGCCCGAAGACACAGCCACCCTCATTTACACCTCGGGAACGACCGGCACCCCAAAAGGGGTAATGCTTACGCATGGGAATGTCGCCTCGAACCTCAATCAGACGCGGCAGCTGGTGGATATTGGTACCGGCGATGTGTGCATTTCTTTCTTGCCGCTGTCGCACATCACGGCCCGGCATTTGGACTACCTGCTGTTCTACCTCGGCGTCAGCATCGCGTATTGTCCCGTGATCGACGAGCTGCCGCAGGTGATGCTCGAGGTAGAGCCGACGGTGTTTGTCGGCGTGCCGCGGGTGTACGAAAAACTGTGCAACCAGGTACAACTCAAGTCAACGGGATTGAAGAAAAAGATCTTGGACTGGTCCATGCGTGTAGGACGCAGACATCGTGACGAGGTGCTCGCCGGACGGCGCCCCGACTCGCTTGATTGGAAGCTGGCGGACCGGCTCGTTTTTTCCAAGCTCATGGAGAAATTGGGCGGACGGGTTCGCATGTTTATCTCCGGCGGAGCGCCGCTGGGAATCGATCTGGCGTCGTGGTTTGCCGACATCGGGATTGCCATCGAGGAAGGCTACGGCTTGACCGAGACCTCCCCGGTAATCGCCATCAACGTTCCCGGATCCCACAAGATTGGCACGGTGGGAAAGCCGCTGAAGAACCTGGAGCTTCGCCTTGCGCCAGATGGCGAGTTGCTGGTGCGTGGGCCTTCCGTGTTTCGCGGCTACTGGCAAATGCCCGAGGAGACTGCTGCTGCATTCGAAGACGACTGGTTCAAGACGGGTGACATCGCGCAGATTGATGAAGAGGGATTTCTCTCCATTGTTGATCGCAAGAAGGACTTGATTAAGACCTCGGGCGGGAAGTTCATCGCCCCGCAGCCCATCGAGAGTGCGCTGAAGATGAACATGTTCGTGGGCGAGGCAGCGCTGTTAGGCGACCGTCGCCGTTTTCCTGCGATCCTTATCGTTCCGAACTTCACCGTTCTGGAAGATTGGGCGAAGGGACACGGCCTGCACACTGTTTCGCGCGAACAATTGATCAAATCAGAAAAGGTTCGCGCGCTCTATCAGTCAATCGTCGATGAGCTGAACCAGAACCTGGCACAGTTCGAGAAGCTGAAGAAAATTCTGCTGGTGCCGAACGAGCTGAGCGTGGCCGACGGAACCCTCACGCCGAGCATGAAGCTGCGCCGTCGCAAAGTGGAAGAACGCTACAAGGCGGACATCGACGCGCTCTACGCCGAGACGGAGCACAGGCCGGAAACGGTGACGATGGCGAGACGGTGAGGACGGGAGTTGCCCGAAGCCTGGGTCCGGCGCACTTCCCGTTCCTGCCCATGCCAGGTGGGCGGAGCCGCCCAACATTAAGTAAAAGTGGTGCTCTGAGTACTGAATTCTAGCCCCGCCCAAACTTATTTGCGTTCTCGAATAACTCCCGCAATCCCGGCCCGCGCAGGTTCTCGCGCAGATAGGTCAACTGCTGCTCGAAGCGCAGGAGGACATCTTCAATGTTCTGGCTGTTTGTCAGAGCGATGTCGCGCCACATGGAATACGGGCTGTGCGCGATACGGGTCATCTCCCGCAAGGCACGCCCACCGATCTGCATCACGGCTTCGTCATCGCCTAGTTCATCACGTAGGACGGTAGCGAACGCAGTGGAGATCATCTGCGGCAGGTGGCTCACCCAAGCGCAGAGCCGGTCGTGGCGTTCGGCGTCAATGGTGATGAGGCGTGCGCCAATGGAGACGAGCAGATCAAGCCATTCCTGCTGGCGCGGCGTGTATGGCGCCTCGGGATCAATGGGCGTGACCAGCCAGGCCGCGTCACGGAACAAGTCAGCGTCGGCATTCTCGATGCCGCTGTGCTCCTTGCCCGCCATGGGATGCCCGGGCAGGACTCGGTTGTGGGCCTCAGCTCCATAAACCAGGCGCGCGCGTTCGACAAATTGCTGCTTCGTGCTCCCGACATCCGTGATGAGGGTGTCGGACGAGACCAGCGGAGCGATTGTCTCGAATTGCGAAAGAATACAACCGGCCGGAGTGGCGAAGAGGATTACATCACTGCGCTCGATGGCGCGCTCCAGATCAGCCTCGGTGCGGTCGATGGCTCCGCGTTGCTGCGCGAGTTCCAGCACGGTAGGTTTGTCGCAGCCGACGATGGATCCCGCGAATCCATGCGCGCGCAGAGCCAAGCCGAGCGAGCCTCCGATCAGGCCCGTGCCGACGATGGTGATTTGGCGAATGGGCATGGAAACTCGTTGCTGTCATCCTGAGCGAGGAGCGTAGTGACGAGTCGAAGGACCCCTATAAGTGGAAGAATCCTTTATGGAGTAGAGGTCCTTCGACTTCGTTCGATCGCTGCGCGATCTCTCTCCGCTCAGGATGACAGACGCAAAAACCTTAGGTGACGCTACCCAATCGTCCTCCCCACCGCCGGAGCGATCATGCGCAACTGGCCCATCAACTCCGTGAATTGTTGTGGGAACAGCGATTGTGCGCCGTCCGAAAGCGCGTGATCGGGATCGGGATGCACCTCGATCAGCAGGGCATCGGCTCCGGCGGCCACTGATGCACATGCCATGGGTGCAACTTTGTCGCGCAATCCGGTGCCATGGGACGGGTCGGAGGTAATCGGCAGGTGCGACAGCTTGTGCACGATTGGAATGGCTGAAATGTCAAGCGTGTTGCGCGTGTAGGTCTCGAAGGTGCGGATGCCGCGCTCGCACAGGACAACCTCATAGTTGCCGCCCGACATGATGTACTCCGCCGAGAGCAGCATCTCTTCAATGGTCGCAGCGATGCCGCGCTTCATCAGCACCGGCTTACGCACCTTCCCGATCTCGCGCAGCAGATTGAAGTTCTGCATGTTGCGCGCGCCGACCTGGAAGAGGTCCACGTATGGCATCATCTGCTCGATCTGCGAAATCTCCATCACTTCGCTGATCACGAGCAAATTGTGCGCGTCGGCGGCCTCACGCAGCAGCTTGAGAGCTTCGTAGCCTAAGCCCTGGAAGGTGTACGGCGAACTGCGGGGCTTGAAGGCGCCGCCGCGCAGTACTTTCGCTCCCGCCTTGGCAACATGCTCGGCAGCGGTAAAGACTTGCTCGCGTGATTCGACCGAGCACGGCCCGGCCATGACAATGACCTCTCTGCCTCCGATCTCCACGCCATTTGGGAACTTGATGACCGTATCGTGCCCGCGAAATTGCCGCCCAACTAGCTTGTAGGGCGCGCTGATACGGTGAACGCGCTCGACTCCCGGCAACACCTCCAGGTCGCGGGTATCGAAATCGATCCTTTTTCCGACGGCTGCCAGCACGGACTGCCGCGCGCCCGTAGTGCGATGAACCGCGAAGCCCATCCGCATCAGGTGGTCGGTGACGTCCTGAATCTGGTCCTCGGTAGCGGTCTCGAGCATCGCAA
>Ga0306926_10007198_pt1 | contig 12046 bp, 17 predicted proteins | sample flu12Cox44000178_FD_203759 | JGI IMG/M metagenome (GOLD analysis project Ga0306926, IMG submission 203759) | Lab enrichment of tropical soil microbial communities from Luquillo Experimental Forest, Puerto Rico - flux8day.12C.oxic.44.000.178 (v2)... | ecosystem: Environmental > Terrestrial >...
TCTGCGAGCATCTTTCGCCATGCGACGAATCAGCCTACCATCCAAAACCGAAGTACTTAGGTCAAGTGGAAAGAAATCCTTTTGATGCCGGCGCAACGATTTGGCGAACGACAGCCCTTTCCGTTCCCAGGCGAAGGGCAGGATGAAAAGGACGACCGGATGACGCATTGAAGAATGGTAGCAGGGCGGGGAATCGTAAGGAATTATGGGCAAATAACAATTCGCCAGCCACAGGCGACTCTTCCATTGCAGTCGATGGTTTCAGGCTTAATCCCCAGACGTAGCTGGAGGGCGCTTGTCAGACTTGACACGCACCTTCGTTAGTGATAGCTTACGGTAAGTCATGGCTTATGCTAGCCAGATCCTGGACGCATTGGGAGATCCCACTCGCCGACTCATATTTAAACGCCTGCGCAGCCGCGTGCGATCGGTAGGAGAGATCGCTAAAGGGATGGACGTGAGCCGACCTGCGGTTTCCCAGCACCTAAGGGTGCTCAAAGCCGCGCGCCTGGTGACCGACCGCGCGGAGGGTACACGGCGGCTGTACGCGGTGGACCCGAGAGGGATCACGACGCTGCGCAGTTGGCTCAATGGATTCTGGGGCGAAGCGCTGCTGGCGTTCAAAGAAGCAGCCGAACTAGAAGCAGCCAAAGAAGTGAAAACCAGAAAGACGCCGGTTAACCAGCGGACAAGGAGAAAGCAAAAATGAGGAACAAATGTCTGACAGGGGCGCTCGTCGCGTTGTTTTTGATCACTGGAGCAGCAGGAACCACAGCACAAGAATTGACGCCAGCGGAAAAAGAACGAGCGCTGCAATACCTGGAATCCACAAAAAAGAACGTTTTGGAAGCCACGAAGGGCCTTTCCGAAGCGCAATGGAACTTCAAGTCCGCGCCGGACCGCTGGTCCGTGGCGCAGGTAATGGAACACATCGCTGCGTCGGAGGACTTTATCCGCGACAACTTGCTGAAGGAAAAGGTCATGGTTGCGCCGGCGGGAGAGCCGGGGCGCGATGTGAAGCGGATTGATGAAGCCGTCTTGGCGAGGGTTCCTGACCGCACGCACAAGGCCCAGGCACCGGAGCCACTAGTACCCAGCAACCGTTTTGGTTCGCCGGATAGCTCGGTCAAACACTTCGTGGAGAGCCGGGCGACCACAGAGCAGTTTCTGAAGACCGCTACTGGACTTCGCGATCACGTGATGGACGGCCCCGTGCCCAAGATGGACGGGTATGAATTTGTCCTGTTCATTGCGGCGCACGGCGAGCGACACACCAAGCAGATTAATGAAGTGAAGGCAGATCCAAATTTTCCAAAGGACTAGGTTTTTACAAGAGAGCCTTTGGCGGGAAGGTTTTCGTTTTGTGGGAAGCTCCAGCCTGACAGGAGCTTCAGTAAACAGCGGAGTAGACAAACATGAGAGGAGAAACCATGAAGACAGGGCAGACGATGTCTGCCAGTGCCGACCCGAACAGCGTTCGAAAGGTCGTGAGCGTTCAGGCGCCACAGGAGGTGGCCTGGCGCGTGTTCACTGAAAAGATGGGCACGTGGTGGCCGCTGGCAACGTACAAGATCGGAAAGGCCAACGCGGTGGATGCGGTGATCGAGCCGCGAGTCGGAGGGCGCTGGTATGAGCGCGGTGACGATGGAAGCACGTGTGACTGGGGTAGCGTCGCCTTATGGGAACCGTACTCGCGTTTGGTGCTCTACTGGGAGCTCACCGCGGACTGGCAGCACGACCCGAGTCTAAAGACGGAACTCGAGTTGCGCTTCATCCCGGACGGCAAGAACGCTACGCGCGTTGAGCTCGAGCACCGCCGTCTCGACCTTTACGGGGCGCGTCGTGATGAGATGCGTCGCATCTTTGACACCGAAGGCGACTGGGGCCGCTTCCTCGAAGCCTTCGCCCAGACGGCCCGCGCTGCTGCGGCCTAAACCGAGGGCCGGCATGTCGGATGTCACGAAGGCACGCAAGGCGTTGGTCACGCGGATCCTCGAAGGAGACGGCACGGCGTCGCGCGCCCAGCGCCGTGCCGCGTTCGACCATACAGGATTCGCCGAGCCGCTGAATACGCTGATCGACAAAGTCGCCAAGCAGGCCTACCGGGTCACTGACGAGGACATGGCCGCTGCGAAGGCATCCGGCTTGAGTGAGGACCAGATCTTCGAAATCGTTGTGTGCGCCGCAGTCGGCCAAGCGGCGCGGCAACACGATACGGCGCTCGCTGCCCTCGAAGCCGCGATGAAGAAGGAGTAGGGATGCGCCTCGCCATTCTCGATAGCGGCCACAGTCTCGGCACCAAGGCCCTGTTCGCGGTCATTCGTGCGGCCTCCCACCAGCCGGTGCTCGACGTCATCAAACTGGTCAAGTACCGCGGCGACTTCTACGGCGCGCCAATACAGCGGGTCACGCAAGAGGCGATGCGTGGGCCCTCCGCGTGGTCGGTTGCCGACCGCGAGCTCATGGCCGCGTTGATCGCGAAGGCTAACGAGTGCGAGTGGTGCACGAAGGCGCACGCCGCCGTCGCCGAAGGTGCATCTCACGATGGAGCGAGGGTTTCGTCGGTGCTCTCAGATTTTGAGACTGCGACTATCGAGGAGCCTCTGCGGGCGACGCTGCGCATGCTTAGCAAGCTGACGCGGGAACACGCTGTGAATGCGAACGACATGCGCGCGGTGCTCGCCGCCGGTGTCTCGCGCGACCAGATCGAGGATGCGCTCGCCGTTTGCTTCGCGTTCAACACAATCGGTCGGCTGGCCGATGCCTTCGGGTTCTTCCTGCCGGGTCCCAAGGCCTTCGAGGCCGGCGCGAAGTATCTGCTCGCGCGCGGTTACCGGTGACCACTGAACGGGCCACTCGGAAACAACCGTGCCAACTTCCGGATGGCCGACAATCCAGCCGGTGTGTGATTCGTGTAATGGCCGCAAGCTGGCGACCACAGGTTGAATCGTTTCCGGAGAATGGTCGGGAATTGTGATATTCAGCCACTGAGCGAAATATCCATCGACAGATATTCAGCCTTGTGGCTGAATATCATTTTGTGGGACACCGAGAATCACAGCCGCGAGTTGACGCATATGAAACGATTTTCGCTGCGTTAGCGCACGCCGCCAGGCGGCGAGTGTTGCTCACGATCTACTTCAACGGCGGCTCGATGACAGCCGGGGAAATAGCGGCAATCTTTGACCACGCTTGGCAGACTACAACTCGGCACCTCCAGGTCCTTGAAGCCGCTGGTCTACTCACGCACGAGAGGCAGGGCAGGATGCGTATTTACCGAATTCAGCGCAAACGACTTGAACTCGTGAAGGACTGGCTGGCTCATTTTTCACGAAACGGGAAGTCCTAAAGGAGAAACAATCATGTCAGTGAAACAACACGCTTGGACTGAACCCTTGAAGTGGCACACAAAATTGGACACAGTTTCCGGGAAAGGAAAGGACAGTGCAGAGAAAGAGATACTCCGGGAAATTTCAGCGAATGGCCGTGGAGCGGATGAGGACGTGCGAAAACGTGGGTGAGTTGGCGCAAGAACTGGGGGTCAGACCGAGGTGCCTCTACAAGTGGCGCGCAAAACTCGAAGCGCTTGAACCAGGGGAAGAAGCAGCACGTCCGAGCACGCACGCGGCTGCTAATCGAAAAGAGAACCAACAGCTCAAGCGGCTGCTTGCCGAGAAGACTCTGGAAGTGGATTTTTTCAGAGGTGCCTTGCAAAAAGTCGAGGCTCGACGCCAGAAGAGCGGCGAAACTGGCGAGACGGGATCTTCGAGCAGATCCGAGAAGTAATGCTTTTGCAAGGCAGCCTGAGCATCGAGCGCATGTGCCAGTTGGTTCCGGTCAGTCGCAGAAGTTTCTATCGATCTCTGAAAGAGAAGCGACCTATCGAAGAAGAAACCGAGGTGCGATCGGTCATCCAACAGATCGCCCTGGAGCATCGCCGGCGTTACGGGTATCGACGCATCACCGCGGAGCTGCGCCGCCGAGGAATGCAGGTGAACCACAAACGGGTGGTGCGAATCATGCAGGAAGACAATCTGCTGGCGCTACAACCGAAGCGGTTCAAGGTCACCACGAACTCGAATCATAAGTTCGAGGTTTATCTGAACTTAGCTGCCCGGATGAAACTCACCGGGATCAATCAGCTTTGGGTAGCGGACATCACCTACATTCGGCTGAAGGCGGAGTTTGTCTACTTGGCGGTGATCCTCGATGGATACTCTCGCAAAGTGGTGGGCTGGGCGCTAGATCGTACACTGGCGGTGCGGCTCACCATCGGAGCGCTGGAGCAAGCCATCGAAAGCCGACAACCCAAACCCGGTCTCGTGCATCATTCGGATCGGGGGTTCCAATACGCTCACGCGGAATACATCACCATGATCGAGAAGCACCGCATGACTCCGAGCATGAGCCGGCCGGCGAACCCCTACGACAATGCCAGTTGCGAAAGTTTCATGAAGACGCTGAAGCGGGAAGAAATCTATGCCCACGACAAATACGATGACCTGGAACATTTACGGACGAACATCGAAGAGTTCATCGAGGAGTATTACAATCGGCAGCGGCTGCGCTCCGCCTTGGGCTATCGACCTCCAGAGAATTCGAACAACAGGCCGAAAGCAAGGCCGAATCTCGCTGCGCAACGATCGTGTTTTTTGAGAACAACGAAAATGCCAAAAAGATTTCGAAAGGGCTGCTGGGGACGGGGACTCAAATGCCGTCCCCTTCCCCAGACCCCTTCTCCTGCTAGGAGATACGAGAACGCCTTTATGAAAGCGGAAACTGTGTCCAAAGAATTTGTGCCATCTTAGGGGTTCACCCCAGGATTTTGCGCCCAAGTTGCGCCCAAATTTACCCATCGCCCGAAATGTTGGCCGATGGGACGACGCCGAAAGACCATCTGCGGCAACGCACCGAAATCGTGGACAAGGGCACGATTAACGTTTAAGAAGTCAAGATGCTGAAGCAGGGCAAGTAAACCAAACAGTTTCGCAAGAGACCTGCCCGCAAACTAGCTAAGCTAGAAGTCCGCGAACAGGCCGAGGCCGAACGCTACACGGTTGACGAAATTGGACCAAGCTACCGTGAGCACAGTTTCAATGAGAGCGCCCTCATCCCACCCCGCCTGAAACACGACCTCTGAATCAGCCTTTTCAACCGCGGAGGGTTTCCGGGTCAGTTTGTCGGCGAATCGAAACAGTGCCAACTCCTTGTCTCCGACTGGGGCACTTGCGTAGTCGGTCGCCAGTTTGCGGCCCACCGTTTTCTCTATCCCCAACCGGTGCAACAGTTCCAAATGGGCAGCAACGCAGTAGGAGGAGGAATTGATACCGCTCACGACGAGCATGATTTGTTCCTTCAAAGCAGCCGGCAGCACCCCATCACTTAGGACTACGGCGGCTAAAGCTCTTTCTCTTTCGATTACGTTGGGCAGAGGTCCAAGCGCTTGGAAGTAGTTGGGTAAGAACCCGTAGAGTTGGCGGATCTGCTCGTAAAGCAGTTTGAGTTCCGGGCCAGCTTGCTCTTCTGAAATCTTCTTCACGAAAGACATCCATGTACCTCCCGTCGAGTCGGAGGGACCCTGATTAAGAGCAGTGAATTCAGGCGGATAGGCGCCGTGGGTGGCTCGGCTCAACGTTTCTACGGACCTATGGAAATGGGTGGGCGCCCACCCTCCTGCCCAATATGATACTTGAGCCCGGAATTTGACTCACTATTGTTCTTGAAGGCCATTAGGCAGGTCACGGGGCAAGTCAGTTCTCTCCTGCTGGACAGCTACTTCAGCCTCCCAAGGGGCCGTACCTTGAGAAAGCGGGAAACCTTTTTGGTTGGCACACATCAGAGGTAGCACGGGGGAGGCCAACTGGCTTCGACCGGTGGGAGCACTCTCAAGGCCCCAGAGATGCCTACTCACCTAGAGAATGAGAATACACTCGTAGCCGACGCACGAGCAGGCAACGGAGATGCCTTCGCTGCGCTGTTAAGTCAGTACGATACCCGGCTCTTCCGTTTAGCCCTCAGGATAACAGGCAATCAGCAGGACGCTGCGGACGCCCTCCAGGAAGCTCTGTTGAAGGCTTATAAGGGCATAGTAGGGTTTCGGGGTGAGTCGCGCTTTTACACCTGGATAGTGCGGATCGTGCTGAACGAAGGGCTAATGAAGCTGCGCGAACGCCGCAGAGACTTCATGGTGTCGGTCGACGAACCGATTCAAACTGACGACGATAACTTTATGCCTCGCGAAATAGAGGATTGGGGCGACAATCCGGAGCAAACGTATTCAAAAACGGAGTTTGACGCGATTCTGAACCAGAACTTGGACCAGTTAGAACCGACATTACGCATCGTTTTTCTCTTACGAGATGTGGAAGGGTTCTCCATCGAGGAAACAGCTCGCACGCTCGGCCTGTCGATAGCAGCGGTAAAAACGCGGTTGCTGCGGGCACGTCTGAAGTTGCGCGAGCGCTTGACCAAATACTTCAAACAAGGAGTAAGACTTTGACATGCGAAGGGCTCATTCGGAAACTGTCAGAATACCTGGACGGGGAGCTAGATCCGGGCTTGGCTGAAGAGATTACTCGACATCTCCAGCACTGTGAAGACTGCGGCCTCGTTGTGGATACAACGCGTAAGACGATTCAAATGTACTGCAACACTGAGCCGGCGCCCCTTCCGGACGAGGTCCAAAAGCAACTGGACCGCGCCCTCGCCGAAAAGCTAGGACGCAGCTCCGGCTAGAACTTTTCAATAAATTCCACTTGCCCGCCATATGAAAGAGAAGAAGCAACTAATCTATCTAGTTTGCTGGACCAAGGAACTCATTTTCGCTAAAGCAGCGCATGCCAATCAGGACGGCAACGGTCTGATGGCGTAATGCGTTTCTCCAGAGTCGGAGGGTTTCACATTCGGCGTTGGAACGAGCAAAGACTTCGGGGTGGAGAGGAGCTCGATTGCCAGCGAGTGCGCAATGCATGTGCTGATCTCCCTCTGCAGCATAAAGGTGTCCGTGAGTTTCAGTTCGTAACTTTCCGCCCAGAGGTGTGTCTGGTCGCTGACCTGGATGAGCTGCGCTGTGATGCGCATACGGTCAGCCGCGCGCCGGACGGTACCGTCCAGGATGTACTGCACTCCCAACTCCTGGCCAATTTGATCAACGCCCTTCTTCGTTCCCTTGTAACGCATTGCTGAGCTTCGGGCAATGATTCCCAGGCACCGTGGGTGCAAGCGCGAGAGCCGTGTGATCATCTCCTCAAACAGCCCATCACTGAAGTATTCTTGCTCTGGATCACCGCCCAAGTTCTCAAAGGGCAGCACCGCAAGTGTGATCTCCCGAGCCCTTACTGGCGCAATGAAGCGATATCCTCGCCCTGCGCGGGTTTCCACGAAGCGCGGATTCCTCGCGCAGTCTCCCAGCACGCGCCGGAGCGTGTTAACAGCCGAGTTTATACTAGCGTCGAATCCCACGATGGTGTCGGGCCAAAGTTTTTCGCGCAGATCCTTGCGTGCGACTAGCTCGCCACCTCTTTCTAAAAGAAGCTCTAGAATTTGAAATGGTTTCTCATGAAGCTTCAGCCTAGCTCCGCACTTGCGTAGTTCGCGAGCTTGCAGGTTCACTTCAAAGGGCCCGAAGCAAACTATCCGCCCGAGCGCTCCTGCTTCTTTCATTCGATGTCCTTTTGACACCATCGGATGAATTTGAGAGCACAAAGTTACATGACCGCCACAAATATTCCTGCTCTGATCTAAATCCTTTGCGACAGGCAGGCTGTCGCCCCGACAAAGATTTTATTTCTTTCTGACATTCTCAACCCTCGAACCAGAATCTAAAAGGCGGACGCAGGGACATGCATTGAAAGTCCAACGTTCGAATGCCGGGTCCAGAAAGAGAGTACCGGGGGATTCCCGGTCCACCGCGATCTTTGGACTCCACATCCGGCGCGTCCACTGTGCAAGCAGGAACGAAGTCCTGTTGTAAGTCGAACCGAGAAGTCGGCTAAAGCAAGTATGAAAAGAAGACCACCTATGAAAACCATCCGCGTCCTAGTTTTTCGCGTGTTCCTGCTCATTGCGTTCTTGACCACCTATCTCTATTGTTTGTACGGGCAGGAACGTGAGCATTACGTTCCAATCGTCCGCAACGCCGCATGGAATGACCTCGTAAGTCAGATCGATCTTTCGACCGATGACTCTCAACACGAGACCCTGGGGAAAGAAATACTCCTTATTCGGAAGTTCCTCATGGAGCATCGGTCCGAAGTGACTGTGGGGATCTACGACATTACGGTTTTCAAAACCATCGACCAGGCGCGAGCCCGCCTACAGAAGGCCGACAAGGACTTAGAAAAGATCAAGAACGAGTTGTCCTACAAGGAATACCAAGCACAGGGCGGTAGGTGATCCATGGAACAGGGCACAACCATCCTTTGCTGCGAATGCCGACAGCCGATTACCTCGGGTGAAGACTTTGTCTGCTTCAAGGTTCCAGGGAAGGAATCCTACCTGTTCTTTCATTGCCGATTTCGCACAGGAGACTGCTGGGAAGGGCACCTTAAGCGGCGCAAATAAGTTTTTGGCAAGTCGCAAGGTTTCCAAGACGGTCGTTTTAGGCATAACCCCGGAGGTGGGGAGAATGTCAATGCCAGAACAGAATTGCCCCTGGAATTTTGAGCAGGAGGTCTTGCCCCATCTAGATGCGGCGTACAACCTCGCGCGTTGGCTGACGCGCAATGACCAGGACGCGCAAGATGTGGTCCAGGAAGCGTATTTGCGGGCGCTCCGGTTCTTTGGTGGTTTCCGAGGTGGCGATCCGTGCGCATGGCTGCTCAGGATTGTGCGCAACACGTACTACACCTGGCTACAACAAAATCGGCCGCAGCAGCTTACTGCAGAATTTGACGAAAAACTTCTCGGCCCTGATGCTCCGCCACCGAACCCAGAAGAAGCTCTCCTTCGAAGTGACAGCAGCAGACTGCTTCGACAGGCGCTAGAAACGCTCCCAACGGAGTTTCGTGAAGTGTTGATTCTGCGTGAATTCCAAGGGATGTCCTACAAGGAAATTTCGGAGGTCGCGGGAATCCCGTCCGGCACGGTGATGTCGAGGTTATCGCGAGCACGCAGCGGACTGCGCCATTCCCTCGCCAATCTAGTGAACGCAGACACTCTGCCAAGATCCCCGCAAATCGCGGCGTTACCCACATGATTGTCAAAAGCAACAGTTTAGCCGTTTCGTGCTTGGCCAACCCTTCTTCATTAGGCCCGCAATTCTTGAAATACGATTCGCAGCTGGTCGATGAAAGCACTTCGAAAAGGACTCCGGCCCCTACGAGTCCCACCCGAAGCGAAAAGCCAAGCCAAACCGAGGCAATCCGGCGAGCTCAGAATGGCGATGCAGCGGCGTTCGAGTGTCTCTACCGGTTGCACAGTCGGCGGGTGTACGCCCTGTGCCTGCGCATGGTGCGAGATCCAACCAAAGCGGAAGATTTGACCCAAGAAACCTTCTTGCTCGCGTATCGCAAGATAAACACTTTCCGCCATCAATCGGCGTTCTCAACTTGGCTCCACCGGGTGGCGGTTAACGCCGTACTGATGCACGCGCGCAAGAAGTCGCCGCCAACAGTCTCCATCGAACTGAATCCCGATTCTGACGATGAAACGTGGCCGTCTATAGATGTCAGCGTACCTGATCCATTGCTGGCCGGCTCGATTGACCGGGTCAATCTCGAACGCTGCATCCAGGAGTTGCCAGTGGGCTACAGGGAGATATTTGTCCTGCACGATATCCAGGGTTACGAGCACCGTGAGATTGCCGAGATATTGGGATGCTCCGAAGGTAATTCAAAGTCACAGTTGCACAAAGCTCGCACACGGCTGCGCGAACTGCTTCACGAGGATCAACGAGAAAAAGCCCGTGACGAGCGCATAGCAGCGCGTAAGGTCTCCACCTTGGCGGTGGAGTGAATTCAATGCTTACGCGTCGTCAGAACTTCGATCAGCCACAGAGCGAAGACTGGAGTGAATGGATTCGCGCGTCCGCAAATGGCGACCAGGAGGCTCTGGCGCGGCTCTACGATAGTACGAACCGCATCCTTTACGGCCTGATTCTGCGAATTCTGCGGGACAAGGTTGCCGCGGAAGACGTGCTTCTAGAAGTGTATGTGCAGGTCTGGAGAAAGGGCGAGACTTACAAACCGAGCAAAGGCACGCCATTGGGATGGCTGCTGACCATTGCGCGCAGCCGGGCGATTGATGCTCTGCGTTCAAGAGCATTTCGAGAATGCGGACAGCAAGACCCTCTTGAAACAGTCGGCGCTGTGGCTGACCCAGCCCCCAGCCCCGAAGAGAACACTTCGATTTCCCAGCGTCGCGCCTGCGTGCAGCGATGCCTGGCAGAGCTTCCCAAGGACCAAAGAGAGGCGATTGAACTGGCTTTCTTTTCCGGGGTTTCCCACACGGAGGTTGCCGAAACGCTTGGACAACCCCTCGGCACGGTGAAGACGCGCGTGCGGTTGGGCATGTTCCATCTTCGTGAGTCCCTGCGCCGTTACGAGAGGGAGCTATGACGAAGAACCAGTTTGAGCATTCTGACGAAATACAGGCTTTGGCGGCCCTCTACGCGCTCGGCTCGTTGGCTGGCGAGGAGAGGGTTCTGTTCGAAGAACACCTTGCGCGGAACCTAAGAGCGTTCACCAAGAAACCTTCTCGGAATCCGGTTGCGTATTGCTTCAGTTGACTTCGCAACACGATCAGATCGAGGCATGAGCATGCGGTGGCTCGTGCGGCGTTAGAATCTCTCGTCTTATCCGAACCGGGTTCACCAGCCAATAACGTACCCCTTCCCCAGCTTAGTTAGGATGATCGTCCGCCCCACCGCCACGGGGTGTTCCTGACGCCAGAGTAGGACCGGGGTGTTCGCCTGTACAAGAAGATCGTCGCAAAAAATGTGAGGGCTGCACATCCAACGAGCCAATGCCGTCGTAGTTATAAGAGAACCTCGAAAGCATTCGAGTCCGCGCTCCCCGGTTCAGTGCGGAGACGATTCGGACGGAAGAGAAGCACGCACGGGGAATCCGCAGAGCGGCATTGCTGTCGCAGCGTCGCTGAGCGGCTGCCCGATCCGCGCTCGTTTCTCCAAGCCAGGTTCCGCTAACCAGATGCCTCATCAGGCACCTGAGATACCGGGAGGCGGGATTGGTGTGCCTGCGGACGCCGCAGTCCGGCGGATCGTCACAATCTAAATCAGGAGGAAAAGGATGTGGCGTTTGAGGGGTAAGCTTAAGCAAATTGCTACAACGGGCCTTGTATTTCTAGCGAGCATTTCGTTGGCGGTGCCGACTGCTCCACCGGTCAACGCGGCTGACCACGCAGAAGCAACGTTGGTTGCGGGCGACCCGGCAGCGGATATTGCTGACGTGTTCGCTTTTCTCGATCCCAACGACAATTCCAAGGTAGTTCTTGCCATGGATGTCGAAGGGTTTATCGTCCCATCGGAGTTATTGAACCTCAGCTTCTTTTCGCCAGACGTAACCTATCAACTCCAAATTGAGAATACCGGCGACGCAGTTGCGGATCAGTTCATCGACGTTACCTTCTCACCACAGACTTCGCGGAGCAAACCGCAGACGGCCACCATCAAGTTGCCGAATGGAGCGGAGTTCACCGCTCCCACCACGGTTCAAACCCTCGCCGCCTCGCCGAACCCGCTCGTGGTCACCACGGATCCAACCACGGGGGTGTCATTTTTTGCAGGGCTAACCGACGATCCCTTCTTTTTCGACATCGTGGGATTCAACCGATTTGTGTCCTCAGTCCTAGGTGGGACACCTGATCCTTCCAAGCTACAGCGTGACCGCGATAGCTTTGCGGGCTACAACATCCACATGATCGCCCTCAGCATTCCAGCCAGCATGCTGAGAGGTCGCCCGGACAACACCATCATCGGCGTGAACGGCGTCACTCTGCGCCACAAAGAAACACTTCTGGAAGGAAACGCGGCGGTACTGACTGAGGGGCCGCTCGTGCAGGTGGACCGCATGGCAAATCCTGCCGTCAA
>Ga0306926_10007200_pt1 | contig 12045 bp, 11 predicted proteins | sample flu12Cox44000178_FD_203759 | JGI IMG/M metagenome (GOLD analysis project Ga0306926, IMG submission 203759) | Lab enrichment of tropical soil microbial communities from Luquillo Experimental Forest, Puerto Rico - flux8day.12C.oxic.44.000.178 (v2)... | ecosystem: Environmental > Terrestrial >...
TATTCCCGATCCTGTTTATTATGGCGAGATGACGGATTGGCAGGGCGGACATATGGCCTGCCTGGAGGTCGCCTTCATCAAATACGAAAGCGGCGTCCTGCACTACAGTTTCAAGATGTGGGCCAAGCACAACGGCAGCTGCGAGTACACCGACCAGACGACCCGCAAGGTCGACAACAGTCCGACCTGCGTTGCCGACTCGGAAAAGCCCAATCCCACGGCGGCCACGACGACGCTCCTGACCAAGAAGAACATCGATGTGGCCCATAGCGTTTTCCGCACCATGGATTTCCCAAATCGTCGCGCCGGTCAGCTTTTGCCGTGCTTGGGCCAAACCCTGGCGCAGGCGCGAGCGCTCGGCTATCTCGGTGCCGCGGGCATCGTTTCGGTCAGAATTCAAGACGGTCAATTCAAGATGCAATCGTCGGCGCATCGGATCTACCGACTGCGCCTAGCGCCTACCGATCCGCGCCATCCTCCGACCGACAAGGTGTTCTAATTCTATAGATTGGCGCGCATCCGTCGCGCCTATAGAGAACTGAAGCCGGGCGCCGTTGCGCGCCCGGATTATCACGCGCTCAGCTTCTGCATCAGCGCGTCGGACACTTCGAAATTGGCGTAGACGTTCTGCACGTCGTCGTGCTCGTTGAGCAAGTCAATGAGCTTGAGCACCTTTTCGCCCTGCTCGTCGTCGACCGCGACAGTGTTCTGCGGCCGCCACGTCAGCGCCGCCTTGCGCGGCTCGCCGAATTTCCCTTCGAGCGCCTTCGCCACCGAGCCGAAGTGATCGGGCGCGGCGTAGATCTCGTGGCCGGCCTCGCTCGAGACCACGTCGTCGGCGCCGGCCTCCAGCGCAGCGTCGAACATGGCTTCGCCCGACGCCGCCACGGCGTCGTATTCGATGACGCCGACATGGGCGAACATGAACGACACCGCGCCGGTCTCGGCCAAGTTGCCGCCGCTCTTGGTGAAGGTGGCGCGCACTTCGCCCGCGGTGCGGTTGCGGTTGTCGGTCAAGACCTCGACGATGACGGCGACGCCGCCCGGGCCGTAGCCCTCGTAGCGGATCTCCTCGTAGTTCTCGGTGTCGGCGCCGGCGGCCTTCTTGATGGCGCGCTCGATATTGTCCTTTGGCATGTTCTCGGCGCGCGCCGCGATGATAGCCGCGCGCAGCCGCGCGTTCATCGCCGGATCGGGCGTGCCGAGCCTGGCGGCGACTGTAATCTCTCGGGCGAGCTTGCCGAACAATTGTGACTTCGCCTTATCCTGCCGCCCCTTGCGGTACATTATGTTCTTGAACTGGGAATGGCCGGCCATGGCTTGTTCCTGCGCTCTTCCTCGCGCGTGCGACGTGGCAATGCGTTGATGCGGCTAGCTTATAGGGCGATGGGCCGCGGAAATAAAGTGAGGTTCGAATTCCCTTTATCAAGCCCGCGATGGCGGGACTTCCCTTAAATTGCATGGCCGCAGCCGGCTCCTACGGACGCTTCCCGCACTCACCAAAACCCCGGCTCCGCCGGCTCCAAACAGCCGTCGATCCGTACCGCGCCGACCTTCGTCGCAAGCCCGGTCGCCGCGTCGGTCTCGACCGCGAGCCCGCACAAGGTCGCAGCGCCTGTTGCCGGCTCGAACCGCGCCGACGGAATGCGCCGCGTGAAGCGCTGCAGCGGCTCGTCCTTCTGCATGCCGATCACCGAGTCGTAGTCGCCGGTCATGCCGACGTCGCTGATGAACGCTGTGCCGCCGGGCAAGATGCGCTGGTCGGCGGTCGGCGCGTGGGTGTGGGTGCCGACCACGAGGCTGGCGCGGCCGTCGCAGAAATAGCCCATGGTCTGCTTCTCGCTTGTCGTCTCGGCGTGCATGTCGACGATGACGGCGTCGGCGCCGCGGCCTAGCGGACAAGCGACAAGCTCGCGCTCGACCGCGGCGAACGGATCGTCGAGCGGATCGAGAAAAATTCGTCCCATGGCGTTGACCACGAGAGCGCGCGCGCCGTTCTTTGCTTCGAGGAGCGCCGCGCCGCGGCCCGGCGTGCCGGCCGGATAATTCAGCGGCCGGATGAGCTTCGGCGCGCGCTCGATAAAGACGAGCGCCTCCTTCTGATCCCAGGCATGATTGCCGAGCGTGATCGCATCAGCGCCGGACTCGATCAGCTCGCGATAAATCGCTTCCGTGATGCCGAAGCCGCCAGCCGCGTTCTCGCCGTTGACCACGACAAGATCGAGCTTCCACTTCGCGACGAGCCCGGGCAGGCGCTCCATGACCACGGTCCGCCCCGTGCGGCCGACCACATCCCCGACGAATAGAATTCGCATGACGACCGCGCCTACTCCCTTCCCCGCTTGCGGGGGAGGGTCAGGGAGGGGGCCGGTCTTCCTTGATTCATGTTTCTTCTGTGATTCATGTTCCAAACTTACCGCAAATCGATCACCTCGCGCTCGGTTAGCACGAGATCGAGGCGCTCGTCGCGCTCCGTCGTGGGAATTTTTGGAACTTCCTGGCTGGCAAAGGCAATGCCGACCGCGGTGACAGCCTTCAGCCCGCGCAGCCGGCGGACGGTCATGTCGTAATAACCGGCGCCATAGCCGATGCGAAAACCGGCACGGTCGAAAGCAAGCAGCGGCACGAGAAGAATGTCCGGCTCGACCTCCGGCGCGTCGGCCTTCGGCTCGCGAATCCCCCACTGCCCGCGGTCGAGCGCCACGCCGAAATGCCACGCCCGCATCGTCAACGGCTTGCTGCGCCCGGCAATCGCCGGCAACGCAAGCCGCGCGCCCTGCTCCGCGAGCCTCCGCATCAGGGGCAAGGGATTGATCTCGCTCTTCAGCGGCATGAAGCCCGAGACGACGACGCCCGGCGTTATAGCAACCGGAAACGCCCGCGCCGCGATCGCCTCGGCCGCGCGCTTCCGCTCCTCCGCCGGCAGCGCATCGCGCCGCGACTGCGCGGTGGCGCGCAGTTCGGTCTTTTTGTTTGCAACGAGCTCCATGTTCGATCCGTCATCCTGAGGTGCGGGCGATGAGCGCGTTTACGCGCGTCTTCGACGCGCTATGGCGAGCCTCGAAGGATGAACGGCCCGGGCGGTCGCCCTTCGAGGCTCGGCCTTTGGCCGAGCACCTCAGGGTGACAGAACAACAAAAAATAAAGTGCGGAGCCGCGCCGGCCGTTGGAGCGACGATCCCGGGTTCCCTACGAAAGTAGGTGGGCGCCATATGTCCGAACCCACGAGCCCGGCCAGGGACAGCTCCCTTCAGGATCGATAAGGCCCCGGGGATAAGACTCCTGACGAACCAGGCAGCCCCGCGTCGGACAATGTAGTGCACGATGACGGCGAACGCCAATCTCATCCGGCGCCGTCATTACCGAAAACAAAACGCGCCTCGCGCTACCCCGGCGCAACGCCGCCGGAGCCGATGCCCTGGTTGATCTTGCGCGTGATCAGCTCGATGCGCTCGGCGGCCGCGGTGAAGGCGGCGGCGACCGCGGCTTGCGCCTCCTTGGCGCGCTCGCCGTCGGCCGCGCGCGCGTCCTGCATGGCGGCGACCTCGTCCTCGAGCCGCTTGATGCGCTGCCCGGTCTCCGACAGCGCATCAGCCAAGGTCAGCGCCGCCATCACCGTGAGCCGCGTGTCGCCGATCTCGCCGAATTTCACGCGCAAGCCCTCGATGCGGCTGTCGAGATCGCGGGCAAGCTCCATCAGGTGGGCTTCCTGGCCGTCCTCGCAGGCCATGCGGAACTGCCGGCCGTTGATGGTGACGCTGACCTGGGACATGTCCCCCTTGCCCCTTCCCTAACAATCAGCGCCACTCACGCGCGCTGCGAAACTCTTCAGTCCTCCGCGCCGAGCGCGCCGCGCACCGTTGCGATGGCGCGATCGATACGCGCGGCGACTTCGCGATTGGCCGTTTCCAGGATCCGTGTCCGCGCCGCGGCGTGGTCGAGCTCGCCGGCGAGCCGGGCGCGGTCGGCATCGAGCACGTGCAGCTGTTCGCCGAGCGCCGCCACGTTCTCGTCGGCGTCGCGCCGCCGCTCGGCCGCGGCGTTGAGCGCGTCCAGTGCCAGGGCGAGCCGCCGGCTCGCAGCCTCGATCGAATCGATGTCGCTCATGCGCCGTTCCGCCGTCACAACTGGCGCGAAAATCGTTAGCCAGCAACGATTTACGAACGGAAGTTTACGTCGCACATCGCTGCAGCGTCAACGTCTAACACGATTCTAGCGCTTGCGCCTGTGCATGACGGGAAACCGCCGCGGCCGCGGAATTGACTCATCAGGTTCCCATGTTATCTCTGCGAAAGCCCTTGAAAAATAACCGCGGCTGCAGCGATCGCTGCCGCGCTTGGCCGGTGCTTCAGGATCATGCCCGAACGTCTCCTCGCGGCGAGCGCTGCCCCCGCCCAGGCTTCCCGCATTCCCGCGGGCGGTTCCGCCGCGCCCGCTGCGCGCGCCGAGTACGACCGCATGGCGAACGCAATCCGGGCACTCGCCATGGACGCGGTCGAGCAGGCGAAATCCGGCCATCCCGGCCTGCCGATGGGCGCGGCCGATATCGCGACCGTCCTGTTCACGCGCTTCCTGAAATTCGATCCGGCCGATCCGGCGTGGCCGGACCGCGACCGCTTCGTGCTCTCGGCCGGCCACGGCTCGATGCTGCTCTACGCGCTGTTGCACCTTCTCGGCTACGAGGCGATGACCATCGACGAGATCAAGCGCTTTCGTCAGCTCGGCTCGATCACGCCCGGCCATCCCGAGCGCGGCCACACCGCGGGCGTCGAAACTACCACCGGCCCGCTCGGCCAGGGCCTTGCCAATGCGGTCGGCATGGCGATCGCCGAACGGCATCTCGCCGCGGAGTTCGGCGCCGACATCGTCGATCACTCTACTTATGTGCTCGCCTCCGACGGCGACCTGATGGAAGGCATCAGCCAGGAAGCGATCGCGCTCGCCGGGCATCTGAAGCTCAACAAGCTCATCGTGCTGTTCGACGACAACGGCATTTCCATCGACGGGCCGACGTCGCTCGCCGACAACGTCGACCAGGTGAAGCGCTTCGAGGCTGCGGGCTTTGCCGCGACCCGTATCGACGGCCACGATCCGGCGGCGATCGCGGCCGCGCTCGAAGCGGCCAAAAAATCCGAGCGGCCGTCGCTAATCGCCTGCCACACCACCATCGGCTTCGGCGCGCCGACTAAGGCTGGCAAGGCGTCATCGCACGGCTCGGCGCTGGGCGCCGACGAGATCGAGGGCGCGCGCGAAAATCTCGGCTGGAGCTACCCGCCGTTCGAGATCCCGACCGCGATCCGCGAAGCCTGGCGCGCAGCCGGCGCCCGCGGCAAGCCGGCGCGCACCGCCTGGGAGCAGCGCCTCGCCGCGCTCGCCCCCGAAAAGCGCGGCGAGTTCACCCGCCGCGCCCGCGGCGAGCTATCGCCAAAGCTTGCCGCCGCCGTACGCGAGCTGAAGCAAAATCTCGCCGCCGCGCCGAAGGAGATCGCAAGCCGCTCGGCGTCCGAATTCGCGCTCGAAGCGCTCACCGTGGCGCTGCCGGAAATGATCGGCGGCTCGGCCGATCTCACCGGCTCCAACAACACCCGCACCAAGGCGATGAAGGCGATGAGCGCCGCGGACTATTCCGGTCGCTTCATCCATTACGGCGTGCGCGAGCACGGCATGGCCGCGGCTATGAACGGCATGGCGCTGCACGGCGGCATCATCCCCTACTCCGGCACGTTCCTCGTTTTCTCCGACTATTGCCGGCCGGCGATCCGGCTCGCCGCGCTGATGGGCCAGCGCGTCATCCATGTGATGACGCACGACTCGATCGGTCTCGGCGAAGACGGCCCGACCCATCAGCCGGTAGAGCACCTAGCAGCGCTGCGTGCCATCCCGCATCTGAAAGTGTTCCGGCCCTGCGACGTAGTCGAGACGGTGGAGTGCTGGGAATTGGCGCTACAGTCGAAGGACGCACCCAGCGTGCTGGCGCTGACCCGGCAGAACCTGTCGCAGCTGCGCCAAGGCTTCGACGAGCATAACCGCTCCGCGCTCGGCGCCTATGAGATCGCCGCCGCCGAGGACGATGCGGCGACCGTCTCGCTGTTCGCCACCGGCTCCGAAGTCGCCATCGCGGTCGAGGCGAAAAAGCTGCTTGCGGCGAAGAAAGTCTCCGCCCGCGTCGTCTCGGTGCCGTGCTTCGAGCTGTTCGCGGCTGCGCCCGCGGCCAAGCGCTCAGGCGTCATCGGCCAAGCCCGGGTCAATGTCGCGGTCGAGGCCGGCATCCGCCAGGGCTGGGACGCCATCATCGGCTCGGCCGGCACCTTCGTCGGCATGGCCACATTCGGCGCCAGCGGCCCTTACAAGGCGCTTTACCATCACTTCGGAATAACGCCGGAAAAGGTGGCGCAAGCAGCCACCGCCGCATTAGAAAAGTCGTAGCAGGACGCCTACATATAATAGGCGGATTATTGTCGGAATTGCCGCCCCATCCGCCGTCGGGCGGGCGCAAAGGGGAAGACCGGGAGCGAAATATGTCGGTTCGCGTTGCCATTAACGGGTTCGGCCGCATCGGCCGCAACATCTTGCGCGCCATCGTCGAGGCCGAGCGCTCGGACGTCGAGGTGCTCGCCGTCAACGATCTGGCGCCGGTCGAGACCAACGCGCATTTACTTCGCTACGACTCCGTGCACGGCCGCTTTCCGGGCGAAGTCACCGTAAAGGGCGACAGCATCAGCGTCGGCAACGGCGCCATCAAGGTCACCGCCATCAAGGACCCGACGCAGCTGCCGTGGAAGGAGCTCGGCATCGACGTCGCGCTCGAATGCACCGGCATCTTCACCTCGAAGGACAGGGCCGCGGCGCACATCACCGCCGGCGCCAGCCGCGTGCTCGTCTCGGCACCGGCCGACGGCGTCGATCTCACCGTCGTCTACGGCGTCAACCACGACAAGCTCACCAAGGCGCACACCGTGGTGTCGAATGCGTCCTGCACCACCAATTGCCTTGCGCCGGTCGCCAAGGTGCTCAACGACACCGTCGGCATCGACAAGGGTTTTATGACCACGGTGCACTCCTACACCAACGACCAGCCCTCGCTCGATCAGGTACATAAGGATCTGTACCGCGCTCGCGCTGCGGCGCTGAACATGATCCCGACCTCGACCGGGGCCGCCAAGGCCGTCGGCCTGGTGCTGCCCGAGCTTGCCGGCAAGCTCGACGGCGTCGCCATCCGCGTGCCGACGCCGAACGTCTCGGTGATCGATTTCAAGTTCGTCGCCAAGCGCGCGACGACGAAGGATGAGATCAATGCCGCGGTGAAGCGCGCCGCGAGCCAGGAGCTGAAAGGTATCCTCGGCTTTACCGACGCGCACAATGTCTCGAGCGACTTCAACCACGACCCGCACTCCTCGGTCTTCCACATGGATCAGACCAAGGTGATGGACGGCACGCTGGTGCGCGTGATGTCGTGGTACGACAACGAGTGGGGCTTCTCCAATCGCATGGTCGATACCGCGGTGGCGATGGGCAAGCTCGCCTGAGGTTTTCGCTTCCCTAGTAGCATCTGTGCGCCGATGACCGCCTTCCGCAGCCTCGACGACGCCGACGTCAACGGCCAGCGCGTGCTCTTGCGCGTCGACCTCAACGTGCCGATGCAGGACGGCAAGGTCGCCGACGCCACCCGCATCGAGGAGATCGCGCCGACCATCACCGAGCTTGCCGCCAAAGGCGGGAAAGTCATTCTCCTGTCGCATCTGAACCGGCCCAAGGGACCCAATCCGAAGGATTCGCTGAAACCCGTCGCCGCCGAGGTGGCGAAGATCGTGAAACGGCCGGTCGCCTTCGCCGAGGACTGCGTCGGCCCGAAGGCCGAAGCCGCCGTCGCCAAGATGAAACCCGGCGACATTCTTTGCTTGGAGAACACGCGCTTTCATCCCGGCGAGGAGAAGAACGATCCGGCCTACGCCAAACAGCTCGCAGCGCTCGGCGACATCTACGTCGACGACGCCTTCTCGGCCGCCCATCGCGAGCACGCCTCCATCGCCGGCATCGTCGCGGTCTCGCACCTTCCTGCCTATCCCGGCCGCGCCATGAAGGCCGAGCTCGACGCGCTGCATCGCGCGTTCGATCGTCCGCAGCATCCGGTCGCCGCGATCGTCGGCGGCGCCAAGATCTCCACCAAGCTCGATCTGCTCGGCCACCTACTGCAAAAAGTCGAGACGCTGATCATCGGCGGCGGCATGGCCAACACGTTCCTCGCCGCGCAAGGTAAACCGATCGGCAAGTCGCTGTGCGAGACCGACCTCATTCCCAACGCCTGCAACATTCTCGCCAAGGCCAAGGCACTGCACCGCGACATCGTTCTGCCGGTCGACGCCGTGGTGGCGCAAAAGCTCGCTGAACACGTGCCGACCCGCGTCGTCGCCATCGACAAGGTCGAGGCAAACGACATGATCCTCGACATTGGCCCGCGCAGCATCGAGCACGTGGTCTCGGTGCTCGCCCGCGCGAAGACGCTGGTGTGGAATGGCCCGTTCGGCGCCTTCGAAATTGAGCCGTTCGACAACGGCACCATCGAGGTGGCAGAGGCAGTCGCGGAACTCACCGGCGCTAAAAAGCTTGTCAGTTTTGCCGGGGGCGGCGACACGGTCGCGGCGCTCAACGCCGCTTCCGTCATGGGCCGGCTGACCCATGTCTCGACCGCGGGCGGCGCCTTTCTGGAGTCGCTCGAAGGCAAAACCTTGCCGGGCGTAAAAGTGTTGCTCGTTGCGGAACCCACTCCAACTGCCGCCCGTAAATAGGGTACAAATACGGAAAATCCCCGCCGAGTCGCCGGCGCCGAATGTTCGGGAGACGAAGATGAACTTGAGCGAATTGAACAAGGTGGCCGAGGCCATGGTCGCGCCCGGCCGCGGCATCCTGGCCGCCGACGAATCCACCGGCACCATCAAGAAGCGCTTCGACGCGCTCGGTGTGGAATCCACGGCCGACAGCCGCCGCGACTACCGCGAAATGCTGTTCCGCGCCAAGGACGCCATGGCGAAGCACATTTCCGGCGTCATCCTCTACGACGAGACCATCCGCCAGAACGCCAAGGACGGCACGCCGCTGGTCAAGCTGATCGCGCAAGCGGGCTCCTTGCCCGGCATCAAGGTCGATAAGGGCACGAAGCCTTTGCCGGAGTGCCCGGGCGAAGTGGTCACCGAAGGCCTCGACGGCCTGCGCGAGCGCCTCGTCGAGTACCACACGCTGGGCGCCAAGTTCGCCAAGTGGCGCGCCGTGATCGACATCGGCGACCACGGCATGCCGAGCTACACCTGCGTCGCCGCCAACGCGCACGCGCTCGCCCGCTATGCGGCGCTGTGCCAGAACGAAGGCATCGTGCCGATCGTCGAGCCGGAAGTGCTGATGGACGGCAGCCACACCATCGACCGCTGCGTCGAGGTCACCCAGTGGGTGCTGAAGGAGACCTTCCAGGCGCTGTTCTTCAACCGCGTGGCGCTCGAAGGCATGGTGCTGAAACCCAACATGGCGGTGCCCGGCAAGAAGTCGGGCCAGCGCGCCTCGGTCGACGAGGTCGCCGACAAGACGCTGCGCGTGCTCAAAGCCTGCGTGCCAGCCGCGGTGCCCGGCATCGCGTTCCTTTCCGGCGGCCAGTCCGACGAGGAGGCGACCGCGCATCTCGACGCCATGAACCGGATTGGGCCGCTGCCGTGGCGCGTCACATTCTCCTATGGCCGCGCGCTGCAGGCCGCGCCGCAGAAGGCGTGGTCCGGCAAGTCCGAAAACGTCGCCGCGGCGCAGCGCGCCTTCGGCCACCGCGCCATGATGAATGGCCTCGCCACCCAGGGCCAATGGAAGGCCGACCTCGAGCGGAAGGCGGCGTAACTAACATCCTCCCCCCGCGAAAGCGGGGGAGGATGCAGTTTGCCGATGACTCGCAACCGCCCCTCCCCGCGTCTCTATCTCTTCACGCCCGTCCTCGACGACGCGGCCGCATTCGCGCGCGCGCTCGACACCGCCCTCGCCACCGCCGACATCGCCGCGGTGCTGCTTCGCCTCGCCGACGCCGACGAGCGCACGCTCGTCAACCGCGCCAAACAAATCGCGACCGTCGTGCAGCGCCGCGACACAGCGCTCCTCATCGACGGCCGGCCAGAACTCGTCGGCCGCGCCGGCGCCGACGGCGCCCATCTCACCGGCATCGAGGCGCTCGCCGCGGCGCTGCCGGCGCTCAAGCCCGAGCGCATCGCCGGCGCCGGCGGTCTGCGCAGCCGCCATGACGCCATGCTCGCTGGCGAATCTGGCGCCGATTATGTGATGTTCGGGGAAGTCGGCGCCGGGGGCAAAACGCCGCCTTTTCAGGCGGTTGAGGAGCGGGTGAAATGGTGGGCGGACCTCGTCGAAGTGGCTTGCGTCGGCTATGCGTCGAACGCCGGCGAGGTGGCAGCGCTCGCGCAAGCCGGCGCCGATTTCGTCGCGCTGGGTGATTGGCTATGGACAAACCCGCAAGGCCCCTCGGCGGTGCTGACGCAAGCCCAATCCGCGCTCGCGGCCAAGGCGCCGTGACGATGCGGCGCTTGCTCGCGGCGCTCGCCGCGTCGGCCTTGCCATTCGCCGCCTCGGCGCAGGCGCCGGCCAAGCCGAAGCCGCCAGCGCAAGCTCCCGCGAATCCCGCGGCGCCGGCCGCCCCCGCCGCGGCACCAAACAAAAATGGCCCGCAGCCGGATCTGCCCTACGGCGCCTATCAGCGCGGCTATTTCACCACCGCCTTTTCGCTCGCCACCAAGCAGGTCGAGGACAAGGCCGATCCGCGGGCGATGACGCTGCTCGGCGAAATCTATGCGCAGGGCCTTGGCCTACCGCAGAACGACCAGAAAGCCGCCGAGTGGTACAAGCTCGCCGCCGACCGCGGCGACCGCGACGCCATGTTCGCGCTCGCCATGTTTCGGCTCGCCGGCCGCGCCGGCCCGCGCGACCGCGACGCCTCCGCGAAATATCTCGCCGCCGCCGCCAAGCTCGGCCATGCGCTCGCGGCCTACGACCTCGCGCTGCTCTACATCGAAGGCCAATTGTTCCCGCAGGATTTCGCCCGCGCCGCCGAGCTTTTGCGCGTTGCAGCCCAGGCTGGGAATCCGGATGCGCAATACGCGCTCGGCACGCTCTACCGCACCGGCCGCGGCGTAGCGAAGGACGAGCGCGAGGCGGTGCGGCTGTTCGGCCTTGCCGCGCTTGCCGACAACACCGATGCCCAGGTCGAATACGCCATCGCGCTCTATAACGGCGATGGCGGGCTCACTCGCAACCACGAAGCCGCCGCGGCACTTTTCAAGAAAGCGGCGCTGCACAATAATCCGGTGGCGCAGGACCGCCTCGCCCACATCCTCGCAACGGGTGCCGGCGCGGCGCAAAATGGCACCGAGGCCGCCAAGTGGCGCCTGATCTCGAAGGCGCGCGGCGAGACCGATCTCGTGCTCGACGATTACGTCGCCCGCCTCGACGCCGACACCCGCGCCGCGGCCGAGAAGGCCGCGAAGCCGTGGATCGAAGCGATCAAAAAGCCGCCGCCTCCGGGGTGATCGGGATTGAGGTGCCGGTCGGAACCGGCTACTCAAAGGAAAGGACCAATCCCCCAATTAGGGCTGCATAGATTGTTCTGAAGACAAGTGACCAAAATATCACTTCGCCCGGTCTGGCCATCGCGTAGCCGGCCATCCCGGATAGCTCCGCCCTCATGCCGCCTCTGAAATTGTGCAAATAATGCGCAGGGAATGATGGACGTGAGAGATATCCACCAGTGCCATTTATCTAGCGTATAGGCGCTCCCTCTCCCCCGCTGCCTGGGGGGAGGATCCACGTCTGCCCCCGCACTTGCGCCGCGCCGCCGTCAACGCTACGGACGCCGCCATGCTGCATTCCGCCGTGCTGAACGTCATGATCAGGGCCGCGCGCCGCGCCGGGCGCAGCCTCAAGCGCGACCTCGGCGAGGTCGAGCACCTGCAGGTGTCGCTCAAAGGCCCGCGCAATTTCGTCACCGCCGCCGACCGCCGCGCCGAGGAG
>Ga0306926_10007201_pt1 | contig 12045 bp, 7 predicted proteins | sample flu12Cox44000178_FD_203759 | JGI IMG/M metagenome (GOLD analysis project Ga0306926, IMG submission 203759) | Lab enrichment of tropical soil microbial communities from Luquillo Experimental Forest, Puerto Rico - flux8day.12C.oxic.44.000.178 (v2)... | ecosystem: Environmental > Terrestrial > Soil...
AGTCTTGCGCGGGTACCTGCGCCACACCAGCACCTTGTCGATTTCTTGCCCTTCCTTCTTCGCTGTCTCGACCGCGATATCGGCGTTGCCCTTGTGGTCCACCCACTTGCCGTTGCGCCAGTATCCATCGGCGTAAATGAGCACTCTGCTTCCGGAATCCGCTGCGCGCAGTCCGCAAGCCTCGCCGCTGAAACCGCCAAACACCACCGAATGCACCACGCCCAGCCGCGCACAGGCCAGCATGGTGATTGGCAGCTCCGGAATCATCGGCATGTGGATCGTTACACGGTCCCCTCTCTTGAGGCCGGCAAAATCGCGCAGCATCGCCGCCGTTTCGTTGACCCGCACATACAACTCACGATAGGTAATCACCTGAGGCGCTTCCTGCTCCGGCTCGGGCACAAAAATAAACGCTGCTTTGTTTTTGTGTTGGGCCAGGTGTCGATCCACGCAGTTGTAACAGGCGTTCAGCTTCCCGCCCACGAACCATTTCCAGAACGGCGGTTTCGAAGCATCCAGCGTTGTGTGCCAGTACCGCTCCCAATCCAGCAAATCCGCATAACCCCGGAAGCACTCGGGAAAATTTGCCTCACGAAACGACTCCGCAAAGGCCGGGTCGATCAAATTCGCCTGCGCCACAAAGCTCGTGGGCGGAGGAAAATACTCCTCTTCTTTCCAATGCACCGCAATCTGTGCCTCACTCAGCTTCGGCCCCTGCGCACTCGCCGGCGGAACATGCGCCCTTGCCGGTGCGTGGCCATTGGCCTTGGCTTTTCCACTTGCCTTCTTGACCTTTTTCAGACGTGTTTTAGCCACGGGACCCAATCCTTTCCGATGTGTGCTTCGCAGTTGTAATAGCCGGCCTTTAAAGCGGTTCTTTTCTTTCGTCCCAAAGTGCTACAGCGCCAGGAAGGTTCCTCGGCGCACCCCGCCGCAAAAATCATCCTACCGCATGTCGCAACCGTCAATCGCGTCGCAGCACTGCGTCGCAGCGTCGCGCGGCCAAGCAGTCGCATATGCGGCTAGGAATGCCCGAGGCACTGAACTGTTTTGCGTTTATTTTTGACTTGTTATCTAGAATGTGACGCTCGCTTCGCTGCTGGCACCTCATCCCAGATGCGCGTACCGTGTGTCTCTTTGAGCAGCAAGCTGCCGATCACGAAGGTTGTTGCTGCCACGGCCATCGGATAATACAAGCCTGCAAAAATGTTCCCGGTGGCTGCGCAAATCCACAATCCAATCAGCGGCAGCAGTCCGCCAAACACTCCGTTTCCGATGTGATAAGGCAGAGACAACGAGGTGTAGCGAATCCTCGCGGGGAAGGCCTCGACCAGGTAGGCCGCGATAGGCCCGTAAATCATGCATACGTAGATGACCTGGATGAATACCAAAAATACCAGCATCCGAACTTTGGGCGAAGGCGCCTCTTTCGCCAGCACCAGCGCTCCGGTTGCAGGATCTTTGCTCATCGGCCTCAGCTGGGTCGCACCCGTCACCTTGTCCTTTGCCGAAGTCACTGTTTCAATGTTGTTTCCCGCCGCCTGCTGCATGCCTTTGTAAATCGGGATATACGTGACCACGGCCAGCAGGCACGCCGCCATCATCAGCCATTTCCGTCCGATCCTGTCAGAGAGCGCTCCAAACACCGTGAAAAATGGCAGGGCGCAAAGTAAAGCGATGGCCACAATTATATTTGCCGTTTTCAGGTTGACCTTGAGGATGGCTTGCAAATAAAACAGCGCGTAGAACTGTCCGGTGTACCACACCACCCCTTGCCCAGCCGTGGCGCCGAACAGCGAAATCAGCACCCTCTTCAGGTTGCTCCATTGGGTGAACGCTTCTGTCAGGGGCTGCGCAGAAGCCATCCCTGCGCTCTTGATCTGCGAGAAGATCGGAGACTCCTGCATTTTCAGGCGCACGTAAAGGGAAACAGAGACCAGCAAAATCGAAGCCAGGAACGGAATCCGCCATCCCCAGTCGTTGAAGGAATCCTTGCTCATGCTCTGTTGCGTCAGCAGAATCGCGATGAGCGAAACAAACAGTCCCAGCGTCGCGGTGATCTGAATGAAACTGGTGTAATATCCGCGCTTGTTGTCCGGCACGTGTTCGGCCACGTAAACCGCCGCTCCGCCATACTCGCCGCCCAGCGCCAGGCCCTGCAGCACACGAATCAAAATCAACGCAACCGGCGAAAACCAGCCTGCTGTGGCAAACGTTGGCAACAGACCGATGATTGCGGTCGCTCCACCCATGATCGACAGGGTCACCAAAAACGCGTACTTCCGCCCCACTAGGTCCCCGATCCGCCCAAAAAACAGCGCCCCAAACGGCCGCACCACAAACCCCACCGCAAACGTCGCCAGATACGCGATGTACGCGAATGTAGCGTTATTTGCAGGATAGAACTTCAGCGAAAGCACGGCAGCAAGGCTGCCGAAGATGTAAAAGTCATACCACTCGATCATCGTTCCCACGGCCGAAGCGAAAATGATCCGCCCTAGCCCCTTCTCGCTTGCTCCGTCCATCGTCATTGCCATGGTGCCAGCGGACATACTTCCTCCAGGGTCAGTTGGGGTGGTTGCTTGGTGCCACGGGCGATCTAGAGTGAGCTTCGTCGCTGCGCGTTCATATCGCGTAAATTTCCCTCTGTCAAGCCATCCCGCGGCCTCCTACGTCGGTCTCGCGAGCCGCGGTTCTGCTCGGGCACCCGCGGCGTGTCGCCGGGTATCCGCCGCGCGCAGAAGCGTACCCGCCGGTCCTTAGAATTCCTTAGAACCGTCTTCTCTTCCTTGCTCTCTTTTCCGGCAGTGCTACACTTCCGCGGGGGAATGGTGCGCCGTCTCTCTTCCCGTAAACAGAAGCAACACCCTCGCTCGCGGCACAGTCACGTGGGCGTGCCCGCGCCCTCCTACGCACGCTCATCGGCGGACGATTATCTGCGACAACTCGGGGAGCGACTCCGCTCCTGGCGCGAACGTCGCGGCCTTACGCAAAGCCAGCTCGCCAAGCAATGCCTGCTATCCTTGCGCTCTCTGGTCAGCATCGAGCAAGGCCGCGCCAGCCTGACTGTTGCCCGGCTGCATGCGCTCGCTCACGCCCTCGACGTGCCCATCGAATCGCTCGCCGCCGAAGGCCTCCCAGCCTCGCCCGCTTTCGAGCAGTCCAAGGTCTTCCTCAAGAAACTTCCGCCGGCCGACCTGCAGAACGCCCACAAGTTGCTGCTTGAAAGGTTCGGCGGCGCGAACCATGCGCTTCGCCGTTTCCGCATCGCCCTCACCGGCCTCCGCGGAGCCGGCAAATCGACTCTGGGTCCGCTCCTGGCCCAGATGCTGCAGTGCCCCTTCCTCGAATTAGACAAGCAGATCGAAGCCGACTCCGGCCTTACTCTTACTATCATCTTCGATCTTTATGGTGTCGCCGGGTATCGCCGCATGGAACGCGAAGCCCTCGAGCGCATTCTTGCCAAACACCGCCGCTTGGTCCTCGCCACCGGCGGTAGCATCGTCTCCGACCCCGCTACCTACAATCTTCTTTTGAGCGAGTGCTTCACCATCTGGCTGCGCGCCAGACCTGAGGAACACATGGCTCGTGTCCTGAAACAGGGGGACCGGCGTCCCATGGCGCAGAGCCGACAGGCCATGCGCGATCTCCGCCGCATCCTATGGAGCCGCGAAGCCCTCTACCGCCAGGCCGACGCCGTCCTCGAAACCACCGGCCAGTCCGTCAGGCAAAGCCTCCACAGCCTTACGCTCATCGTCCGCCAAGGCTGATTGTTCACTTGGCTTTGGCCATTTCCCCGCGCGTCTCAAATGTGCAAATTCTTGCACATTCGCATTTCCACTCGGTCCTATACTGAGCTGGAAGCAGTTCCTTTGAGGATGGCAGTGACGCAACATACCGCCAGCAAGGATTTCGTGGTCTTCACTCCCGACTCCCGCGACCTCCGCCACTGGAAACTGTCGGTCGACGGGCGCATCGCCACGCTCGCCTTGGACGTTGACGAGGACGGCGGCCTGCGCCAGGGCTACAAACTCAAGCTCAACTCCTATGACCTCGGTGTAGACATCGAGCTCCACAACGTCCTGCAACGCATCCGCTTTGAGCATCCCGAAGTTGCCTGCGTCATTCTCACCAGCGCCAGAGAGCGCATGTTCTGCGCCGGCGCGAACATCTATATGCTGGGCAGCTCGTCGCACGCCTGGAAAGTCAACTTTTGCAAGTTCACCAACGAGACCCGCAACGGCATGGAAGACTCCAGCCAGGTGGACGGCCTCAGATTCCTCGCCGCGCTCAACGGCACCACCGCAGGCGGAGGCTACGAACTGGCCCTCGCCTGCGACGAAATCATCTTGATTGACGACCGGTCGAGCGCTGTGAGTCTTCCCGAAACCCCGCTGCTCGGGGTTCTTCCCGGCACCGGCGGCCTCACCCGTGTCGTGGACAAGCGCAAAGTTCGCCGCGACCTCGCCGATCTGTTCTGCAGTAACCCCGACGGGGTCAAAGGCGAACGCGCCAAATCCTGGGGCTTGGTGGATGAGATCGCCTCCCCGGCAAATTTCCAGAAGGTCGTGCAAGCCCGCGCTGAAAAGTTAGTCAAAACCTCGGCCCGCGCCGCGGCCCTCAGGGGTGTTGAACTTCGTCCCCTTAGAAGAACCCTCGACGACAGCGGCTATCACTACACTCAAGTGGACGTCGTCTTCGATCGCCAGGCCCGCACCGCAACCCTCACGATCAGCGGGCCACGAGGCGGGCAGCCGCAAAGCGACGATGAAATTCAGGCTGCCGGCGATTCCTGGTGGCCGCTGGTCATGGCCCGCGAGCTAGACGACGCCATATTGATGTTGCGGACCAACGAACCAGAGCTCGGCCTTTGGCTGTTGAAGACCAGCGGCGACATCTCCTCTGTACTTGCCATGGACGCAAGCCTTGAAAAATTCCGCGGGCACTGGCTCGTCCGCGAGACTATTGGTCTCCTCCGTCGTACGCTGGCTCGACTGGAAGTGACCTCACGCAGCCTCTTCGCCATCGTCGAGACCGGTTCCTGCTTCGCCGGCACGCTTCTCGAGCTGGCGCTGGCCGCCGATCGCTCGTACATGCTGGCGCCGGCGGACAGCCAAAGCGAAGCGCCGAAAATTGCGTTAAGCAGCATGAATCGCGGCCTGCTGCCAACAGTGAACCGTCGCACTCGCTTGGAGACACGCTTCTTCGACGACAAAGCGGTTCTCGAAAAATTGGACAAGCACCTGGAGGAGCCGCTCGACGCTCGGCAAGCGCTGGAGCTTGGCCTGGTCACCGTCGCGCCCGACGACCTCGATTGGGAAGACGAACTCCGCCTCGCCATCGAAGAGCGCGCCAGCCTTTCACCCGACGCCCTTACCGGCATGGAAGCCAGCCTCCGCTTTCCCGGCCCGGAAAATCTCATGACGAAGATCTTCGGGCGCCTTTCCGCCTGGCAGAACTGGATCTTCATCCGACCGAACGCCACCGGCGAGCAGGGCGCGCTAAGGCTTTTTGGCAAAGGGTCGAAGCCAAAATTCGACCGGGAGCGTGTGTGATGGAATCGAATTATCAGGACCGCATCCCCAACAACGTTGGCCTCGGCTCCAATCGCACTTTGCAGCGAGCGCTCGAGCACTGGCAGCCGGAATTTCTGAATTGGTGGCACGGTCTCGGGCCGAGTGATTTCAACGCTTCGAGTGTCTATCTGCGCACCGCAATCAGCGTTGACACCAAGGGCTGGGCCACTTTCGGCTACGTGCGCATGCCGGAATATCGCTGGGGAATCTTTCTCGCTGAGCCGGAAGAAGATCGTCGCGTCGGCTTCGGCGACAACTACGGCCAACCGGTCTGGCAACAAGTTCCCGGCGAACACCGTTCCACGCTGCGCCGCCTCATCGTAACGCAGGGCGATACCGAGCCCGCCTCGGTCGAACAGCAACGCCTTCTCGGCCACACCGCACCGTCGCTCTATGATTTGCGCAATCTTTTTCAGGTGAACGTCGAAGAAGGGCGCCACCTTTGGGCCATGGTGTACCTGCTGCATGCATACTTCGGCCGCGATGGCCGCGAAGAAGCTGAGGAGCTACTGGAGCGCCACTCCGGCGACGCCGACAAACCGCGCATTCTGAGCACTTTCAACGAGCCGATCAGCGACTGGCTCAGCTTCTACATGTTCACTTATTTCACCGATCGGGATGGAAAGTTCCAACTGAAATCGCTCGCCGAATCGAGCTTCGATCCCCTCTCGCGCACGTGCAAATTCATGCTCACCGAGGAAGCGCACCACATGTTTGTCGGCGACACCGGCATCGGCCGCATCGTCAGGCGCACGGTAGAAGTGATGAAGGAACTCGGCACGGAAGATCGCGAAGCGCTGCGCCGGGCCGGCGTTATCGATCTTCCGACGATCCAGAAATATTTGAATTTCTGGTTCAGTTCTTCTCTTGATCTTTTTGGCGGAGACTCTTCTTCGAACGCGGCATCGTACTTCGCAAGTGGTCTGAAAGGCCGCCCCGACGAAATCAAATATGAAGACCACGTCGAAGGCGATTCCGTCTTCGCTTTAGAGCTTCCCGACGGAAAAGGCGGAGTCCGCCAGGAAACCATCCCCATGCGCAACGCCGTCAATGAAGTGGTTCGTGAAGCGTACGTTCGCGATTGCGAAAAAGGTCTCGCCCGCTGGAACCGCTACCTCGAAGAGGCCGGCTATCCTCACCGCCTGAAGCTGCCGAGCACGCGTTTCCGTCGTACCGTAGGCAGTTGGGCTAACGTGGCCACCGATCCCGACGGCGAGCCCATCCCTCACCAGGACTTCGCCGCACATCAGGAGCAGTGGCTGCCCACCTCCGATGACCGCGCCTTTGTTCACAGCCTGATGCACGGCGTCTTGGAGCCGGGCAAAATGGCCAGCTGGATCGCCCCGCCGGAACGCGGCATCAACGCCCAGGCCCTGGACTTCGAATACGTCCGTTTTCATTGATTGGCGCGATTTCTGATCGGCCCGCGATCGGGTTCCGCTTTCTCGCGCAGGGGGACGCGGCCGTGCCGTTGACGCTCCTTATGGGTTTCCATCGCCCTTGATGTCGTATATCTTGGCTTCCATGATGACCGGCAAGATGCGTGGCCGCAGACCTCTCCCTAACGCTTCCTGGCCAAGGAAAATGCAATCGCCGTTTCCGGATTGAGGGGACTTTTGCACTCCCTGGAACAAATTAGAGGCGGCTTAAAAAGGCACTGGGGTTACGAGGCATTTCGGCCGAAGCAGGAAGCGATTGTCCTGGACATTCTTGCCGGGCGCGATGTCTGTGTGGTGATGCCGACCGGCGGGGGCAAATCGCTTTGCTATCAGCTTCCTGCAGCGCTCGAACCCGAGCGCACCGCCATTGTGGTATCGCCCCTGATTGCGCTAATGCAGGATCAGGTAGAGCAGCTCCAGCAGATGGGAATTCCCGCCGCTGCGCTGAACAGTAGCCAGCCGTGGCACGCACAACGCGAAACCGCGCGCCGCGCGGAGCGCGGCGAGTACCGGCTGCTGTACCTTTCGCCGGAGCGGTTGGCCAAGCGCGAAATGATTCTCTGGCTGCAGAAGCTTCCGGTCTCCTTCTTTGTCATTGATGAAGCGCACTGCATCTCGGAATGGGGCCACGAATTTCGCCCTGATTACCGCCAGCTGAAGCTTCTCAAGCAGGAATTCTCTGACAAGCCTATCGCCGCGTTTACTGCCAGCGCCACCCGTCGCGTCCGCCACGACATCATCGAGCAGCTGCAGTTGAAAGAGCCCGGAAAATTCATCGCCAGCTTTCACCGCCCCAATCTCAACTATCAGGTAACGGAATGCGACGGCTTTACGCAAGCAGAACAGCTGCTGGCTACCCTCAAAAAGCACGCGGGCAGTCCTGTCATTGTTTATTCGCCGACCATTAAGCGCGTGGAACTCACGGTTGCGACATTGGCAGAAGCGGGAATCGCCGCAATCGGCTATCACGCCAAAATGGACGCCGCACACCGCAAGGAAAACCAGGAGCGCTGGATGTCCGACGAGGTAAACGTGCTGGTCGGCACGATCGCCTTCGGCTTGGGCATCAATAAACCCAGCGTTCGCGCCGTGGTCCATCTCGCCTTACCGAAATCGCTCGAGCAGTACTATCAAGAGGCCGGCCGTGCGGGCCGCGACGGCAAGCCTGCCGACTGTTTTCTGCTTTGGCAAAGGCAAGACACCGCTCTGCTCGCCTATTTTATTGAGCAGATCGAAGACCAGGCCGAAAAAGCGCGCGCCTGGCAGCGCTATCGCGACATCACCGGTTTTGCTTCGTCGAAGCAGTGCCGCCACAAGCGCATCTGCGCGCACTTCGGGGAAGCCGTGAAATGGGAGAACTGCGGCGCCTGCGATTTCTGCCTCGGAACGAGCACACCACTGGCATCCGCGGCACAGTATCCTCGTCCTCCCGCCCACAAGCGGAAACGCGCCAGACGAAAGAAGATGCCGCGGGCAGCCGGCCGAGCCAGCGAACGAAACAGCAGCGTCCTGACGGCCCTCAAGGAATGGCGCCTCGAGCGCGCCGTAAAAGACAGGGTTCCCGCCTTTGTGATTTTCCATGACACGGCGCTCGAGGAGATTTCTTTGAGCTCTCCCAGAACCGAGGCCGAGTTGCGCCGAGTGCATGGCGTGGGCACGCGGAAGCTGGAACTCTACGGGAAAGAGATCCTGCAAGTGCTCGAGCGGGCATGTGGACGGCCGCTCGAATAGGCACTTGCACCCAGAAAGGGTTATTTGTATCCTTGCTTAGGATGAGCAATTACCCCCAGACAGGCATGGCCAAATGCGGCTGCTGTCCGTGTTGCTGCCCGTGTGTGCCGTCTGGCGCGGGGAGGCTAGCACTCTAAGTCCCAAGCTCAGCCTCGCAAGGAACTGCTACCCACCGCCAGAAGAAAGGCCGGTGGGTTTTCTGCTTTTTGGGCAGGGTTTTTTAAACGATAGATGGAAAAGGAGAGTGAACGATGTCCGAATACAAACACCCTGAAGTTCTGGTTTCAACCGACTGGGCAGCACAGCATGCCAACGATCCCAAAGTCCGGTTGGTCGAAGTGGATGTGGATACCAGCGCGTACGACGAAGGTCACATTGCCGGGGCAGTGGGCTGGAACTGGCAAACGCAATTGCAGGACGGCGTGCGGCGCGACCTGATCGGAAAAGCAGAACTGGGAAAACTCCTGTCCGAATCGGGCATTTCGAACGACACTACCATCGTTCTCTACGGAGACAACAACAACTGGTTTGCGGCCTATGCCTTCTGGCAATTGAAGCTGAACGGCCATCAGGATGTGCGGCTGGTGAACGGCGGACGAAAGAAGTGGGTTGAAGAGAAACGCGAGCTGACCACGGCTCCGACCAAAGTCACACCCGCTTCCTACCAGGTTGCCGGAACTGACGACTCGATCCGCGCCAAGCGAGACGCGGTGTTCGCCGTGGTGGAAAACAAGTCGAAAGCCCAGCTGGTCGATGTGCGTTCGGTCGACGAGTTTACGGGAAAGATCATCGCGCCTCCGGGAATGACCGAGACGGCGCAGCGCGCCGGACACATTCCCCACGCCGCGAATATTCCGTGGGCGCAGGCCGCACGCGAAGACGGCACGTTCAAGTCCTTCGAGGAGCTGAAACAACTGTACGGCACAAAGGGAATCGACGGCAGCGAGGAAGTCATCGCCTACTGCCGCATCGGTGAGCGCAGCTCGCACACCTGGTTCGTGCTGAAGTACCTGCTGGGATTTGAAAACGTGCGCAACTACGACGGCTCGTGGACCGAGTGGGGCAATCTGATCGGCGCGCCGATCGAGAAGACCCAAGCGGCCTCCGCCACCAGTTGAAGTTACGCCGGCATCTCGGGCCTCCGTAGGGCAGCGGCCGGACAGTCCGAGCATGGTTTGTGCGCAGTGTGGTAGCGATGCCGAAGCGGTCGAGGCACTGGTCTGCAAAACCAGTCCTAGCGGGTTCGAGTCCCGCCGCTACCTCCACCTTTTCCGCACAATAGCAGGCCACGGTGCTCCCCGGATCGGGTTGTGCCACAATCTTTCTGGCGAAACATCGCACTGGCTGCAAGAGGCTCGCTAACGAGCCAGGGGACATTTGAGCACCTCTTAAACACCGGGCGCCTCGCGATGGGAAACACCGTAGGGAAACGTTCTGGAGTGCATAGGGCCTAAACGGATATGCCGGATACGCCGCTACGAGCGACCTGCCTGTACTTGGGATTTACCCTCTTATTCAGCTCTGTCATCTGGGGCCTCATCATTTGGTCGGGGCACCTGGGCATGGCCTTCGGGATGATGGTCACGGCGATCATGTGGTGCCCGGCTTTGGGCGCGCTGGCAGCCTGCCGGGCGCTTGGGCGCAGCTTTCGCTCCCTGGCCTGGCGCTGGCCGGAAGGCCGGTACATTGCAGCAGCCTATTTCGTGCCTCTGGCCTATGCCGGCATTGCCTACGGCGCTGTGTGGACGTTGCGGCTCGCAGGATGGAACACCAAATTAGTGGCCCTGGTCACTGAGCGTTTCGGATTATCAGGGATGCCTGGTTGGTCCGTATTCACGCTGTGGTTGTTGTTCACCGGCACGGCGGGAATGATTCGCATGCTATCCACGGCGCTCGGCGAGGAAATCGGATGGCGCGGTTTTCTGGTCCCCGAGCTGGCGAAGCAGATGTCGTATACGAAGTTGAGTCTGCTGAGCGGCTTCGTCTGGGCGGCGTGGCACAGTCCGCTGTTGCTATTTGCCGACTACAACGCGGGAACCAACCGCGCCTACGCGATGGGCTGCTTTACCATCATGATCGTTGCCACCAGTTTTATTTTCGCGTGGCTGCGCCTCAAATCGGAAAGCTTGTGGCCCGCAGCAGTTTTGCACGCGAGCCACAATCTGTTCATCCAGATCGTATTCGACAACCTGGTACGCGATACCGGCAAAACGCTGTGGTATACGACTGAGTTTGGCGCGGCACTGGCGGTGGTGACCGTAGCTTTCGCCCTGTATTTCTGGGCAAAGCGCCGAGCCGTGGAAACGGCTCTGCTCACACCCGTCATCGCCCCCTGATGACTCAGCGGTCCCGGAATTGCCAGCCGTTTGCGAGACAAGGAGATTCTTTGCCGTCGGCCGCGACGTCCTGCGCGTCTAAGGCGCGACGATTCCTTTGCCTTCTTCTACCGTATAAATTCTGTCCACAGCAGGTATTTGAACGGCCTCTTTGACGCCGCTCGGCCAGAGAATCTCGATGCGTTCGATCTTATCCGCTGCGCCGAGGCCGAAATGCAGTCGCTGGTCGGAGCTGGAGGCGTAGCTGCCTCCGCTGAAGACGTCACCGCGCTGGCGGATGCTTCCCGTAGTGACAAACATTTTTGCGCCGACTGCATCGCGCGGGCTTTTCGGGCCGCCGATCAGCTTGAACGTTACCCAGTGGTTCGAATTCCTCACGACGTTGCGCAGCAGCGTTGGTGTGTTGTCGATGTTATTCAGCACCACGTCGATGTGGCCGTCGTTAAAGAGGTCGCCGAACGCCGCTCCGCGAGCGGGGACGACCACTGCCAGACCGCTACCGGTGGCCGGGGAAACTTCCGCGAATCTGTTTCCGTCCAGGTTGCGAAACAGCAAGGGCCGCTGCGCCCAGGTGGTGCCGAAATCGTGCTGGTCCACCCCGGGATAGACGTGGCCGTTGGCGGAAAAGATATCCAGGAGGCCGTCGTTATCGTAATCGAGAAAGGCCGTTCCCCAGCTGAGAAAGGGATATTTGGGATCGGCGAGCCCGGCACGAATCGTGACATCGGAAAAATTTGCTCCACCGTCGTTGCGGTAGAGGGTGTTGTAGTCGTCGGAGAAATTGGTGATGTAGAAATCGATTCTGCCGTCCCGATTGTAATCGCCGACGGCAATGCCCATAGCGGCCTGTTCACGGCCGTCGTCGTTCAGCGCAAAGCCGGAAAGGTAGCTGATGTCCTCGAATGTGCCGTCATGTTTATTGCGGTACAGATACTTCGGTGTGGAATCGTTGGCCACGGCGAG
>Ga0306926_10007202_pt1 | contig 12043 bp, 12 predicted proteins | sample flu12Cox44000178_FD_203759 | JGI IMG/M metagenome (GOLD analysis project Ga0306926, IMG submission 203759) | Lab enrichment of tropical soil microbial communities from Luquillo Experimental Forest, Puerto Rico - flux8day.12C.oxic.44.000.178 (v2)... | ecosystem: Environmental > Terrestrial >...
TAGCGCGCCACCGGCACGAGATCGGCCGGGTCGTAGGGGAGCTTCTTGTACTGATACGGATGGACGATGAAGCTCCCGCTCGGCCCCCACAGGAACGTGTGATCGTCGTTGGCGGCTAGCACCGCCTCAATCGCGATCATGCTGTCGCCGCCCGGACGGTTCTCGATCACGACCGGCTTGCCCCAGCGCGCTTGCAGGCGGTCCTGAATAAGGCGCGCGCCGATGTCGGCGCCCGCGCCCGGACCGAACGGAATGATGAAACGGACCGGCTGCTGCGGCCAAGCTTGGGTCTGTGCCTGTGCCGATGGCGCCGACACGGCGAGAATTGCAACGAGGGCGATGGCAGGGACGCAAATCTTCGACGACATCTATCAAAGTCCTGATGAGGGGGACGATATGCGGACGCTCGTTCTGATTGCACTTCACCAGAACATGCTCTAATCGCTGCATCCCGGCAGCGCAACGTTCACCCCTGCGGCTTGTTGAAGCCGGAAAAGCGGACATTGACGGCGCCGATGGGGTCGACCTCGAAGCCGATAGCGTCCTCGCCCGGTTCGATCGCGAGCGGCGGCACCACCGACCCGGTGATGATGATCTCTCCGCTGCGCAGTCGCTCGCCGAAGGCCGCGAGCACGTCGGCCACGTGGCGCACGATGCCGACCCACTCCCCGGTATTGGCCTGCGGATCGCTGGTGCGCGCGAATTCGCTTCCGCGCCGAATGACGCGGCAAGTGAGGCCATCCGTGGCGCTGCCGGCGCGCGCCGGCGCGGCGCCATCGAGCACCACATGGCGCTGATAGATGTTGCCGCTGAGAATGCGCTCGGGATCCTCGGGCGGCGCGGTGAGATCGACGATCTCGATCGCCGGCGAGATGCCGGCGATCGCGGCCTTGGCGGTCTCATGGTCGGCGCCGGCGGCAACGTCGCGGCCGATGTGGACGGCGATTTCAGGCTCGGCCACGGGCTTGGTCCAGCCGGCAAGCGATACGCTTCCTCCCGATTGAACGCGGGCATTGCGCGTTAAAAATCCCAGCAACGGCCCGGTGATGTTGAGGCGCTCGAGCATCGCCGGCGCGGCGAAGCCCACCTTCCAGCCCAATGGCGCGTCGCCGGCGGCGAGACGCTTGCGCCGCAGCTCGAGCTGCGCCCGCATGCCGCGTATGACTCGCGCATCCTCCCAGAGATTCATGACGCCCTCCGTCAGCCGGGCCAAGCGAGGCGTTGAAATCAATGACCGTCCGGAGCGACCTCGTAGCCGGAGGCCTCGATCGAGCCGGCACCCATCCATCCCCACACCAGCACGACGTCCGCGTTCGAGGTGTTGTTGAAGCCGTGCCAGCACTTGCGCGGCGAGTAGACGACGTCGCCCTCACCCGATGGGGCCTCCCCATCGTCGGTATAGATATGCCCGTGGCCCTTGAGCACGATGAAGAACTCGTCGCAATGGTGATGGCGGTGCCGCTCGTGGCGCGCGCCCGGCTTGAGCACGGTCCAACCGATCACATGGTCGGCGCCGGCGGAGGCCTTGTCGATCAGGAACTGTACCTGCATGTCGACCCAGCCGTCCTTGCGCTTGAGGCCCGCGACCTTCGCAACCTCGCGCATATTGGTGCGATACATTTTCGCGGACGTTGGGGCCGCGCGCGCGCGGCTGACCCTTCGTTTGCTCTTTCGCAGGGCTCGCTTCACGATTCGTATACCTCAACTCGCTTCATCTCGGTTTGATGGTGGCGGCACATTACGTCTCTCCCCCCAGGCGGCGATAGACCTCGTGCGCGGTGACGAAATCGCGATGATCGAGCCCCAGCCCGCGGCAAGCATTCATCATTTCGTTTGCGGCCGCCGCCAGCGGCACCGGGCTGCCGAGCTTGCGGCCGAGCTCGAGCGCCAGCAGCATGTCTTTCTGCTGCAGCGTGACGTCGGCAAGCGGGACGGCGGGCATCTTGCCGTCGAGGATGAAGGGCCCGCGATAGGCGAGCACCGGCGAAGCGGCGACGCTCTTGAGAATCGCGTCGACCGCAATCTCGCGCGCGACCCCGCCTTTTTCCGCGAGCGCGACCGCCTCGCCGAAGGCGATGACTTCCACCATGAGCAGGAGGTTGACCGCGATCTTCATCTGCACCGCGAGACCGCTGGCGCCGATATAGGTCACCTTCGGCCCGATTGCGCGCAGCACCGGCTCGATGCGCTCGAAGGCCGCCTTGTCGCCGCCGACCATGACCGCGGCGTTGCCCTGTGCCAGCGTGACCGGACTGCCCGAAATCGGTGCATCGAGCATGGCCACGCCTTGCTTGGCGAATTCTGCGGAGATCGCGCGGCTGGCGTCCGGCGCGATCGTGCTCATGTCGGCATAGATGCCGCCCTTCTTCAGGCCGGAAATGATGCCGTCGCCGCCGAGCGCGACCGCTCGCACCGCCGCCGCATCGGTGACGATCGAGAACACGATGTCGGAGGCTTCAGCGACGGCGCGCGGCGTCGGCGCCAGGCGCATGCCGGCGGCAATCAAGGGCTCCGCCTTCTGCTTGCTGCGGTTCCAGCCCGTCACCGCGTGGCCGGCGGCCATGAGCCGTGGGACGATGCCGGCGCCCATGGCGCCGAGGCCGACGAAACCGATGTTCATGCCTTCACCTCACTGGCGCCGCGTGTCCCGGGCGCAGCACAGCATGAGCACTTAAGCGCGTTCACGCGCGTCTTCGACGCGCTATGGCGAATGGTGCGCTGCAGACACCGATCTCGGGTTTACCCGAGATCGGCGCTCAAATGCACGCAAGTCGGGTAAACCCGACTTGCGTGGACCTTCACAGACCGTGGTGGTCCCGGATCAGCGGTGCACCGCTCCGCAAGAGGCTTCGCGCTGCACCGCGTCCGGGACACTAGAACTCAGACCGTCTTTATGGCCGCTCACTCGACCACGATCTTGACCTGGTCGCCGGGATTGGCGTGATCCTTGGGACCAAGCCCATTGAGGACGCGAAAGCGCTCGACCGGGCGGTCGGACACCGCCATGCGGCTCGCCAAGCGCTCGACCGTGTCACCAGGTGCGACGGTCACGATCTTGATGTGCAGCGGCTTTGCCGCCTGGCTTTCCGCCAGCGTCATGCGACGGAAGGTGCCGACGCATTCGCGAAAGATACGATCGACCTCCGCGGTCGTGCGGTTGGAGGCGAAGATGAAGCGATAGACGTCGCTGCCGAACCGCACCGCATAGAGGCGAAACACCCACTGGTCGCCCTTGGCGATTGCGGTCGCCGCCGGCAGCCCGTTGATGACGACCTCCTCGACGGATTTGGGGTCGATGTTCTCGACCCAGCCGGAGTTGAGGTAATCCACGAGCGTCTGTTCCGCGGGCACGCGCACGACGTCGAGCCGCAAGGCTTGGCCGCCGCCATCCTTGACGCCGAGAACCGCCTGCGCGGTGTTGTCGAGCACGAATCCCTCCGGCGCCAGGAACGTGAAGCCGAGCCTTGGATGCAGGAAGCGGCGGCCGCGCACGAAGCCTTCGCTCGGGTCCTCGCCGTAGACCATGCCGTCGACGCTGGCGAGGTAGGCGGCCTTGTCGCGCTCGCCGGCGCCGGGCGCGTTGAACTGGCGGGCGCTCGCCTGCGCGTTCCTGATGCGCTCCGGCGTTGCGGGATGGGAGGAGAGGAAATCGGGCGCGCGCGGGTCGATGTGCGATTGGCTTGAATTGGATTTCAGCTCGGCATTGCGTCCCATCGAGGTGAGAAAACGCGCGGCGCCGTAAGGATCGTAACCGGCGCGCGCGGCAATGCCGACGCCGATCCCGTCCGCCTCGAATTCTTGCGCGCGCGAGAAGCTCGCGAGCGCGATCTTCGATTTTGCTAGCGCCAGCGCTCCCGTTTCCGGATCGCTCAGCACATCCTGCACGACGCGGCTCACCAGCGCCACCTGGCGTTCCTGGTCCTGGCGGATGTCGGCATGGCGCGCGATCACGTGCGACATTTCGTGGGAGACCACCGAGGCGAGCTCGGAGGTGTCGTTGGCCAGCGCGATCAATCCGCGCGTCACGTAGAGCTGCCCGGTTGGCAGCGCGAAGGCGTTGACCGCGTCCGAATTGAGGATGGTGACGCGATAATGCACGTCCGGCCGCTCGGATGCCGCCACCAGCTTCGCGACCGTCTGGTTGAGCAGGCCCTCGAGGTTGGGATCGTCGTAGGCGCCGTTATAGGCGGCGAGAATGCGTTGATGCTCGCGCGAGGTCGGGGCCGGCGGTTGTGGTTGTTGCTGCGCCTGCCGCGGCGCCTCGGGCAGCGACCCCGGCGGCGCGCCGATCGAGAGCAGCGCCGAGCTGCAGCCCGCGAGCAGGAGAGCGAGCGCGGCGGCGCCGGCCGGCGCCAAGCGTCTGGCGCCGAGAACGCTGGGTTGTTTCACTGCGGCGTCCACGATGGCGTTCTTCGAGTTCCGTCAGTTGCGCTCGGCGATCTCGATTTGCTCCGGGCGGGTGAGCTCGATACGCGGACCGTTACGCTCCTCGACCCAACCGCGCACCCGAACGCGGCGGTTTTCGAGTTTTTTTCGGCTCTACGCCGGCGGCGGCGAAGACGGGCGCATCGCGCTTCGAGATCGTGGCCGTCAGCGCCTGCGACCATCGCCGTCCGAAATTCATGTAGATCGTGCCTGCACTCTCGCGGACCGACAGCACGTTCCCCTCCGCCACGGTGAAACGGCCGCGTTCGGCCGCAAGATGAGCCCCGCTCTCGGCCGCCACGATGACATAATACGGTTCGCTCCAGAGGCCAAGTTTTGGCGCGGCGCGCCGCCCGTTCCTGCGCCAGAAGCTCCTCGGCGCAAGGCCGATCGCCGACGTGGGCCGAAACGCGTGCGAATCCTTTGGCCAGCATCTCATGCGCGACCGACCGCGCAACGCCGTCGCGCATGACGTAGACCATGGCGAGCGCACGGCCGTAACGGTCGGCACCTGCCCCGTTTTGACGCAGCTCGACGCTTTGACTCGCGAGCATCGATTCGAGCGCGGCGCGGGCCGCGAGAGCAGCCTCCGCGCGCGGCCCTGATTCGCCGGAGGCGGGTGCGAGCGGAACTTCGATGCCCGCGAGGCGAATCTCGCGCCCGTCCTCGAGGATGAAGCTGCGGCCGTCGGTGATCGCACGAACGCTTCCCGTGCCGGCGATCTCGAACCGGCAAGCGGTCAATGGACGGCCCTGCGTGCGCGCGGTCGCCGTCGGCAGGACGACGGCCCCAGCCATGCACGAAATCCAGCAAAACCGCGCAAGAGCGACGTGCCAACGCCCGCCCATCCAGCAACGAAACCGTCGGAATGGGGCGGCACTGCGGCGATGTTAACTGGGGCTCCCCGGCCCGCTCGGCACCGGTCCCGGGTAGTCTTGCGCCGCGCGCTCGTTGTATAGTTCGCTATATTTCGCCCGCAGCAAGCGAGGCAGGGGGGCGCTCATGAAAACCGTCGAGATCGTTCCGCGCGCACGGGCACGTCTTTATGGAACTCTCGTCGCCAAAGAGGCCGCGATCCGCAAAGGCGGACGCGGAACCTACGTCCGGGTTGGGCGCAAGACGCAGGACGCGACCCGATGGAAGCACAAGAATTACACCGGTTCGGTCGAGCTCAAGCGCGGCGCGTCCGAGGCTGTCACCGCTAAGGTTCGCGCCGCCACGCCCGAGGACGAGCGCAAACTTCTGTCATCGTTTCTCGGGTTTGTGGATCGTCATGCCGGCGACCAGGTGACGACGATTACCATCCATTACCACTGAGCTCGTTCGATGGTCGGCCGGTGCGGCCGGAACGCAAGCGCTGGGCTGCGCGGGCCTTAAAATTGGCGACGCAGCGTCCTATCTGAGAGGAAATGACGCGGTCACCTGCAAGGAGGTGCCGATGGCAATTGTGCTCGACCATACGATCGTGCCGGCGCATGACAAGGAAGCATCGGCGCGTTTCCTCGCCCGCATCTTGGGTTTGCGTTACGAAGGTCCGCTCTCGCACTTCGCGCCGTTGCGGGTCAACGACACACTGACCCTCGATTTCGACAATGACACGAATTTCGAGAGTCACCACTATGCCTTCAAAGTCGATGAGGCGGAGTTTGACGGCATCTTCGATCGAGTCCGAGCCGAGGGCATCGCTTATGGCAGCGGACCCGGCTCTCTCGACGACATGAAGCTCAATCACCGTCGTGGCGGACGTGGTTTTTATTTCCGAGATCCGAACGGCCACGTGCTCGAGGTGCTGACGGCGTAGCCGCAACGCAGACCCGCGATCCTCGGAACTCCCACCCCGCGACGCGCCCCCACAAGGGCAGGGGAAGCGCTACCCGAATCGCAGCGGGCGTCATGCATCGGACGCGAACGCGCTCCGAGACGCAAATGGCTCCAGCCCGCGCCGGAGCGCGCGCGGAGGCTAGTGTCCCGATTCCGAAGTTCGCAAGTCCTGGCGGTACACTCTCGTGCGAACTTCGGAATCAAAGCGACACTAGCAAACTTATGACTCTAGTGTGGTTTTTGGATTTGAAGTTCCTATTAGAGCTCGCTGGATACTCGTAGGAACTTCAAATCCACCACACTAGGAACCGATACGGGTCTTCGCGTAATATTGGGCCGTCGGGAAATCCCGCTGGCGCCGCTCGAGCGCACAGGCAGCGGCGAGACCGGTTCGACGCTTCAGATGCTTTACGTCGCAGGCCAGATGACCCAAGCCCCTTGGGGCCCGCTCGCCGAGCGTTATGAGCACGGCAAGCGCCTGCGCAAAAAGGTGCCGCGCGAGCGGCACGCCGAGCTGCTCGGATCCGGCGATCGCGATCCGGTCGCCATCCTGGCCGCGGGCGATCGCAGCCGTGTGCCGGAGCTGATACCGGTTCGCTACGAGCGCATGCTTGCCAGTCCGTTCGCGTTCCTGCGCGGCGCGGCCGCGGTAATGGCCGAGGACCTCAAGCATCAAGCGCGCGCCGGCATTTCCGTGCAGGCCTGCGGCGACTGCCATCTGATGAACTTCGGAGCTTTCGCCACCCCGGAACAGAACGTCGTATTCGACATCAATGATTTCGACGAGACGCTGGCGGGAATCGATTTCACGGTGGACCTCAAGCGGTTGGTTGCAAGCGTCGCGGTCGCCGCGCTGGCAGCGAAGCTTCCCAAGAAGCGCGCGCGGGCGATCGCGGCGGAGACCGCGCAGGCCTACCGCAACCGAATAGGCATTCTCGCCAAGCTGTCGCCGCTGGAAATCTGGCACAGCAAGGTCGATCTGGCGCGGGAAATCGAACGCATCGATGACAGCGCCCTCAGACGACAGCTCACCGCCATCGTTTCAAAGACAATCGAACACATCGCAGAGGACGACAACTTTCCGCACCTGGTGAAGGGCAGGAAGCCGCGCATCGAAGACAGGCCGCCGCTCATCTATCATTTCACTGCAAAACATGACTCGCGGGATCGAGTGGATTCGAAGCGCGTGTTTGCGTCCTACCAAGACTGTCTTGCGCCGGAGCGGCGTCGCCTCATCGAGCGCTACGCGCTCAAGGACGTGGCCTTCAAAGTTGTCGGGGTGGGAAGCGTCGGTACCTTCTGCGCCATCGGCCTGTTCATGAGCGGCGACGGCGCTCCGCTGTTTCTTCAGGTCAAAGAAGCGGGGAAATCCGTCCTTGAGTGCCTCGGCCCGAAATTCCAGGATCATCCGGGACGGCGCGTGGTCGAAGGTCAACGCGCCATGCAGACGGCGAGCGACGTCTTCCTCGGTTGGACGGAAGACGACCCGTCAGGGCGATATTTCTACGTGCGCCAATTGAAGAACCGCCGTCTCGGATCGATCAGCGAACTGGTGGAACAGCGCGCCCTCGCCAGCTATGCGCATCTGTGCGGGCGCACGCTCGCACGCGCCCATGCCCGCTCGGCCGATCCGGCGGTGCTCGCGGGATATATGGGGAAAAACGATGTCATGGACGATGCGCTGGCATCTTTCGCGATGGCTTATGCGGCCCGCACGCAAAGCGACTACGATCGACTCGTGAAGGCGAAGCGTCCTGCAACTAAGGAAACGTTGAAGGGCGGGCACGCTTCGGGAAAACAAGGGAGGACTCGATGATTGGTCTGACATTCTTGCGCTCCGCGTTGCCGACCGTCGCGCTCGCCGCGTGCGTCATGTTTGCGTCTCCCGCACTCGCCGAGACGATCTCGTTCAAGGCCGACCTCAAAGCCAACGAGGAGGTGCCGCCGAACGACAGCAAAGCCACGGGCACCGTGACCGCGACCTACGACACCGCGAGCAAGAAGCTCACCTGGAAGGGCAATTATTCCGGGCTGACCGGGCCGGCCACGATGGCCCATTTCCACGGGCCGGCGGAACCCGGCAAGAACGCCGGCGTCGCCGTGCCGATTACGCCGAGCGCGAGCCCGTTCGAAAATTCGGCCAATCTGACCGACGCCCAGGCCGCCGACCTGATGGCCGGGCGTTGGTATGTCAACGTCCACACGGCCGCTCACCCAGGCGGAGAAATCCGCGGCCAGCTCGTCAAAGGGATGTGAGCGCGCCGGCGAGCGTCGACGTCAAGGTGATCACCGATCTCGCGCCCCGCGGCGCGGGGCGAGCGATGGTTTTCGGCTCACGAGAGCATTGGTACCCGTACTTAGGATCGAACACCGGGAGAAAATCGATGCCCAGGCTGCGCTACATCGAGGAAAGCGAACAGACCCCTCACACTCGCGAGCTGATCGAATCGGCCAGGCGCACCGGAGCGCCCGATCCGCGCGTCGTCAGCCTGATGACGCGCAGCCCGCTCGGCATCGCCTGGGTCGAGTATTGGAACAAGCTGCTCTATCAGGGCATGCTGCCGCACAAGCTCAAGGAGATGTGCCGCATCAAGATTTCGGTCGCGCATCAATGCGGCTATTGCTCGACGGTGCGCTCGACTGTCGCAAAGGCGCAAGGGCTCACCGAGGACATGATCAGCGACCTCTTCGATTATGCCGGCAGCACGCGCTTCAGCGAGCGTGAGAAAGCAGCGCTGCACTATGCCGACCTGTTCAAACAGGGCGAGCACTCCATCGATAAAGACGAGGTTTATGCCGATCTCGCCAAGCATTTTAGCGACGAAGAGATCATCGAGCTCGGGCTGTTCTGCGCCGAGGTCGATGGTGTCGGCAAGTTCGTCAAATCGCTCAACGTGCTGAGCTGGGAGGAGGCCTGCGAACTCAACCCCAAGCTCAATGCCGGCGCGACACCAGTGGCGGCGGAGTAGTCGCGGTTTTTAACGGCGGCGTACCATTCCCACCGCTGCTTTCGTTACAAAGGGAGAAACCGTCATGAGCCTCTCGCGCCGCACTGTTCTGAGCACCGCCGCCGTAGGCATCGCCGCCGTGGCCGCCGCCAATGCGCAGACGCCCAATGCGCCGGCGGGCACACCGCAACCGATGCGTCCCGGACGCGGCGGCACCGACCCCGGGCCGCGCAACGTGCCGGTCGAGTTGCAGAACCCGGACATCTATGTGCCGCCGGCGACCGATCACGGCACGGTACCGAACCTGAAGTTTCCGTTTTCGCAATCCCACATGCGACTGGAACGCGGCGGCTGGACCCGCCAGGTTACGGAACGCGAGCTCGGAATCTCCAAGAACATTGCCGGCGTCGACATGCGCCTGAACACCGGCGGCGTGCGCGAGCTGACTGGCACAAAGCCGCCGAGTGGGCCTACATGCTGTATGGTCGTGCCCGCATCACCGCCGTTGACCAGGACGGCCGCAATTTCGCCGACGACGTCGGCGTCGGCGACCTCTGGTACTTCCCAGCGGGGATCCCGCACTCGATCCAGGGCCTGGAGCCCGACGGCTGCGAGTTTTTGCTCGTGTTCGACGACGGCAGCTTTTCCGAGGACAACACGTTCCTGATCAGCGATTGGTTCAAGCACGTGCCGGCTGATGTTCTTGCGAAGAACTTCGGCGTGCCGGCCTCGTCCTTTGCCAACACGCCCGACCCAAGCGAGCTCTACATCTTTCCGCTGCCCGTGCCCGGACCGCTGGCGTCCGACCGGATTTCTGGAGCATCGCCGGTGCCGCAGACGTTCAGTCATCGCCTGATGGCACAGGACCCGATCCGGACCAAGAGCGGAACGGTCCGCATCGCCGATTCCAAGAATTTCCCCGCCTCCGTCACGATCGCGGCCGCGCTGGTCGAGATCCTGCCGGGCGGAATGCGCGAGCTGCATTGGCATCCGAACACCGACGAGTGGCAATATTACATCCAGGGACAGGGGCGCATGGGCGTGTTCGCGTCGGCCGGCGATGCGCGCACCTTCGACTATCAGGCCGGCGACGTCGGCTTCGTTCCGTTTGCCATGGGCCATTACATCGAGAATACCGGTACCACGCCGCTGCGGTTTCTCGAGATGTTCAAGAGCAGCTATTACGCCGACGTCTCGCTCAACCGTTGGATGGCGCTGACCCCGCCCGAGCTGGTGCAGGGAACCCTCAAGCTCGACCAGACGGTCATGAGCGCGTTGCGCAAAGGTCCTGCTCCGGTCGTGCCAGCTTAAGTCGGCAAGCGGGGAGGGGACGCGCACCGAAATCAAGGCGCCGCGGTCGACGGTCATCCACGAAGCGACCCACTCACGTCGAGCGCTCTGCACCGTCGGCGCCGGCGCGCGTTCCGATGCCAAGATAGATTTCCTGCACCTGTTCGTTCTTTTCCAAGTCGACCGCCTTGCCCTCGAGCACGGTGCGGCCGGTCTGCAGCACATAGGCGTAGTCGGCGATATCGAGCGCGAGCGGTATAGACTGCTCGGCCAGCAACAGCGTCAATCCCTCCTTGTGCAACCGGTCGAGCGTCTCATAGAGCGCTTCGACCACGCCGGGCGCGAGCCCGAGGCTTGGCTCGTCGAGCATCAACAGCCGTGGCTCGCTCATCAGCGCGCGGCCCAGCGCCAACATTTGCCGTTCGCCGCCCGAAAGGGTGCCGGCGAGTTGATGGCGCCGCTCGGCGAGCCGCGGAAACAGCGCGTAGACCCGCTCGAACAGGGCCGCAATCCGCGCTTTGTCCGCGAGCACGGCGGCGCCGAGGCGGAGATTTTGTTCCACCGTCTGGGTAACGAACAGCCGCCAACCCTCCGGCGAAAGCGCAAGCCCCTTGGCAACGATGGCGTAGGCCGGCTGCCGCGCGATCTTCTCGCCGCACCATTCGATCGATCCGCCGCTCGGTTGCACCAAGCCCGCAATCGCGTTGAGCGTCGTGGTCTTGCCCGAGCCGTTCGAGCCGAGCAGCGCGACGATGGCGCCTTCCTCGACCCGCAGCGAGACGTCGGCGACGCCGATGAGATCGCCGTAGTGCACCTCAAGATGCGAAACTCGCAACTCCTTCACGGTGCTTCTCTCCGCCGGCGGTGGCCGCGGCCCAGATAGGCCTCGATCACCGCCTCGTTCGCGACGATTTCGCGCGGCTTGCCGTGGGCGATCACGTGACCCTGGTTGAACACCAACACGCGCTGGGCGAGCGTCATGATCACTTCCATGATGTGCTCGACGATCACGAGCGTGACCCCCAATTCGTGAATTCGGCGCACGAGCGCGATCGCCTGCTGCAACTCGGTGGGAGTAAGGCCCGCGAGCGCCTCGTCGAGCAGCATCAGCCGCGGGCCGGTCGCAAGCACGCGGGCAATCTCGAGCCGCTTGCGTCCGGGCGTGCCGAGCGAACGGGCGCGTTGGGCGCTCTGGCGCGCCAAGCCGGTCATTTCGATGATGCGCCGCGCAGACTCGCGGGCGTCGCCGCGATGGCGATGGCGAAGGAAAGCGCCGACCATCACATTGTCGAGGACCGTCATATCTTCGAACGTCGCCGGCACTTGGAACGTACGCCCGATGCCCGCGCGCGCATGCGCCTCGGCGGACGAGCGCGTCACATCGACGCCGTCGAACAGGACGCGGCCCGTCGTCGGCACCGTATCGCCGGCGAGGCAATTGAAGAAAGTGGACTTGCCGGCGCCGTTGGGACCGATCAGCCCGATGATCTCGCCTTCGGCGACGGCGAGATCGGCGCCCCGCACCGCCAGGAAACTGCCGAATGCCTTGGAGACGTTTT
>Ga0306926_10007204_pt1 | contig 12042 bp, 9 predicted proteins | sample flu12Cox44000178_FD_203759 | JGI IMG/M metagenome (GOLD analysis project Ga0306926, IMG submission 203759) | Lab enrichment of tropical soil microbial communities from Luquillo Experimental Forest, Puerto Rico - flux8day.12C.oxic.44.000.178 (v2)... | ecosystem: Environmental > Terrestrial > Soil...
GGCGGTACGCGGCCTCGACCTTATCGCCCACCGTATGCGCCAATGCCATCTCGGCAATCTCGCTGGGAAAGCTAGTGCGTTCGGCCGCCCAATCGCGGAACGTCGACCGGAAGCCATGCACGGTCACGGCCTTGCCCATGACTTGCAGCATGGATGCCAATGCCTGCGCCGACAGTCCGGCGCCTCGCGATCCTGGGAATACAAATTCATTCTCGCAGCGGCCGTGCATGAATTGCAGGATATCGACGGCGCGATCGGACAATGGAACACGATGTTCTTTGCCGGCTTTCATACGCTCGCCCGGCACCGTCCACATCTTCGCCGCCAGGTCGATTTCGTCCCACTTGGCGCCAGTGACTTCGGCCGTGCGAGCTGCCGTAAGGATTAGGAATTCCAGGGCGCGGGCAGACGACGAATTACGCTCGCGCAAATCCGCCATGAACGCGCCGATATCGGCATAGGCCAGGGCGGCATGATGGTCGGGCGCCGCGACCTTCTCAGGCTTGGGCAATAGCTTGTCGATATGGCCGCGCCATCGTGCAGGGTTTTCGCCGGTTCGATATTCGTGCGCCTTGGCATAGTCGAGGATCAATTCAATGCGGCCGCGGACACGGCTCGCCGTTTCGGTCCTGTCGTGCCATAGCGGCCGAATACACTTGAGTACCATCGCGGTGTCGATCGCCTGCACCGGCAAGCCGCCGATCGCCGGGTAGACATAGGACGCCAACGAGGCTTTCCATTGATACCTGTGCTTGGCGTTGCGCCAGCTTGCTTCATGGGCGGCGATATATTGCTCGGCGCATTCCTTGAACGTGACGGCGCGGGCTTGATCAACACGTTGCGTGGCCCTTGCAGCGTGCTTCTGGTCGATCGGGTCGATACCCTGCGCCCGGAGTTCGCGGGCCTTGGCCGCCAATTGCCGGGCGAGCTTCAGCGGAATGTCGTGCGCCGACCCCAAGCCCATGTATCGCTCGCGGCCATTGAGTTGATATCTGAAAACCCAACCGCGACCGTTGCCGTTGGTCACGTCCAGATAAAGCCCGCGACCGTCTGCATGGCGGCCTGGTCCCAATCGTTGCACGTCTAGCGGTTTCAATCTCTCGATCGTCATGACTGTCCCCCTAAATGCGTCTTCGAGCATGGCGCCCGACACGACGGCGTTGCTGCGGCTATGCGACAGTCCGATCGCCGCGTAGCGCGCGATCTGGCGTTCGCGGGCAAGCGCGACGCGCGCACCGGCTTCGCGGCTGCTTTCTCCTCACTTCGCCCGGCAATTCCGCCTCCCAAATCTGCTGCACTCTCCTGCAGGGGCGCTTCCCGCATCAGGGGCTGAGATGGTACAGCGCGTTTCGACGGTTGCGTTTGAAGGCATCGAGGTGCGCCCGGTCGATCTCCAGGTGCAGGTCGCGCCGGGCATGCCGGCTTTCACGATCGTCGGCTAGCCCGACAAGGGGGTTTCGTAAGCGCGCGAACGGGTGTCGCGCGGCGCTGATCGCTTCGGGCCTGGCATTGCCGGCCCACCGCATCACCATCAACCTCGCCGATATCAAGGGGCAGGAAAGCGCCAAGCGCGCGCTCGAAATCGCCGCGGCCGGCGGACACAATCTGCTCATGGTCGGTCCGCCCAGCGCCGGCAAATCGATGCTGGCGCGGCTGCCTTCCATCCTGCCGCCGCTCGCGCCTTCGGAGTTGCTGGAAGTGTCGATGGTCGCCTCGGTCGCCGGCGAGGGCGGCGCCTTGACCGGCGACCTTTTCGCGCGCCGCATCATTCCGCCAGCATGCCCGCTCTGGCGGCGGCGGTTTGCATGCGCGGCCGGGCGAGGTGTCGCTTGCCCATCACGGCGTTTTGTTTCTCGACACGTGCTGCGCCGCTTACCAGGCGCGCATTTCCGGACCGCTGATCGATCGTATCGATCTGCATATCGAAGTGCCGGCGGTGACCGCTGATCTGATCCTGCCACCGCCCGCCGAACCGGCTTGTGGATGTGGGCCGGCTTGGCGGACAAAAATTGGCGGACAACAGTTCGATTGCGCGCAAGCTTAACAACTATTGGTGGCGCGGGAACGTGATTGCTGCGCCCCGCGCCGCTCATTGGTGCCTTGGACGACAGGCGCCGCCGTCAGCCCCCGCGCTTGGCCTCGATCTTGTCCCAGATCAGCGCCGCGATATCGGGGCCGCCGAAGGTCTTCACGGCGCGGATGCCGGTCGGCGAAGTGACGTTGATCTCGGTGAGGAATCCACCGATGACGTCGATACCGACGAAGAGAAGGCGCCGCTCGCGCAAAGCCGGTCCGAGCCGCGCGCAGATTTCGCGCTCGCGCTCACTGAGATCGGTCGCTTGCGGCACCCCGCCCCTGACCATATTGGAGCGCAGATCGTCGGGCGCCGGCACGCGGTTGACGGCGCCGGCGAACTCGCCGTCGACCAGGATGATCCGCTTGTCGCCCTCCTTCACAGCCGGCAGATATTTCTGGATCACCCACGGCTCGCGGAACGTGGCGGCGAAGAAATCATAGAGCGAGCCGAAATTGAGGTCCTCGCGCGTGAGCCGAAACACCGCCTCCCCGCCCTTGCCGTAGAGCGGCTTCATGACGATGTCGCCATGCTCGGCGCGAAACGCCTTGATTGCATCGAGGTCCCGGGTAACGAGCGTCGGCGGCATCACATCGGGGAATTCGGTGACGAAGATCTTTTCCGGCGCGTTGCGCACTTGCGCCGGATCGTTCACCACCAGCGTTTTCGGCTGGATGCGTTCGAGCATATGGGTCGAAGTGATGTAAGCGAGATCGAACGGCGGATCCTGCCGCAGCAGCACAACGTCGAACGAGGACAAAGCGGCGTGGCGTGTATCGCCGAGGGTGAAATGGTCGCCGGATTTATCGCGCACCGAAAGCGGGCGCACGCCAGCCGAGACATTGCCGTCGCGCATCACGAGCCGATCGGGCGTGTAGTAGGACAATGCATGGCCGCGGGCCTGCGCCTCGAGCAAGAGCGCGAAAGTGGAATCGCCGCGGATGTTGATCCGCTCGATGGGATCCATTTGGACGGCAACGTTCAAGTGCATCGGTGGGCGGTCCGGCCGCTTTTTCGCAGGCCTGTCTTGGCGTCAATTTCGCAAGCGGCGTTCATCTTGAGGCGAGGGCGTCAAACGGGCGATGTGGCATTTGGCGGTGTGAGAGTCGGCGATGTGACATTGCGCATCGATATCTTACCGTCAAATTGGGCGGTTGAAATGTAATGCGGACCGTTAATACGCGGGCATCGAAGGCATTGGCGATGTGGCGCGGCATCATGCCCGGCGTGACGACGATAACGTCGAAACGGATTTCGCCGTTGGCGTGATTGGGGGTCGCGCCCGCCGCAGTTCGGCGGCGCCGACGATACGGCGCTTGCTGCGTTCGGTCACCCCCTCCACCGCCTCCTCGACGCAGACCAGGACGCCGCCGCGGCTGGCAACGATGTCGATTTCGCCGAACGGCGTTTTCCAACGCCGCGCGGGGATGCGGTAGGCCTTGGCGAATCAGAAGCAGCGCCGCGCGGTTTTCCGCCGAAGGGCCGAGCCCGAAGGCTTCGACGCGCTCCGGCCGCGGCACGCCTTTTGGCGGTCTTACAAGGCTTAGCGCGGCGCGCCATCTTTTTCATCTTTTGCGAGTGCGAGCGCGCGTTGATAGACCTCGCGCCGCGAACGGCCGGTGGCTTGGGCAACTTCACCCACCGCATCCTTCAGCGAATGCCGGGCCAGCGCTTCGCGCAATAACATTTCGGTTTCGGCGAGGCTTGTCTGCATCTCATGCGACGGCGGCGCGATCACCAGCACGATCTCGCCGCGCGGTTCTTCGCTCGCGTACGCTTCGGCGAGCTTTGCGAGTTCGCCGCGCCTGATCTCCTCGTGCAGTTTGGTGAGCTCGCGGCACAGCGCCGCCTCGCGATCGGCGCCAAGACCGGCGGCAAGATCGGCCAGCGCCGCCGCCACGCGCGGGCCGGTCTCGAACAGGACGAGCGTGCCCGGCAGGCGGGCGAGGTCGGCAATGCGGGTCCGGCGTGCGGCTTGTTTGGGGGGCAGAAAGCCCGCGAAGAAGAATTGATCGGTCGGCAGTCCGGCGACCGTCAGCGCGTTCAGGACGGCCGATGCGCCGGGCAGCGCGGTGACGGCGTGGCCGGCCTCTTGCGCGGCGCGAACCAGCTTGAATCCAGGATCGGAGATCAGCGGGGTCCCGGCATCGGATACAAGCGCGACGGTGGCGCCCTCGGCCAGCCGGCGCAAGAGGCCGGGCCGGGCCTTGGCTGCATTGTGCTCGTGATAGGGTGTAAGCGGCGTTCCTATAGCGTAACGGTCAAGCAATTTGCGCGTCACGCGGGTGTCCTCGCACGCGATCAAATCGGCGCCGGCGAGCGCTTGCAGCGCGCGCAAAGTGACGTCGCCGAGATTGCCGATCGGCGTGGCGATGAGGTACAGCCCCGGCGCAAGCTGCGGGGCTTGGATCGGCTGGCCGGCAATGATAAAGCCCCGCCCCGCGTCGCCGTCCTGTCGCGGCGGGCTATCGCGAACAGCATCGGTCATCGCGCTTACCTTATCCCCGCTTCCTTCCATCGTGACAACCGCGCCAAATTCTTTATGTTTGTCATCTGGTTAAATATTCGCCGCCAATATGTCTGATTTGGCAGTGCCGTATAGGGAGCTGCGCTCGGGGTCGCGCTGTGGGGAGGACTGCCGTGTCCGCGCAAGTGCTGGTTCAGAAATCGGCGGCTATGCCGACGCGGCGCCGCTCGATAGCGGGCTTACTTGCCACCGCCAACGCGCTGCTTACCGGGTGTTCGCAGAGCTCGCAGTTTCTGACGACCGGCTCCACGCCGGCGAGCCCGCAGACGCCGCAGCCGGCGACGATCGGCGCCGGGCAAGTAAAGGCCGGGCTTATCTTGCCGCTATCGGCATCCGGCAATGCCGGAGCCGCGGGCGTGGCGATGCGCAACGCCGCGGAAATGGCGCTCGCCGAGTTCAACAATCCCAATATCCAGCTCCTGGTCAAAGACGACGGCGGCACCGCGGAAGCCGCGCGTCTCGGCGCGCAACAAGCGCTCGATGAAGGCGCCCAGATCATTCTGGGCCCGTTATTCGCACAGTCGGTGAGTTTCGTCGGCCAGGCCGCGCGCGCCCGCAACGTGCCGGTCATCGCATTTTCGACAGACGCGAATGTGGCCTCGAACGGGGTCTATCTGCTCAGTTTCCTCCCGGAATCCGACGTCGATCGCATCGTGCAATACGCGGCTTCGACCGGTAAGCACTCCTACGTGGCGCTTATCCCCGACAATCCCTACGGCATCGTGGTCGAAGCGGCATTCAAGCAGGCCGTGGCACGGCGCACCGGCAGCCAGATTGTAGCGCTGGAGCGCTATCCTCATGACAAGGCGGGGATGGCGGCGCCGATCCAAAGCATGGCCCCGGCCTCGACGCGGGCGGATGCACTCTTCCTCCCCGATGGCGGCGACGCCGTGCCCGACGTCGTTCAAGCCATTATCGCCGACGGCGTGAACATCAAACGCCTCCAATTGCTCGGCACAGGGCTTTGGGATGACCCGCGCATCTATGCCACTCCGGCCCTCGACGGCGGCTGCTATGCCGCGCCGGACGGTGTCGGCTATCGAAATTTCTCGTCCCGCTATCGCGGCCGCTACAGCCAGGATCCTGTCCGTACCGCGACCTTGGCCTATGACGCGGTGGCGCTCATTGCCGCCCTGGTGAAGACACAGGGCGCGCAGCCGTTCACCCAACAGATTCTCACGAACCCGTCGGGGTTCTCCGGCATTGACGGGCTATTCCGGTTTCGTTCAGACGGCACGAACGAGCGGGGACTGGCAGTGCTTCGTGTCGCCACTTCGGGGGCGCAGACGGTCTCGCCTGCGGTGCGAAGCTTCAACGGCGCTTCTGGAATATAAGCTCGCTTATGAAAAATTGGCCGGCTTGAACACAGCAGTGCACTCGCCTTTGGCCGCCATTCTGGCTTCGCCGCTTCGATCGTTGGAAGGTCCTGCGAGTGCCGCGACAAATGTAAGCTTGCTTATAATCTGCAGTCTAGGCCGCGAGGTCGGCAACCACGGCGTCGAGCAGGGGAAAGCCGGGCAGCGTGACACGCAGACGGCCCGAATTCGTCGTTTCGATAAGGCCGTGCCGGCGCAACATGGCGATGCGATCCGGGTGCAGCGCCCGGCCAGCGATCCGCTCGTAGTGCGAAAGATCGATGCCTTCCGCAAGCCGTAGCCCCATCAGCAAGAATTCGTCGGCTCTTTGCGTTCGAGTGAGGACCTCGTCCACGATCAGGCCGTGCCCGCGCGTTTCGACGTGCTTGAGCCAGGTTTCCGGCCGTTTCTCGGCCGCGATTGCATGCCGTTCGCCCGCGATATCGAGCCTTCCATGCGCGCCGGGCCCGATGCCGGCATATTCGCCCGCGCGCCAGTAGACGAGGTTGTGCCGGCATTCTCCGCCGGGGCGCGCGTGATTTGAAACTTCGTAGGCCGGAAGGCCGTGCGCGGCACAGATGTCCCGGGTCACGTCGTAGAGAGCACGAGCGGGGTCATCGCCGGGCGGCCGCAACTTGCCTGCCGCATGAAGCGCTGCAAACGGAGTATCCGGTTCGATGGTGAGCTGATAAAGCGAAATATGCTCGCCGGCTTCTGCCAATGCGTTGCGCAATTCGCCGGCCCATTCTTCAGGAGATTGGTTCGGCCGGGCATAGATGAGATCGAACGAATATCGGCCGAAGACCGCCCGCGCGACGCCAAGCGCATCAAGCGCTTCGCGGGCCGAATGCATCCGCCCAAGTTCGGCAAGGGCGCGATCGTCGAGGGCCTGTACGCCGAGCGAGACGCGGTTTACCCCGGCGGCGCGATAGCCGCGAAAGCGATTAGCCTCGACGCTCGTCGGATTGGCCTCGAGCGTGATTTCCGCGCCCGGCGCAATTCGCCAGGCGGCCGCCACGGCCTCGATCAGCGCCGCGATAGTCGCCGGTTGCATCAGCGAGGGCGTGCCGCCACCGAAAAAGATCGTGGAAACGGTCCGCTCCGGTATGCGCGCCGCCGTGGCGGCGATCTCGGCCGTGAATGCTCTCACAAAACGCCGTTCGTCGATCGCCTCACGCCGGACGTGACTATTGAAATCGCAATAGGGACATTTCGACATGCAGAACGGCCAATGAATATAGACGCCGAATGCCCGTGTCTCGTTCCGGTCCGCATGCAGAGCGCGAAATGGGTTACCGCCGGTCAAGGCATGCCTCCGCGAGTTTCATGAAGGCGCGGGCGCGATGCGACAAACCTTTGCCGTGCGGCGGCAGGCCGTGTTTTTCCGCGTGCGCCAATTCACCGAAGGTTCGTCGATGTCCGTCCGGCAGAAACATCGGATCGTAGCCAAAGCCTTGATCGCCGCGCGGCGGCCACACGAGCGTACCCGCCACGCAGGCCTCGAATTCCTCCGCGTGTCCGTCCGGCCAGGCAACGCATAGAGCCGAGACGAAATGCGCCTTGCGGCGCTCCGGCGCCGTCGCGCCGCGCTCGCGCAACTTTTCTTCGATCCTTTCCATGGCGCGTAGAAAATTCCGATCGGGCCCAGCCCAGCGCGCCGAGTGAATGCCGGGCGCGCCATCGAGCCCGTCGACCACGAGCCCCGAATCGTCGGCGAAGGCGGGCAGGCCGCTGGCCTTCGCCGCAGCTTCCGCCTTGATGCGCGCATTGTCGCGAAAAGTCATTCCGGTTTCGTCCGGTTCGATCAGGCCAAGCTCAGCCGCCGACAGGGCGGTTATCGCATAAGGCGCGAGCAATTCGCGCATTTCGGCAAGCTTGCCAGGATTATGCGTTGCAATCACCAGGCGGCCGGAAATCGCACGATGAGTGGAGGGCGACCGGCGAGAAGCTTTGCGAGCATGCGTCATTTGGTGCGGCTGTCCTTCGCCGTCCGCGCTACATAACCGCCATCTTCTGCAGATCTACGAGCTTGGCGATGCCTTTGCGGGCCAGCGCAAGCAAGGCCGAGAACTGCTCCTCCGAGAACGGTATCTTTTCGGCCGTCGCCTGAACCTCGACGATATTGCCCGAACCGGTGAGCACAAAATTGGCGTCGGTATCGGCCTGCGAATCCTCGGCATAGTCCAGATCAAGCACCGCCACGCCGGAGCAGACACCGCAGGAAATTGCGGCGATGTGGTCGCGCAGAACTTCGGTGTCGATCATCTGCCGCGTTTTCATCCAGGCGAGGCAATCGTAGAGCGCGATCCACGCGCCGGTAATCGAGGCCGTGCGGGTTCCGCCGTCGGCTTGGATCACATCGCAATCGATCGTGATCTGGCGCTCGCCAAGAGCCTTGAGATCGGCCACCGAGCGCAGGCTGCGCCCGATCAAGCGCTGGATCTCCACGGTGCGGCCGTTCTGTTTGCCGGCTGACGCTTCGCGGCGCGTGCGTTCCAACGTTGCGCGCGGCAGCATGCCGTATTCCGCCGTGATCCAGCCGCGCGCTTGACCCTTAAGCCAGGGCGGCAGGCGATCTTCAAGTGTCGCGGTCACGAGGACATGCGTATCGCCAAACTTCACGAAACATGAACCCTCCGCATATTTCACAACCCCGCGTTCGAGCGAGACTGGGCGTAATTCGTCAGATTGTCGGCGGCTCGGCCGCATGCCCTTCTCCCGGTTGTATCCGAAACCACCGGGCTGCACCCTCGTAAAGGATGAAACCTGCGATGGCTGAGATCTTATCGCGCAGAGACTTGTAGTGGCTCCGACACGGGCCGGACAAGAGAGCTGGCAATCGAACGGCAAGATCGTAACCAAGGCATCCAGCGCCTATGACGGGCGTCCTTAGACCAGCCTCAAGACGAGTTCGCTGCTTTCCCAAGCCGGCTGAGCACGTTATGCCGGGCGCCATCCGGCGGGCTCGGATTTGCCGGTTCTCGATTTGCCAGGTCCGCCGGCTTGCCGCTACGCTCGGCCGCGACCATGTGTTGCCGCAGTCGCATATCGATCAGGTGATCGGAGCAATTGGCCAGTTGGAGACATTCAGTTCAGTGCGGAAATTGAAGGACCCGCTGCGCGTGCGGCCGCGTGCTCGTGCGATGGCGGCGGCGGAGTGATACATATCGCCCAAAGACAGCGGAGCGTGTTTTGACCAGCCACGAACTTCCGCTCGGCGCAAACCAATTGGGTCTCGCTCAACTCAATGAACGTTCGCGCGAGATTTTTCGTCAGATCGTCGAAAGCTACCTTGCGACCGGCGAGCCCGTCGGCTCGCGCAATCTGTCGCGCATCTTGCCGATGACATTGTCGCCCGCCTCGGTGCGCAACGTCATGTCCGATCTCGAACAGCTCGGCCTTGTCTATGCCCCGCACACCTCGGCGGGCCGCTTGCCGACGGAAATGGGGCTGCGGTTCTTCGTCGATGCGCTCATGCAGATCGGCGATCTCACCGAAGCGGACCGCAGTACGATCGAAGCGCAAGTGGCCGGCGCGGGACAGGGGAAATCGGTGGAGGCGGTGCTGACCGAAGCTTCCGGCTTGCTCTCCGGCTTGAGCCGCGCCGCCGGCGTGGTGCTCACCGCCAAGTCGAATCCGCGCCTCAAGCACATCGAGTTTGTGCGGCTCGAACCCGAGCGCGCGATGGTCGTTCTGGTCGGGGAAGACGGGCAGGTCGAGAACCGCATTCTCAATATCCCAGTCGGCCTGCCGACTTCGGCTTTGACCGAAGCCGCCAATTTTCTCAATGCGCGGATCCGCGGCCACACGCTCGATGAGGTGAAGGCCGAGATCGAGCGCACGCTCAAGGAAAGCGAAGCGCAACTCGATCAATTGACGAAGCGGATCGTCGCCGAGGGCTTGGCGAGCTGGTCGGGAGGCGAAAGCGACGAGCGCAAGCTGATCGTGCGAGGTCAGGCCCATTTGCTCGATGACCTCAAGGCGCTCGCCGATCTCGAGCGGGTCCGGCTCTTGTTCGACGATCTCGAGACCCGGCGCGAGGTGATCGATCTGCTCGGCCGCGCCGAACAGGCCGAAGGCGTTCGCGTCTTCATCGGGTCTGAAAATAAGCTGTTTTCGCTGTCGGGCTCCTCGACCATCGTTGCACCCTATCACGACGCCTCCGAGCGGATCGTGGGCGTGCTCGGGGTCATCGGCCCGACGCGTCTGAACTATGCCCGTATCGTGCCCATGGTCGACTATACCGCCAAGGTTGTGAGCAAGCTGCTCGGTGGCTGATGGCGTTGCATGCGCTTGATTTTTTCTGTCGCAGCGCTGATATGCGGGGCACCGGTTTGAGGGCCGATCGTTAATAAAGACCTGGGACGGAATTCTAGGGCCGAAATCTGGGGCTGAAATCCGAGGCCGACCCCCCGGGCCGGTGCACGCTTTTAGACGCAGGATGGGAGATGACGGACCAAACCGCCCGCGCCAAGGACGACGAGGACACCTCACCGGCGAACGCCGCGGCATCCGAAACCGCGCGAACTCCTGAACCATCGACGGCATTGGAACGCGAGCACGCGGAAATGAGAGATCGGCTATTGCGCGCGCTTGCCGAGATGGAAAATTTGCGAAAGCGCACCGAGCGCGAGGTTGCCGATTCCCGCCTTTACAGCGTCACCTCGTTTGCGCGCGATCTGCTCGTCGTGGCCGATAATATGCGCCGCGCGCTCGAAGCGGTCACGCCGGAATTGCGTGCGAACAGCGCTGCAAAGGCGCTAATCGATGGCGTCGAGCTGACCGAGCGCGAGCTATTAAAGGCGCTCGAGAAAAATGGCGTACGCCAATTCACGCCGCTCGGCGAAAGGTTCGATCCCAATCTGCACCAAGCGATGTTTGAAGTTCCCGACGCGACGGTGCCTGCCGGCAGCGTCGTCCAGGTGATCCAGCCCGGTTATATGATCGGCGACCGTATCCTGCGCCCGGCTCTGGTCGGGGTCTCGAAAGGCGGACCTAAAATGGCGCCGGCCGCGCCGACGGGCGAGGACGATGGCGACAACGATAATGCTCCGAAGAAGCCGGGGGGAAACAGATCGTAGGTGCGGGCGAGGCACGGTTCAGGTTGCATCGATTGCGCGCCGCCCGGATCGCTTCTGGGCCAAGCGTTTCCTGGATAATGCTCTAGTTCGTATCGATGCTGTCGCGCACGGTGCGCAGCCGGCTTAGCGTTTCCACCCAGCCGTCAGCCCGCGCGATGCCGATCATGCGCAAGAATCCACCCGAGCCGAACCGCAGCCACTGGACGACCATGACATCGGCTCCGGTTTTGGCGTCTTTGGCTTTTGCCAAGGTCTGATAACCCGGCTGATTTGAGATGCGGAGCGGTTCGGCGTCCTGCACGCGCACGTCCGTTATTCCGACTATCTGGTCGAACGCGATGCGAGCGAAGTTTCCGCGATCGCTGGGCTCCTCCGGGCCGCCCGGCTGCGCCGCAATGAACATGCGTGTGGCCAGCACGGCGTTTGCGGTCTCGTCCTTACGGTCCACCGGCGCGTCGACCAGCATGATCGCACGGCCCGGTAGCGCATCTTCGACATGGAAGCCCGCCAAGTCCTCGATCTTGAACGGCATCAGGCTCAGTTGTTCGGCTTCGGGTACACGCTCGCGCACCGCGAGCGTTTCGAGCGCCGCGCGCACCACCTGGTCCGAATAAGCGGCCTCCCCGTCCGGCACTTGAACGTTGACGAGGGCAGTCACGTCGCCCGCCATTGCGATCAATAGCCATTTGCGGATGAGGCCCTTGTCGGTCGCCTGTTTGCCGCTAAGCAGGAAACCCTTGCCGGCGGGAACATCCATGGGTTCGCGTTTGTCGACATCGATGCCTTGCTTCTTCATGGCTTCGGGAACCATGGATTTTTCGAGCTGGTCGTAAGCGACGGCGGGAAGCGTCGTGAATTGAATGCTGGCGTTCTTAGCGATGTCTTCGAAACCTTCGAAAGTGCGGCTTGGCGCCATGCCGGAAGGTGGCACAAGGCCGAGTCGCGAGCCGATGGGAAAAGTCGGCTGAGCCGGCCACGCCGGCGGGCCCGGCGATAGGACGACGA
>Ga0306926_10007206_pt1 | contig 12041 bp, 8 predicted proteins | sample flu12Cox44000178_FD_203759 | JGI IMG/M metagenome (GOLD analysis project Ga0306926, IMG submission 203759) | Lab enrichment of tropical soil microbial communities from Luquillo Experimental Forest, Puerto Rico - flux8day.12C.oxic.44.000.178 (v2)... | ecosystem: Environmental > Terrestrial > Soil...
GGCCTGCGCGGCCCGCCTCATGACTGGACCTCAGCCGTGACCCGCACGATCAGGGCGTCAAGCAACTCGGTCAGATTGGGGTACATTCACCCTCCACCTCGTAGGCAGTCGCGATGTCGTCGGCGGCCCCGCCGGTGTATCGGCACCGTTGACTGGCCGACTCGCGGGCATGCGAAACAGAGTCGCGGGCGGGCGAAATCAGCCGGAATAGGCGACTGTGGCGTAGTTGTTAGGCGTTCCCGTAGCTCACGGGGTAACGAACGCCGTGTTTCCGAAAGAGCTGACAACAGCCGATTGAGCTATACCGTCGCTGTTGCCGGGGTGCGGCAAAGCTCTGCGTTAAACCTCCTTGCTCCCCGGCTCCCATCCGGTCGTATAAACCCGTGCCACGGTCCAGGCTTCTCCCCTACGCAAGGTCCTGGCCGCGCCGCGCCCTGTGGTGTTGCCCATCAGAGCTGCGTGGTGGCACGTCCGACACTATTGGGCACCGCGGGAGTCGTGGTCAAGGCGTTTGACGGAACAAACCGCAAAAGATGCCATCAGGCGGGACATGTCTGTGACTGGTGTGGACTCCGGAAACCTTTGTTCTTTGTGCCTATTTCAGAATCAGGCACTTAGGGCCCCTTAACTCCGTCGTGCGGGGTTGACCCCTGCTGGCCTGGGAGAGCAGTCGGGCTGGCGGCCACCGCGGGACGTTCCGGGGCCATGACCGCGCCGTCCGGGCGATGCTCCGGCGGTACCAGCCCCAGCACCTGGTAGACGGCGTCGCCGTCCACGGTCTCCTGTTCCAGCAGCAGGGCCACCACGCTGCGCAGTGCGGCACGGTTGTTGCGCAGCAGGCTGATCGCCTGTTCCTCGGCCTCGCGGAGCAGCCGGGCGACCTCGGCGTCGATAGTCGCCTGGGTGGCCTCGGCGAACGGGCGGCTGGACATGCCGGGACCGCCGCCGCCGAGGAACACCGAGCCGCCCTCGGGGTAGCCGACCGGGCCGATCGCCGGAGACAGCCCGAACTCGCGCACCATCTTGACGGCGAGATCGGTCGCCGAAGCCAGGTCGTTGGCCGCGCCGGTTGAGCCCTGGCCGAACTCGACCAGTTCGGCGGCCCGGCCACCCAGCCGCACGGCCAGGGTCTGGGTGAGGTAGTCCTCGCTGTACAGGTGCCGCTCCACTAGAGGCAGTTGCTGGGTCACGCCGAGCGCCTGGCCGGCCGGCAGGATGGTGACCTTGGCCACCGGGTCGGCGCGGGGAGACAGCGCGGCGATCAGGGCGTGGCCCGCCTCGTGCACGGCCACGGCCTGTTTCTCCTCGGGGAGCAGCACGTTGGAGCCCTCACGGCGGCCGAGGATGATCCGGTCCCTGGCCGTGTCGAAGTCCTCCGCGGTGATCACTTCCCGCTCGCCGCGGACCGCGTTGATGGCCGCCTCGTTGACCAGGTTGGCCAGATCGGCTCCGGAGAAGCCCGGCGTGCCGCGGGCCACCACCTGCAGGTCCACGTCCGGGTCCAGCTTCTTGTCCCGGCAGTGAACCTTGAGAATGGCCTCCCGCTCGGCGAGGTTGGGCAGCGGAATGGTGATCTGGCGGTCGAACCTGCCGGGGCGGAGCAGTGCCGGGTCCAGCACCTCGGGCCGGTTCGTGGCGGCGATCACCACGATGCCCATGACCGGGTCGAAGCCGTCCATCTCCGACAGCAGCTGGTTGAGCGTCTGTTCCCGCTCGTCGTTGGCGACGACCGCCCCCGCGCCGGCCCGCCGCTGGCCAATGGCGTCGATCTCGTCGATGAAGATGATCGCCGGTGCGCGCTTGCGGGCCTCGCTGAACAGATCCCGGACGCGCGCGGCGCCGACGCCGACGAACAGCTCCACGAAGCTGGAGCCCGCGACCGAGAAGAACGGCACCTCCGCCTCACCGGCCACCGCCCGGGCGATGAGCGTCTTGCCGGTGCCCGGTGGGCCGATCATGAGCACACCGCGCGGCGGGGTGGCCCCGGCCCGGCGGTACCGGTCCGGGTTCCGCAGGAAGTCCACCACCTCAGCGATTTCCGCCTTTGCGCCCTCGTACCCGGCGACGTCGCTGAACCGGGTCTGCGGCCGTTCCGCGTCGAACACCTTCGCCCGGGACCGGCCGACCCCGAGCACGCCCTGCAGTTGCCCGCCGGCGCCGCGGGAGAGCCGCATCCACAGCCAGCCGAACAGCAGGAAGGGCGAGAGCAGGAGCACCCAGGTGAGCACCTCGGAGCCGAACGAGGGCCCTGGTGCCTTGGCGGTGACCTCCACGTTCGCCGTCTCCAGGTCGTTCAGGAATTGCTGCCCGGCCTGGCTCGGGATGACCGTGTTGTACGTAGTCCCGTTCTTGAGCGTCCCGCTGGCCTCACCGTCCGAGCCCAGCGTCACGGTCTTGACCTGTTGCCCGCTGACCTTGGACAGGAATTGCGAGTAGGTGAGGGTGACCTGGTTGGAGTGCACCGTGGGCACCACCAGCCAGAGGAGCGCGAAGGCGATCAGCGCGACCGGCCACAGCCAGTGGCGCCAGCGCGGCGGCGAGGGCGGGGCGGTCGGCGCCGGTTTGTCACCCGGCGGCGGCGGAGTCACCTGCTTGGTCACGGGAAGCTCCCAACGTCAACCACGATACCCAGATGACTGAATAACCAGGCCGACCCTGGTCCCGCTTCCCCAGCCGCTGCGATTAGCCTGACGGCGAACGCCAGGATCGGCCTCAGCGTGCGGAGAGGACCTCGGCGATTTTCGCGGCGGCTGCCGAAGGGTCATCGGCATCGTGCAGTACTTCCCCCCAGGACCAGCGGTAATACCAGCGAAGGTGTCCTCGGTCGTCGGTACCCGGAGTGCAGCCGATGCTTTCGGCCAGCATGGTCGCGCCCGGTGCGAAGATGTGCAGGGCGGCCGGGTAGGTGGTCTTCACCGTGGCGTGCAGTCCCTGGGTATCAAGGGCCGTCGCCAGCCGGTGCAAGTGGTACGTGCGAGCGTGATCCCGTGCGCGGTCCACCGTCTCCTCTGCCGTGCATTAGCGGTTGTCGGGGGTCGCCATATTGTCCGCGCCCGCCATACCGGCTTGTCAACCCTGGGGAGGGTAGGGAGCGTATCCCCCGGACGCGTACGGGTCGCCGGAGTAGCCCGCTTCGTAACCAGGCGCGTAGCCACCCGTGCCGTACCCGTCCTGATAGCCGGACTGGTCCGTGTAGGGCTGTGCCGGGTAGCCGTCGGCGTACGGCGCGGACCCGGCGGGCGGCTGTGCGGCCAGGTAGGAAGCAGGGCTGGCGTGCTCGGCATACGAGGCGGGCGCCTCGTACCCGGGCGGAGAGTACGCGCGCAGCGGATCGGCCAAGTAGTTGTCGTAGCTCGCAGTGGCATGGTTGCCGTTGTGGGCCACGGTGGCGCCGTTACCGGAGCCGGTGTGCGCGTAGGGGTCCCCGTACGCGGGCGCCGGTGCCCCGCCGGCCGGGCCAGCCGGCGCGCCGTACCAGTCCGTGGCCGCTGGCGCGGCGGGAGGTGCCGGTTGGTAGGCGTAGCCGGGGTCGGCATAGCCGGCCGCCGGGTAGCCGCCGCTGCTGTGCCCGTTTGCACGATGTCCGTTGCCGTTGCCGTGGACAGCCCCATTCGCAGGGAGGTCAGGAGGCCCGGCCTTGGCGTGCTTCCTGGCGTTGCTATAGGAGCGGGTGTCGCTGTCCGAAACGCCCCTGAGGGAGAACGACGGGCTGGTCAGCGGGTCGTCTTTGAGCGCGCCGGGAATGGGCGGTGGGGCGCTGGCGAGCCCGGTGGGCATGGCCAGGTCGCGGTCACTCCTGGGCTGGGGCCCGGTGGCGTCCCGCCGCCGGGGCTCAAGCCTGGGCTGCGGTCCGGTGTTCCTCGTCTGGTGCGGCCCGGTGTCGCGCGACGAGCGCAGCCCGGAATCGAGCACCGACCGTCCCTCGGGGTAGGAACGGGTGGCGGCAGGGAAGTCCGCCTCCCGCCGGGCTGGCGGCAGGGGAGACGGGGCCTGGCGGGCGGCGCGGACCGGCAGGCGCTCGGTCACCGGCTCGCGCTGGTCGGGCTCCTTCCGGCGGGGCAGATCACGCTGCAGGTCCTGGTCCGACGCTGGCGGCCTGGCCGGACGGGAATCCCGCGGGGCGGACTTGGCCTTGGCGCTGCCGTTGGCTGCCACCTTGCTCGTGGACCTGCTCGGCCGCGCCATGGTCGAAAGTGGCTTGTCGGCGGAAAGCTCGGCCCAGTACTGCTCGTCGGAGAGCTTGTCCCATTCCGAACTGGGCCAGTCGTCATCATCATCGCGCTTGCCACGCTGCCGGGACCTGCTCTTGCTGCTGGCGGGCGGGGGCGCCGCCTTGCGCCGCGAGTCCCTGGATTCATCCCTGGCCGCGGGGAACTCCACCGAGGGATGGTCACCGGTCGCGTAGCCCTCGGCCGGGCCCAGGTCCATCGACGGATAGTCGGCCGAGGGGAAGTCGTCTGCGGCGGGCCGCCGCGAGGGGCCGGTGTCGTAGCGGCCGCGTGCCTGAGCGGACGCGCCAACGGGGGAGCGGGCAACGGCCGGCGTTTGGGTGGGGTGGTGGGGTGATGAACTAACAGGGGTGGGCCGGCGGGGTGATGGATTAGCAGAGCCGTCACGGGCGGACCGCCGTGGTGCGGTGTCGTAATCCCGGTCGCGCGGCGCCCGGTCCTTCGCCGGTCCGCGGGGACTGTAACCCGGGTAGTCGCCGCGCCCCCCGCGGCTTCCGGGCACCCGCCGGGTATCCCGGTCCTGCCAGCGCTCATCCTGGTCGCGCCGCCGGTCGCGGCCGCTGGACACTAGGTCCGGCTCGTCATGCTCATCACCGCGCCCGAGCCGAATGCTCAGAAAGACGGCAATGAGGACCACCACGATAACGGCCACCAGGCCGACCACAAGCAGGATCATCGCACCACCCAACTAGCCATGGCCATCTGGGCAGCGCTAGCGAGGCGCACGCGGCCACGGCGCGGGCCTTCCCCAGTGTCGCTAGCGGCTTGGGAACAGTCTTGGAGCGAACTCCTTGAGCAGTGATTCTGACGGACCGGTATGGCCGCTGTCACGCGTTTAGAGAACTTTTACGAGTGTCGTTTACTCAACGCAACCGGTCAATTACGGGTTGATGACAGCAGTGAGCCTGCCACGGGCTATAGCGGCTCCTGCTATGGCCATCCAGGCCGTTTTTGCGCTCGTCCCGCCGAGCAGGGAGAGCTTCTTGTCAAGGGCGTAAACGGTAAACCTGTATTCGTGGCCGGGATTCGCCGGGCACGGCGCATCATAGCCTATGGTGCCTTTGCTGTTGTCCGCTCGACGCGCCCCTGGCGGAAGTTGCCCCGCGGGAATATCTGAGGATTGCGGGCCTATGTCGAAGACGATCCAGTAGATATACGGCTTGATCGGCGCCGCGGAGTCATCCATGACCAGCGCTAGTGACTTTGTTCCGGCCGGCGCGCCGGACCAGTGAATCGCGGGGGATTTGCCCGGGCCCCGGCAGCTGAAGGCCGAGCTCATCTGCTTCCCGTTGAAGTCCGGGCTGGTCACCGTGATGGTGTCGGGAACGGCCACCAGGACGGTGCTGGGACCGCCGATCAGACCGCAACCGCTGACAAAAAGGAGAGCCACTGCGGCGGCGAACGCCGGAATCCACCGGCCGGACATGCCCGCCAACCGTCGCACCCGCCAATCCTGTCTCGCACTCACAAGCCCCACCCGCAGCGATCGTATGCGGCGACGGCACCTCGCGTGGCCAGCCTGGCCCAAAGCGTGGGTGAGTCGGTGGAGGGCGCGGGTTCCACTGGGCCGGTCGGGTTGTCCAGCGGTGCAGTACTTGGAGGGTGCACGCGAGAGGGGTTCCGGGATTGCGGCGATGCTAGCCGCACCCATGAGCGACGTCGCCACGCGGGAGTTCGGGTGTATACACCGCAGGCCACAACCGGGCCACCGGAGGCGACGGGCTGCGGCGATGCAACGCGTGTCCAGGAAGACGCCGCCACGCGGGGGTTCGGGGGTCGTCCCCCCGGTAAGCACGAGCCGACCGAGCCACGGCGAAAGCGGCCGAAGGCCGATGAGCAGGGCTTACTCGGTCGGGCGGCTATTCCCGAACATGATCTCGTCCCAGGACGGGACCGAGGAGCGCCGGGACCGGCCGCCCGCGGCCTTGCGGGCCGGGCGCTCGCGCGGCGCGGACGCGGCCGGGGCGCTTTCTTCCTTCTCCGGGGCTTGGCGGGCGCGGCCCGGCGCGGGCATCCGTGTCCGCTCGGCAGGACGGCTGCTCTGGTCAACCTCGGCGGCCGGGCCGAGCCTGCTGCCGATCGGCGTGACCGTGGCGCGAGCCGGGGCCCGTGGGCCCGGCGCCGGCGGCGGCAGTTCGGCGTCGGGAAGGCACAGGCGCATCGCGGTGTCATCGGCCGGCGCAACGTGCTTGCGGTGCGGGTCGAAGATCCATTCCGCCAGGTGGGGACGGCTGCCCGAATTGAACGAGAGGAGGACCTGCCATCCGCCGTCGTTGCGCTTGCGCGAGTCCCACTCGGCATCCGCCGGGTCAATCCCGGATGCCCGCAGGCCCTCCTCTACCAGATCCCCGAGGCTGCGACCAGGCCCGGAATCCCCTGGCTGGCGCACGGTCGCGCTCTGGGCCTCCTGGGCGCGGTAGGCGCGTTCGGCCAGCACAGGGCCCTCGAACCGCCGTACGCGCTCGATCGGCACCCCCGCCGCATCGGCGATCTCCTCGGCGGTCTCCCCGGCGCGAATCCGGTCCTGGATCTCCTTGGGTCGCAAGGGACTCTCCACTTCAATCTCGTACTGCGCAAGCCGCGAGAACTGCCCGCGGGCCACTATCCGCAGCCGGTCATCGATCCGCAGCGTGAAGCGGCCACCGCTCCCCGGCGCGGTGAGAACGGCATAAGTACCGTCCTCACTGACCGCGACGAGGCGCAGCTCTTGCATTGGCGTCCCTTCTGCGCCGCCGGGCGACCCGGTGCACATGGTGCCGCACGGCGGCGTAGCTCGGACCTCCCTCAGGTGAGTCTGACGGCTCAGCGCGCTGGAGGCCAGCACCGTGATCGGTGAGTCCGCGAGATCCACGCCAAGTATCCATGTTCCAGGCTGGCGGGGTGCCCGGTTCCGGATGGCCATCACGCCGGCCTGGCCGGGTATGCACGAATTGCCGTGTCGGGGCCGGGCCGGCTGGGCCATGATGAGGAGCGGGTGACCGGGGAGCAAACCGCGGATGAGATAGAGGGGACCGCACGTAGTGCAGTCGGCTGACGGGGCCTCGCCGCCGCGCGGCGAGGGAGATTCCGGGGGAGCGGAACTCGCCGACGTCATTTCCCGGCTTCGCCGGGCGATGCGCCGGGCGGCCCGCGCCGCGGATCCGGTTGGCAATCTCTCTGTCGCCCAGCTCGAACTGCTGTCCTGCCTGGCGGAGAACCCAGGCGCGCGTCCCGGGCAGCTCGCCAGGATGCTCCGGATCGCGCCCAGCTCGGAAGCGACCCTCGCCAGCGGCCTGCGCCGGGCCGGGCTCATCACCCGGTCCGGCGGCGAGAACGACCGGCGTACCGCGTCGCTGTCGCTGACCATGGACGGGGAGGCCGCCGTCACCCGCTGGCAGCAGGTCAACGAGCGGCTGCTCCGGTCCGCGCTGGCCGAATTGCCGCCCGCCAGCCGCGACGTGGTGGCGTCGGCCCTGCCCGCGCTGCGGGACCTGGCGGGGCTAATCGACGCGCTGGCCGACGCCCCGCCAGCAGGCCCTAGCGGGCCTCGGCCTGCCTGACGCCCAGGTCCGGCTCGGCGGCGCTGCCCGGCGCCGGCTCGGGCGGCAGTGCATCCCGTCTGCTCATCCGGGACGGCCACCAATTCCAGCGGCCGAGCAGGACCACGGTCGACGGCACCAGCAGGGTCCGCACCAGGAAGGTGTCCATAAGGACACCCAGGGCCAGGCCCAAGCCGATGTCGCGGACCTGATCACCGCCGGAGCCACCGCCGGCGACCACGGTCAGCACGATGAACGTGCCTGCCAGCACCAGCCCGGCCGAGGTGATCGTCGACCCGGTGGCACTCAGCGCTCTGGTCACCGCCTCACGCAGCGGGAAACGCTGAGCCTCCTCCCGGATCCTGGTCATCATCAGGATGTTGTAATCCTCGCCCAAGGCGAGCAGGAAGATGAACATCAGGAACGGCATGAAGAACACCAGGCCGCCGCTGTTACCGATCTGGATGAATATCAGCACGGACAGGCCGAGCGCCGCCAGATAGGAGATCCCGACCGAAGCGATCAGGTACAGCGGTGCCACCAGGCTGCGCAGCACCAGCGCCAGCAGGATCCCGATCGCGAGAATCGCGATGGGGATGATGCGCTTGAGGTCGCTGTTGGAGATGCTGCTGATGTCGTACAGGGCCGGTGCCTCACCGCCGAGCGCCGAGTCCGACGCGCCGATCGACTTGGCGACCGAGGTCGTCGCCGCCCGCAGGGACGGCGTCGCGTTCATCGCCTCTGTGCTGCCCGGGTCACCGGCCTTCAGGCCCGTTTCGTACAGCACGGTCCGGCCGTCGGGGCTGATGAAGTTGGCGGTGGCCCGGTAGGCCTGGTAAGCGCCAGGCGGCACGCCCGAGCCCGGGGGAGGCGCGGGCGGAAGGGCCTTGGCTGGACCGAGCTTGGCGTGCAGCGCGGTGAACTGGGCCGGGGTAATCTGGGCGCCGGTCGGATTCAGCGGCCCGCTGACCTGGGTGAACAGCCCACTCGCCTGGAGCTTGCTGGTCGCCGTGGCCAGCGGGGCCGGGTTCTCCCACACCGGGGTGTCGAACCGGAAGATCACCGTCGTCGGGTTGGCCGCGGACTGCGGGAAGTATTTGGTGAGCAGCGTCTGCCCGGCCGCGGAGTCGGTGCCCGCGGGCGGGGCGGTGTTCCCGCCGAAGCCGGCCGCCGTGTAACCGAACACCGCCAGCGCCAAGCCGCCGAACACGACCACGCCTGCCGTGAGGGTCGGGACCGGGTGCTTCACGATGCGGCCCGCTACCCGGCCCCAGGTACCCGACTTGCCGCTGCCCTGGATGTTCCACGGCAGCAGCTTCGGCCGTTTGAACATCGCGCGGAACAGCGAGCGCTTCTGGGCCAGCAGCGACAGCCGCAGGGACAGCAGCGCGGGCAGCAGCGTCAGGGCCGCAATCAGGGTGACGCCGATGGCGATCGCGAATGGGATGCCGAGGTCGGAGTAGAAGGAGAAGGAGGCGAGCAGGAGCGTCAGCATCGCCGCGATCACCGTGGCCGCGGAGAACGTGATGGACTCGCCCACCTTGGTCACCGAACCGACGATCGCGTCCCGCGCCGGGCCTCTCGGGTGGAGGAAGTCGCCGAGCAGGCTGCCGGCCAGCCCGCGCGAGCCGGGGTAGTACTCGCCCGCGGTGGCGTGCTCCCCGGCCCGCAGCGCCTCACGGACCCGGAACACCAGGAACAGGCCGTAGTCCGTGCCCGCGCCCAGGACCAGCACGATAAGCAGGAACTGAGCGATCGGGGAGACCTGGAGCCCGTGCTGGGCTGCCTCGGCGACCAGCGGCCCGGCAATGGCGAACGACAGCAGCGGCGGGATGACCGTCACCAGGGCAAGCGTGAGCGAGCGGAAGATCAGCACCAGCAGCGCGATGATGAACAGCAGCGACAAGAGTTCGATCTTGTTGCCCGTGTTGCCGGAGGCGTTCTGCTGGTCCACTTGCGCGGCGACGTCGCCCGTCACATGCGCCTGCAGCCCGGCGGGCAGGTTCGCCTGGCTGATCTTGGCGCGCAGACCGTCGATCAGGTCGGTGGCGTAGTTCTGGTTACCACCGCCTTGCTGTGCGAGCACGATCAGTTGCACTGCGTGCCCGTCGGCGGAAACGCCAGCGTCCTGCACCTTGGAAACCCCGCTGACGGTCTTCAGCTGGGCGGGCAGCGCGGCGATTGCGCTGAGGTCGGCCTGCGACAGCGGCGCGCTGGTCTGTGCCGCGATGACCGGGATCGGGACCAGGGCCGCGGTGCCGAACGGCGCGGCGAGTTCGGCCGCGTGCGAGCTGGGAGCGCTGGCCGGAAGGAACTTCTGGTTGTTGTTCTGAGTCACGCTGTTCAGCGAGGGAAGCAATGTAGCTGCGGCAATCGCCCCGGCCACCCACGCGATCAGCACCAGCCAGCGGAGCCGGACGGCTAGAGAGCCAATCGTTCTGAAGATGGTATCGATATGCACGGCTTGAGCCTACGGGGCGAAGCTGACAGGACGCTGTTAAGGGTCTGCCATAGGAGAGGCCATGACTACCCATCGGGACCCAGCGCTCACGAAGAGGCACCGCTTGTGATGGGTGCCGCGCAGGCCGCCTCCCCGGACGACCGTGGCGCCTGACGGCCTACCTGGCCATCTCGCCGAAAATCACGTGCAGGTCACGTTAGTCTTTGCTGCGGTAATGGAGCAGAGCGGGGATGAAGGACTCATGGACGATGCGACACTTCATCGGGCTCATCCTGGGGCTGGCGCTGGCTGCGGCCATATTCTTCGCCGGCGGCTGGGGAGCTGAGCACGTATCCGCGCTGGCAGGCCATAGCATCGGCCTGCCCAGCCGGACCGGCCTGATCGGCCTGGCCGCCATGCTCGGGGTCGGCCTGCTCATGGGCGTCCTGCTCGTGGTCCCTGCGGTGTCACCGCTGGCCACCGGCCTGCCTGGGCTCGTGCTGCTGGGCTGGACGGCGCTGCTTGCGGTCAGCGCGCACCGGGCGCTCGCCTGGATCCCGCTGCAGAGCCACGCGTTCGGCCTGGGCTTCCGTGCCCTGCTGCTGAGCGGGATGCTAGCGCTGATCGGCATCGCGATGATCATCCCGCTGTTCCTGCCCGGGCGCTGGCACGGCACCCGCGGCTACGACGATGACCCGGACGTCCTAGAACTGCCGGCCCCCACCGGGCTGCTCTCCTGACCAGGTGAACGTCGCGGCGCCGCCGCCCCGCGGCGATCGGGGCGGCGGCGCAGCGACGGGCTTGTGCCCGGCTAGTGGGCGGCGGCGAACTGCTCGGCTTCGGTGGACCCGGCCAGCGCCACCGTGGCGGCGTCTGGCGTGATGGCCGAGGTCACCAGGTCGAAGTAACCCGTTCCCACCTCACGCTGATGCCGCGTGGCGGTGTAACCGCTCGCCTCGGCGCCGAACTCGGCATCCTGCAGCCGCACGTAGGCCGGCATGCCCTCTTCGGCGTAGCCGCGGGCCAGCTCGTACATCGAGTAGTTCAGCGCGTGGAATCCGGCCAGCGTGATGAACTGGAACTTGTAGCCCATCTCGCCGAGCTCGCGCTGGAACTTCTCGATGGTGCCGTCGTCCAGGTGCTTGCGCCAGTTGAACGAGGGCGAGCAGTTGTAGGCGAGCATCTGGTCGGGGAACTCGGCCTTGATCGCCTCGGCGAACTCACGCGCCTCCGCGAGGTCCGGCGTGGAGGTCTCCATCCAGAGCAGGTCGGAGTGAGGGGCATAGGCGAGCCCGCGGGCTACCGAGGCGGCCATGCCGTTGCGGACCCGGAAGAAACCCTCGGCGGTCCGGTCGCCGGTGACGAACGGCCGGTCGCGCTCGTCCACGTCGCTGGTGATCAGCGTCGCCGCGTGTGCGTCGGTCCGGGCCACCACCAGGCTCGGCACGCCGCAGACGTCGGCGGCCAGGCGGGCGGCGTTGAGCGTCTTGATGTGCTGCCCGGTCGGGATGAGTACCTTCCCGCCGAGATGGCCGCACTTCTTCTCCGACGCCAGCTGATCTTCCCAGTGCACCGCCGCGGCACCGGCCGCGATCATCGCCTTCATCAGCTCGAACGCGTTGAGCACGCCACCGAAGCCCGCCTCGGCGTCGGCCATGATGGGCGCGAGCCAGTGGATCCCGTTGCCGTTGCCCTCGGCCCAGGCGATCTGGTCGGCGCGCAGCAGGGCGTTGTTGATCCGCCGGACCACCTGCGGCACCGAGTTGACCGGGTACAGGCTCTGGTCCGGGTAGGTCTGCCCGGCCAGGTTGGCGTCCGCGGCTACCTGCCAGCCGGACAGGTAGATCGCCGGGA
>Ga0306926_10007208_pt1 | contig 12040 bp, 10 predicted proteins | sample flu12Cox44000178_FD_203759 | JGI IMG/M metagenome (GOLD analysis project Ga0306926, IMG submission 203759) | Lab enrichment of tropical soil microbial communities from Luquillo Experimental Forest, Puerto Rico - flux8day.12C.oxic.44.000.178 (v2)... | ecosystem: Environmental > Terrestrial >...
CGGAGGCCAACGCGAGGTCGCGATCCGTGGTCACCTGCTGTAGCCGCTGGCCGGCGAAGCCCGGCAGGAATGAGGGGAAGTTGAGCGACGCGTAAATGCCGTTCAGATCCATATCCTTGACGCGCTCATGGATATCCCATGCGCCCCTGCGCATTTCATCGAACCGGACCGGCTCGAAACCATACTCCGCCACCGGCCGCCCGACCACCGCGTTGAACCCGACGTTGGGCAGTTCCTGACCGTCGTAGACCCACGTCTGTCCCCCGTTCCCGGTCTCGACGACTTTGGGCGTGCGGTCAGCGAACTTTCGCGGCAGACGCCCGGTGAAGGTGTCTGGCGGCTCGACGATGTGATCGTCCACCGAGATGACCGTGTAGCGGCGTGGCGCCCTGGGCGGATCCGGCAAGAATGTGACCGAGCGATGCTCGCCGGTCTTCGCGGTGGTGAAGTTCGAGTTGGCGGCCAGCTCGTCGATCGATTTCACTCGTCAATCTCCTTGCGGGGCAGGGCCGCCTCGAATGCGCGGTGACGGACTCGGGTGTGCGTCCAGGGCGGGATGCGCGGCTGAATTGCGCCCTGAGCGCACACTCGACGCCCTGAGCGCACATTCGACACGTTGCTCACGTGAGCACCTCGGGATCGGCCTTGATGGTCATCCGTGCCGCCCCCGCCCAATACACGTCCGCCGCCCGTTCGATGAGCGACCGTTGCATGCCGGCCATGTCCGACCAGTTCATCTTCACCGGCTCCTTTCCGGTCAGCATGACGTCATGGGCGAGCTTGCACACCCGCTCGATCGATGCCGCCCGGTAGACGGCTTCGGGCAGGTTGCGCCCGGTTGCGATGACGCCGTGGTTGGCCAGAACCGTGAGGTTGGCGCGCCCGATGCGGGCCGCGAGATCCGCTGCGCGAGCCGGGCTGTCGATTTCACCCTCGTAGGTGTCGACCAGACACAGATCGTCGAGGTACAGCGAACCGGTTTGGTGGACCAGTTTGGGCAACCTGCCCAGCGCGGCGAGCACACATACGTAGTAGGGGTGATTGTGAATGACTACCCGAGCGTCATCGCGGACGCGGTGCAGTTCGGTGTGGATGTGGATCGCCGGAGTGACATCCCAACGACCGCGGACCACCCGCGCCTCGCTATCCACCACGCAGATGTCCGAGGCGGTCAGTTCCTGCCACCACAGTCCCCACGGATTGACGAACATGTTCGTTTGGCCGTCGGGCTGCCAGGTGATGTGTCCGGCCATATTCTCCGCGAAGCCGATGGCGGCAAGATGGCGGAAGGCCACGGCGAGCGCCTGCTCGTTGGACAGCTCGACTCCGATCGGAGGCACCACCGACGGTGCCCAGGCCTCCAGGCCACCTCGCCGGGCGTCAGGAGCATTCATGATCGGCCTCCATCCTGATTCGAATATCCTCGCGGAGCCGCCCTTTGGCGATCTTGCCTCCGGACGATCGGGGAAGCTCGTCGACCACGATCAGTCGTTCGGGCAGCAGTTCCTTGGAAACTCCCAGCGCCAACAGGTGCTCGACGAGTTCGGGCAGGTCGATGGACTGAGAGTCAGCCAATTCGGTGTAGAGGCAGACCTTTTCGCCGAACACCGCGTCGGGCATCGCGACGGCCGCCGCTACCGCGATGGCGGGGTGGGTCGTGACGGCGTCCTCGACCTGGGCGGCGCTGATGTTCTTGCCGCCGCGCAGGATGAAATCGGAGGTTCGGCCGGTGACGGTCAGATAGCCGTCCGCGTCGATCTCGCAGATGTCGCCCATGCGCATCCATCCGTCGCGGGTGAACAGCTTGTCGTGGTCGGTCCCACCGAGGTAGCCGAGGCTGGTCGCCGGGCCTCGACACGCCGGCTGGCCATGCCCCGTCGCCGTGACATCGTGATCTCCGTCGAAGAGCCGGACCGCCATTTCGGGGACGACCCGGCCGGCTGTTCGGAGCCGGCGTTGGCGCGAATCATCGACCGTGGTCGCGCTTAGCATCCCGGTCTCGTTCGAGCCGTAGAACTGCAGAATCTTCGCACCGGTCAGTTCCTCGAACTCGGCGGCGGGCCGATAAGGCAGCGCCTCGCCGCCGGCGAAAACGACACGCAACGAACTCAGGTCGTGATCGCGACGAGCGGGGTCCGCCATCAGCATGGTCAATTGCGTGCTGACACAACACAACACGGTGACCCTATGGCGGGCGATCGCCGCACACGCCGCACTCGCGCTGAACCGCTGCAGGATCACCGCGGTGGCACCGAGATAGATCGGAGTGGTGTGGCTGGTCCATATTCCAAAGCCGAACGGCATCGGTATGACCGGCAAGAAGATGTCGTCGGACGTTAGCAGCCCGTTGGCGATCGCCTTCTGGTGAAAGTAGTACCACCGGTTTTGCGTGTGTACCACGCATTTCGGAAGGCCCGTCGTTCCAGAAGTGGAGTTGATCAGAAAGACGTCGTCGGGCCCGAGTTGGGATTCGGTCCCCAACTCCCCGGGCTCCGCATCGACGTTGAGCCGCAGCACATCGGTATCACCGCCCAACACCAACGTCAAGAGCGGACATTCGTCGGCCACGTCCGCTGCGGCCCGCGTCGCGAGACCGCTGCGCTGTTGATCGCTGATCAGGATCTTCGGCCGCGAATTGCGCAGGATCGCAGCAACCTCGCGAGCCCCGGCACGCGCGCCGATGCCGACCACGACAGCGCCGCAGCGTTCGACCGCGACGAACAGGACGTGGATCGCGGCGGAGTCACCGTGCCAGACCGCGATCCGATCGCCGCGCACCACGCCAATGCCGGCCAGCTGCTCCGCCAAGGTGCTTGCGAGGTAATCGAATTCACGCCAGCTCAGCGACACGCCGGGATGGTCGAGATACGCGTGACGGTCCGGTGTGTGTTCGGCGTTACGGCGTACCGCGTCCGACAGCGTCGCATCAGACCACCAGCCGGCGGCACGGAACCGGGCCGGGTCCTCGTCGGTGAATGCCGGCGAGCCCACGGTATCCAGCCCACCGACGCTCATTCCCAAATGATAGGAAACCGCGCGTCCCGGCTAAGGATTCTGGGGGGTGGGAGGGGGGTCTGATGGTCCCTCCCCATGTTCTGACGAGGGTGCGACCCCGGACATGAGACGTAGCGACGGCACCCACAGTTGAGGCCGCTAATGCACCCCCTCCGCCGCCGACGGGCTGAACCGGTAAGGCGCCGCCTCCGCCACCGCCCCCCGGCGATGGATTGGTCACGGTGCTGGTCAGCGACTCATCAGGACCGGTCACGCCCAATCCGATCGAAAAACAAAAGCGGCGCCACCGCAGAATGCGCCCACCGCCTGCCTTTGCGATTCGTCACGATCCTCAAGGCCAGTTTTTATCCGCGGGGGACCCATGGCTCGGCCGTTGCTCCCGATACACCGATGCGAGGGTCGTTAACCCGGTGCGGATCGTGGCCTCGTCGATGGCGCCGTAGCCCACTATCAGTGCCGGTGGCGCCGACCGTGGCGCCGACCAATGCCAACTGGCTCCCTCGATGAGAAGGCCTCGCTGGTAGGCAGAGTCAATCAGGCGCAACTCGTCGCACCATTCCGGCAGTTGCACGTACAGGTGAAGGCCGGCGGCGACGCGCTGGGGCACGGCATCGGGCAGGTAGGTGGCGATGGCTTCGAGCGCGGCGTCGAGGCGGCGACGATAGATCGGACGCACCCGACGGAGATGACGAGTCAGCCCGCCGGTATCGATGAATCGCGCCAAGGTGAGCTGTTCGAGCATGGTGGTTCCCATGTCATCAAGCAGCTTCTGCCGCACCACGTCCTCCACCAGCCGACCAGGCAGCGCCATCCAGCCGAGTCGTAGTGCAGGAGTGAGGGTTTTGCTCGCACACCCCGCGTAGGCGACACACTCCGGTGCAAGTCCTTGGAGGGCGCCAATGGGCGCCCGGTCATACCGGAACTCGGCGTCGTAGTCGTCCTCGATGATCAGCACATCCTTGTCGTGCGCCCATTCGACGAGCGCCGTTCGCCGCGCTGGGCTAAGAACCGCACCGCTCGGATAGGAGTGCGCCGGCGCGACGAGCACGGCGGCTACGTTGCGTTCGGCCAGCCTGACCACGTCAAGGCCGTCGTCGTCTACCTCGATCGGCACCACTCGCAGACCGGTGTTGGCGATCGCCTCGCGATGAAACCCGAACCCGGGGTCTTCGACCGCGATCGCTTCGGCGCCGCGGTCTCGCAACGCTCGGCACAGCAGCACGACGGCCTGCGTCAGGCCAGATGTGATCAGCACGCGCTCGGGCCGGACCACGACCCCGCGTACGCGAATGAGGTAGTCGGTGAGCGCTTCCCGCAACGGTGGCGCACCAAGCGGTCCCGGGTAACCCAACTGCCTATTGGGCACGGTGCTGAGCGCCCAGCGATAGTGGCGAAGCCATTCGGCTCGGGGGAAAAGGGCGGGGTCGGGCAACCCGCCGAGAAGACGAACGGTGTGTGGGGTTGGTTTGTGGACCTTGCGATCGGTACGTACCGGCTTGGCGGTCGGTAAGACACACGTTCCCGACCCTTGTCGGGCGCCCAAATACCCGTCGGCCGCGAGCTGTTCGTATGCGTCGACAACAACGCTCCGCGCGACACCGAGTTCGCGTGCCAGCGTTCGCGACGGTGGCAGCAACGCCGCGGCAGGTAACCGACCCTGCTGGATCGCCACACGCAATTGCTGCTGCAGCTGCTCGCGCAGCCCACGTCGCCCGGATCGGTCGAGCGTAAGCAAGATGTCCGGAAACCCCGGAACGGGCGAATTGGTCCGTTCAGAAATATCTGAATTGGATCCTGACACGAGCCAATCGTACGGCCAGGCTGGAAACGTGCAACCAACGAAGACCACGGCCGCTGCTTTGGCGGCCCCGCTACTAACCCCATGGATGCGCGGGCCCGTCAACCCGCTCGACAAACCCGTCGTTGTGAGCGTGACGGAATTCGATTCCGACCATCGCCGCGACCTGCCGGGAGTGGTGCTCAAGGGTCTACGCATGCGCCTGGGCTGGTACGCCATGCCCGGGGCGGTCGGCCTGTGGCTGTGGTCGCTTCCCGCACGAGCAACCGGGGGTTCGATATCGGTTTGGGCAAGCGAGGACGACCTCGAACGGTTCGTGGGCTTGCCCCACCACGTAGACATCATGCGGCGGTATGGCAGCAGGGGCACCGTCCGATCCACGAAATGGCATGCGGACAGATTCGAACTCAAGCTCATCGTCGAACGCGCGCGCATCTGGATCACCGAGGGGTCAACGTGAAGCCGGTGACCCTCTACGCAACCGGCCGCATCCTCTTCGGTGTGGCCGCGCTGGCCGTTCCCCGGACCACGGGGCGTCTACTCGCAGGAAACGGTGGTGCCGCGCCCGACGCACAAGCGTTCCTGCGCGGAATGGGAGGCCGCGAAATCGGGCTTGGCCTCGGCCTTCTCGCCATGATCCGCGCCAACGGCCCCGTCAAACCCTGGCTGGCCGTCGCCCTACTCGCGGACAGCAGCGACATCACCGGCATCGCGGGCGCGTGGCCGCACATGGCGCCATCAAAACGCCTGCTCGGCTTGGCGACCGCCGGCGGCGCAGCGGGAGCCGGAGCCGTGCTGCTTGCCACTCTGCCCCGAGATTCGTTCTCTGCGTAGTCATCTACTGCCGAGATTCGTGCTCGAGGAGTTAGTGTGGCGCGACGGGCGTCGCGATGCACCGGAGGCGCGAGCAATTGAAAACCAGACAAATTTCCACACTTTGGGCGGGACTGCTGAGTGGCGCCGCCGCCGGGGCCGCGGGCACCACCGCGCTCGATGTGATCACTTATCTCGACATCGCCGTGCGGGGGCGACCGACGAGCACAACGCCCGAAAGAACCGTCGAAGCGATGGCGAGGCTGTTTGGCCTCACGGTGCCGGGGAGCGGCGACGTTTTGGCCAACCGACTCTTGGGCCTTGGCGCGCTCACCGGGTATGCCGCAGGCATTGGGATGGGCGTGATTCTGGGGCTCGCCTACGCGCTGGGTTGGCGCCCGCGGCTACTCGTCGCCACGCTGGTCGCCACGGCGATCGCCCTGATCGGCACCAACGGACCGATGACCGTGCTCGGGGTGACCGATCCGCGGACGTGGGGCGTCGTCGGATGGATCAGCGATCTGATTCCGCATTTCGGATACGGGTTGGTCACGGCGCTCGTGCTGCGTCATCTCTACCCACTGAGTCGGCCCGCTGTCGAGGCGCCGGCCTGATCCCTGATTGTTGGGATCGGTAGCGACACACGCGGCTTCCACTTCTCAGGTGACGCTGCACCACGCAGCGGCCGCAAGGAGGAATCCGCGAATGAAAACCAAGGTCGCCGTCCTGTTTGCCGGGGCGCTGGTCGCTCTGCTGCTCGTGTCGCGCTACTTCGCGCTGAGCCAGGTCGGCCTGCCATTGGCCTGGATGCTCTACCTCGGGCTGCCGATCACGGCTGCCGGTGTGCTGTTTGCGCTTCGGCTGATCAACCTCGGCGCGGGGTGGACCGCCAAGGACATGAAGCACGACCTCGGAGCGCCCGCCCGCCCGCTACCCTTTTTGCCGCCGCAAGCGTCGGCCTCCGAGCGCCTCACGGAGCTCGAGGCGCTACACGCGAAAGGCGCAATCTCTGACGTCGAGTACAGCGCGCGGCGCCTGCACATCATCGCCGAGATCTGACGCCGACGGCGGCTGGCCCGCTCTGGGTCAGTCGTTGCCACGGGGGCGGCTGCACCTCGACGCCGGTGGACTGGTACTCCCGGCCTGCGGCCGGGTGCTCGGCCGGGACACGCTCACGGAACCGGCTCGCTTCGCTGTAACCCCGTGGCGCCTGGTCGCATCGAATGACCGGGCGTTGACCCCGTTAAGTTAGGGCCAAATGTTCACCCGCCCGAATTGAGCTGCGCGGCTATTGTCTGTCTGTGCTGATCGGATTCCTGCTCGCGCTGGGTTGCTCGGTGTGCTACGGCACGGCCTCGGTAATGCAGGCCGTCGCGACGCGATCCGTGGAACCCGCCAGTAAGTCGGGTGTCGACCCCGTACTGCTGATGCGCGCCGTCCAGCAGTGGCGCTATCTCGTCGGCATCGGCCTTGACGCCCTCGGTTTTCTGCTTCAGGTAATGGCGTTGCGCTTGGTGCCAATCTATGTAGTCGCCGCGGCACTGGCCGCCTCCATCGCGGTCACTGGCGTCGTGTCCGCGTGGGTGTTGTCGACGCGGCTTTCACGCGCCGAGTGGACGGCCGTCGGGGTGGTCTGCGTGAGCCTGGCCGCGCTCGCCTGCGCGGCCGGGCCGGGGCACTTTCGTCGTGCCCCGGAGGGACTTGGCTGGGCGCTGATCGGTGTCGTCGCGGCGATATTCATCGCCGGTGCCGCCGCGGGCCGATTGCACGATCGCGAGCGTGCGCTTGCCCTTGGGCTGGGCGCCGGAAGCGGATTCGGTGTCGTCGAGATCGGCGTGCGCATGATGGAAGTAGTGGATCCGACCAAAGCCGCTTTCTACACAGACCCGGCTCTCTACGCGGCCGCCGGCGGCGGGGCCGCCGGATTTCTCTTGCTCACATCCGCGTTACATCGCGGATCCGTGACCACGACAGTGGCCGCCATGGTTGTCGGTGAAACGATCGCTCCTGCCCTCGTGGGAGTGGTGTGGCTGGGTGACACTGCCCGCCCCGGTCTCGGGTGGTTGGTCATCGCGGGATTTGTCGTTGCGGTATCCGGAACACTGGTACTGGCCCGGTTCGGCGAAGGCCCCGATGCCGCCGAGGCCAACTGAATCACTGCGGTGTGGCGCCCGAAATCGGTTGTGCCGCCTTCGATACAGCCTGCCCATCAGGCGCCTCGAGGGCGTAGGTCGTGCCGCGCGCTTCGCGTGTCCATAGCACGCCGCCTTGAGCGCTTACGCCGGCGGCGATCAGTTCGCGTTTGAGGATCTTGTTGGTGGCAGTCGCCGGAAGGTCGTCGTTGATGCGCACATGGCGCGGCCACGCCTTGGGCGACAAGTCGGGCTGCGAGCACAGAAACTCCTCGAAATCAGAGGACTCCAAACGGGTCTCGTGGCGCAGTACGAGAGCCGCCATCACCTGATCACCGACCCGCTCATCGGGCACGGCGTAGACCGCGACCTGGCTGACCTGCGGCAGCCGTTCCAGGATCCGTTCGATCGGCGCGGCCGCCAGGTTTTCGCCGTCCACTCGCATCCAATCCGCGGTGCGGCCAGCGAGATAGATCCAGCCATCGGCGTCGCGGTAGGCCAGATCGCCGGACCAATACATGCCGTGCCGCATGCGCTCCGCCGTCGCGGACGGATCGTTGTAGTAGCCGGTGAACGGCCCGGCACCCTGGGTGTTGACCAGTTCGCCGACCGCTTCGTCGAAGTTGGTCAGGGCGCCGTGTTCGTTGAACTCCGCGACCGCGCACTCCTTCAGGGTCGTCGGGTTGTAGATGCTCACCCCGGGATAGGGCTTACCGATCGAGCCGGGCGGGGCACCGTCCTCCCGGACCACGATCACCGCGAACTCGCTGGAGCCGAAACTGTCGACCACGCGGCAGCCGAAACGCCTTGCGAATTCGGCAATGTCGCGATCGGTCGCTTCGTTACCGAACGCCATGCGCAGGGTCGTGTCGGCGTCGTCGGGACGCTCCGGGGTGGCCAGAATCAAAGCGAGGGGCTTGCCGACGTAATTCAGGTACGTCACGTTGAACCGCCGCACGTCGTCGATGAAGCGGGACGGCGAGAACTTGGCCGGCACCATCGTGGCGCCGCTACCGAGGGCGACCGCCCATCCGGCGGCGATGCCGTTGGAGTGAAACAGCGGCATCGATAGGTAACAAACGTCAGCGGCGGTGACGTCGTATTGAAAGATCAGGCTGGCCCCGCACATGATCGCCATTCCGTGCGCGAACCGGACGGCCTTGGGGTCACCGCTGGTGCCGGAGGTGAAGATCATCATCAGGGTGTCCGCGGCGGTGACCTCGCGGTGGGCAACCAGCTGCGGGGCTGCGGAAACCACGTCGGCGTAGCGCGTCGAGTTCACGTCGAAAACCTGAATCCCTTTGAGATCCAACCCCTCCAGCAGCGGCAGGTGCTCGGCGTCCACGAGAAGGATCTGGCAGTCGGATCGTCGGATATCGGCAAGCAAGCCCGCTCCGCGCCGAGTGGTGTTGATCCCGCACAATACGTAGCCGCCCAGTGCGGCGGCGGCCATCGCACGAAGCATCGGCGGGGAGTTGGTGAGCAAAGCCCCAACATGCAGCGGACGCGTCGCGTCGCCGATGCCGATCAGCGCGGCCGCCTCGGCCTCGGCCTCGGCCAAGTGCTCCCGCCAGGTCCACGTCCGCTCGCCGTAGGCGATCGCGGGAGTCTCGTCGTGCATGCGCTGCCGCAGCAGCTGCTGAACGGTCTCCGGCACCGTCTAGTCCATCGTCGGACTTCGGGTTGTCAGCACCAACCCGGCATAGTTCTCACCGGCCACGGCGTCGCAGTGACGCCGGTAGGCGCCGAAGCCCCCGGCGTACGGCATGAAAATGCGCTTCTTGCCTTCGATATTGGCGCCCAGATACCACGACGATGCCGCTTTCGGGAACAGGGTCTGATCGGCGGCTTTTGCGACATGCTCGGTCCAGGCGTCGGCGGCATCGCGGCGGGGTTCGACCTCGTTCAGCCCGAGGCGGCGGGCCGTCAGCACCAGCTCCATGGCCCAGTCGACCTGAATTTCTGCGTGCAACACCATGTTGGCCAGCACCGACGGGCTGCCGGGCCCGCTGATGCTGAACAAATTCGGCAACCCCGGCACCATCAGCCCCAGGAAGGTCACGGGCCCGTTGGCCCAGATGTCGCGCAGCGTGACTCCCCCGGGACCGCTCGGGTTGATCCGGGTCAGTGCCCCGGTCAGCGCGTCGAAACCGGTCGCGAAAATCAGCACATCGCAGGGATAGGTCGCCTCGCTGGTCCGTATCCCGTGGGCGGTGACCGCGTCGATGGGCTCACGGCGCAAATTCACCAGCCGGACGTTGTCGCGGTTGAAGGTGGCGTAATAACCCGCGTCCGTACAAATCCGCTTGGCCCCGATGGGGTGATCGACCGGGATGAGGTCGGCGGCAACGACGGGATCGCGGACGATTTCCCGGATCCGCTCCTCGGCGAACTCTCGGGCGATGTCATTGGCTGCCAGGTTGGCGTTCTGATCGGGAAAAGTCTTGGCGAACAGGACGCCGCCCTCGCGCCAGCGCCGCCACAGGGCATCGATGCGCTCTTGTGGTTCGGTGTCGACCGCGTTCTTGTGGTAGGTGCCGTGCGGCGTGCCCGCCGACGCGTAGGCCGAGACCCGGCGCCGCTCTGGGTACTCCTCACGGATCCGTTGCTGCTCCTCCGGCGACCATGGGCGGTTGGGCATGGGGATGCTGTAATTCGCCGATCGCTGGAAGACCACCAGTCGTTCCGCCTGTCCGGCGATGATCGGAACCGCTTGAATACCAGACGAACCCGTGCCAATCACCCCCACCCGCTCGCCGCGCAGATCGGGATCCTCGCGCGGCCACGCGGCAGTGAAGTACACGTCCCCGGCGAAATCGTCGACGCCAGGGATATCGGGGCGGTTGACCACCGACAGGCAGCCCGTCGCGGACAGCAGGAAGGGCGCAGCATACGTCTGGCCACCCGCGGTGCGGACGTGCCAGCGGCCACGATCGAATGCGGCGCCGACGACGTCGACACCGAATCGGTAGTGTCGTCGCAAATCGAACCGATCGGCGACATGGCGCAGATAGGCCAGGATCTCCGGTTGCGCCGCGAACCGTTCGGTCCAGGTCCAGTTCTGTTGTAGTTCTTCGTCGAATGAATATGAGTAATCGACACTTTCAACGTCACAGCGAGCGCCCGGATACCTGTTCCAAAACCAGGTGCCACCCACATCGGGAGCCGCCTCGACGCCGATCACCGATAAGCCCGCCGACGCGGCTCGGTGCACCGCGTACAGTCCGGCGAACCCCGCTCCGATTACGATTACGTCGGTGTCAGTCATTGGGACTCGCAGAGTGTCGGGCAGAGCACGTCCCGCAGGTCGTCGCAGAGCATGTCGCGGGCCGACGCCGCCGGCGGGAACGACTGAATCGTCATGAAGCCATGGAACAAACCGGGAAAGTCACGGTGCACGACGGGCACCCCCGCGTTGCGTAACCGGCGTGCGTAGCCGCATCCCTCGCTGTGCAGCGGATCCAGTCCGGCGGTAACGATCACGGCGGGCGGCAGATCCGCGTGGGAATCGGCGCGGGCCGGTGCCACCAGGAAGGGCGGGTCGACAATCCTTTCCCCCCCGAGCCCTTCACTGCCGAGGTATTGATGCCAATACCACTGCATCGCGGCGCGGGTGTTGAGGTATCCGGTGCCGTAGCTGTGGTAACTGTCCGTTTCGAACGAGGGATCGATGGCCGGGTAGAGCAAGAGCTGGGCAGCGGGCTTGGCAACTCCCCGTTCGCGGCAAAGAATGGCGGTGACCGCGGCGAGATTTCCCCCGGCGCTGTCGCCGGCGATCGCCGTCCGGGTCGCGTCGATTCCGAGACCGGCTGCGTGTTCTATCACCCAACAGAACGCCGCGAAAGCGTCGAGTGCGGCCGCGGGTGCGGGGTGTTCGGGAGCGAGGCGGTAGCCGACCGACACGACGACGGCTTGGCTACCGCGCGCCAGGGCACGGCAGAAGCCGTCGTGGGATTCGATGTCACAGAACACGAATCCGCCGCCGTGGCAGAACACGATTCCGGGGCGGTCGCCGACATGCTCGCCATGCGGGTAGTAGATCCGAATCGGGATGGCGCCCGCGGGGCCCGGAACCGCATGGTCGATCGCGCCGCGGACGTCATCTATGTTGTTGGCCGGCACGCGCCGTTGGGCCACCGCCGCTCGGGCCGCTGCGGCCGTCATGGTCTCCACGCGAGGGAATCCGGCCTTCAACTCGTCCAACATCGCCCGCACAGTGCCATCAATGGCGTCGTCCATGTGCACCTCCGTCCGCACCGTTGGGCGGGTCATGCCGGCCGGT
>Ga0306926_10007210_pt1 | contig 12040 bp, 10 predicted proteins | sample flu12Cox44000178_FD_203759 | JGI IMG/M metagenome (GOLD analysis project Ga0306926, IMG submission 203759) | Lab enrichment of tropical soil microbial communities from Luquillo Experimental Forest, Puerto Rico - flux8day.12C.oxic.44.000.178 (v2)... | ecosystem: Environmental > Terrestrial >...
GCGCTCGATCACGCCGTCGCTGTAGAGCACCAGCGCGGCGCCGCGGTCGAGATGAGCGAAGCCCAGCTTGTAGCGCGCCTCGGGGTTGGGGCCGAGGATCATCCCGCCCACCGACAGCTCGTGGACCCCGCGACCGTCGAGCAGCAGCGGCGGCGGATGACCGGCGTTGATGTAGGCAAAGCTGCCGTTGATCTCGAGCTCGCCGAACACCAGCGACACGAAGTGGCTGGCGAGCCGGCTCCGATAGATGACGTGGTTCAGCTTCTCGATGGTGCGCGTGATCTTGAGATCGCGCTCGATCCCCATCCGCAGCCCGGTCGCCACGTCGCGGGCCTGGAGCGCGGCCGGCAGGCCGTGTCCCGAGGCGTCGGCCACCGCGAGCATCAGCGTGTCGGGGTCGAGCGGCAGCAGATCGAAAAAATCGCCGCCCACCTTGTTGGCCGGGAGGCTCGCCGCGGCGATGTCGTAGCCGCCGAACGCCGGGATCTCGGCCGGCAGCAGGCTCACCTGGATGGTGCGCGCCTGCTCGAGCAGGTCCTCGAGCGCGCGGCGGCGCGCGACCTGCGGCAGCGCGAAGTGGAGCGGCGAGACCATCGACAGGATTTCGGCGTTGCGCGCCTCGGCGCGGCCGCCGGACGCGGGCGCGAAGCGCAGCGCGGCGACCGTGCCCGGCTCATCCGGCAGGCCCAGCAGACCGGTCGCGCCGGCCGCGGTGGGGCCCGCCCACGGCAGCTCGGGAATCCCGGCCGCGCCGTCGGCGCCGAGCCGCGACTCGAGCTCGTGCGACAGATCGGGCCCGGCGGATCCGAAGCGGGCGTCGAGCTCGAGCCGGCCACGACGGCGGCGATAGAGATCGGCGCCGGCGAGCTCGAGCGCCATCAGGTGGTCCGCGACCAGCGCCTCGAGCAGACGCTCGCCGAAGCGCACCGACGAGGCGTCCGAGCCGACGCGCTCGAGGAGCGACTCCATGCGGCGGTAGAAATGCTTGGCCTCGAGCATGATGGGCATGGGCGTGTTCATGAGAGTGGCGGCGTGCGCATCCTAGCCCGACCGGCCCGCGGTTGCGAGTCGCGAAACTTCACGCCCCGCAATGCGTTCTGCTTTTTCGAGGGTTGTTTACAGTCGCGTCATCCTGCGGTTCCCACCCGCGTGGCATTCTCATCGCCAACGGGGGAACGCGCCCCCCACCTCGGCTGGACACCTCACGCAACGGGGCGCGGACCGGCGGTGGCATCCCGTCCCGCCTCCGGTTCCCCCTCCCTTATCGCGGCATGCCGGCGCGCGGGAGCCGACTTTATGGCCCCGCCGCCACGGCCCCGTCGGCCGGACTGCCGCGGAGATCGTGAGCCCCGTGCTCAGATGCCCATGTCGAGCACGAGGCTCAGAGCGCGCCACGAGCCGGTGGGTCCCTCGCCCGTGGCGTAGAGATCCCCGAGGCCGTGCGAGAATCCCAGCTCGAGCCGGATGGTGGTGTGCTCGGAACCCCATTCGTAGCCCGCGGTCGCGGAAGCGCTGGGCACGAAGGTGCGCGCGCTGCCGGCGGGCACCGCGTAGTCGGGGTACTTCCCGGCCTTGATGTCGAGGCGGAAGGCGGCCGCGCCTCCGGCGCCGAGATAGGGATGGGCACGGCCGCGCCCCAGCGATCGCTCGACCATGACCGGAACCTCGAGCCACAGGGTCTGCCAGGTCTCTTCCGTGATGAGCGTGGGGTCGAAGGTGGCGGGCACGTCGCCCTTGCCCGCGAGGAGCGCGGCTTCCATCCCGGTGCGCAGCCGCCACGGCTCGCCGCGGCCGCGGAACGAGAGGCCGTAGCGGCCGCTTAGGGCCTCGTGCGGGTAGACGGCGCCGACCGCGCCCTCGAGCGTCGAGCTCTGGCCGCCGACCCTCAGGGCCCACGGGGATCCGGGCTCGGCGGCCGCGGCGGGTCCACCCACCGCCACGAGAAAGCCGAGTGCGGTTGCGATCGCTGTGACCAGCCTCATGACGTCAGGCGCCTCCGCTTCGACACGGTCGATGCTCTTGGTGCTCACAGGCCGGCGTCGAGCACCAGGGTCCACGCGCGCCACGACCCCGCGGGGCCGTCGGCCGAATCGTAGAGGTCGCCAAGGCCGTGCGCAAAGCCCAGCTCGAGCCGGAGCGTCCCGTGCTCGCCCCGCCGCTCGAGCCCCGCGGTCGCGGTGGCGCTCGCGTCCACCCCATGCGCTTTCATTGGGGACACTTCGTAGCCGTGATCGCTGAGGTCTTCGGCGATGCGCCACGCTCCAACGAGGCCGGCGCCCAGGAAGGGGCGGACGGTCCGGCGTCCTAGAACGCCTTCGAGCACGAGCGGCGCCTCGACCCAGGTCGTCCGCCAGTTCTCCTCGATCGAGGAAATGCCGAAGATCACCGGCGATAACGGAACCTCACCATGGCCGCTACGGCTCGCCACGTCGAGTCCGGTGCGCAACCGCCACGTGTCGGCGCCGGCGCGGTACGAGACCCCGAGCATGCCGCCGGGGGACGCCTCGGGATAGACGCTTCCGATGGCACCCTCGAGTGTCGAGAGCGAGGCGCCGATCCTGATCGACCAGGGAGACCGGCGTTCGCCGGCCGCGGCCGGGCTCACGGCGATCCACACGCCCAGCATGATCACACCGGCTCGAACCAGAGCATCCGCGGCCACGACCCGCCTCCGCGCTCAATCCGCCTTGCTGCTCTCCCCGGCGCGCACCGTGCCGGCCAGCTCGTCGGCATGGAACGAGGAGCGCACCAGCGGTCCGCTGGCGACGTGGCCGATGCCGGCGGCCTCGGCGCGCTTCGCGTACCAGCGGAAGCGGTCGGGATGGACGTACTCGATCACCGGCAGGTGATCGGGCGAGGGCCTGAGGTACTGGCCGATGGTGAGCAGCTCGCAGCCGTGCGCGGCCAGGTCGTCGAAGGCGCGCAGCATCTCGTCCCCGGTCTCGCCCAGGCCCACCATCAGGCCCGACTTGCCCTTGATCCCGCTGCCGCTCTCGCGCACGCGGCGCAGCAGCTCGAGCGAGCGGTCGTAGCGGGCGCTGGGGCGCACCACCGGCTGCAGCCGTTCGACGGTTTCGAGATTGTGGTTGATGACCTCGGGGCGGGCCTCGATCACGCGCCGCAGATCCTCGGCGCGGCCGCGGAAGTCGGGGATCAGCACCTCGATGACGGTGGCGGAGCAGGCGCGGATCGCGCGGATGACGCCGGCGAAGATCGTGCTGCCCCCGTCCTCGAGGTCGTCGCGGGCCACCGAGGTGATGACGGTGTGGCGCAGGTTCATGGCCGCGACCGCCGCGGCGACGCGGCGCGGCTCGTCCCAGTCCACGAACCCGTTGGGCTTCCCCGGCGCCACGGCGCAGAATCCGCAGCGGCGCGTGCACAGCTCGCCCAGGATCATGATGGTCGCCGTGCCGCGCTCCCAGCAGTGCCCGAGGTTGGGGCAGCGCGCCTCCTCGCACACCGTGACCAGGCGCTGCTCGCGCAGCGTCGACCGGGTGGCGGCGTACTCGCCGCGCCCCGGGAGCTGGACCTTGAGCCACGGCGGCAGGCGCCGGAACTCGCCCGGCACCGCGACACCGCTGCCCGCCCCCGAGGCGCAGCCGCGGGTGCGCGGCGTTCGCGGCAGCCGCATCGGCACCGCGGGGCGCGGCGCCCCCAGCACGCGGATCGCGGGCGGATCGGGCGGGGGGACGTTAGGATCCATGCTCAGTCCCGCGCCAGGCGGGGGTCAGCCCCGCCGGTCGCGGCCAGCGCCAGCATGCGGTCGAGCGCGAGCCGGGCGTCACGGCGCACCTCGGCGGACACGCTGATCCGGTTGACGACGTGGCCCTCGGCCAGGTTCTCGAGCGCCCACAGCAGGTGCGCCGGGTCGATGCGGTTCATGGTGGCGCACGGGCACACGTTCTTCTGCAACGAGTGGATGGTCTGCTCGGGGTGCTCGAGCGCCAGCCGGTGAACCAGGTTGATCTCGGTGCCGATCGCCCAGTGCGAGCCGGGCGGGGCGCGGCGCACCTGCTCGATGATGAACTCGGTCGAGCCCGCCAGGTCGGCGTTCTGCACCACCTCGAAGGGGCACTCGGGATGGACCAGGATCCGCACCGCCGGATCGGCGGCGCGCGCCTCTTCGATCTGACGCGCCGTGAACTTGGTGTGCACCGAACAGAAGCCGTGCCACAGGGTGAGCAGGGTCGCGGGATCGAAGCCGCGCGCGTTGGCGCGCTCCAGGTCCTCGGCGCGCCAGTCCCATTCCGCCATGCGCTCGAGCGGCACGCCCATGGCGAAGGCGGTGTTGCGGCCCAGGTGCTGGTCGGGGAAGAACAACGCGCGCGGCTGGCGGGCCCACGCCCACTCCAGCACCGCGCGCGCGTTCGACGAGGTGCACACGATGCCGCCGCGCGCGCCGCAGAACGCCTTGAGCGCCGCGGTCGAGTTCATGTAGGTGATCGGCACGATGGTGTCGCCGTGGCGCGCGGAGAGCAGGGCCCAGGCCTCCTCGACGTCGTCGATCCGCGCCATGTCGGCCATCGAGCAGCCGGCCTTGAGGTCGGGCAGCACCACGGTCTGGTGGGGCTGGCGCAGCACGTCGGCCGACTCGGCCATGAAGTGGACGCCGCAGAAGACGATGAACTCGGCCTCGGTCTGGGCGGCGGCGAGCTGCGACAGCTTGAGCGAGTCGCCGCGCAGGTCGGCGAACTCGATGATGCTCTCGCGCTGGTAGTGGTGGCCGAGGATGACCGCGCGCCGGCCCAGCCGCGCCCGCGCCGCGCGGGTGCGGGCCCGGATCTCGGCCGCCGGCAGCGCGGCGTACTCCGCGAACGGCCGGGCCGCGGCCGGCGGGATCAGCGTCGAGGTCGTCACGGCTCCCTCCCGCCGCGGTCTACTCGAGCTCGGTCCGGTCGAGCGGCTGGCGCGCCGCGAATCCGCCCTCGAGCGTGTGCCAGTGGGCGATCGAGGGCTCGCCGAGCCGCCAGCACAGGAAGATCAGCCGGTCGCCGGACACGGTGTAGAAATCGACCAGGCCACGGTCGAGGTCCTTGAGCAGGATGCCGCGCCGGTGGATGGCCTGCACCCCCTTGCCCAGCTCCTCGCCCAGCTCGAGGCGGCGCTTCTCGAGCGTCGCCAACGCGCGCCTGTCGGGATTCTCGGGCGAGGCCCCGGAGGTGGCGAGCGAGTGCACGTCGACCTCGCGCTGCACGCGGTCGAACTCGCGCTTCAGGGACACCATGCGCTCGAGCGTGGGACGCAGCCACTCGATCTGCTGGTTGGCCTCGTCGAGCGTAAACAGCGTGATCCGGATGCCGCCCTTCTTAATGCCCGCCACAGCCGCCCCTCCCGCACGCGCAGCCGCCGCCGGCGCCGGTCTCGCGTGCCGCGTTGGGATTCTCGATGGTGAATCCGGCGCCCCGCTCGGTCTCGATGTAGTCGATGCGCGTGCCCTCGAGCAGGGGCGCGCTCTCGGCGTCGACCAGCAGCTTGACCCCGCCCACCTCGCCGATCCAGTCACCGTCCGCGGTGCTCTCGGCGAGCGACATGCCGTACTGCGGCCCGGAGCAGCAGCCGCTCATGGCGCTGACCCGGAGCCCGAGGTACGACTTGCCGTGCTCCGACTGCTGGGCCAGCACCTCGGCGAGCTTGCGGCTCGCCGCGTCCGTCAACGTCAGCACTTCCGACCTCCTGACGATGGAGATGGGGCCGGCCGCGGGTGACGGCGGTCCCATCATGTTCGCTTTCTTGATCGAACCGAAATCAGGCGGCCTGAATACCCGCCAGCGGCCTTAGGGTTCCCGCCCCGGCCGCCGCGCGGGCCTCCGCCGGCGTCGCCCAGCGCACCTCATGATAGCCGAAACCTGCTGCCACCGCGGCGGTTGCGCGCTCCCGGGCGAGTCCCAGGTCTCCGCCGTCCGCCCCGCGCAGCCGCGCGAGCGACGTCATTTGGATGCCGCGCAGGCCGCAGGGGTGGATGAGGTCGAAAAACCCCAGATCCGGCGCCACGTTGAGCGCGAATCCATGATAGCTGACCCAACGGCGCACCGCGATTCCGATCGAGGCGATCTTGTCGTCCCCGATCCACACCCCGGTGCGGCCGGCGACCGTATGTCCAGCCAGGTCATAGGCTTCGAGGGTCGCGACCAGTGCCGCCTCGAGCTCGCGCAGGAAGCGGTGGAGGTCCCGGCCGCGGCGCTCGAGGTCGAAGATCATGTAGCCCACGAGCTGTCCGGGCCCGTGCCAGGTCACGTCGCCGCCGCGCGCCACCTCGAACACCTCGATCCCCATGCGCGCCAGGGCAGCGCGGTCGGCGATCAGGCTGTCGGGTCGCCCGCCGCGCCCCACCGTGAGCACCGGCGGGTGGTCGGGGTAGAGCAGCCAGTCGCCGGTCTCGCCCGCGGCCCGCGCGCGAACCATCGCCTCCTGGAGCGCGAGTCCCTCGCGATACGAGGTGGCGCCGAGGTGGCAGACGGTGAGGACGCCTGGATCGCGGGGCTCAGACATAGGCCCACAGCTGCTCGGGGTGCTCGAGCAGCTCGCACACCCGGCGCAGGAACTTGACCGCCAGCTCGCCGTCCACCACCCGGTGGTCGAATCCAATCGAGGCGTTCATCATCGGCCGCACCACGATCTGGCCGTCACGTACCACCGGCCGCTCGGCGATCTTGTGGACGCCGAGGATCGCCACCTCGGGAACGTTGATGACCGGCGACGAGTTGACCGCGCCGTACACGCCGGCGTTGGTGATGCTGAACGTGCCCTGCTCGATGTCCTGGGGCGTCAGCCGGTCGGCGCGCGCGCGCGCCGCGATGTCGTTGACCTCGGCGGCGAGCTGCACCACGTTCTTGCGATCGCAGTCCTTGATGTTGGGCACGATCAGGCCCTTGTCGTCGCGGCCGACCGCGATCCCGATGTTGTAGTAGCGCTTCACGATCATCGCGTCGCCCTGGGGCGAGACCGAGCCGTTGACCCACGGGTGCTCCTTGAGCGAGAGCACCGCCGCCTTGATGAAGAACGGCATGTAGGTGAGCTTGACGCCCTGGGCCTCGAGCCTTTGCCCCCATTCGCGCTTGAGCTGGACCACCGCGCTCATGTCGGTCTCGTCGAAGCAATGGGTGTGCGCCGCGGTGTGCTTGGCGTGCACCATGTGCTCGGCGATCACCTTGCGCACCTTGGTGAACGGAATGACCTCCTCGCGTGGCCCGGCGGCGGCCGGAGCGCGGGTGGCGGCGAGCAGGAACGAGGGCAGCGGGGCGGCCGGGGCCGCGGGCGCGGCACTCACGGCGGCGCGCGCCGGCGCCGCGACGGCGGCGGCCGGGGCCGCGCCGCGGGTCTTCAGGTACTCGAGCAGATCGTCGCGCGTGACGCGGCCGCCCACGCCCGAGCCGCGGATCGACGCCACCTCCTGCAGGGCGACGTTCTGCTCGCGCATGATCTTCCGCACCGCGGGCGACAGGTTGCGCTGATCGTCGCCGTCGCCCCCGCCGTTGCCGTGCCCGGCGTAGGCCGGCGCCGGCTCGGGCGCGCGCGGCCCCGGCGGCGGGGTGTAGGTCGCGGCGCCGGTCGCGGCGCCCGCCAGCGCTGGCGCGGGCGCCCGGGGCGGAGCCGCCGCGGTGGTCGCCGCCGCCACCGGGCGCGGCGCCGCGCTGGCCTCCCCGGCGCCCCCCAGCACGCCGATCTCGGTCCCCACCAGCACCGTGGTGCCCTCGGGCACCACGATCTTCTCCAGCACGCCCTCGGCCGGCGACGGGATCTCGACGTTGATCTTGTCGGTCTGGATCTCGACCAGGGGCTCCTCCTTGCGGACCCGATCTCCCACCGCCTTCAGCCACTTCGAGACGGTTCCCTCCGCCACGCTTTCGCCGAGCTGCGGCACCACGATCGAGATGGGCATTGCCGGTTCCTCCATATCCGCCCGGCACTCCCGCCGGGCGGCGAGACGACTACGACTTGCTCAGGGCCGCGCGGCGCTCGAGGCGCCGGCGCCGGCGTTGGACGGCCAGCGCGTGCTCGGCGCGCTCCTCGTCGGTCACCAGCAGCAGCGGCGGCACCGCGACCGGACGGCGGGTCGAGGGATCGAGCGCCACGAAGGTGACGTAGGCGGTGCTGGTGTGGCGGCGCTCGCCGCTCAACAGGTTTTCGGACTCCACGTCGACGCGAATCTCCATGCTGCTGCGATCGACCAGCGTGATGCGCCCGCACAGCAGCGCCAGCTCCCCGACCAGGATCGGCGCCAGGAACGACATCTCGTCGATCGCCGCCGTGACCACCGGGCGGCGGCTGTGGCGGTTCGCCACGATCGCCGCGGTCAGGTCGATCCAGTGCATGACCGTGCCACCCAGCACCGTGCCGTGGACGTTGGCGTGATGGGGCAGCACCAGCTGCGCGGTGTCGCTGGTCGACTCGCTCACCCGGCGCCCTTCGCGGGGCGGGTCCATGGTCACGCTCGTGGCTGCCTCCTCGGGCGCGCCCGCCTGGCGGGTCGCGTGGCGGCCGCCTGAAATCCGGCCCGGGATTATAGGGGCCGCGCCACGCCCCACGCAATGGCGCCGCCCCGCGCCAACACCAGGCCTCAAAGCACGACGGCCGGGCCCGCGGGCCCGGCCGTCGCGTTCAGCGCCTGAGGCTACTTGAGGCGCACCGCCTGCAGCGTGCGCACCTCGTTGCCGACCTTGAGCCGGTAGAAGTAGAGCCCCGGCCCGACGCTCCCGCCGTTGTCGGCGCGACCGTCCCAGGTGCGGCTGTAGTTGCCGGCCGCGAACGGGCCCCTCTCCAGCTGGACGATCCGCCGCCCGCCGACGTCGAACACCGCCAGCTCGACCTGGGCCGCGTGCGGCAGCCCGAACGAGACGCGGGCGGTCAGCGCCGGGTTGGGAGCGATGCTGAAGGTGATCACCCTCGGGATGCTCGAGTCCACGGCGTTGTTCGAGTGGACGATGACGTCCGCGTTGCTGCGGGGATAGATCTCGAACGCGCCGAAGTTGAGGTGCATGATGCCGATCACGTCGTCGAGGTTGCCGTCGACCGGGTGGTAGGTGAGACCCTGCGCGGCGGCGTGGACGTTGACCGTATCGCCGCAGGTCGGATACGGACCCTCGACGTGGAACGAGGCACCCGCGGCCCGCGGGACGCCCCACTGGTTGGTGCGGTACGCCTCCTTGACGTTGTTGAGGCGCACCAGCACGCCCTCCCAGTCCTCGGCGCTGTTGCCGACTGGCGTCGAGCACTTGTCGACCGGGTTCGGAGGCACGGCATTCACGTCGCCGACCAGCGCCACGTGCGGCGCCGGGACCGAAACGATGCCCTGGTCGCGAACGTACGCCACCCCGGTCATCTCGGTTTCAGACTTGCCCTTCGCCAGGGCCGGGAACTCCTGGATGCCCGAGGCGATGAGGTACGAGTGGCCGATGTGCAGGGAGACGGGAGGCGCGAACACCGCCACGGCGCTGCGCGCCCCGCCGGCCGGATCCTCGAGGTAGAAGACGTTGCCGACCGCACCCGTGCAGACGCCCGCGTAGGTCAGGATCACCGGGTTGTCAGGCGTGATGTTGCCGGTCCCGCCGTTGTTGTTGCCGAGGAAGTTCGCCACGTCCTCGCACGGCGAGAGGAGCAGCGAGTCGGGGTCCGGGCCCTGAATCGTGAAGATGGTCTGGATCGCGTAGACGTAGTCCTTGGATTCGGCCGTGGTCATCGCAATCCCTGTCGCCGAGGCCTTGACGTTGTTGACCTTGACCACGTCCACCGCGCCCGAGCCGACCGCCGAAGTGATCGCGATGTCGACCGACTGGCCGTCGCCCTCGAGGAAGCAGGCGTTGGCGGTCGTGCCCGAGGCGAAGCTGTAGTTGAATGGGTTCTGGGAGGTGCTCGCGTCCAGCCCCTTGTCGAACACGACGCGAAGCGTGTCGTTCGCCACATTGTAAGCGGTGAGCACGTGCGGCGGCTCGTCGCTCACGATATCGCTCGGCTTGCGCACCAGAACGATGAAGCTGTTCTGGCCCGAAATGGACCGCTGGTCCATGACGCCCTGAACCGACGACACGACGCCGCCCACCGGCGGCGCTCCCACACCCGCCAGGGTCGCGGTTTCGATCAGGAGGCTGTCGCAAGGCCCGAGCGAGCCGGGAGGACACACCACGTTATCGACCACCAAGCAGTTGGCGGTGGGGATCGCGCTGGTGCCGAGACCGACGTGCCGCGCGACCCGCATGGTAGCCGACACACCCACCAGGCAGCCGTTCCACGGCCGGGCGCCCGCGGTGTTCGTGGGCAGGAAGTTGAGTTCGTGCACCGTGCCGAAGTGAATGTCGGGCACCGGGTTCCCCGAGCTCACTTTGCGGAACACGATGTTGGGCCCGCCGAAGTTGTTGTTCGGGTAGATCAGCTCGAGGCCGCCGCCGAACGTGGCCGTCTTCGCGAACTCGACGACGACGCTGTCGCCGAGCTGAAGGCCCGCGTCCGAGCCCATGTTGGTGCCGCCCGTAAACACGTCGAGGCCGCGCCACGGCGTGTTGGGCGGTGCGGTGCGCTCCAGGTAGAAGCTGAAGCCGGTCGGAATGCTGTCGATCGCGGTGAAGATACCGCCCACGCCGATCACCGTGTCGCCGATGGCGGCGAACTTGGGCGCCAGGGCCGCATTCTGGCAGTTGTCGATCAACAGCGTGTCGGTGGGGCAGGCGCAGGCAGGCGTGCCGGGAGGCCACTGAACCGCCTGGGAAACCGAGGCGCTCAGACACAACGTGAGCAGTGCTCCGAGAAACAGGGCAGCGGTTCGCTTCATCGTTTCACCCCATGGTTCGCAAGGTCGACGGACGAAGGTTGAAGAAGGGAATCAGGTACTCGACTGAGGGCGGTTGCCTCCTTGCGCGGTCGAACCGGCAAGCTGCGAAGTCAGGGACCTGGCTCGCGCGGAACGGCCCGGTCGCAAGGGCAGGGGAACGTGATTCCGAGAACACCTCGATGCTAGCATTGCTTCCGTTCCAAGAGCCACAGGAGAGTGAGGCCCCGCGTCGGAATCGGATCGATTCGCTCCCACTAAACTCGCCGGACGCGATTTGCCGCTAGTTTGCCAAGCCCATCTGCTTGAACAGCTTCGCAAGCAGTCTCGGCATCCCGGGGTAAGCCGGCGACGACGCGTTACGAAGTGGAAACGTGGTTACCACAAATCGGCCACCGCTTTTCTGTGGGACCGAGACCGCGATCGGGACGTCGACCACCGCGGGCGGCGAGAGGTAACCCCTGCGGGCCCACAGCACGACGTCGCCGGTGTCACGGAGCGCGAAGCCGCGCAGGCCGTCGGTGATGATCCGGCTCTGCACGAGGATGGCGGTGTCGTTGACGGCGATGCTGGGCGGGAAGGGGGGCGCCTGGAACAGGTCGCCGCCGTTGACGCTCCAGTTCGCGGTCGAGTCCACCTCGCCCCCGACTGGCGCAAAGTGGAGTGAATCGCAGTTGAGATAGGTGGTCACCCAGCTGTTGTTGAGCGCCCCCGGCGCGTTGTAGGCGTCGACCAGATTGAAGCTCTCGACCATGAGCTGCCCCCCACCATCGAGATACTGGCCCAGCGCGCCCTGATAGTTCTGAATCAGGCTCGAGATGCCGCCCTGGGAGCCGCGGTACCACACCACGGCGTCGAACAGCGCGAAGGTCTGGTAGATGTCGCCGGCCGACAGGAACATCTGCTTGTTGAAGGTGAGGCGCACGATCGAGAACTGGTCGGGTGGCAGGTTGCGCTTGGCGGTATTCAGGTAGAGCGAGTCGTAAATCGACGGGTTGGCGATGAACCCCGTGACGTCGTCGAACAGCAACAGGCGGCCGTGATCCGCGCCCGGGACCGGGGCGCGCACGTACCACGTGGTGCTGTCGATCGCCCCCAGCATGCCGCCGTCGTCGATGGGCTGGACGTAGGCGCGCCGATACCCCGCCAGCAGGTGCCCGCCCTGCCGGAACATGTAGGTCGGCACGGTGAAGGGTTGTCTGCTGGCGACGATCGCGCTCGACTGGTAGCCGTTGATGTTGCCGAGGCTGTCGAGCCACACCCGGAACCGCATCTTGCCGG
>Ga0306926_10007211_pt1 | contig 12039 bp, 8 predicted proteins | sample flu12Cox44000178_FD_203759 | JGI IMG/M metagenome (GOLD analysis project Ga0306926, IMG submission 203759) | Lab enrichment of tropical soil microbial communities from Luquillo Experimental Forest, Puerto Rico - flux8day.12C.oxic.44.000.178 (v2)... | ecosystem: Environmental > Terrestrial > Soil...
CAAAGCCTTCGAGATCGAAGGCGATAATGGCGGTTTCGGCCTTCGTGCCGGGCATGGCACAGAGCGTCGTATTCGGCAGGCGCTTCTGGTCGATGCCAAAGATGACGATTTCGGGCGAAGCGGCCTTCAAGCCGGCTTCCAGCCGCTCGCGTAACGCCGTCATCCGCGCTGGTTCGCTCGAGAGGCCATCCCGCGCGGCCTGCGCAGCCGCACCGAAACCGGCGATCCCGGGCACGTTCTCGGTGCCGGCACGGGCGCCGCGCTCCTGGCCCCCGCCCTTGATCAGAGGATCGCCGATGCGTGGGCCCTCCGCGCGCCGGATCAACGCACCCACCCCCTTGGGAGCGCCGATCTTGTGCCCGGAAAGGGTCAGAAAATCGGCCCCTAGCGCGTTGATGTCGATGGGAATCCGGCCCGCCGCCTGAACCGCGTCGACGTGCAGGAACCCGCCGGCCGCGTGCACCAGGCGGGCTGCTTCGGCCACCGGCTGGATAACGCCGGTCTCGTTGTTGGCGAGCATCAGCGATACGAGCGCTCCCCCGTGCAAGGCAGCGAGACGACGCTCGAGCGTCGCGAGGTCGATGCATCCGCCCGTCTCGACAGGCAGTCGCTCGATGGCGTCGGCGGGGAACCTGCCGCCCGCCAGTACCGAGGGATGCTCGATAGCAGACACCAACAGCCGCTCGCGGACCGGGCCGTTGCCTCCGATGTTAGGCGTGAGCGCCAAAGCATTGGCTTCGGTGCCGCCCGAGGTGAACACCACGTCACGCGGAGCGGCGCCAACCAGTGCCGCCACCTCCTCGCGCGCGTGCTCGATCAGCGCCCGCGCGGCGCGGCCCTCGGCATGCACCGAGGACGGGTTTCCGATCCGCTCAAGCGCCCGCACCATCGCCTCACGCGCCTGCGGTCGCAGCGGCGCGGTGGCGTTCCAGTCGAGATAGATGCGGTCACTCATTACCGTTGCCGTCATGGGCAGCGCTGCGGTCCAAGCTCGATCATGCCCCAAGGGCTTTCCGAAACTCTTGCTTTTGCTCCCTCGACCCGTGCTAGAAAGCCGCCGCCGCTAGTCCTCGGCCCCTGGCTCACAGCGCTCCTTGTCAAATTCTAAAGCGGTTCTAGATACTTACCTGCATGCGCCCGCGTCAAGCGCGCGGCGCATCTCCGCCCCCTTTGCGATGGGTGGGCGCGGTCTTGAGAGGTTCTCGATCAATGCCTGAAGTCATCTTTACCGGCGCCGCCGGCCGCATCGAAGGCCGCTATCACCCGGCCCGGCAGAGGAATGCGCCGATCGGCATCGTGCTGCATCCGCACCCGCAATTCGGCGGCACGATGAATCACCAGATCGTCTATCAGCTCTACTATGCCTTCGTGCACCGAAATTTTTCCGTGCTGCGCTTCAACTTCCGTGGCGTGGGTCGCAGCCAAGGCTCCTTCGACCACGGCCAGGGCGAGCTGGGCGATGCCGCCTCGGCACTCGACTGGGCGCAGTCGATCAATCCGGAGGCGCGCAGCTGCTGGATCGCCGGCTTCTCGTTCGGCGCCTGGATCGGCATGCAGCTCCTCATGCGGCGACCCGAGATCGAAGGCTTCATCTCGATCGCGCCGCCCGCGAACCTTTATGACTTCTCCTTTCTCGCCCCCTGCCCTTCTTCCGGCATGATCGTGCACGGCGACCGGGACGCGGTCGTGCCCTACAAAGACGTCAGCGCGCTCGTTGAGAAGCTCAAGACGCAGAAGGGCATCGTCATCGAGCAGAAGGTCATTCAGGGCGCCAATCATTTCTTCGACAGCAAAATCGACACGCTGATGCAGGCGGTCAACGCCTATCTGGACAAACGGCTCAAGACAGAGCGCAAGCCGAGCGCGGCATAGCCCGCTCCCGGCGCCGCAATACTGCATGATGGCGGCGCGGATGGTCTTCATTGCCGCCCTTATCATCCTCGCTTTGATCGGCGCCGCCTGGGGCGCGCTGCACTACATGACCGGCGTGCCGGGAACCTCCCATCGCGGCCCGCTGCCGCCGCTCACGCCGGAAGAGGCAGCGCTCGCGCAAGCGCTCGAGCGCCACATCGCGACGATCGCCGCGCGCGAGCACAACCTCGCCCATTATGCGGAGTTGGAGAACGTTGCTCGCTACATTGAAACGGCGCTCGCATCCTATGGCTATGCGAGCAAGGCGCAGACCTTCATCGTGAGCGGCAGGCCGGTACGCAATATCGAAGTCACCATCGCGGCGCAGCCTAGCTCGGCGACGCCCGAAACGATCGTGGTCGGCGCCCACTATGACAGCGCGCCCGGCACCCCCGGTGCCAACGACAATGCCAGCGGAACCGCGGCGGTGATCGAGCTTTCGCGCCTGTTGCGCGATCTCGATCACCGGACGCAAAAGCGCATCCGCCTCGTTCTGTTCGTCAACGAAGAGCCGCCGTATTTCGGCAGCGAGGACATGGGCAGCCTGCATTACGCCAAGTCGCTGGCGGCAAGCGGCGAGCGAGTGGTGGCGATGTACTCGCTGGAAACCATCGGCTTCTATTCGAGCGAGGCGGGCAGCCAGCGCTATCCTGCGCCGTTCGGGCTGTTATTTCCCGATCGTGCCGATTTCGTCGCGTTCGTCGGCTTGCTCGGCTCACGCCCGCTCCTGCGCAAGACGGTGCGCTCGTTCCGCTCGCACACCGCGTTTCCTTCGATCGGCGGCGTGGCGCCGGCCTTCATTCCCGGAATCGCCTGGTCCGATCACTGGTCGTTTTCGCAGCTTGGGTTTCAGGCGGTGATGATCACGGACACCGCGTTGTTCCGCTATCCGCATTACCATCGGCCGAGCGATACGCCGGACAAGATTGACGGGCGGAATCTCGCGCGCGTGGTCAAAGGCATCGAGCGGGTGATCCGCGATCTCGCGCAGTAGCGTGGCGCTCACCGCACCAGAACGCCGCCCGGCAGCGGGCGCGGCACGCCGGTCGTGCCGGGGAAGGTGATGGGCAGACCGTTGAGCGTGCGCACCGCAAGATAAGCGAAGGCCTGCGCCTCGAGGCTATCGGCCGACCAGCCGACCGCGGTTGCGGTTTCGATGCGTGCCGGCGCGAGCCGCTCCGCCAGCATTCCCATCAAGGTCGGGTTGCGCGTTCCGCCGCCGGCGATAATCCAGCTCGCCGGCGCGCGCGGCAGCACGGTGACGGCGCACGCGACCGCTGCCGCAGTGACCGCAGTGAGCGTGGCGGCGCCATCTTCCGTGCTTTTGTCGGCCAAGCGCGCTTCCTTCACGATCCAGTGCCGGAACGCGTTGCGGTCGAGCGACTTGGGCGGCTGCTTCGTAAAGAACGGATGCGCCAGCATGCGCGTCACCGCCGTCTCGTCGACGCGGCCTGCGGCCGCGACCCTGCCGCCCTCATCCTGTGCCTGGCTGGTGCGCAGGCGGAGAAAATCGTCGAGCAGCGCATTACCCGGCCCGGTGTCGAAGGCGACGAGCGCGTCGTCCTCGTCGATGAAGGTCACGTTGGCGACGCCGCCGACGTTGAGCACGGCGATCGGGAATGGCCGCTCGAGCATGCGCGCAAGCGCGCGATGAAACACCGGCACGAGCGGCGCGCCTTGCCCGCCGGCGGCAAGGTCGGCGGCGCGGAGGTCGTAGACCACGGGAATTCCGAGACGCTTGGCGAGCGCCGGGCCATTGCCTAGCTGTATGGAAAAACCCTGGTCCGGCCGATGCAAAACCGTCTGCCCGTGGAAACCCACCACCGCGACCGTGCTCGGTGCCATGACGTTGGCGGCGAGGAAGGCCTCGACCGCCTCGGCGTGCATGTCGGTCACCAACTCCTCGGCGACAGCAAGCGCGCGCGGCCGCTCGCCGCGATCCTCGAGCTTGCCCGCGGCCGCGAGCGCGCGCGCAATCACCTCGCGCTCGTGCTCGCTGTATGGGCGGTAGCCGGTCGGCCCGAGCCGGCCGATCGCCTCGCCATCGGTCTCGACCAGCGCCACGTCCACGCCGTCATAGGAGGTGCCGCTCATCAGGCCGATGGCGGTGACATAAGACATGAAGCGGTCCTCGGTTTTAATCCCGCGCCGGACCTGTTACATCCATCGGCCGCGACGCCTCATTTGCGGCGTTCGGCTCGGCAAAGCAACCGATCAGTAATCCGATGAGCGCCTACAAGTCCGAATTTCTGCAGGTTTTGGCGAGCCGGGGATTTATCCATCAAATCTCCAACGCCGAAGGCCTCGACAGCAAGGCAGTCGCCGGTCCGATTACCGGTTATGTCGGCTTCGACGCCACCGCGCCGAGCCTGCACATCGGCAACCTGCTCACCATCATGATGCTGCGCTGGCTGCAGAAGACCGGGCACCGCCCGATCGCGCTGATGGGCGGCGGCACCAGCAAGATCGGCGACCCTTCGGGGAAGGACGCCAGCCGCTCGCTCCTGAGCAATGCCGAGATCGACGCCAACATCGCCTCGATCCGCACCGTGTTCTCGCGCTTCATCGATTTCGATGCGGGCGCGATCATGGCGAACAATGCCGATTGGCTCGATCAGTTGCAGTACATTCCGTTTTTGCGCGACGTCGGTCGCCACTTCACCATCAACAAGATGCTCACCTTCGACTCGGTGAAACTGCGCCTCGATCGCGAGCAGCCGCTCACGTTTCTCGAGTTCAATTACATGATTCTGCAAGCCTACGATTTCGTCGAGCTCAACCGACGACACGGCTGCATTCTGCAGATGGGCGGCTCGGATCAGTGGGGAAATATCGTCAACGGCATCGATCTCGGCCGTCGGCTGCTCAACACGGAATTGTTCGCGTTGACCACGCCACTGTTGACCACCTCATCCGGCGCCAAGATGGGCAAGACGGAAACCGGCGCGGTCTGGCTCAACCAAGATGCGATGAGCGCCTATGAGTACTGGCAGTTCTGGCGCAATTGCGAAGACGGCGATGTCGGCCGCCTGCTCAAGCTGTTCACCGAGCTGACGCTCGGGGAAATCGATCGCCTCGCTGCACTCAAGGGCCAGGAGCTCAACGAGGCGAAGAAGGTTTTGGCGACCGAGGCGACCGCCCTGCTGCATGGGCGGGAGGCCGCTGAGCGCGCGGCGGAAACCGCGCGGCGCACGTTCGAGGAAGGCGCGCTGGCGGAGACGCTGCCCACGGTCGAGATCGCGCGCGAGAAACTCGCGGCCGGCCTGGGCGTGCCTGCCGCCTTCGTGGAGGCTGGTCTCGTCGCTTCAAACGGCGAGGCGCGCCGGCTGATCAAGGGTGGCGGTCTTCGGGTCAACGACGCCGCGGTCGCGGACGAGCGGAGGACGCTCACATTGCGCGATCTCACGCCCGAAGGCGTGATCAAGCTCTCCCTCGGTAGAAAGCGGCACGTGCTGTTGAAGCCGGTTTAATTCTGCTCGCGCGGATCGGCGACGCTCTGCTGCGGTATCGTGGCGTTGCCGCTCGGGAATTCGAAGAACTTGCGCAACAAGCCCGGCGCGACCGCGGAAATCGGATTGACCCGCAGCACCGCCCCGCCCGGCGGGCCGACCACTTCGTAGGTCAAACCGAGCAAGCCTTCGTCGCTGCCGCCGAGAAACAACCCGACGATCGGGATCTGCCCGAACATGTTGTTGAGGCCGTAGAGCGGCACGAAGGTGCCGCGCATGCGCACGTCATCGCGATGATAATCGATATAGCCGTCGACGGTGGCGCCGATGGTCGGCCCCTTCACGATGCCGTCGCGGATGGTGAAGCGGCCGAGCGAACGAGTGAACTCCACCCGCAGCCGGGAAAACTCCACTCCGGGTATCGGCGCGCCGGGATTCTGCGGCACCGCCGCGACCCGATCGAGCGTGGGCTCGCCGCGCACCGCGAAGTCGCGAATGCTGAGCGTGCCTTCCTGCGGCGCCTGGTCGGCGGCCTGCGGATCGAGCGCCACCCACATCTCGCCGCCCACGATTTTTGGATAGATGTCGCTGAAGCGGAAGAAGGCACCGGCATCGCTGGTCTCGAGGTAGACCACCCGCTGCCCGCTATTGGGCCGCGTGCGCAGGTCGCCGATCAGCGGCGTGTCGCGCCCGAGCTTGGCGCTCAAGGCAAGATTTGTGATCACGCCGCTGCGCCGCGACGCGCGCAACTCCACGCCGCGTAGCGTCTCGCCGTGAAAGCCGAGCATCGTGCCGAGCTTGACGTCGAGATCGATGTCCTTGTCCGGCCTTGGCTTCCTGGCGGTCGGACCGGCCATCAGCGATTTGACGAGCCCGCGGCCGTCATGGACGTCGCCGCGCATGGTCACGCGCAGAACGCCGTCCGGCGTTCGATCGGCGCGTAGCGTGGTCTTGTCGCCGTTGGAAAGTCCGAACACGGGAAAATTCGCCGACAGAACCTCGCCAGACGAATCAAGCTCGACGACGCCTTTGACCGACGTGCCCGCTCCCTCGACAATCAAATCCTCGAGCCGGGTGGCCGCGGGCTTGTTGACCAGCGAGAACAGCGCACGCCCGCTTTGACCCGCGGGCTTGAGCCACCCCGGCAGGAGATTGTCGATTTTCGCCTGAGTCAGATCGGCCTCGACCGCGAAGCGGCTTTCGCCGTCGTTCGCCGGCACGCGTCCGCTGAGCTTGACCGGCAGCGGCCCGAACAGCATGCCGCTGAGATCGAAACCGAACTTGCTGCGCCCGGTCTCGTCAAGCGTGGTCTGGATGCGCACATCCGCATCCGCGTCGCGCGGCTTGCGGTAATCGAGCGCGGCGGCAACGCCGTTGATCTTGACGTCGCCCCTGATCCAGTGACCGAGATTATTGGCGGTCACCTTCAACAGCGCCGCCTCGACCTTGTGACCGAGGATCATGCGTTCGGCGGCAAAATTCGAGAAATCGACGTTGATCGTGTAGAGCGAGGAACCGGGCGCGAGATCGGCCTTGAGCGGGAAGGCAAGGCTCATCTGCGCGGTCAGCGTGCCGCGGCTCGTGGCGGGATCAAGTGGCGCGCCGGAATATTCGCTCAACCGCTCCGAAGCCAGCAGTTCAGCGGCAGCCGGGACCGAGCCATCGAGACGAAAACGGACCTTCGCCGGCGGCGCCTTCGGGAATGTGTCGGGCACCTCGAATACGCCGTTGGTGATGGAAAGCTTTCGTCCGGGTGAAATCTCGACGTTGCCGCGGCCCACATTGATCACCGCGGTGCGCCCGGAAACGCGCACGTTGACATCGCCGTCGCGGATCGCCGGCAAGCCTTCGACGGCGCGGATTTCGGCGCCGTGACCCGCGATCTGGATCAGCAAGCCGTCGTCGGGAACTGGCGGGCCGCTCGACTTGAGCGTCGACCAGGGCGCGTTGGTGGAGATGTCGAGGCGCTCGACGGTTCCCGCCTGCACGTGTTCTTCGACCCAGGCGCGCACCTTGGGCGCGGCGCAGACCGGCCACAAGCGTTTCATCGCGGCGACCGACATGCGCGTGCCGGCGATGCCAAGCACCACCTTGGGATCGTCGCCGGAAAGATCGAGGCTGCCGGAAATGGCAACGCCGAGGTCTGCGTTGCCAAGCTCGCCGTGCTCGATGTCGACGCGCTGCGTATTGGGATCGACACGCAGGCGCAGCATGATCCGGTTGAGCACGAGCGCATCCGGATCGATCGGCGCCACGGAAGCCAGCGCGACCGAGCCGCCGGACAGCTTGACGCTCCATGGGCCGCCGCCTTCGCGCGGCGCGTCGAGTTGGGCGAGCAGGGTGATCCGGTTGCCGCCGGAGGTCACCTGGAACGGCATCACCAGCGCCCGCCGCGCTGCGTCCCAGTCAATGCTGATCTCGGCCTTGTCGATGGGAATGCGTCCGAGCGGATCGTCGAGATCGATGATCGCTCCTTTCTCCACGACGATGCGGCCGTCCACCATGCGGGGAACGCCGTCCGATCCGATATCGGCGCGGATGCGCCCGGAGAGCGGCAGATCCGGCTCGTATTGTCCGTCGCCCAAGCGCATGGCGAGCAGCAGATCCTTGGCCGAGACTTTTTGCGCGTCGATGTCGATGATGCGGTGCCCGCCCTCGCCGGGCGTCATGGCTGCGCGGATCTGCCAGGGCCGCTCGGCGGCTTGCGAGCCGATCTTGACCGCGATGCCGCCGCCGTTCGGCCGCGTCACGCCGAGATCGATATTGGTGAACGTCCACTGCTTGCCGTTGCGCTGATCGTCGACGGTCAGGTTGCCGTCTTTGAGCCCGATCTCGGTGAGATCGCGGCCATCCAAGCCGCTCGCATCGAGGCTCTCGATCCAGGAGAGCAGCGCGGCGATGTCGGGAGCGCCGAGGCGCGCATTCGCAGGTGTTGGCGCGGGCGCAGCCGCCGTGCCTGGCCCCGCAGGGACCATGGTGGCCGGCTCAACTTTCGGCGCAGCGAGGGGTGCCGGCCGAACGGGCGCGGGGACGGCGGAAGCGGTGACGAAGGGGCGCTTGTCACTCCCGGCAAACACCGTGACTTTGCTGTCCGGCTCGATCCGCACCGCCATCTCGGCGCCGACCAGGCTGAGGCGCTCGGCGCGGATGCGCCCAGCCAATAGGCTTAAGCCGGAGACGCCGACTTCGGCTTTTGGCGCGCTCGCGACGACCGCGCCGTCGCGATCGCGCACCACGATGTCGCGAATGCGCAGCTTGATGTGTCCATTGGCATCGCGCTCGAGCTGGGTGCCGCCGATCTCGACCTGATGGCCGCCGCCGAATTTTTCCTTGATCGCGGTCGTCAACCAGGGCGTTGCGATATCGAGCCCGACCGGACCGCTCGCGAGGCGCAACCAGAGCGCCACGGTGCCAAGAAACGCGACGCCGGCCAGGGTGCCAGCGACGAGCGCGAACTTGCGCAGGCGCGGCGAGCGCCACAGTGGCCGCAGTGGCTCGTAGAGGAATCGCAGGCGCGACGTTTCCGGCGATACTGGAGGCGAGCTTGACGGCGGCGACTTTAATGCAGCGCCTGAAGTCTCGCCGGCATCGGTCGGCGGCGAAGCATCGCGCGGACGCAAGTGAGCCGTGAGGCTTGCTTCCAGTCGGCGAAGCGCCTCCAGACAAGGATCAGCGTCGTCAAGCGCCATGCCCCGACCGGCGTCCCCTCGATCCCCGTTGCACCGCGGTTGCGCGGGGCACCGGTCCCCCTTTGCCGGGGGTCGATCCCACACCCGGCAAAATGATCGGCTCGGCAACCCCTGGATGGGTCACCGGAGGCGCAAATTGACCCGGAAAAAGGGACGAAAGGAAGGCACATAGGGCGCTTGGCCGCAACGGCTGAGTGCCAAAAACCCGATAATCCACGGGCATTTGTGGAAAATTAACGCAATGCCGCGATCCGGGCTCCTCCTCCCCCAGAGGGCGGAGTGGGAAGCGCCCTACTCCACGTCCTCGACTTCCTTCGGCGCGGTCCCGAATGCCTTCTGCGCCAGCGCCGCTTCCATGAACTGGTCGAGGTCGCCGTCGAGCACGGCGCCGGTATTGGAAGTCTGCACGCCGGTGCGCAGATCCTTCACCATCTGATAGGGCTGCAGCACGTACGAGCGAATCTGGTGGCCCCAGCCGATATCGGTCTTGGCGGCCTGTTCGGCGGCGGCCTTTTCCTCGCGCCGCTTCAGCTCGCGCTGGTAAAGCCGTGCGCGCAGCATCTGCCAGGCCTGCGCCCGGTTGCGGTGCTGCGAGCGGTCGTTCTGGCACACCACCACGATGTTGGTCGGAATGTGGGTGAGGCGCACCGCTGATTCGGTCTTGTTGACGTGCTGACCGCCGGCGCCGCCCGCGCGCATCGTGTCGACGCGCACGTCCGCCTCCTTGATGTCGATTTTGATGCGGTCGTCGACCACCGGATAGATGTTCACGCTGGCAAACGACGTATGCCGGCGCGCATTGGCGTCGAACGGCGAGATGCGCACCAGCCGGTGCACGCCGTTCTCGCTCTTGAGCCAGCCGAACGCGTTGTGGCCTTTGATCTCAACCGTCGCCGATTTGACGCCGGCTTCTTCGCCCTCGGTCTCCTCGATCCACTCCACCTTGTAGCCATGCTGCTCGGCCCAGCGCGTGTACATGCGCATGAGCATGGCGGCCCAGTCCTGGCTCTCGGTGCCGCCGGCCCCGGCATGGACTTCCACGTAGCTGTCGTTGGCGTCGGCCTCGCCGGAGAGCAGCGCCTCCAATTCGCGCCGCGCTACCTCGGCCTTGAGCTTCTTGAGCGCGTCTTCTGCCTCGGCGACGGTTTTCTGGTCCTTCTCCGACTCGCCCAGCTCGATCATGGTGAGCTGATCGTCGAGCTCGCGCTCCATGCGCTCGAGCGCGGTGAGCTGGTCCTCGAGCGCGGTTCGCTCCTGCATTACGCGCTGGGCGCGCTGCTGATCGTTCCAGAGGTTTGGATCTTCCGCCTGCTTGTTGAGCTCGGCCAGTCGCGCGCGCGCCTTGTCCGGGTCAAAGATGCCTCCTCAGCAGCCCGATCGACTGCTTGATTTCGTCGACGATATTCTGGATTTCCGCGCGCATGGCCGGCCCTTGCTCTCGATCCGTTCGTGCCGGCGATTTAGCGATTGCACGAAAGGAGCGCAATGGCTGGGGTGTCTTGCCGACCAACCGAGCCCCTCCCGCTGTTACACCCGGCGGCCGATGCTCCGCCGTTCTGCAGCATCAATTTTTCTCAGGCACGACCGATTACAAATGGCTTGTCTTCGACGCGTTTCCCGGCATTATTCGCTTTGATCATATTTAGATACAGATGTTGCATAGCGGATTCGCGATGATACAGCCTCTATATGGAGGCCCGGACGGAGGCAGTGATGAAATGGGTTACGCGCGCAAACGTTAAGGTCGATCGGGTGGCGTGTCCTTGGCTCATCCGGACCTTCATCGATCCTGATGCCGAGTTCCTGTTCGTTCCTGCCGGGGAGGTCGAGAGCGTGGCGCGCAAGACCGGCGCGCTTCCGTACGACGTTGCCGGGGTCGAGCTCGGCCATCACGGCGAGGAATGCTCGTTCGACGCGATCGTCAAGAAATACGGCGTCAAGGACGAGGCGGTCGGCCGCCTCGCCTTGATCGTACGCGGCGCCGACACCCCGCGCCGCGATCTCACGCCCCAGTCACCCGGCCTCGAGGCGATCGCGGAAGGTTTCAAGCGGCTCGCCGCCGCGGAGGGCTACGACGATCACGAAACGCTGCGCCGCGAGCGGCATCTCTACGACGCGCTTTATCTCTATTGCGGCGGCGATCCCAGCAAGCTGCGGCGGAATTGAGCGCAATCCCACGCAGATCAACGTGCCGCCGCGATCCGCGCGCAAACCTGCGCCGGAGTTGAAGCCACCGTATTCACCTGTCAAACAGCCAATGCTGCGCGGCTGGCAATTTCTTTGTTTCAGCACCACGCGCCGCGTCGTCCCCGCGAATCTCTCTCCTGTCGTCCCCGCGAAAGCGCCCGCCTTCGCTGAAGCTTCGGCGGGCACGTGAGCAAGTCCGCCATAGCCTTGGCGACGGCGGGCGGGGACCCAGTAATCACTGAACGAGCAGTGATTACTGGGTCCCGGCTCTCGCTTCGCTCGGCCGGGACGACAGTCGATCTAATTTTCTTGTCCTCTCACCACTTCAAACTGCCATCACCACACACCTTTCCTTTGCGCGGCCCACTTGCGCCGCGCTTCTCATCCTTCCTTCTGCCCACCCCGCTGAAGGGGCGGGCGGAGCGCCGAGAAGGCGCATTCAACGATCGCGCTTGCGAGGCGCGTCAACCACGCTTACGAGGCGTGTATCGCACCGATTCCAAACCGGTGCGCCCGCCTCTCGGCGCTCCACCTGGCGGTTTCGGCTGCGGGTGCCGCACTTCCGTGGTCCCCCGCTACTGCTACGGGACCGTGCTTCGTCCCCCGCTACTGCTACGGGACGAAGCTCTAGGGGTTGTTCCCCACCGGGTCGTAAGCTCCCGGGGTCGGCACCAGAGCCTCCTCCTGCCACGACTTTTCACCGTGGCTCCCAGAGGACGCCATCCCCGCTCCGCCTTCAGGTATCGCCTCTAGAAGACGCCCCTTCGAATGAGCGCGGACGATGCGGTTTGTAGCATAAGTGC
>Ga0306926_10007213_pt1 | contig 12038 bp, 22 predicted proteins | sample flu12Cox44000178_FD_203759 | JGI IMG/M metagenome (GOLD analysis project Ga0306926, IMG submission 203759) | Lab enrichment of tropical soil microbial communities from Luquillo Experimental Forest, Puerto Rico - flux8day.12C.oxic.44.000.178 (v2)... | ecosystem: Environmental > Terrestrial >...
ACACGCCGTTTTTCGGCAACTACCGGCCGCAGTTTTACTTCCGCACGACCGATGTGACCGGGACGGTGCATTTGCCGGAGGGAACCGAGATGGTGATGCCGGGCGACAACATCTCGATGGAGATCGAGCTGATTGCGCCGATTGCGATGGATGAGGGGCTGCGCTTTGCGATCCGCGAAGGCGGCCGCACCGTCGGCGCCGGCGTCGTCGCAAAAATCATCAAATAGGGGAAGCGGGCCGCTCGCCCGCTTGGAAACCGGAAGACGTTCATGGCCATTGACAATCAGAATATACGCATTCGCCTACGTGCCTACGATCACCGGGTGCTCGATCAGTCGACTAGCGAGATCGTCAATACGGCGAGGCGCACCGGTGCGCGAGTACGCGGCCCGATCCCACTGCCGACGAAGATCGAGAAATTCACGGTGCTCCGTTCGCCACACATCGACAAGAAATCTCGCGAGCAATTCGAGATCCGCACTCACAAGCGCGTGCTCGATATCGTCGACCCGACGCCGCAAACGGTCGACGCGCTGATGAAACTCGATCTCGCAGCCGGTGTCGATGTCGAGATTAAGCTCTGAGGTTGGCACGATGCGCACTGGCCTCTTGGCGCGGAAAATTGGCATGACCCGGATCTTCGCCGCGGAGGGAGATCATGTGCCCGTGACGGTGCTCAAGATCGACAACTGCCAGGTGGTCGCCGTGCGCACCCGAGAAAAAGACGGTTACACGGCACTGCAACTCGGCGTCGGCGCGGCAAAGGTTAAAAGGGTGACAAAGCCGCAGCGCGGCCATTTCGCCAAGGCGAAGGTCGAACCGAAGGCGCGTCTCGCAGAGTTTCGCGTCTCCGAGGAGGCCGTGCTGGCGGTCGGCTCGGAAATCACTGCCGTGCATTTTCTCCCCGGTCAATATGTCGACGTCGTCGGTGTCAGCATCGGCAAAGGTTTTGCCGGCGCGATGAAGCGACATAATTTCGGTGGGTTGGGCGCCAGTCACGGCGTGTCGGTCTCACATCGCAGTCATGGTTCGACCGGCCAACGTCAATCGCCAGGCAAAACCTTCAAGAACAAGAAGATGGCGGGACATCTCGGCGCTGCCCGGGTGACGACGCAGAGCCTCGAGGTGATATCGGCCGATGCGGGGCGCGGCATCCTGATGATCAAAGGTTCGGTGCCGGGCAGTCGCGGCGGTTATGTGCTCGTCAAGGATGCCGCCAAGCGTAAGGCGCCGGACGGGTTGCCGTTCCCGGCCGCCTTGCGGGGCACCCCGTTGCCGCCCGAGAGTCCGGCGGGCGAGGCGTCGCCATGAAGCTTACCGTCCGAAATCTCGACAACGAGGAGATCGGCGACATCGAACTCGCCGACGAGATCTTCGGGCTTCCGATCCGCCGCGACATCCTCGCCCGCGTCGTCAATTGGCAGCTAGCAAAACGCCGCACCGGTACCCACAAAACGAAGGGGATCAGCGAAATCCGGGGAACCACTAAGAAGCCTTACAAGCAGAAGGGCACGGGCCGCGCCCGCCAGGGCAGCTTGCGATCGCCGCAGTTCCGCGGCGGCGCGCGTATTTTCGGGCCGGTGGTTCGCTCTCACGCGTTCGACCTGCAGAAGAAGGTGCGTCGGCTCGGCCTCAAGATTGCGCTGTCGGCTAAGCAAGACGAGGGCAAGCTCGTGGTGATCGATGCTGCTCATATCGGCGAAGCCAAAACCAAGGTGTTCCGTGCGCGGCTTGCGGCGCTCGGTTGGGATTCGGTGTTGATTATCGACGGATCGGTCGTCGAGGAGAATTTCGCGCGGGCGACGCGCAATCTGCCGCGCGTCGATGTGATGCCGCAGCAAGGTGCGAATGTCTTTGACATCTTGCGCCGCGATACGCTGGTCCTCACGCGCGAGGCAGTGCGGCAACTCGAGGCTCGCCTCAAATGAGCCGGTTTCGCGTGATCCCGGGCGTCGCGACGACGCTGACTCGGCAGCAGATGTTTGACATCGTCCGTTCTCCGGTGATCACCGAAAAGGCGACGAACGCCTCCGAACACAACCAGGTGATCTTTCGTGTGCCGCTGACCGCCACAAAGCGTGAGGTCAAGGCGGCCGTCGAAGGGCTGTTCAAGGTCAAGGTGACCGGGGTCAACACGATTCGGGTCCAGGGCAAGCTGAAACGTTTTCGCGGTCGTGTCGGGCGGCGTCCCGACTATAAGAAGGCGGTCGTCACGCTCGGCGAGGGTCAACGGGTCGACGTCACGACGGGGATCTGATGCGATGGCATTGAAGACCTTCAACCCGAGGACGCCGTCGCAACGGCAGCTCGTCATCGTCGACCGCAGCGGGCTGTGGAAGGGCAAACCGGTCAAGGCGTTGACCGAAGGCCTGCGCGGCAAGGGCGGTCGCAACAATACGGGCCGGATCACCATGCGCTGGCGCGGCGGGGGTAACAAGAAACGCTATCGGATAGTCGACTTCAAGCGCGCTAAGCTCGATATGCCCGCCGCCGTCGAGCGCCTCGAATACGATCCAAATCGGACCGCTTTCATCGCTCTGATCCGTTATCAAGACGGCGAACTGGCCTACATTCTGGCGCCGGCGCGGCTCAGGCCGGGAGACACAGTCATCTCGGGCGAGAGGGTCGATGTCAAGCCCGGGAACACGATGCCCATGCGCAGCATGCCGGTTGGAACGATCATCCACAATGTCGAGATGAAAGCTGGCAAAGGCGGCCAAATCGCTCGCGCGGCGGGAACCTATGCCCAGCTCGTCGGCCGCGACCAAGGCTATGCACTCCTACGACTGTCCTCAGGCGAACTGCGCATGGTACGGGCCGAGTGCCGGGCGACGATCGGCGCCGTCTCGAATCCGGATCAGCAGAACATCGTCATCGCTAAGGCTGGGCGCAACCGATGGCTGGGTCACCGCCCTTCGGTGCGCGGCGTGGCCATGAATCCCATCGACCATCCGCATGGGGGTGGCGAAGGTCGCACTTCGGGCGGCCGCCATCCAGTCACGCCGTGGGGCAAGCCGACCAAGGGCAAGAAGACCCGGCACAATAAGGCGACGGATCGACTGATCGTCCGGCGCCGGCACAAGCGCTAGCATTCGAATAACGGAGAGCACGCTTGGCACGCTCGGTTTGGAAGGGGCCATTTGTCGACGGCTACCTTCTCAAGAAGGCGGAGGAGGCGCGCAGGTCCGGACGCAACCAGGTGATTAGGACCTGGTCGCGCCGGTCGACGATCTTTCCGCAATTCGTCGGGCTCACATTTGGGGTCTATAACGGCCACAAGTTCATCCCTGTGCTGGTCACCGAGAACATGATCGGTCACAAGCTCGGCGAGTTCGCGCCGACCCGAACCTTTTACGGCCACGCTGGCGACCGGCGGGCGAGGAGGGGCTGAAATGGGCAAGCCAGCGGCGCCACGCCGCCTCGAAGAGACCGAAGCACAAGCTTGTCTTCGCGGGCTGCGCACCAGCCCGCGCAAGCTCAACCTCGTCGCCGAGACGATCCGCGGCAAGGCCGCCGCCTCTGCGCTGGCAGAGCTCACCTTTTCCCATCGCCGCATCGCCCGCGACGTCAAGAAGGTATTGCAGGCAGCGATCGCCAACGCCGAAAACAACCACCAGCTTGATGTCGATCGCCTCTACATCAAGGAGGCCACTGTCGGTCGTGCTTTTGTGCTTAAGCGGTTTCACACCCGCGGCCGGGGCCGATCGGCACGGGTCGAAAAGCATTTCGCGCACCTCACGGTCGTCGTCCGCGAGCGTGCAGAGGAGCGAGACTAATGGGTCAAAAGGTCAATCCGATCGGGCTTCGGCTAGGCATCAATCGCACCTGGGATTCCCGCTGGTTCGCGCGCAAAGAGTACGGCAACCTGCTGCTAGATGATCTGGGCCTGCGCAAGTTTTTGCACCAGCGGTTGGGGCAGGCGGGCGTGTCCCGCGTCGTCATCGAGCGCGCCGCCAAGAAGACACGAATCACGCTTCATTCGGCGCGACCGGGTGTCGTGATCGGTAAAAAGGGCGCCGACATCGAAAAGTTGCGCACTGACATCGCCAAGCTTACCAACAGCGAGGTCAGCCTCAACATCGTCGAGATCCGAAAGCCCGAGATCGAGGCCAAGCTGATCGCCGACAGCATTGCGCAGCAGCTCGAGCGGCGCGTCGCCTTTCGCCGGGCGATGAAGCGCGCAGTGCAGTCGGCGATGCGGCTGGGTGCGCAGGGGATCCGGATCAATTGCTCCGGTAGATTGGGCGGAGCCGAGATCGCCCGCATGGAATGGTATCGAGAAGGCCGTGTACCTTTGCATACGCTGCGCGCCGATGTCGATTTCGCCTACGGCACCGCTAGGACGACTTACGGTGTGTGTGGCGTCAAGGTCTGGGTTTTCAAGGGCGAGATCCTAGCTCACGATCCAATGGCTCAGGAAAGGCGGATGAGTGAGGGACAGCCGGCGAGCCACGAGCGCGGCCGGCGCGAAGCGGCGGATTAATGCAGCCATGCTGAGTCCGAAACGAAGCAAATATCGCAAGGCTCACAAGGGTCGCGTTCATGGTCTTGCTAAAGGTGGGACGACCCTGAATTTCGGCGCTTTCGGGCTCAAAGCAGCCGATCCTGGTCGGGTTACGGCGCGCCAGATCGAGGCGGCGCGACGCGCGATCACGCGCCATATACGCCGCGCCGGCCGGGTTTGGATCCGCATCTTCCCGGATGTGCCGGTGTCGCAGAAGCCGGCCGAAGTTCGCATGGGCAGCGGTAAGGGTTCGCCCGAGTTCTGGGTATGCCGGATCAAACCCGGGCGCATCATGTTCGAACTCGACGGAGTCTCCCTCACGATCGCGCGCGAGGCGTTTGACCTCGCCGCCGCCAAGCTACCGGTCGGTACCCGCTTCGTGGTACGCCCGGGCGAGGAAATCGTTTGATGAAGACGGCAGATGTGCGAGCCAGGACCGATGATGAGCTGACAGAGCAACTCGATACCCTCGGCAGAGAGAGCTTCAACCTGCGCTTCCAGCGTGCAAGCGGCCAGCTTGAGAATACCAGTCGAGTGCGGCAGGTACGCCGCGACATCGCCCGCATAAAGACAGTGCTGGGCGAGCGACAGCGCCGGGTGTTCTAGAGGAAGATCGAATGTCGAAGCGCGTCCTACAGGGGATCGTGGTCAGCGACGCCTGCGATAAGACGGTGATCGTGCGGGTCGAACGGCGGGTAATGCACCCGGTATACAAGAAGTTCATCACCCATTCGAAGAAATATGCTGCGCACGACGAGCACAACAGATTCCACGCCGGCGATGCCGCTCAAATCGAGGAAAGCCGGCCGATTTCAAAACGCAAGCACTGGGTGGTGCTGGGTGGTCCGGGGGATTCCACCCCGGGCCGCCGTGCTGCTGACGCGGCCGCAGAGGCGGCGCCGCCGGTCGAAAGTCCGGCGGACCGAGCGGTTGAATCGGTCGAAAACAAGGGGGACGCCGCATGATTCAGATGCAGACAAACCTCGACATCGCGGACAACTCTGGCGCACGCCGAGTCCAGTGCATCAAAGTATTGGGCGGATCCAAGCGCAAGACCGCATCGGTTGGCGACGTCATCATCGTTTCGGTTAAGGAGGCGATCCCGCGTGGCCGCGTTAAGAAGGGCGACGTGCATCGCGCGGTCATCGTGCGCACGGCGAAGGAGATCCGCCGTACCGATGGCAGCGCGATCCGCTTCGACCGCAATGCCGCCGTGCTGGTCACCCATCAAGGCGAGCCGATCGGCACACGCATTTTCGGCCCTGTCACCCGCGAGTTGCGAGCGCGCAGGTTCATGAGGATCGTGTCGCTGGCCCCCGAGGTCCTGTGAGTACAGAGCCCGAGCCATGGCGAGGTTGAAGATCAAAAAGGGCGACAACGTGGTCGTCATCACCGGACGCGACAAGGGCAAGACGGGCGAAGTCCTGCGCGTGTTTCCCGACGACGCACGGGTTATCGTGCAGGGGGTTAACGTGGCCAAGCGCCATACCCGGCCTCGCATGGGCGATCCCGGCGGTATCGTCGAGAAGGAGCTCACGATCGACATATCCAACGTTGCGCATATCGATCCGCGTTCGAGCAAACCAACTCGGATCGGTTACAAGCATCTCGACGATGGCCGCAAGGTCCGCTTCGCCCGCCGCTCAGGCGAAGTTATCGACAGGTAAGCCAATGGCCGCTACCCGCTTTCAGGAGCTTTACGAGACGACCGTCCGGCCGGCGTTGATGCAGGAATTTGGCTACAAGAACCCGATGCAGGTGCCGCGCTTGGAGAAGATCGTCGTCAACATAGGCGTCGGCGAGGCGGTGCAGGACAGCAAGAAGGCCGATGCCGCGGCCACTGACCTGACCGCGATTACCGGCCAGCATCCGGTCATAACCAAAGCTAAGCGGTCGATCGCGACCTTCAAGCTGCGCAAGGACATGCCGATCGGCTGCAAGGTGACGTTGCGCGGACAGCGCATGTACGAGTTTCTCGATCGTCTGATCACAGTGGCGCTGCCTCGAGTGCGGGACTTCCGCGGCATTCCGGGCAGGAGTTTCGATGGTCGTGGCAATTTTGCGCTCGGCCTCAAGGAGCAGATCGTCTTCCCCGAGATCGACTACGACCGCGCCGACGCGGTGCGCGGGATGAACGTCGTCGTGGTCACCACGGCAAGGACTGATGCAGAGGCCAAGGCGCTGCTCAAGGGTTTCGACATGCCGTTTGCTAATTGATCGGTGGGAGTTCAGCCAAAATGGCAAAAAAGAGCGCGATCGAGAAGAATGCCAGGCGACGCAAGCTCGCCAAGCGCATCGCCGGAAAACGCACTCGGCTGAAGGCGATCGCGATTGACCGCGATACGCCGCCCGAAGAGCGGTTTGCGGCGCAGCTGAAGCTCGCGGAGCTACCGCGCAACAGCTCAGAAACGCGGGTTCGCAATCGCTGCTCTGTCACCGGTCGCCCGCGTGGGTATTATCGGAAATTCAAGCTATCGCGCATCGCGTTGCGCGAACTCGCCTCGTCCGGGCAAATTCCAGGCATGGTCAAATCGAGCTGGTAGGGGATCCCGATGACGATGAGCGATCCTCTCGGAGATATGCTAACGCGGATTCGCAACGGGCAGAGGGCACGCCAAGCCGTCATCGCCTCGCCTGCCTCGAAGTTCCGGGCGAACGTGCTGGAGGTGCTGAAGCGGGACGGCGGGCCGGTCATTCGCGAGATCGCGCGGGTGTCGAAGCCAGGCCGGCGCATCTATTCGCGGATTGCCGACCTGCCGCGGATCTATAACGGGCTCGGCATCGCCATACTCTCGACCCCAAGGGGAGTCATGTCGGACAACGAGGCCCGCGCTGCAAAGATCGGCGGCGAGGTGCTCTGCCGCGTCTTCTGAGGTGTCGCGATGTCACGCATTGGCAAACATCCGGTTCGCATCCCGAGCGGTGTCGAGGTCTTGCTTTCTGGTCAAACGCTGACCGCCAAGGGAAGACTCGGCACGTTGAACCTGGTCGTCAGCAACGAGGTCGACGCCTCGATCGCCGATGGCACGGTAAAGATCGCGCCGAAAAGCGACGCCAAGCAGTCCCGCGCGATGTGGGGAACGACGCGAGCACTCGTCAACAACATGGTCACCGGGGTGTCAATGGGATTTTCAGTCAATCTGGAGATCACGGGGGTTGGCTATCGCGCGCAGGTTCAGGGCAACACTCTCAATCTCCAGCTTGGCTATAGTCACGACATCCCGTTTCCGATCCCCGGCGACGTCAGGATCACTTGCGAGAGGCCGACGGCTATCACCGTGATTGGAGCCGATCGCCAGCGCGTTGGTCAGATCGCGGCCGACATCCGTGCTTATCGGCCACCCGAACCCTACAAAGGCAAAGGTATCAGATACGCAACCGAGAGTGTTCGCCGGAAGGAAGGCAAAAAGAAGTAACGCTTTATGTCTGAGAAATCCAAAGCTCTCTTCCTGCGCCGTCGCCAACGGGTCCGCAACAATTTGCGTCGTGCGGCAAACAATCGACCGCGTCTTTCGGTGTTCCGCTCGTCGAAGCACATCTATGCGCAGATCATCGATGACGCCGCCGGACACACGCTCGCGGCGGCTTCGAGCCTCGACAATCGCCTCAGGGCGAGCCTCAAGAATGGCGCCGACGTAGCGGCGGCGAACGCCGTCGGCACGCTCATTGCCGCGCGGGCCAAGGCGGCGGGGATCGAGCGGGTCGTCTTCGATCGAGGCGCTTATCTGTTTCATGGCCGGGTCAAAGCCCTGGCCGACGCCGCCCGTGAGGGCGGTCTCGATTTCTGAAAGGTTCAGCATGGCACGCTCGATGACGCGCACACAGGGGGAGCGACGCGGGCGCGGCGACAGCGATCGACAATCGCGCGACCGCGAAGACAGCGAGTTCACTGAAAAGCTCGTCAACATCAACCGCGTCGCCAAAGTGGTGAAGGGCGGCCGCCGGTTCGGTTTTGCGGCTCTCGTGGTCGTCGGCGACAAAAAGGGCCGGGTTGGCTTTGGCGCCGGCAAGGCGCGCGAGGTGCCCGAAGCCATTCGCAAGGCGACCGAGCAGGCGCGGCGCAGTATGATCCGCGTGCCATTACGTGAAGGTCGGACATTGCACCACGACATTGTCAGTGGTTACGGCGCAGGCCGGGTAATCGTGCGTGCCGCCAAACCGGGCACCGGGATCATCGCCGGCGGCCCGATGCGCGCGATCTTCGAAGCGCTGGGGGTACATGACATCGTCGCCAAATCGATCGGAAGCCCGAACCCGCACAACATGATCAAGGCGACCTTCGTCGCACTCGGCCGGGCGACCAGCCCACGGGCGGTGGCGGCGCGCCGCGGTAAGAAGGTCGGCGAAATCCTCGGCCGCAGTGACGTCGAAACCCGCGAGAATGCGTGATGGACGGCAGGAAGTCGGTTACCGTCATGCAAACCGCGAGCCCGATCGGTCGCAAGCCGGACCAGCGGGCGACGCTGAAGGGGCTTGGGCTCAACAAGCTGCGCCGTCGGCGTGTGCTCGAGGACACGCCTGCGGTCCGCGGAATGATCGACAAAGTCAAGCACCTCGTGCGCGTCGTGGACGAGGGGTGAGGGTGGCGTGCACACGGGAGACTGGTGGCAATTGGCACAATGAAGCTCAACGAGATCAGTGACAATCCCGGGGCGCATTACCGGGCGAAGCGGGTCGGGCGCGGCATCGGCTCGGGCAAAGGCAAGACCGCGGCGCGCGGCGGCAAAGGTCAAACCGCTCGAAGCGGGGTCGCGCTCAACGGTTTTGAAGGCGGTCAGACGCCGCTCCATCGCCGCCTCCCAAAGCGCGGCTTCGACAACAGCATGTTTCGCAATGACTTCAAGGCAGTCAATCTCGGCCGGCTCCAGACGGCGCTCGATGATGGTAAGCTGAAGCCCGAAGGTACGCTCGACGGAGCGGTGCTCGTAGCTTGCGGGATGCTCCGGCGGCTCGGCGACGGCGTCCGCCTGCTGGCCAAGGGCGAGATCCACACGGCAATAACAATCGAGGTCACCGGTGCCTCAAAGGCGGCGATCGCCGCAGTCGAGCGCGCCGGGGGCAAAGTCATCCTTCGCGCAAATCGTGCGAAAAAGCAAAAAACTGGGGCGGCCGCTCCGGCCTGAGGATCACGCGCCAGGCCGCCGTTGCGGCCGGCTTTGGTTAGGGATGGGTCAAATGGCGTCAGCCGCCGAACAGCTCGCAGCCAGCATCAATCTCTCGGCCTTCGCCAAGGCGTCCGAGCTCAAGAGCCGGATCTGGTTCACCCTGGGCGCCCTGGTGATCTACCGGCTCGGGACCTACATCCCGATCCCCGGCATCGATCCGGCGATCCTCCAGGACCTCTTTTCGCGCAATGCCGGCGGTATCCTCGGCATGTTCGACATGTTCTCGGGCGGGGCGCTCGGGCGCATGACGATCTTTGCGCTGAACATCATGCCGTACATCTCGGCTTCGATCATCATCCAGCTCTTGACCGCGGTTTCTCCGACCCTCGAAGCGCTGAAGAAAGAGGGCGAGAGCGGGCGCAAGAAGCTGAACCAATATACTCGTTTCGGCACTGTCCTGTTGGCGGCGGTTCAATCCTACGGGATCGCAGTCGGGCTCGAAGGCATGCGTGGCGGTGCCCAGTCGGCGGTTCTCGATCCCGGGCTGTTCTTCCGACTGGTCACAGTGGTGACCCTGACGAGCGGCACGGTGTTCCTGATGTGGCTCGGCGAGCAGATCACCGCCCGCGGGATCGGCAACGGAATCTCGCTGATCATCATGTCCGGGATCGTCGCGAACTTGCCGCACGCCCTGGCCTCCACCCTCGAACTTGGCCGCACCGGCGCGATTTCGACCGTTTTCATCATTATCTTTCTAGCGATATCGGTCGGGGTGGTCGCCTTCATCGTGTTTATGGAGCGCGCGCAACGCCGAATCCTCGTTCAGTATCCGAAGCGCCAAGTGGGCAACAAGATGTTCGGCGGCGACGCCTCGCATTTGCCGCTGAAGATCAATACTTCGGGCGTCATTCCGCCGATCTTCGCCTCCTCGCTCTTGCTGCTGCCGGCAACCGTCGCGAATTTCGAGGCGAACGGGCAGAGCTTCGGCTGGCTCGGCGAGATTACGGCTTATCTCGCGCATGGCCGACCGCTCTACATGGCGCTTTACGTTGCCTTGATCGTTTTTTTCTGTTTCTTCTACACCGCGATTGTTTTTAATCCCACCGAAACTGCAGATAATTTGCGCAAGTATGGCGGGTTTATTCCCGGGATCAGACCAGGGAAAAATACCGCCGACTATCTGGATTACGTGTTAACGCGACTCACCGTGGTCGGCGCTGCCTATCTCTCGGCGGTCTGCATTCTGCCGGAGATCTTGATTTCAGAATATTCGGTTCCGTTCTACTTCGGAGGAACCAGTCTTCTGATCGTCGTCAGCGTCACGATGGACACCGTCGCGCAGATTCATTCGCACCTGCTGGCGCATCAATACGAGGGCCTGATCAAGAAGGCGAAGCTCCGGGGACGCCGCGGATGAACCTTATCCTGCTCGGGCCGCCGGGCTCGGGGAAGGGGACCCAAGCAAAGCGGATCGAGCAGGCCCACGGCATTCCTCAGCTTTCTACCGGGGACATGCTGCGGGCGGCGACGGCCTCCGGCAGCGAGCTCGGGCTCCGCGTCAAGAGCATCATGGATTCGGGCCAGCTAGTTCCGGACGACATTATCGTCAACATGATTGCCGACCGCATCGGCCAGCCCGATCGCCGAGAAGGCTTTATCCTCGACGGCTTTCCGCGGACGCTGCCGCAGGCCCAGGCACTGGACGAGATGCTGGCGCACCGCGGTCTCCGGCTCGACCACGTGATCGAGATCGAGGTCAACGAGGCCGCCCTAGTCAATCGGCTCGCCGGACGTTTTAGCTGTCAGCAATGTGGCGCCAGCTATAACGAACGCGACAACCGGCCCAAGGTCGACGGCGTCTGCGATGCTTGCGGTGCTTGTGAATTCGCCTGCCGAGCGGACGACCGACCGGAGACGGTCAGGGCGCGGCTCGATGTCTATCATCGCCAGACGGCGCCGATCCTGCCCTATTATCGAGACCGCGGCATCCTGCGCTACGTTGATGGGATGGCCGAGATTGACGCGGTCAGCCGCGAAATCGAGAGGATCCTCGGGTCGGTCGTGTCCCATCGCTGCGAGCCTCGAGGATAGCCCCGAGCGGCGGGATCTGACATTCTCCGTCCGAGGCCAACACAGGGACGGCAAATAATCATGATCGAACCCTATACCGCGGTCGGGCTGATCCCGAGCTTCTGGGGCATTCGCCGCCGCGAGGACATCGAAAAGAACCTGGAGCATCTGGAAAGCCTGACCAAGGCTGCGTTTTGGTTATCGAGCCTCGACATTCCCGTCCGCCTCGTCGCCATACCAGAAGGCGCCCTGCAGGGTTTCAACGACGAGGTTCTCGATGTCGACCACGCCGAGTTTGCGCGAAACTGCGCCATCGATATTCCCGGCCCGGAAACCGACCGGATCGGGCGGCTTGCCCG
>Ga0306926_10007216_pt1 | contig 12033 bp, 8 predicted proteins | sample flu12Cox44000178_FD_203759 | JGI IMG/M metagenome (GOLD analysis project Ga0306926, IMG submission 203759) | Lab enrichment of tropical soil microbial communities from Luquillo Experimental Forest, Puerto Rico - flux8day.12C.oxic.44.000.178 (v2)... | ecosystem: Environmental > Terrestrial > Soil...
AGGCCGGCAAAGTCGCCCGCCCCATAGACGACCTTGCCGCCGACAAGGGTGAGGTCCGATGTCGTGTCCGCGATCTCGTCCTGCGGGCACGAGAAATAGTCCCGGTCGGGCACGATCAGGTCCGCGACCTGGCCGACCTGCATGCGTCCTTTCCTTCCCTCCTCGTTGGAGAACCAGGTCACGTTCTCGGTCCACATGCGCAGCGCCGTCTCGCGATCGAGGCAGTTGCGTTGCGGATAGAGCCGCAAACCGGCGACGGTCTTTCCGCTCACCAGCCACGCCAGCGAGACCCACGGATTATAGGAGGCAACGCGCGTGGCATCGGTGCCGCCCGAGACCTTGATGCCCTTTTGCAGCATCTTGCCGATGGGGGGCGTGGCTTCTGCCGCGGCGGCGCCGTAGCGCTCGACAAAATATTCCCCCTGATAAGCCATGCGGTGCTGCACGGCGATGCCGCCGCCAAGGGCGGCAATGCGATCCATGGAACGATCCGAGATCGTCTCCGCGTGGTCGAAGAACCAGTTGAGCCCTGCGAGCGGGATGTCGCGATTGACTCGCTCGAAGACGTCGAGGGCGCGCGCAATGGTCTCATCGTAGGTGGCGTGCAGCCGCCATGGCCAGCGGTTCTGCGCGAGAATGCGCACGACCTCATCGAGCTCACCCTCCATCTCCGGCGGCATGTCCGGGCGCGGCTGGCGGAAGTCCTCGAAGTCGGCGGCGGAGAACACCAGCATCTCTCCGGCGCCGTTGTGGCGGAAGTAATCGCTACCCTGCTTGTACTTTGACGTCTTGGTCCAGTTCAGGAAATCCGCCTTCTCGCCCTTGGGCTTCTGCGTGAAGAGGTTATAGGCAAGCCGCACCGTGAGCTGACCCTCCGCGGCGAGCTTCTCTATGACGGCATAATCTTCGGGATAGTTCTGAAAGCCGCCGCCTGCGTCGATCGCTCCCGTCACGCCGAGCCGGTTGAGTTCGCGCATGAAATGACGGGTCGAGTTGAGCTGATAATCGAGGGGGAGCTTCGGGCCCTTGGCGAGCGTCGCGTAGAGGATGCCGGCATTGGGCTTGGCGATCAGCAGACCGGTCGGGTTGCCCTGGGCATCGCGGACGATCTCGCCCGCCGGCGGGTCGGGGGTGTCCGTGGTGTAGCCGACGGCACGCAGCGCCGCGGCATTGAGCAGGGCGCGGTCGTAGAGATGCAGGAGGAACACCGGTGTGTCGGGCGCGACCGCGTTGATCTCCTCGATGGTCGGCAGGCGCTTCTCCTCGAACTGATGCGCGGTAAAGCCGCCCACCACCCGCACCCACTGTGGCGGCGGGGTCACCGCCACCTGCCGTTTGAGCATGGCCATGGCGTCGGCGAGGCTGCGCACGCCGTCCCAGCGCAGCTCCATGTTGAAGTTGAGCCCGCCGCGGATGATGTGCAGGTGGTTGTCGATGAGGCCGGGCAACACACGGCGGCCTTTGAGATCGATGACCCGCGTCGAAGGGCCGGCGAGCGGCATCACGTCCTGCTCTTGCCCGACCGCGATGAAGACGCCGCCTGTGATTGCGACGGCGCTCGCGTGCGGGTTGGAGCGGTCGAGGGTGGTGAAGCGCGCGTTGCGCAGAATCAGATCAGCACTCATGTTCGGCCTCGCTTCTGATGAGGTTCGCCCCCTATCCCGCTCTCCGCTTTCCCAGAGGGCTCTTCATGCCGCCTTTCCGGCCTCGCTGGCGTGCGGTCCCAGCATTGTCTTGGCGTAGATGATGCCAAGGCCGTAGGCGCCGCCAAATGTTTTTGCGAGGCCGGTAACCGCATCGTAGGTCTCGGTGCGTGCCCAATCACGTTGCAATTCCAGCAGGTACTGGACCGAGGTCATTGGACGGGCGCCAGCCTGCACCACCCGCTCTATCGCGCGGTCGTGTGCCTCGTCGGATACGTCCCCACACGCGTCAGCAATCACATAGACCTCGAAGCCTTGATCGAGGGCCGAGAGCGCCGGGCCCACGATGCACACCGAGGTCCACAAGCCGGCGAGCACGATCCGCCCTTTGCCGATGCGATTGACCTCCTCGATTACCGCCTTGTCCTCCCAGGTGTTCATGCTGGTGCGGTCGAAGAACCGCGCCTTCGGGAAAGCGGCCTTGATCTCGTCGAACATGGGCCCCGAGAACGTCTTCTCCGCCACGGTCGTGGGAATGACCGAGACATTGAAGATGCGCGCCGCGTTGGCGACGAGCGCCGCGTTGTTGCGCAGCATGACCGGGTCGATGGACTTGGTCGCGAATGCCATCTGCGACTGGAAGTCGATCATGATGAGGGTATGGTCGGTGGGAGAGAGCAGCATCTTTCCCGGTACTGGCTTGGCAGTCGGCATTTCCATCTCCTTTGGCGTCATGGTGAAGATTGCACAAAACAAGGAACGGCCCCGGCCGGGGGCGGATCAGGGTCACGGCAGGTCGAAAACGAGGATTTCGGTGTCGTCGGCGTGTGACGTGATGGTGAGCTTTCTTTCGCCCTCGATGGCGACGCCGTCACCCGCGCCGGCAGCTTTGCCGTTGACGTCAACCGCTCCCCGCACCACCTGGACCCATCCCTTGCGGCCGGCTTTGAGCTCGTGGCTGGCGCAATGACCGCCAACGAGCAGAGTGTCGTAAAGTTCCACGTCCTGGTGGATGACGATCGAGCCGGCGCGCCCGTCCGGCGAGCCCACGAGGCGCAGCTGCCCGCGTTTTTCCGATTGCGGGAATGCCTTCTGATCATATCGGGGGGCAAGGCCCTGGCGGTCGGGCAGCACCCAGATCTGCAGAAAATGCACCGGCTCGGTCTGCGAGTGATTGAATTCGCTGTGCCGGATGCCGGTCCCGGCCGACATGATCTGCACGTCTCCCGGCCTGATCACCGAACCGGTACCGAGGCTGTCCTTGTGCTCGAGCGCGCCATCGAGAACATAGGAGATGATCTCCATGTCGCGGTGCCCGTGCGTCTCGAACCCGGCGCCCGGGCGCACGCGGTCCTCGTTGATGACGCGCAGCGGGCCGAAGCCCATGTGCCCCGGGTCATAGTAATCGCCGAACGAGAAGGTGTGGCGGCTGTCGAGCCAGCCGAGGTTGGCGGCTCCGCGCTCGCCAGCAGGTCTCACAACGATCATGGCGGGAAACTCCGTTTCTCAGCCTCGAAATGTCGTGCGCCGGCCTTGGCAGACAATCTGCTAATTTGTAGAGGCAGTGTCTCTGATTTGAGGACAATCCCGCCCGCCACCACCGTAATCGGGTATGGACAAGCTCAACAGCATCAGGGCTTTCACCAAAGTCGTGCAGCATAGCAGCTTCGCGGCCGCAGCGCGCGATTTGCGGTTGTCCCGCTCGGCCGTGAGCAAGCACGTCATCGAGCTCGAGCAGGAGCTCGGGGTCCAGCTGCTTTCCCGCACCACCCGCAGCGTCACGGCGACCGAGAACGGCCAGGCCTATTACGAGCGCTGCCTCGCGATTCTCTCCGACCTGGAAGAAGCCGATCTCTCGGCCACGCGCCTGCAGGCCGAGGTGCGCGGGCTCTTGCGGATCAACGCCCCGATGTCGTTTGGAACGCTGCATCTTGCGCGCGCGGTGGCCGATTTCATGGAAAAATATCCGGACCTGCGCATCCAGCTCCTCCTGAGCGATCAGCAGGTCGACCCGGTGCAGGAAGGCTTCGACGTCACCTTGCGCATTGCCGACCTGCCGTCATCGAGCATGATCGCGCGCCGGATCGCGCCTGCGCGCCGCGCAATCTGCGCGAGCCCTTCCTATCTCGCGCGGCACGGCACGCCGAAGCATCCCGACGATCTGCGCGGCCATGCGTGCCTCACTTACGGACATCTCGCCACCGGCAACCAGTGGAAGCTCACCGGCCCGGACGGGGATCATTGGATTGCCATCCCCTGGACGCTTTGCACCAACAACGCCGAGGTGCTCAGGGATGCGGCGGTACAGGGGCGCGGGATTGCGCTGCTGCCCACCTTCATCGCCGGCGCCGACTTCCAGCAGGGACGCCTCGCAACGATTCTGCCGGGCTACCAGGCCCCCGAGATCTCGATCTATGCCATCTATCCCGAGACCCGGCATCTTTCGCTCAAGGTGCGGGTGTTCATCGATTTCCTGGTAGAGCGCTTCGGTGGCCGCCCTTATTGGGACCTGGTCGAGTGAATGCACGCACATGAAACGGCGTTGACATGAAAGCCCCGCGCTGATGGCGGAAATGAAGGTCGCCAATCTCGCGCTGCAGGGCGGCGGCAGCCATGGCGCCTTCACCTGGGGCGTGCTCGAGCGTCTGCTCCAGGAGCCGGGGCTTAAGATCGATGGCGTGAGCGCGACCAGCGCCGGCGCCATCAATGCCGCCGTGCTGGCGCACGGAGCGCCACCAACGTGCGCACGGGAAAGGTTCGCGTCTTCACCAGCGATGAGATCTGCGTGGCGCACCTGCTGGCGTCCGCCTGCCTGCCCAATTTCTGCCAGGCGGTCGAGATCGACGGCGAATATTTCTGGGACGGCGGCTACATGGGAAATCCCGCGCTGTTTCCGCTGATCTACGGCTGCCAGTCCTGCGAAATCATCGTGGTCCACATCAATCCGACCGAACGACCTGAAATCCCGAGGACCGCGCAGGGCATTATCAACCGCATCAACGAGATCAGCTTCAATTCATCCCTGTTTCGCGAGATGCGCGCAATCGCCTTCGTCAGCAAGCTGATTGACGAGGGAAAGATCACCGACGGCAGCCTCAAGCGCATGCTGATTCACGCCATCGATGCCGATGACGTGATGCAGGGGCTCGGTCCCATGAGCAAGCTCAACGCCGATTGGGATTTTCTGATGCATTTGCACGACATCGGACGCGAGCGCGCCGACCGCTGGCTCAAGTCCAATCTTGGCATGCTCGGGATCGAATCGACCGTCGATATCCGCGCCAAATATTTGTGAACGTCAGAGCCCCTCATCCCACCCTCTCAGCCGAAGTCGGATTTATCCGACTTCGGCCATCTATAATGATCGAACTCGGGTAAACCCGAGTTCGATTGCAAGCGCGGGGAGAGGGAGTGCACGATCCGTGCCTGCGTACACGATAGATGCTTGCACGGTGTTTCACTCCCTCTCCCCGTTCTTCACGGGGAGAGGGTGGGGTGAGGGGCTCGCGCCGGCCGCCATCTGAGAATGTGGTAACTAACTACCCGGCGAGGGTCGCGGCGTTCTTCGTCCGGTCGATCTCGAGCGCGCCGGACTTGATGCGCGGAATGAGCTCGTGGCCAAACTCGACCGCGTCGTTGAGGGGATCGAATCCACGCATGAGAAACGAATCCACGCCCAATCGGTAGTACCTGAGAATGGCCTCGGCGACCTGTTCGGGCGTGCCGACGAGGCACGATGTATTGCCGAGCGCGCCGGTCGCGCGCGCAATCGGCATCCACAGGCGCTCGTCGTGAACATCCGCCTCCAGAGCAAAGCTCATCAGGCGCTTTCCCGCCGCATCGACCGGACCGGCCGCGGCCTCCTGGCGGCTCCAGCCCTTCTTGCCGGTCATCGCAGCGAGGATCCCCCTGGCCTTGTCCCACGCCGCGCCTTCGCTGGCGGCAATGATCGGGCGAAGCGAGACATTGAATGCCAGCGTCCGCTTGAAGGCCGCCGCCTGCCGGCGCACTTGCGCAATACGCTCGGCGGTCGACGCCAGCGGCTCGGCGTAGATGGCATAGACGTCGCAGAGTCGGGCGCCCATGGCGAGCGCGCCGGCTGAAGCGCCCCCGAAGAAGAGCAGCGGATGCGGCTTGCGCAGCGGACGCACATCCGAGTGCGCGCCTTTGACCCGATAGAAGGCACCCGAGAAATCGAACGGCGCATCGCTCGACCAGGCAAGCTTCATCAATTCGAGGTACTCCGCGGCCCGCAGATAACGCTCCTCCTTCGGGCTGAAATCGCCATCTCCCTCCTGCTCGGCATCGCTCTTGCCGGTGATTATGTGCACCGCGAGCCGCCCATCGGTCAGATGATCGAAGGTGGCGATCTTGCGCGCCATCAGGGTCGGAGCGACGAAGCCCGGCCGGTGCGCCACCAGGTAGCCGAGCCCCCTGGTGCGGGCGGCGGCATGCTGCGCAACCAGGAAGCCTTCGGCGGAGGAGGACGAATAGCCGACAAGCGCCAGGTCGAAGCCGGCGTCATCATGCGCGCGGGCAAATTCCGTCAGATAGCCGGGCGAAAGGCCGCCTTCGATGACATGCAGCGTCGCGTCGCCGGCCGGCGGAGCAACCCCGATCATTCCGACGATCCGGACCGGCATGGCCAGGCAACGCTCCTGTCGCGTTCAATTGAAGCGCGGCGACTTGTTGAGATAGAACTTTTGCATCGCGCCCCGGTACTTTTCCATTTCCGCGCGATTGAGGTCGATCGACGGCTGTACGTCGGGCGGCAGCAGCGCGAAATAGGGAGTCTTTGCCGACTCCTCCAGAAACTCGACCCGCGCGCTCGCCAGCGCATCCGGCGTCGTCATCAGGTCGATGATCGATGCCGCAAGCACCTTCGCACCCGTGACCTGTCCCTTATGGGAGATGGGGCCGACCGGCGTGATGGCGGCATGCCATTCGTGGTACTCGATGCCCGGCACCGAGGATGGAAAGTTGAAGATGCCGGCCGGCACGACCCAGGAGACGTCGCCGTTGTCGTTTGACGAGGTCGACTGCGCGCGGCTGCCGAGCGCCATCGGCTCCGTGCGCAGGCCCACGACCGGCCGCTCGGCGGATTTCTGAAAATCGCGGGCGAAACGCTGGTCCTCGTCGGTCCATTTCGGCATGCCGACCAGCCCGATGTTGCGCTGGATCGCCTCGGCGATTGCCTTGTTGCCGAGCTGCGGCCAGGCGGAGGCTGCGTATTTGACGTCCCAGCCGGTGCCGGTCATCAGCGCGGCGCCCTCGGCGATCTTGACGAGCTTGTCGTAGGTTTCCTTGGCGGCCGGCATCGAGGCATCGCGCACGAACCACCAGATCTGGCCGGTGTCGGCGATGATGTTCGGCTGGATGCCGCCGTTGGTGATGGTGCGGTGCGCCCGATAGCTCGGCCGCAGATGCTCGCGCAACTTGTCAAATCCGATGTCCATGAGCTCGACCGCATCGACGGCATCCCGGCCGTCCCACGGATTGACCGCGCCGTGCGCCGTCTTGCCGTGGAACGTGAAGATCGAGCTGATGGCCGCATAATTCTGCAAGCCGTAGCCGGTCGCGAGCCAGGGGCCGATGTGGAGGTAGATGACCGCGTCGACATCCTTGAAATACCCGGCGCGCACCAGGAACGGGCGCGACGCCAGCTGCTCCTCCGCCGGTCCGAACGAGATCGCGATCGTGCCGGCGATGTGATCGCGCGCCATCACCTCTTTGACGGCAAACGCCGCCATCGAGGCCACGCCGCCATGGATGTTGTGACCTTCCATGTGGCCGGGCGCCCCGGCGAGGAGCGGCTTGCGCTCGAACTCGCCAGGCGCCTGCGATCCGCCGGGCAGCGCATCGACCTCGGTCACGATTGCGATCTTGGGGCGGCCCGAGCCCCACTCCGCCCAGAGATTGGTCGGCATGCCTGCGCCGCCAAGCTCCACCTTGAATCCGGCCGCCTCCAGCGTCTGCTGCAGCAGCCTGGTGCTTTCGAGCTCCTGCATTCCGAGCTCGCCGAGATAGAAGATGGAATCGCTGATCAGCGCCATCTGCTCGGCATTGCGATCGACGACCTCGAAAGCGAGTTGCTTGCGTTCGTCGCCGGCGGCCGCCTGGCAGCAGAGCGCGAGGAGAAGCGCAAGGATTGCAGGAGCGCCGATCTGACGCTGATTTTTGCGGACCATCTCGCTTTCCCCTCGTCTTCTCTCAAGGCGGCGCAGGACGATTTTCGGCCACCCGCCTGATGTGTCAATAGATGGCGCCGGCCGAGCCTCGTTGAGAACGCCAAGCAGCAGACCGGGCTGGAAAGTCCATGCGATGGCCCGCATAATGCATCCATGACCCGCCCCATGAAGAGACTAACGGCCCCGCTGGCACTCTTGCTGCTTTTGCTGGCAATGCGTGAAGCGCCGGCGGACCCCGACTATCTGATGTGGTGCATTGCGCACCAGCGCATGCTGGCGAAGTGGAGATATGCGGAACCCCGCTGCGGCTGGACGGTCGGGGGCAACACCTGCTTATCCCGTGCCGGCAAGCGCAGCTCGCGAGCCGCATATTCCGCCGTGCGCGCCCACCGCTCGTGATGGCCTTACTGCGCCGGGATTTCGAGATCTTCGGCTATCCCGGCTGGCCGGGGCGTCCCCGACGTGGCGGTGAAGGCCGATTAAACATCGTTAATTTGCAACCTTGACCGCGTCCGCGTCCTGGAGTGCCGCGATTTCGGCGTCCAAACGAGCCAGCTCGCTTGTCGATTGCGGGAGCCTGTTGACAAGTGCGGCCATGATGTCTCTTGCCTTGTGCAGTTCGACGAGAGCCACGGCCTGATTGCCCAGATGCTTCTCGGTCTCGGCAATGATGGCATGCGTTATGGCCAATTCGTGCTGCCACCGGATGTTGTCGGCCATGATTCCTTGCGCGATGCCGAGACTTTCACGATAGCTCACGAGTGCCCCCGCAAGGTCGCCTTGGCTGCTTAGGGCATCGCCGGCGCGCAGCGTGGCCGTCGCAAGGTCATGTCGGAATAGTGGGTTTCCCGGATCGGCGCTGGAAACCTCGTCAAAAATCTTTCTGGCGATCTCAAACTCGTGTCGAGCCTCAGCGAATTTCTTGCGCGCTCAAGACTGTTGCAAGGTTACCATGCGCGCCGCCGAGCTCGTATCGCCACAGCAGATTTTCGGAATCGCGTGCTGACAGGCTTTCCCTGATTGCCAGGCTCAAGCTGTAATTTTCAAGCGCCTGCAACAATGTTTGCTCGGCACTGGCTGCCTTCGCACTGCCATCAAGCGGTGCAGATGAAACTGCCCGCCTGCCGAGCATCGTGCCGATTTGATCATAGATCACTGCGAGATCCCGTTGCCAGTCGGTGTTGCTGGCGTCGGACGCAGCCAAAGGCTTGAGGATTGCGATGGCCGAACGGAAGCTTTCTTCGGCTTCCCCAAACTTTCCCTGATCATTCAGCAGGGTACCGATGCCGGCCTTGCAGGCGGCGAGATCACGCTTCCATAGGGCGTTATTCGCATCCTGTCGGTTCAATTCTTCGGTCAGCTCAAAGCTCTTGTGGTAGCCGTCGAGCGCAGCAGCGATTTCTCCTCGGTCATGACGAATATCCGCGAGCTTGCGATAGTTCAGAGCCAGGTTTCGCCGCCAATCGTTGTTGTCCCCATCAATGGCGTAGAAATGCGCCACAATGCGAATCGACTGCTCCTCGCTCTCCAGCGCTCCGCTCCAGTTTCCCTGGGCGCGCTGGATGTCGCTGAGGCGGTCATAGGTGGAGGCCAGATCGCGCTGCAGACGGGGATTGTCAGAATCAGCGGCCGCGAGCCGGTTACGGATGGCAAGGCTTGCGGCGTAGCTCGTCTGCGCCGAATCGAGATTTCCGAGGCCCTTCCATGCATCGCCTATTTTGTCATGGGCCAGCGAAAGCGCGCTCTGCCATTCGGTCTTACTGGGGTCTACGGCCGTAAAAGCCTTGGAAAGGTCCAGGCTCCTTCGATACCAGTCGAGCGCGACGCCCCAGCGGTCCAGGGAGGACAAACTGTTGCCAATTTTTTGAAACGCGACGGACAGATGATACTGCAGGTCGGAACTGCCGGGCTGTGCGATGCCCGTCAGCTTCTGATATGCAACCGATAAAAAGTGTCGCCACCAGCCGTCTTGGACCGTTTGTGCAATGAGATCGTTTACCATTTCGCTTGCACGCTTCGCACGACTAAGCGCTTCCTGGCTCCTGCCGAGGGTCTGGTAGCCATCTGAAAAAATGATAAGGGTCTGTGCTCTGATGTAGCGCAGCCTGGGTGTATCGATTGTTGTCCCTGCTGTGCGTTTCTCCTGATCCGCAAGATCCGAGAGAAGAACCCGGACCGGAGCCTCGCCACGCGCGGCCTTTTGCTCAATATTTTTGTTGAGGCCGTTGGCCCATTCGATGAGCTGATCGTGGCCTTGCTCGTTCAGGATCCATAGCTCGAATGCGGCCGCAAAAAGAAGCAGAAAGCTGCATGCAAGGCTAATCCGAATCCTGTTGCCACGCTTGCGTGCGCGCTCGGCACGCCGCACCACCTCATCGAGAGGCAACCCGATGAGCCCGGCGACCACCTTGAGCTTGGCGAGTTCTCTCCCGTCTCCCTGTGCCCGCGCATCAGCCGCGATCGGCTCTTCCCGCACATTCGTGAGTTCGCCGTCGCTTCCAATCCTGAAACGCAATGCCGGAGGAAAGCATTCACGCTCGGCGTCGTTAGGCTCGCCATCGATAATAAGGGGAATGATACGATCCGAACGGCCCATGGCCTTGAATTGCCGGATCTCCTCATTGACGTACTTGCTCCTGGCTGCCTTCGGCGAGCAGATCACGATCAGAAACTCGGACGCCATCAGCGCAGCGACTGTCTGCTCCGTCAGCGAATGCCCGGCCGAGAAGTCATTACGGTCGCAAAAGATCGGCCGCAGGCTCTTGGGCACGTTGCCGGCTCTGGTTGGGCGACCGACCAGATCCCTGTCGACCCGAAAAGCCTCAAGCCGCGCGTGCAACTATCTCGCCCACGACCCGTCGTCGTGGCTGTAGCTCAGGAAGGCCCGGTATTTGATCGCAACTGTATCCGCCACGCTGTGCCTTCCCGAGAGCAGCCAAACCGGACGGCAGCGGGAACCTAACCCAGGCGAGGCCGCTTGGCCAGCAATTGTAGCGCAAGCGTACTACCGTGGAGCTTGAAGTGGATGGCTGGAATGACGCTAGGGTTATGACGTTGGCTCGGATAGATACCGAAGCCAAGGTCTAAGCGAAGAGCGTGGAAGCTTGGGCGCAGATCGAGGTGTGCGTAGCCGGCAGCGGGGCAGCCCGGGACGCCCTCACGTGCCGGCTGTGAGTGTCAACAGGACATCCTTGGAGGAGCTGGCGAGCTGGACATATTGTCGGTAGACCCACTCGAACCGTGCCCAAAACGTGACAATTACAAAAATTCCACGCGCAGCCTGTGCATAGTTTGAATCCGGCCTTGCGGGCGCGGCAATCCGTGTACCAACTGGTCCGAACTCTTGCCGCCCACGCACGGGAGCGAAAATGCGCGCGGTTCTGGCAGCCGGATTTGCCTTGGCGGCGTTGACCTCGTCAGCCGGTCCGCTTTGCGCGCAGCAGAGACAGGGTCAGCAACCGGCCACGACCTGGAGCGGCGGCCAGATCGGAGGTTTTGGCGGCGTAAGCAACTTGGGCGGCAACTTTGTCGAACCAGGAGCGCACTTTTGCGCGTTTGGCTTTGCCGCCGCGTGCCCGGAAGTGCCGTTCTCCTTTGGTGGCAGCCGCATAAGCGCGACCGGCGGCGGTTTCATCGGATACAGCATACCCTGGGGCAGCTATATCATTGGCATTGAAGCCGATATCGCGGCGAAGAGTGGGGGAAGTTTCAGCACGCAGTCGAATACGCACGCTTCACCAGGTGGGCCTACGTCCGAAACGTTCACCGGCGCTTTAAGCCAGCGCTGGGACGGTTCCGTGCGCGCACGTTTTGGCCTTCCTCTCTATTCGACGAGCATGATCTACGCCACGGGCGGCGTGGCCTTTGGCCAAATGAGCGGCTCGTTCGCTTACAATACGGCGCCCCTCTGCGTCACTACTTTTGTCCCCGCTCTGGATGTATTTGTTACGACATGCAATGCTGGTGGCGGGGCTTTGAGCTGGAGCGATACACGCGCCGGCGTTACCGGGGGTGCGGGCATGGAGTGGGTTTATCTCCGCAACATCAAGCTCAGGGTCGAGTACCGCTACACCGACTCGGTAGCTTCTCGAAGGACGTGCCGCTCGCGCTCACAGCTGGCACCTGCATTGCTTCCGGCTGTATTGCCAACGGCAATGCGCACGTCGACATGCGCGCGAGCTTCCACACCCTCCGATTGGGGA
>Ga0306926_10007217_pt1 | contig 12033 bp, 9 predicted proteins | sample flu12Cox44000178_FD_203759 | JGI IMG/M metagenome (GOLD analysis project Ga0306926, IMG submission 203759) | Lab enrichment of tropical soil microbial communities from Luquillo Experimental Forest, Puerto Rico - flux8day.12C.oxic.44.000.178 (v2)... | ecosystem: Environmental > Terrestrial > Soil...
CGCGGCGTCGATGCCGCAGATCGGCGCCATCTTCTCCGGCGAATAGTCGCGAATGTGCTCGCGCAGTTTCTCGAAATCCTCGGTGTGCGCCTGGATGTACTGTCGGTCGGTCAGCCCTTCCTCGATGATCGTGTGCAACAGCGCGTTTAGCATCGCGACATCGCGCCCGGAGTTAAAGCGCAAAGTCATCGTCGCATGCCGCATCAGGCTGTAGCCGCGCGGGTCCATCACGATGACCCTGGCGCCACGTTTTGCTGCCTGTTTGAAAAAGGTCGCGGCAACCGGGTGGTTCTCGGTCGGTCGGGCGCCGATGACGATGATAACGTCGGAATCCTGTGCCGCGGTGAAAGGTGCCGTCACCGCACCTGAACCGATCCCCTCCATCAGCGCAGCGACCGAGGAAGCATGGCAGAGCCGCGTGCAGTGGTCGACATTGTTGCTGCCAAAGCCGGTGCGGACCAGCTTCTGAAACAGGTAGGCTTCTTCGTTCGAGCCTTTGGCCGAGCCAAACCCGGCGAGCGCCCGCTTGCCGTCACGGTCCCGAATGAGTCTGAGCCCGGCGGCAGCGCGGTCGAGCGCCTCGTCCCAGCTCGCCTTGCGGAAATGCGTGTAGGGGTTGGCGGGATTGATATCGGCATCGTGCTTGGAAATATCGTTCTTGCGGATCAGCGGCTCGGTCAGGCGGTCGGGGTGATGGGCATAGTCGAAACCAAACCGACCCTTTACGCACAACCGGTTGTGATTGGCCGGCCCGTCCCTGCCATCGACCGCGACGATGCGGTCCTCGCGGATCTTATAGGTCACCTGGCAGCCGACACCGCAATAGGGGCACACGCTGTCGACTTCGCGATTGGGTGCGTTGGTGTAGACGCCGTTAGCGTCGACCAAGGTCGCCGGCATCAGCGCCCCGGTCGGGCAGGCCTGCACGCATTCGCCACAGGCCACGCAGGTGCTGTTACCCATCGGGTCGTCGAAGTCGAAGATGATCTTTTCGTGATTACCGCGCGCCGCCATGCCGATCACGTCGTTGACCTGGACTTCGCGACAGGCGCGCACACAGAGATTGCACTGGATGCAGGCGTCGAGCTGCACCGCCATCGCCGGATGGCTGCGGTCGGGTGCTGGCGCGGCATGCCGGGGGAAACGACTGTCGCCGACACCGAGCCTGTCGGCCCATTTCCATAGCCGGGAATTTGGGTCGTGCGCGACCGCGCGGTCTGGTTGGTCGCCGATTAGCAATTCGAACACCATCTTGCGCGAAAACTTGGCGCGCTCGCTCGCGGTCTGGATCTTCATGCCGGGTGTCGGCCGGCGCACGCAGGAGGCAGCGAGCACCCGTTCACCGTCGATCTCGACCATGCAGGCACGGCAATTGCCGTCGGCGCGGTACCCTGGTTTGGGCAGCCAGCACAGATGCGGGATCTCGATGCCCTGCCGGTCGGCGACCTGCCAGATCGTCTCGCCCGGCTCGGCTTCGACCTCGGTCCCGTCGAGGATAAAACGGATCGGTTCGGTCATCGGGGACTCTCCCAACGGTAACGGACATCGGGCGTCCGCTCCTCGTTATTTGCGCCGTCGGTGAAGCGAATTGCCTGGAAGCCTCGCGCCTCATAGAACCGCAGCGCCCGGGTATTGGCTTGGAAGCACCACAGCTCCAGCGCCGCGACGTCGCTCGTCTCCGCTGCCTCGATCAGCTGCGTCTCGGCCCCGCACCCGATGCGGTCCGGCCGAGTATAGAAGTGGCCGACCTCCTCGCCCCGCCGGCCGAGAAACGAGACGATACCGCTGTCGTCTTCGGCGACCGTCACCGCCCACTCCTTGAGCATGCGCTCGGCGATGTACCATCGATAGCTCTTGATCGTGTGAAGCTTGGGCAGAAACGTTAGCAGGCGATATGAATCGTGATACAGCTCGGCGATCGTCGGCGCGTCCTCGTCCGTGGCGCGGCGCAGGCTGAAGGGCATCACGACGGTTCCGCGACGAGATCATCGCGGAAATGCTTCAGCACCTGCTTTACCGGATTCATCGCGGCCTGGCCGAGACCGCAGATCGAGGCATCGCTCATGACCCGGGTCAGCTCCTGCAGCAATGCCTCGTCCCAGTGCGGCGCGGTCATCAGCTTGACCGCTTTCTCGGTGCCGGCGCGGCACGGCGTACACTGGCCGCAGCTCTCATCCTCGAAGAAGCGCAGCAGGTTCAACGCCACCGCCCTCATATTGTCCTTGTCGGAGAGGACGACCACCGCGGCCGAGCCGATCAAGCACCCTTCAGGTTCGAGCGTGCCGAAATCGAGCGGAATGTCGGCCATCGCCGCCGGCAATACGCCGCCCGAGGCACCTCCCGGCAGATAGCCTTTGAAGGTGTGTCCTTCGGCCATGCCGCCGCAATACTCGTCGATGAGCTGACGAGCTGTGATGCCGGCCGGGGCTAGCTTGACGCCGGGGTCTTTCACTCGCCCCGACACCGAGAAGGTGCGGCGCCCCTGGCGGCCGTTGCGCCCCGCCAGGGTGAACCATTCGGGGCCCTGCTCGACGATGTCGCGGACCCAGTAGAGGGTCTCGACGTTGTTGCACAGGGTCGGCCGGCCGAAGAGCCCGACCTGGGCGGGGAAGGGGGGTCGCTGCCGTGGCAGCCCGCGCTTGCCTTCGATGCTTTCGAGCATCGCCGATTCTTCGCCGCAGATATAGGCGCCGGCGCCGCGGCGAAGATGAATGCGCGCATGACGCGCCAGCCCAGCCGCCTCGACCGCGGTGATCTCGCCTTCGAGGATCATGCGGCATTGCGGGTACTCGTCGCGCAGATAGATGTAAATCTCTGCCGCCTCGACTACCCAGGCGGCGATCAGCATGCCTTCAAGAAAACGATGCGGGTCGGTTTCGAGGAAGTAGCGGTCCTTGAAGGTGCCGGGCTCGCCCTCGTCGGCATTGACTGCGACCAGCCGGGGCAACGGCTCCTGGCGCACCAGGCGCCATTTGCGTCCTGCCGGAAACCCCGCCCCGCCTAGCCCGCGCAGGCCCGAATGTTCGAGGGGCTCGATCACCTGGTCGCGTGAGCGCTCGCCCACCAGGCAGGATTGCAGCAGGCGATAACCGCCGGCCGCACGATAGGCGTCGAGGCCGACAAATTCGGGGGTGGGTGGGTGTGTTTTGCCCGCTGCGACGGCCACGCCGACACTGGTGATGGTGGCGTTTTCGTGTAGCGCGTGGCCGATCGCCACGACCGGAGCATGATGGCATCCCCCCATGCAGGGCGCGCGAACCACCCTGACGCCATCACCCAGGCGGGTCTCCAGGTCGGCGAGGAGTTGCACTGAGCCCACGAGTTCGCAGCTCAGGCTGTCGCACACGCGAACAGTGATACGTGGTGGCGGAGCTTCGTCGTCCATGACGATGTCGAAATGGGCGTAGAATGAGGCGACCTCGTAGACCTCGACGAGCGCCAGCCGCATCTCCTCGGCGAGCGCCGCCAAATGACGCGCGTGCAGACAGCCGAAATGGTCCTGCAGCAGGTGCAGGTGCTCGATCAGCAGGTCGCGGCGGCGGTCACGGTCGCCGAGTAGCGTTTGGACCTCGGCAAGTGCCGTCGGATCGACTTGCCGGCCTTTCGGGTGGTCGGGCCCGCGCCGGCGTCCGGAGCCCGGATGGATACGGCGGTCGTGGTGTAGAAAGGGTGGCATCAGAGGCTTAGACCGCCCCTTCCTTGTGCATTGCCGCGATCTCTTCCTTGCCATAGCCGAGCCAGTCGAGGATCTCGTCGGTGTGCTCGCCCAAGAGCGGCGAGCGTTTGACCTCGACCGGCGAGTCGGAAAGATTGATCGGCGAGCCGACCTGGACATAGCGGCCGCGTGTTGGGTGGTCGACCTCGACCAGAAAGCCGCGTTTATAGAGCGACTTGTCCTCGTAGATGTCCTTCATCGACAGGATCGGCCCGCACGGCACGTCGACGTCGTTCAATTCCGTCATGACCTCGAACTTGGTCTTGGTCATTGTCCATTTCTCGATGATCGAGAAGCATTCTGGGATCTTGGGCAACCTTGCCTGCGGTGTTGCAAAGCCGGGATCGGTGATCAATTCCTCCCGTCCGCACAGTTTCATCAGCGACTCCCAGCTCGGTGGCTGGATGATCACATAAACATAATCGTTGGGGCCGCCCGGCGCGCAACGCAAAGCCGCACCCGGCTGGCCGCCGCCCGAGGCGTTGCCGGCCCGCGGCACCGCGTCGCCGAACTCCTTGTTCGGGTATTCCGGCAGCGGCCCTTTCACGATCCGCTGCTGGTCGCGCATCTTGACCCGGCATAGGTTCAGCACGGCATCGGTCATCGCGACCTCGACGCGCTGACCCTTGCCGGTGCGCTCGCGCTGATAAAGCGCGGCAAGTACGCCGGCGATCGTGTGCACGCCGGTGCCACTGTCGCCGATCTGCGCGCCGGTCACGGTCGGCGGACCGTCTTCCCAGCCGGTCGTGCTCGCCGCTCCGCCCATGCATTGCGCGACATTTTCATAGGCTTTGCAATCGACATAGGGCCCGGGTCCGAACCCCTTGATCGAGGTGTAGATAATCCGCGGGTTCAGTTCCCGGATATGCGCCCAGGTGAAGCCGGCGCGGTCGAGCACGCCGGGGCCGAAATTCTCCATGATCACGTCGCAACGCCGGACCAGCTCTTCCAGCACCGCCTTGCCTTTGGGTGTCTTCATGTTAACGGTGATGCTGCGTTTGTTCGAGTTCAGCATCGTGAAATAGAGGCTGTCAGCACCCTTCACATCTTGAAGCTGACCGCGAGTAATGTCGCCGCGCCCCGGCAATTCGACCTTGATCACATCGGCGCCCATCCACGCCAAGAGCTGGGTTCCGGTCGGACCCGCCTGGACGTGGGTCATGTCGAGGATGCGGACCCCTTCGAGCGCTTTGGACATCATTCGCCTCCACTTGGAAATTTGTCATTCCCGCGAAAGCGGGAACCCAGGGGCCATCGCTCCGCCGCTCGCTCCTGCACCCCCGCTTTTCGCGGGGGTGACGATTGTTGTTGAGGACGCCGCGCCGTCACTTCGTCGCCAGTCGTCGTCCCTTGTCGCGTCGAGAAAATCGCCATGCTGCTCGACATGCGCGGCGAGCCCCAGCGTGTGCTCGCGGGCCAGCCGTTCAGCGAGCCCCGCATCGCGGCGTTCGAGCGCTTCGATGATCCGCATGTGATCGACGATTGAACGCGCCGCCCGATTGTCCTGATGGATCGTGATTTTGCGGATCGCGCGCATATGAATGAACAGGTTTTCCGTCATTTCGGCGAGCAGGACGCAGCCGCTGATTTTGATGATCGCCTGATGAAAGGCGATGTTCGCATCGGAATACTCGTCGAGCCGCGCGCCGTTATTGCCGTTCTGGAAATCGTCCATCAGGCCGTGCAATTGGGCGATGTCCGCGGCCGTCGCGCGCTCGGCGGCAAGGTGTGCGGCCATGCTTTCGAGCGCCGCCATGACCGTGATCATCTCGACGATCTCGCGTTTGGTTTTGCGCACGACGAAGATGCCGCGGCGCGGTCGGGTCCGGACAAAGCCTTCCTGCTCGAGCAAGGTCATGGCTTCGCGGATCGGTGTGCGGCTGACCCCAAGCCCGTCGGAGAGCTGCCGCTCGTCGAGCCGAATTTCCTCGCGATGGTCATAGATGTCCATCGCCATGATTGCCCGCTTCAGCGCGACATAGGCTTCCTTGCGAAAGGTGGTGCTAGTGTCGAGCCGCGGCACCTCAATCATGGTGCGGGTGCGGGTGGTGGCGTCTGGCATGCGTTCAGGTATATGGTATACCAGGGAGTCAAGCAACCAGCTTTTGCAACTGTCGGCGTTCCCAGCAGGAGAAGCGGCCGGGGGCGAACTGTGATGCTGAAAGCGAGTGGAATCAGCCCGCGTCGTGCTGTTGTATCTGCTCTGCGGAAAGATTGCCGCCGGGAAGTGGACGCTTGCACGACACCTTGCGTTGCGCCCGGCGACGCCGCTGATCAGGGAAGATCACTGGACGTCAAATCTGTTCGCTGATGAGTTGCGGACAATCGACGATTACGGACGTTTCTCGGCGCGGCTTCGTGCTGCCATGGGACCGCACATTGTCGATATTTTGCGGCAGGGCCTGTCTGTTGTTTTGGATTTTCCGGCAAACACTGTAAGCAACAGGACCTGGATGCGCTCGTTGATTACTCAGGCTAATGTTACCTCGAGCTTCATCTACTTGATGTCCCGATACGATCTGCAAGCAGAGGCTGCGAGAGCGAAATCAGGCCGGCCTGCACCCGCTCCAAGTAACCGAAGCGGAATACGATCTGTTCACGAGCTATTTGTCCCGCCAGGCCCGGCCGAGGGTTTTAACGCCGTCGTTCACAGACCTTGAACCTGTGAAGCGGGTATAGCCGGAGACTCCGTCCAGGGCACCGACGGCGGGTTGCCCCGGCTTTCGCCGGGGTTCACCCGCCCTAGGGCGGCGCCGCCCGCTTACTCGGCGGCGGCGAGGTTCGGTGTCACCTCCAGTGGCAGGCCCGGGTGGCCGGTCAGCCTTTCGCCTTCCCCCCACATCTCCAGCGCGCGCCTCTTCATCGCCGGCAGGACCGAAGCGATCTTGTCGGTATCGAGATCGGCGGCGATACCTGGATAACCGGCGCGCTCGATCATCGCCGGCAATTTCCCGCTCTCGAACTGCTCGAGGGTCCAGGCGAGCGGGTTCTCGACGAGAGTCCGGTCCCAATAGATGCGGTGGTTCTTGTTGCGCGGGCCGTAGTGGTAATGCGCGCCGTTCCAGAAGTGGTCGAAGGCCAGGAGCTCGGTTTCCTCGGTATAGGCCTTGCCGGGCGTGCCGCCGATATCGGCCAGCACATGGATGGCAAGGCCGCCATCGCCAATCGCCAGGCGCCGCATTTCGAGGCCAAAGCGGATATTCCCGGCTTCGAAGATGTCGGTGCCGCGGTTGTGCTTTACGGTGTTCCGCTTTGTGGCATAGAGCTCGCGGGCGCAAGCCTCGACCGCGGGGAGGACGGTCTGCACCTCGGCCATATCGGTCGCCGCGGCGATCGCCGGATAACCCGCACGCTGCAGCATTTTCGGCAGCTTGCTTCCGAGTGTCTTTATGGTCCAGCCGATCGGATTGCCGTCGACCGTGGCGTCCATGCGGAAGAGGTTGGTCAGCGCCGTACCGCCCAGCATCTCCGGTCCGGCAACGGCAAGCTCGGTGTTTTCCGGCCCGTAGACGTAGCTTTTTTCGAAATCGAAGCAGTTGAACCGTAAGAGGGTCGTCTCTCGGCCAGCGACATCCGCCTTCACGTCGATCGAGACACCCTGATCGGCATGATCATGGATGTTGCCATCCCACAATTCGTGCTTGACGAAGAACGACAGCGGACCTGCCGTAAATTTCTGCGCTGCTTCTGCCATGTCTGGACCCTCCTTTTGGTTTGTGACGTTGGCGAGAGTGTACAAAACCGACGCGATCATCGCACGGGTTTCTCGTCGGTCGCGTCCCAGCGATGGGAGCAATGGTGAGTTGCGCTAAGCTCTACCCCTACCAAATTCGCAGACTTGTTGCTTCAAGCCGTGGCAAGTGACCGGCCACGAGTGGTGATCGTCGGCGCCGGCTTTGGCGGGCTGATGGCAGCGCCCGGGCTGGCGCGAGCCCCCGTCGACGTCCTGGTGATCGACCGCCACAACTATCACCTGTTCCAGCCGCTGCTTTATCAGGTCGCGACCGCGGCGCTGTCGCCGGCCGATATCGCCGAGCCGATCCGGGCTGTCCTGCGCCGTCAGCGCAATACCACGGTATTGCTCGACGAGGTAATCGGCGTCGATCGCGCGGCGCGGGCGGTCGAAACTCGCAGCGGCCGCCCGCAGCGCTATGATTGGCTGATCCTCGCCACCGGGTCGCGATACAACTATTTCAGCCATGACGATTGGCCGTCGCTGGCGCCCGGCCTCAAATCGCTCGATGACGCAACCCTGATCCGCCGGCGCGCGCTGCTCGCCTTTGAAGAGGCCGAAGCCGCGTCCGAGCCGGCGCTGCGCCAGCGTCTGCTGACCTTCGTCCTGGTTGGTGGTGGCCCGACCGGCGTCGAGATGGCAGGTGCGCTGGCCGAGCTCGCCCACGCGACCTTGTCACGCGACTTCCGCAACATCAACCCGCAGACCGCCCGCATCATCCTGGTCGAGGCGGGGCCGCGCGTACTGGCCGGGTTTCCGGAAAAGCTCTCCGCCTTTGCCGTTCATTCACTTGAGCGGATGGGGGTGGAGGTGCTGCTCGGCACGCCGATCGAGGCGATCGACGACCACGGTGTCACCGCCAAAGGCAGGCGCCTCGAGGCAGCGAACATCATCTGGTGCGCCGGTGTCGAGGCCTCGCCGGTTGCGCAATGGCTCGATCTGCCTGCGGCAAAGGGTGGACGGGTGCAGGTCGCCCCGGATCTCTCGGTACCCGGTCATCCCGACATTTTTGTCGTCGGCGATGCCGCGCTGGTCGCCGGACCCGGCGGCGAGCCGCTGCCCGGCCTGGCACCGGTAGCCAAGCAGCAGGGCCGCTATGTCGGCGAGCTGATCGCCCGCCGGGCGCGCGGTGACACGATGCCGCCGCCATTCCGTTATCGCGACCAAGGTGCGCTCGCCACGATCGGCCGCCACTCGGCGATCGCCGATTTCGGCTGGATCAGGCTCACCGGTTTCGTAGCCTGGGTGATCTGGGGCATCGCCCACATCTTTTTTCTGATCGGCTTTCGCAATCGGGCATCGGTGTTTTTGAATTGGATATGGGCCTGGGCGACCTATGGCCGCGGTGCGCGTCTGATCACGGGTGAAGTGACAACTCTCGCTCCAGAGAGCGGATTGAACCGACCGCACGATGCATAGAGCGGTTGCAACCCGCCGTGGCGGTGCGGGATCGCTGGTGGGTCGCTTCCGGCCGCCTCTGGGGTTCAAGACGGTAGGATATTCTGGTTCAGCCGAAAGAAATTCGTCGGATCGTACTTCGCCTTGATTCTCGCCAGCCTGTCGTAGGTCTCGGCTCCGACACCCTCGCGGACGACCTTGGGATCGCCGTCATGACCCGACAGAAAATTGAGGTATAGCCGGCCATTTGAATATGGCCGCATTGTCGACCAGAGCCGGCGTACCAGGCGACGTTTTCCGCGTCCTGCTCGCGCTTTGACCAGATCGCATCGATGCTGAACAGCCACGGCTGGCTCCGGTCGCCAAACGCCGTCGCATCGGCTGCCACGCTGCGCACAACCTCGCCAAAATACCAAACCGAGGAAAAGGTCATCTCAGAGGGTCTGACCGCAAGGCCGGCGACGATTTCCCCGATCAGCGGCTCGTCCAGCCTGGGCAGGTATAGCGAGCGGAAATAACTGCGATCCCTGCCTTTGGGAAATAGCGGATCGTAAAGCCCTTGAATGGCGCGGTACGGCAGCTTGGCGCTGAAATCTAACAGTGGCTCGCCAAAGGACCGCAATGGTGCCACAACTGCCTCCCCCTCCTCGGCAGGACCATCGTACAGCGCCGCCAAGGCCAGGACGCGCGTGGCCCGCGCCTCGTCCGGATAGTCGGGATCGTCAGGAATGGTCGAGAATTCGGCGAGACTGCTCACTTGTTCGGGTGCTGCGATCATGTAGTCTCGCCATGAGGGCAGCAGTTCTTTGGCACGGACCTCAGGATAGACTGCGGCGCAGAACATCAAGGTCGGCTCGATCGGGTGCAGCCGGAATTCGAAGCAAACGACAATGCCGAAATTGCCGCCACCGCCGCGAATTGCCCAATAGAGATCCGGATTTTCCGTCGGACTGGCGCGTAGCAGCCGGCCATCGGCAGTCACCACATCGGCGGATATCACATTGTCTACGCATAGGCCCGCCGTACTGCGGAGCCAGCCCACGCCGCCGGACAGCGTCAAGCCGCCGACACCCCGTCGTCGAGATCAGCCCGCCCGGCGTGGCGAGATCGAATGCAGTGGTCTCGCAATCGACATCGCCCCAGGTCGCGCCACCTTGCACCCAGGCGCGGCGGGCCGCCGGATCCACCCGGACCGCGCGCATGTTCGACAAGTCGATCATCATGCCGCCGTCGCAAACCGCATGGCGGGCGACCCCGTGCCCACCGCCGCGCACCGCGACCGTCAGCCCGTGGTCACGGGCGAAGTCGACTGCGGCGATCACATCGGCCACACCTTCGCAGCGCACGATAAAGCTCGGCCGGCGGTCGATCATACCGTTCCAGACACGCCGAGCGGCATCGTACTCGGCGTCGCCCGGCCGCAGAATCAGGCCCCGCAAGGTCTGGCTCAGCGCGAGGATGGCCGACTCCTCCGGCAATCCCCCCAAAACGACATTCGCGACCATGCTTTGTCCCCTGTCGTACGTAATGCCTGTTGCCGGCGCCGATTGGCGATCTTGCCGACATTGGCGCCGCGACACTAAAGTCAAATCAGCAAGCAATCGGTCATTTCGGTCATGCCCGATGCCGAGGGGAAAATCCGCGCCGCGATCCTCGTCTATCCGGAGGTGACCGCCTCCGTCGTCTACACGATGCACGATCTGCTGTTCGCCGCCGGCCGCGACTGGGCGTTCATCACCACCGGCAAGCCGGGGCGCCAGCGGATTGCGCCCTACGTCGTTTCCGCCGACAAGCGCGAAGTCCCGAGCGGGAACGGTGTGGGGATCAAACCCGATTACGATTTCGCCGACTGCCCGACGCCCGACATCGTCTGTGTGCCTGATTTCCCGTTGCCTGCCGATGATCCCTGCATCGGCCGCTTCGATACCGAGGTCGCCTGGCTCCGCCAGCGCCATGAGGCGGGCGCGACACTGGCCTGCACCTGCACCGCCGCGATCTTGCTGGCGCAGACCGGACTGCTGGACGGGATGGAGGCCACCATACATTGGAACTACGCGCCGACACTGGCCAGGTACTACCCACGCTTGCGGGTCGATCCCGACAAGGCCTTGGTCGTTACCGGCGTGGAGCAGCGGATCGTCATGGCGGGCGGCGGCACCAGCCATCTCGACCTGATCCTTTATCTGATCGCCCGCTTTGTCGGTTTGACCGAAGCGCTGGAAGTGGCGAAAGCCTACCTGATCACCTGGCACGATGCCGGCCAACGGCCGTTTACATCACTGCTGACCGGCAGGCAAACCAGTGACCGGCTGATTGCGTGCTGTCAGGAATGGGCGGCCGATCATTACGCCGAGGCAGCACCGGTGACTGCCATGGCCCGGCTATCAGGCCTGTCGGAGCGAACCTTTGCGCGACGGTTCGCCAGGGCAACGGGCATGTCGCCACTGGATTACATTCACGCGTTGCGACTGGAGGAGGCCAAGCAGATTCTGGAAACCGAGGATCTGCCGGTCGAGGCGGTAGCGCTGGAGGTCGGCTATCAGGACAACGGATTTTTCGGACGGTTGTTTCGGCGACGCGTAGGCATGACCCCGGCCCAATATCGCCGAAGGTGGGGTGATCTGCACCGATTGCTGAGGCGCTCGCAGCGCGATATGCGCGAGCAGCCCAGTGCCTGCAATTGACGAGAACATATAGAACTGCGTCACGCAAACCCGGCGCAAGCCTAGGGCCTCTGCACACCTCTATCGCGCACAGCAGGGTGGGGGGCGGATGCAACCCGCCTTGGTACTGAGCGCGGTCGGACTGAGGCGAAGGAACGAGCAGCTGAACCGATCGAGGTCTGGGCCTAAAGCTGCTTCCACCGTGAAATTCTTGCGCCGCAATTGGCTCAGGATGCCTTGGTCGCCGACCAGGTGGCCGGCGCCGACCGCGACGAAATAGCTTTCGGGTGTTTGCAGAAATCGCTCGATCTTTGCCGTCATAGCGGTGTTGCGGTCCTCGAACAGCTTGATCATCAACGGTTTGAGCTGCGGATACTCGCGGGTGCTGCTGGTGATCACTTCTTGCATCGCGACCGCGTCGCCCGATTGCCAGGCGCGCAGCAGCAGATCGAAGCTGTCGGCCCATTTCTCCATGTCGACCAGGCTGCTCAGCAGCAGACGATCCTGCAGCTCGGAGGACAGCG
>Ga0306926_10007218_pt1 | contig 12033 bp, 13 predicted proteins | sample flu12Cox44000178_FD_203759 | JGI IMG/M metagenome (GOLD analysis project Ga0306926, IMG submission 203759) | Lab enrichment of tropical soil microbial communities from Luquillo Experimental Forest, Puerto Rico - flux8day.12C.oxic.44.000.178 (v2)... | ecosystem: Environmental > Terrestrial >...
ACGTCGGGTAGAACGTGTCGAAGCCCTTCATCCTCAAAAGGCCGTTGACCAGGTTCTCGTGCTGATACCTGGTATGCAGGGCGCACCATTGCTTTTCCCGTTGAGCGGGAGCGTGGTATGACTCAAAGCTTCTGACGTGCATATAGCTTCGCCCCTTGACTCACAGTCGACAACCTCCTCCGTGAGCCTCTCCCTGGTTTGTTCTTCGCCGCTGTCTCGTGACCTCGGGACAGTACGCGGCGCTGATTCCTATTTCTACGCCGTCAGTTCAATCGGCCCTCGGACCAGCGGCGAGGCCGAGGTAAGACCCAGTCCTGTGACGTGCTTTCCAGGGCCCCAGCGCAGTCCCGCCTGTGAACTGCAAATCCCAAATTTTTCCCTTCGGTTCCGTCGCTCAGCAGCCGAACGACTTTCGCCTTCATATTCATACGCAACGCCGGCGCCGGTATTGGCGATCGCGTAGTCGAAACTCGCAGAACCAAGTTCACCGGTTCACCTAGCGCCGGACAATCCTCGCTCGACACCATCACACCTTCCTCGCTGAGGTCGTGGGTCCAGCCCTTGCCACGTCGCTCCATACCATCGCCGTCGCGCCACCGGTAAATGACTGAGGCGCGTAAGGGGTAACGCATATGCTTTCTCCGATTCGTACTGGCTCCTTTTGCAGTCCCGACAAAAGCCCGACAGCCAGATAGCACCGCTGTGCCGGGATCGAAGCGTCACGCTTCGGATGGTAAGTGCGGCGAGAATTGTCGACAAGAAGCGGATTGTTCTGGCGCTGGTGTTCTTTTGTTTCCTAGGTAGTTCCACCGAGGACGACCGACGTGCAGGATACAAGAATCTTGCGAAAGGAAGGGGACGGGTGGCTCCAGGTGCTAGGGGAAGGTCTTTTCCCTTGATGCAATAAATCTCCACGGGGCGATAGAGACAAATGTTTCATGGGAATCGAGTACAAAACTTGCGATTGGCATAGTCCTTGCAGCAATGTGACAGTGGGGGTCAGCCCCAAAAATCAGGGGCGTTTCAAAACAGAGGATTTAGGGCGAATTCCCCGGGAGTTTTTTTCACGGACCGCTGAATTTCGACATTCGATCAACCTCAACCTAAGAACAAGGCGGCTCGGGGTGGTCGCCGGTAATTCAGCCTGCAAGGTGATCGATCGTTTAAAACGGAGAGCCCACTTAGCCCGGCCCGACTCTCACGAGTTCGAGGTGCAAGTTATGCAGCAAATCATTGAGAATGGATACCCGATCTCGCTTTTGATTGCCGAGCACTCGCGTATGGGCTGCAATCTGATGGAGACCGCGCTGCGTCGGTGCCGCCACATTACCGTCGCCGCGTCGGCAGTCGAATCTACCGAATTCATGGAAGCCTACAGGACTTCGAATCCTGATGTCTGCATCATCAGCAGCGGACTCAAAGATGGGCCAACGGCGGGGTTTCGCGCCGCCCGCGAACTTAGGGAATTGAGCCGAAGCGTTTCGATCATCATGCTTCTAGAAGCCGCCGAGCGTGCCCTGGTCATTGAAGCCTTTCGCTCGGGTGCGCGAGGCATTCTGACCAGGGACGATCCGTTCGAACGGCTCCCGAAGTGTATCCAGAAGGTTCACGAAGGCCAGGTGTGGGCAAACAGCGAGCAGCTCAAATTCATAATCGAATCCGTCGCCGAGAATTCGCCGAAGGCGATTACTGATGCTCGGGGCGCTACGCTGCTGACCAACCGCGAACTGAGCCTGGTCCAGCTCGTTGCCGAAGGGCGCACCAACCGTGATATCTCGCGCGAACTTCACTTGAGCGAACACACGGTTCGAAACTACTTGTTTCGCATCTTCAATAAATTAGGCGTATCGACTCGGCTTGAGTTGGCGCTTTATGCGATCAACCAGCGCGATACCTCGTCGAACTCCTACATCGCCGATAGTTGATCTCGGCTCTACGATCGGAGTACGGGAGTGTCGATTCTTTGCGCTGGGACTTGTGAGCTGCCATGCACAGGAACCAGTGCAACCGAGCGGCGCCGGAACGGGTAAATCTTTCTAGGGCCTTTAGGGGAAGGCTTAGTTTCGCAAATTCGGCGACGCTCCGGGCTCAAGCGGCGTCTAAACAAGTGTGGGAGAGCGCTCTAGCCTAAACGCACGAGGGATACCCGCCAGCCGTGGTGAGTTGGTTCTTTGCCGGTAGCGACGAGGGGCGGGACTTCATTTACTCGGGTTATTCAACGACACGAATGCTGGACAGCCAGGATAGCTCTCAATCCCAGCCCGAGGAATAAGTCTCGTCGCCCGTATCCCGACAGACGGATTGATCCGAAGCTTGTGACTCCGGCGCACGACGGAGGCGCCCACCCTGACCTAGGGGGGCGCCTCTCGTTAATTCGGGCAATGTGCGAAACCTCAGCTGCTTAAGGACCCGGTTTAGGTAGGGGCGCGCTGACGCAAAGGACAAACTCGCACACACTTAACATTGATTGTACTTCGCCCATTGCTCGCGCAACTGAGAGCGAGCACGGAAGATGCGGGACTTTATCGCTCTCCTAGGAACGCCAAAAACGCGGGACAGTTCCTCGTGACTCCAGCCCTCCATGCTGTAAAGAACAAACACGTCGCGCAGGGTCGGGGATAAGCAAGCACAAAGTTTATCGACCAAGTCTCTGGCAATGCATTCGCGCTCCTGGTCGGGTGCGTTGGAGACATCTCGATCGGGAAGGAAGCCCTCGTCGTTTTCCGGATCTGGGCCGAGACTGACCTCCGTGTGGGATTTGCGACGCCGCAGACGCATGAGAGCCTCGTTGATGGCAACCCGCACCAACCAGGTTGAAAATTGCGACCCACCGCGAAACTGACCGCAGTGGAGGTAGGCATTCATCAAGGTAGCTTGGGCGTTGTCTTCCGCGTCTTCGCGATTTTTGAGAATCCTCCACGAAACGGCGAAGATTTTTGGCTCGTGCTTTCGCGACAGCTGCGAGAAGGCAGTGGAATCCCCTTGACGTGCACGCCTCAGGAGTGCCGCATCCGAATCACGAAAGTTAGGAGCCATTGTGAGCCGTCCATTCCGGCTAGATTTATGGATTTGGCGGGGTGAGAGTAGAACAAAGGCGCGGTTTTCCGAATACAGGCAAGGCTCTAGACAGGATAAGGAGACTCTGTAGGGTGTCCAAGCTTACCCTTGGTCCGGATTCGGGGGCGCGGGGTCGTTGTGGCGTGCCTGGCCGAGTTCTGGTGGAATTCCCGCAGTATCCAGCATCCATGTTCCTTTGCCCCCGACTCCGGACGATTTCGTAATCACCACGACTCTGCCGCGTTTTTTCAGCTGTTGGAACCCTGCAACTTTGGCGATGCCTGCTGCAAGGTTGCTATCAAAGAGTGAGCAGACTCTGGGGCGACGACCTTCGCCTCCTTAATGATCTCGGTTGCAGAAACATTTTTGCCGTAGAGGCGATGGTTCGCGTCGTTGTCGGGGCGCAAGGTGGTGCCCTCGAGCGAGACGCCAGCGAATACGCCACGTGATCGCGAGTAGCTAAACATTTCGGCTCGCATAGTTACGTCGGTATCGGCCTCTAACTCGCGGCCCTTAGGTCCCGCAGCGATGGAGGCGTCGGCGCCAAGCTTCACCTTGCTGTGCAGGAGGCTTTCCGCCCCGCGATTGTTCATGACGAGGATGACGAAATCGGTAGCTTGCCCACCGATCTGGAAACCGAAGCTGCCACCTTCAAGCGCCATCATCGTCGGTGCACCCCAAGGACCGGTGAAGTCCTGGCCGGTGCGGCATGTCATGATTCCTCGTCCGTAATCCGCGCCGGCAACGAAAGCCGCTTTCAAGACAGACGGAAGCACGATCACACAGCGCGCCTTGGCCAGTAGATCGCGTGGTATATCGTCGGGAACATTGAGAACCTCCTTTAAGACGGTGCCTGAGTTGCGAATCCTGGCATTTTCTTTCTGGTCGTCAGCCGGCGCGGCACAGGAACGCCGCGGCGAAGCCATACTCAGGAAGGCGAGCGATGCCATCAAAACAATTGCGTAGCTGCTTTTCCTTCTGCTCGTCACTGAATTATCCTCCTTGCCATTTGTTTGTCTTCCTTGAACTAATCCGACGAAGTTTTGTATCCAGTCCGAACTCTCGCGTTTTCCGCACACAAAACTGTTTACCGCGAGGCCCTCGGCGCCTCCATACCGCGCATACCCGAAGTTGGACAGAGAGGGCTTGTAGGGTGTTTGTGGGTGAAGAACTTACGAGCTAGATGTAGAAAATGCTGCTGAATTGCTCGCTGCCTGTTTTTGCGAGGCTCCCGCTTCGTCATTTAACTGCCATGAATACAGGAGGTTGCACGTGGCTCCCGCAAAACTCGATTTTTGGTGGTGGGCTGGCCTTGGCCATGCACGCTTTGTCGTTCGAGGTGAAGATATGGACTCTTTGCGCTTGTTAGTCGCCGATGATCACGAACTAGTGCGCAGAGGCATGCGCGCAATCATCGAAGCCCAGCCTGGTTGGAGTGTAGCCGCCGAGGCAAACGATGGAAGGCAAGCGGTCGAAAAAGCCAAGGAAGTGAAACCGGAAGTCGCGCTGCTCGACATCGGCATGCCCGTCCTTAATGGACTAGAGGCGGCAAGGCAGATCGCAAAAACTGAGGAACGGACAAAGATCCTCATCGTCACAGTACACGAATCGGATCCGCTAGTGCGCGACGTGCTGGATGTTGGGGCACGGGGATATGTCCTGAAATCGGACGCTGGACGCGATCTGGTCGCAGCCGTAAATGCGGTGCGCAACAATAAAACGTACTTCACGCCGAAGGTCGAGCAGATGGTCCAGGACGGCTACTTGGACCGCAAGAATTCTCAAAACCTTGGGGGTGGCGGCCCCGCTTCACGGCTAACACCACGTCAGCGGGAGATCGTACAGCTACTTGCGGAAGGCAGAAGCAGCAAGGAAGTGGCCGTGGCACTCGGACTGAGCATCAAAACAGCGGAGACACACCGGGCCAATATCATGACGCGTCTCAACTGCCATTCCATCAGCGAATTGGTGTGCTACGCAGTGCGACACCACATAATTCAGCCCTAGGCTCCGGGAAGGAAGAAATGGAAATTAGCATGAAAAGCACGTGACGTGATGCGTCGCGGAGCAACGGGCGATAATCGATGAACTGGGATCAAATTGAAGGAAATTGGAAGCAGGCGATGGCTGAGGTCAAGCAGAAATGGGCGAAATTGACGGATGATGATGTTGTGCTGATCCGCGGCAAGCGGGACGAGCTCATCGGCAAACCAGGAGCGCTACGGAATCGCAAAAGAAGTGGCCGAAAAGCAGGTTGAACAATTCATTCGCGCCTACAAAACCGCGCAGAGCAGGACGCGTCAGAAGGTTCGGAGCGCGGGGCGATAGCGCCAATCAGAACTCTTGGTGCCACGCCGGCGAGTCGGCACCAGGTACGCGCTGGCTAGAGTCTACAGCGTGAGCCAAGCGAGAGACCTAGCCGGCGTACAGGGATTGCTGCACCGATTTAACCGCGGAATTACAGCGAACTCCGTATAGTCTTCCCACCACTACTTGGTCGATGATACCAACGCCCGCCCGCGCAAGAGCGAAAAGGTGACCTTTGCATGCATTCCCGGTGAGCAACGAACGGTTAGAGCGGCGAGCGCTGCGGCTGCCAGGCACGATAACGGTGAGCATGCCCTCAGGCTCTATTTCGGCGAGGAATTCCTGATTGACGTCTCGTGTCAGCACTTTGGCCGGGCACTCTTGGCTGAGGAGCCCGTTCTGGCGATAGCAAACTTATCGCAGGAAAAGGCGCTCGAGAAAGAACTGGCCACGCTCGGATTAGACCTTGCTAGAGCGATTCAGCGAGGACGCTACGTTTGGCTGGACGTCCGCGAGACCATAGACAGGCTCGCGTCGGGTGCAGCTCCAGACGAATCCTTTTTCCACTTGCATATTGGCGAAGGCTTGAGGGCAATGAGCGGCCATGCTTGCGGTCAATCAGCACGTTTCGGCGAGATTGTCGCTTTGTTGTGGGCACAGGGCAGAGCACACGAAGCGATTCATCTCGAAAGACTGTGGAACGATCTAGCGAAAACGCCCTTCTGCCTCTTTTGCCGATATCCCGCTTGTGTCTTCAACAATACAAATCACCTTGAGCCATTCCTCAAGATCCAAGGAGAGCCGTCGCAGGTCATTCTGGCAGAAGATTCCTGGCGCCGGCAGAGCGAAGAAGAACGCCTGCGGGCTATTCCCGAGCGGCAGAAGAAAGCCGTTGCGTTAGAGCAGGGGACTGTAATGCGGCAAGCCGAAGACCAATTCCGCCTCCTGGTCGAAGCAGTAGAGGACTATGCGATTTTCATGCTCGACCCGCGGGGATATGTCGTCACGTGGAACATTGGAGCCCAGCGCATCAAGCAATACGAAGCATCGGAGATTATCGGGAAGCATTTTTCCTGTTTTTATCCGGAGGAAGACGTGCGCAAGGGCAAGCCGGAGCGAGAACTGGTCATTGCGGAGAAGCAAGGGAGGTATGAGGACGAAGACTGGTGCCTGAGAAAAGACGGTTCGAAGTTTTGGGCGAACGTAATCATTACCGCCCTGAGAAATCGCCGAGGCGAACTGGTTGGTTTTGGAAAAGTTACCCGAGACGTTACAGAGCGAATGCAAGCGCAAAGAAAACTGGAGACAGAGGTTCGGGAGAGACGCGATGCGGAACGGCAACTGCATGCCTCGGAAAAATCGCTGCGGGAGCTATCGCTGCACTTGCTCCGGACGCAAGACGAGGAACGAAGGCAAATTGGCCGGGATCTACACGACAGTCTGGGCCAGTATCTCGCGGTACTAAAGATGAAATTGGATTCGCTTTCAGAGATCGTTGGCCAAAGCAGAGAAGCGACCGCTCAGGATCTGGCGGAGTGTGTCCATCTGACAGAAGATTGCATTAAGGAAGTTCGAACCGCGTCGTACCTGCTATATCCACCGATGTTAGAAGAATTGGGGTTAAAGTCCGCAATTCCCTGGTATCTCGATGGGTTTTCGAGCCGGAGCGCAATCAAGACTACATTCACGGCCGAGGCAGAGTTTGACCGTATCTCGCGCGAGTCGGAGTTGGCCTTGTTTCGCGTCCTGCAGGAAGGCTTAACGAATGTTCATCGACACTCGCAAAGTGAGACGGCCTATGTCCGTCTACGTGCCGCGGGTGGTTTTTGCACGCTAGAAATTGAGGACGAAGGGGTGGGCATGCCTGCACAGCTCCTCGACCAGCCTACCGACGAAGCGGGCACGTTCGGAGTCGGCATAAGAGGAATGAGCGAGCGCGTGAGGCAACTCGGTGGCCGTTTAGAAATAGTGCGGAACGACAGAGGTACTACTCTGCGTGCAATTGTTCCCGCAGGAGAACTTCGGGGTTACCAGGTCTCTGATTGAATAGCGTTCTAGAAACCGCTAACTACGGTCGGTACACAGCGGAGCGCGGAATGCCTGTAAGAGTTCTGATCGTCGATGACCATGAGATCGTGCGCGAGGGGATTACTCAACTGATTACCCGATCTCGACCCGAATGGCTGATTTGTGGTCAGGCGAGCAACGGAGAGCAGGCCATTGAATTGATTCAGAGCCTACTGCCGGATGTTGTGATCCTGGACATTTCGATGCCAAGACTAAACGGTCTGCAGGTTGCGGCGAGGATTGCGGATATGCATCTGCGTTGCCGTCTGCTCATGTTTACGATGCACGAGTCAGAAAGACTTGCGCGAGACATTCGGGCTGCCGGCGCTCAAGGGGTGGTCCTCAAATCGCAGGCAGCGCGCGACCTGATTCGCGCGATGGACCATTTGCTCGCGGGCGAGACCTTTTTCGATTCCAGTGCTCAGTGAGTTAAGAATAGCGTGGCTTTGTGGGTGCTTTGAGAAACCTGCTCCCTGTTTGTCGAGCCTCGCGCAATCGGCCGCAACGCTCGGTTCAGCCCGAGAGCTGATGGAGAGAATCTGATCAGGGTTGAACGATGTTGTTGCGGACAGCGTAACGAACCAAGTCGCTGACCGAGTGGCAACTTAACCTTCTCATGATATTCGCGCGGTGCGTCTCGACGGTTTTCACGCTCAAGTTCAAAAGCGCCGACACTTCCTTGCTGGTTTTTCCTTCGGCCAGCAGTTGCACAATCTCTCGCTGGCGGGACGTCAATTGCTCTCCTTGCATCTCTTTGGCTCTCTTGGAGGATCCTCCATCCAAAAAGCTGTCGAGAATGATGCGGTCGACCTTGGGCGTAAAAAACGTCTTGTCTCTGCGTAGCGCCTCAATGGCAATGATCAAGTCTCTTGCCGTGTCGGACTTGGTTACATAACCGAGTGCCCCGGCATTCAAGACTTCCCAGGCCAAACGCTCAGAGTCATGCATGGTTAGCATGAGCACCTTGATCTGTGGAAGGGTGCGCTTCAGCCGGCGGGCCGCCTCCAAGCCGCTCAACCTGGGCATGCCGATGTCCAACACTACGATTTCGGGCTTCGTTTCTTTGGCTTTTTCGAGGGCTTCCTGGCCGTCGCTCGCTTCCGCTACGACTTTCCAACCGGGCTCCGCTTCCAAAAGTGTGCGCACTCCGCGTCGAATCAGCTCATGATCGTCTGCTATCAGGATTCGCAGCTCCGGCAAAGCTCACCTCACCCTGGACGGTTTCCAGCCAGACATCGGTCGTCGCGCTCGCCGACGCGCCTTCCGAGAATCTCGAGGGATAGAAAGAAACGCCGTCAAGCGGAGTTGTAGCATAAACCAGATTACGCTCCCTGACCAGCCAAATACCCCGAGACGAATACTTATGGAGTGTTGAGCGAGAGAAACAGGAGCAGGTCGTCCCAGCCCTCTGAAACCTTTCGGTCTCCCAACCTGAACACTTGTTCTCTCGCCCCGTCATGCTACTCAACCAGGGAGGTTAGAACTATACGAGCGATACCCGATGATGGTCGGTAATTCACTGTATGCCTTGGTTGATCCCGAGCCGGAAGATCCCCTACACAACTTGGCCTAGAGGTTTACAAGACTCTACCGATTGCCGCCGCGGCTCAGTCCCTCTATAAGGAGCGTACCTGACCATGTTCTCCCTCTGTACCCAGCCGCCTTCCTATTTTCGCGGAGACACAAAAGGTCATCACCTGGAAGACCTCGAAGGAAAGGTGGTTCCTATGCAGGAAGTCATTCATGGACCTAAGCTGCCATGTCCGTTCTGCCGCTGCGCTGAGGTTTATAGAACTCGTTCGAAAGGAATCATCGAACGACATCTATTCCGAGTCCTACACCTGTGCCCGTACCGATGCACTTTGTGCGATAGGCGTTTCTATGCTGGTGCCGTTTCCCGTGGCGCGTACCACGGCGAAGCCGTTATGGGCTAGCCGATTCGAGTAGTGGCAATTCCCTACGCAATCCCGGAGCCGTTTTTAGGGGCAGAACCGTATTGTCGCGAGCGTTTGCTCACTTCACAGTGGGACGAGATAAGGCATGCCTCGAGTAGTTTGGTCTCGAACTTGTTCGAATGTCTGGTTGGGAGAATCCTCGACCTTGGAGCGAACCAATGGGTGGTGGGGCAAGCAGGAAAACTCCGAGCATGGATGATTGCTGGAAGGCCCTCTTGGCAAAGCGAGAGGAATTGGCGAAGGATTCACAGGCGCTTTGGCTGGTTGCGTTCGACTGGATTGCGGCTGCATCGGCGGACTCCTGCGGGGTGGTCTAAGGTGGAACATCATTGGAAGGCGGCCGGCAGCGTTCGTCAATACGTAGTTCCCCGTAGAACGTAACGATTTGCCAGGGATTTGAAGTCGGGCACCAAATAAAGGCGCAGGGATGGCCAGCGCGAGCTCCCGTCTCCCGCGTGGTCATTCGGGGCGACGCTTAGGGGTCGCTAAAGCGCTTTTTTCGCACCTTCGACCGGAAGGGTGGCGCAGACAACGGTCCCCTCCTCGCTTGAATTGATATTCAGGGTGCCCCCGAGCTGCCGTAAGCGCTCGCGCATGCCGCGAAAACCAACACCCATTGCGCCGTAGGAATTGAGCGCGACCTGCTGGTCCTGAGGTATGCCCTTGCCTTCGTCTTTAACTTCGAGATGCACCTCGCCGTCTTCACGCGTGATTCGAATGGCGGCCGTCGGGCTTTCCGAATGACGGTGAATGTTGGTAAGACACTCTTGAACTACCCGAAACAATGCAATTTCCTGATCGCTCGACAGCCGCTCGAAGTTTGCGGGCATTTCGAGGTCAACGTGAACCTTGCTTCGCTCCGCGAACCCGTCGATATACCAGCGGATGGCCGATTCGAGGCCAGCTTCGTCCAATAACGGGGGGTGCAGAAGATGCGACATGGTGCGAATTTCTTTTGAGACTTGCTGAACCAGGTTCGAGTTTTCTTCCATAGATGCCTGGGCGCCTTCGCTGAGTTTTTCTTTCTCCTCCAACAGGCGTGAAATGTTCATGCTGATGGCTGCAAGGAGTTGCCCAACGCTATCGTGTAGCTCACGAGCAAGGTGCCTGCGTTCTTCGTCTTGCAGCTGAAGGAGGCGGGCGGAAAGCTCGCGAACGATGCCTTCCTGCTTGACGAGTGCGTCGTTCTTTCGCTGGAGCTCCGTGGTTCGTTCCAAAACTCGCTGTTCGAGATTGTCGCGGGCACTCTGAAGCTTGGCCTCCGTCTGTTTGCGCTCCGTGATGTCATGTCCGACGGTTGAAACGCCGACGACCCTCCCCTTCGAATCTTCAACTGGAGCCAAAGTCAGTGAGACAAGCAATCTCTGCCCGGTCTTTGTGACCCGCACCGTTTCGAAGCCTGCGATGCAATCACCCTCTTCGAGACGATGCAGAATGCGAGCTTCTTCATCGTGCAGTTCTGGCGGAACCATAATGGTAACCGGACGACCAATGGCTTCCTCGGGGCTCCATCCGAACAGGCGCTGAGCACCCCGGTTCCAGCTCACAATGATTCCGTCAACATTCTTGGAGATGATGGCGTCTTCCGAAGAATCAACAATAGCGGCAAGCCCGAACCGGGAGGCGGATGCCCTTCGATGCGATTCACCCAGAGCGATAATGCAGGCAGAGAAGCACAAGAATCCAAGCACACCAAAAACCTGGGTGCGATCCTTGAGGGCGAAGGAGTGCACCGGCGGCAAGAACCAGTACCAAACGCCAAGTGAGCTGATGAAGGTAGAAGCAATGGACGGCCCCAAGCCGCAATACCAGGCAGAGAAGACGACAGCCAACCAAACGGTGTGGTATGGATTCGCTTCCCCGAGCAGGGGTAGAAGCAGATATCGCAAGTAGATGGCTGCAACGGAGGCGAGAATTGCTTGAGCGTATCGCGTTAGGCCATCACTCGCCATACGCATGATGGTAAATTCTCCCGGATACTATTAAGGAACGGCCCAGCGTTGTCTTGGTACGTCAAAGTTACTATAGTCCGAGCCTCGTGTCACGACAATGTGGCTCATGCCGAAACGCGCGCTGCCATGGTTGACCCGCGTGATACCTGAACATCTTCGACCCGTTACCTGATTCACCGGATCGACCCTGAAGTTCGCAACGACTACGATGGAGGCCTGTTATGGCTTGCCTGCTGCTGATTCTTTTTGTGGCATTCCCTCGCATAGCGTTGCTTCTCTTGTTTTTGCTTTCGAATTACTTGGAGCGCGCCTATCACGGCCTGCTTTTGCCTATTCTTGGTTTCTTGTTCTTGCCGCTAACCACGCTGGCTTATGCCTGGATGGTGAACAGTGGACTGCCGACAACGGGCATTAATTTGCTGATCCTGATCGCTGCCGTGGTGATCGATTTGAGCAGCCTGAGCGGCGGCGAATATCACCGCCGGAGACGCTGGGCCAGGGCCGACTGAGCAGTTGCGAGCCGAGACTGAGGCGCGCCGCACGGAAATCCACCCGTAGGCGGCGGGCAACCTAGCCCGTCTTTCGCAATAAGAGAGAGCTTCCACAAAAAGCACGCACCGAATTTCAGGTAACTTCTTTGTGGTCAACGGAGGTTGCCGAAAAGAGGCGTGCGGTGCCGACCTACCCTCTTTTCA
>Ga0306926_10007224_pt1 | contig 12027 bp, 6 predicted proteins | sample flu12Cox44000178_FD_203759 | JGI IMG/M metagenome (GOLD analysis project Ga0306926, IMG submission 203759) | Lab enrichment of tropical soil microbial communities from Luquillo Experimental Forest, Puerto Rico - flux8day.12C.oxic.44.000.178 (v2)... | ecosystem: Environmental > Terrestrial > Soil...
CACCATCGTATTGATGGTGTCTTTCAGCTCCAGGATTTCGCCTTTGACATCGACGGTGATTTTCTTGGACAGGTCGCCGGTGGCCACGGCCGTGGTGACTTCGGCGATGTTGCGCACCTGGCTGGTCAGGTTGCTGGCCATGAAGTTAACGCTGTCCGTCAGGTCCTTCCAAGTGCCGGCAACGCCTTTGACATCAGCCTGGCCGCCAAGCCGGCCTTCCGTGCCGACTTCGCGCGCCACGCGCGTCACTTCCGCCGCGAATGAGCTAAGCTGGTCCACCATCATGTTGATGACGTTTTTGATTTGCAGGATTTCACCGCGGACATCGACTGTGATCTTCTGCGTCAAGTCGCCGGTGGCAATGGCGGTCGCGACCTTGGACATGTCGCGGAGCTGAACGGTCAGGTTGCCGGCCATCGAGTTGACGCTGTCCGTCAAGTCTTTCCAGGTGCCCGCAACACCTTTGACATCGGCCTGCCCGCCGAGCCGCCCCTCGGTGCCGACTTCGCGGGCGACGCGTGTGACTTCCGCCGCGAACGAGCGCAGCTGATCCACCATCGTATTGATGGTGTCTTTCAGCTCCAGGATTTCGCCTTTGACATCGACGGTGATTTTCTTGGACAAGTCGCCGGTGGCGACGGCGGTGGTGACTTCGGCAATATTGCGCACCTGGCTGGTCAAATTGCTGGCCATGAAGTTGACGCTGTCGGTCAAATCCTTCCACGTCCCAGCCACGCCCTTGACATCGGCTTGGCCACCGAGCCGGCCGTCGCTGCCGACCTCCCGCGCGACGCGCGTCACCTCGGCGGCGAACGAGCGCAGCTGGTCCACCATGGTGTTGATCGTGTCCTTCAACTCCAGAATTTCGCCTTTAACATCGACCGTAATCTTGCGCGACAGGTCGCCTGTGGCGACGGCCTTGGTGACGTCCGCGATATTGCGCACCTGGCTGGTCAGGTTGCTAGCCATGAAGTTGACGCTGTCGGTGAGGTCTTTCCACGTGCCGGCCACGCCCTTGACATCCGCCTGGCCGCCGAGCTTGCCTTCGGTGCCGACTTCGCGGGCAACGCGCGTCACTTCCGATGCGAAAGCGTTGAGCTGGTCGACCATCGTGTTCAGCGTTTCCTTCAACTGCAGGATTTCGCCCGACACGTTCACGGTGATCTTTTTCGACAAGTCGCCTTGCGCCACTGCGGTCGCGACTTCAGCGATATTGCGGACCTGGCCGGTGAGGTTCGAGGCCATCGAGTTCACGGAGTCGGTCAAGTCCTTCCAGGTGCCGGCAACGCCGCGCACCAAGGCCTGGCCGCCGAGCTTGCCTTCGGTACCGACTTCGCGCGCAACGCGTGTGACTTCGCCAGCAAAACCGTTGAGCTGGTCCACCATAGTGTTGATGGTATCCTTGAGTTCGAGAATTTCGCCGCGCACGTCGACGGTGATCTTCTTCGACAAATCGCCGTTAGCAACCGCGGTCGTCACTTCCGCGATATTGCGCACCTGGCCGGTGAGATTGCCGGCCATCGAGTTCACTGAGTCCGTCAAATCCTTCCAGGTGCCGGCAACGCCGAGCACGTTAGCCTGGCCGCCGAGGCGTCCTTCGGTGCCCACTTCGCGCGCAACGCGCGTCACTTCGCCGGCAAAGGCGTTAAGCTGGTCCACCATCGTGTTGACGGTCTCTTTCAGCTGGAGGATCTCGCCCGACACGTTGACGGTGATCTTTTTTGACAGGTCGCCGCCGGCAATTGCGGTCGCCACGTCGGCAATGTTGCGCACCTGCGCGGTCAGGTTGCCGGCCATGAAGTTGACGCTGTCGGTCAGGTCCTTCCAAGTGCCGGCGACGCCGGGCACCGCGGCCTGGCCGCCGAGCTTGCCTTCAGTACCCACCTCGCGGGCGACACGGGTCACTTCCGAAGCAAATCCGTTGAGCTGGTCCACCATCGTATTGATGGTGTCCTTGAGTTCGAGAATTTCGCCGCGCACATCGACAGTGATCTTGCGCGACAGGTCGCCGCGCGCAACGGCGGTGGTCACTTGCGCGATGTTGCGCACCTGGGCGGTCAGGTTGCCGCACATCGCGTTGACGGAGTCGGTCAAATCTTTCCACGTTCCAGCCACGCCGGGCACGATGGCCTGGCCGCCGAGCTTGCCATCAGTTCCGACTTCGCGCGCGACGCGCGTCACTTCCGAGGCGAATGAACGCAGCTGGTCCACCATCGTATTGATCGCTTCCTTGAGCTGCAGAATTTCGCCGCGCACGTCCACGGTGATCTTTTTGGAAAGGTCGCCGTCGGCGACGGCGATGGTGACTTCGGCGATGTTTCGCACCTGAGCGGTCAGGTTGCTGGCCATCGAATTCACGCTCTCGGTGAGATCCTTCCACACGCCGGTCACTTCGCGCACCTGTGCCTGGCCGCCGAGCTTGCCTTCAGTGCCGACTTCGCGCGCGACGCGCGTCACTTCCGAGGTGAACACGCTCAGCTGCTTGATCATCGTGTTCACAATGCGTGCGGCTTCGAGGAATTCACCCTTGAGCGGGCGGCCGTCGACTTCCAGCCGCACGGTCTTCAAGAGGTCGCCCTGGGCGACGGCGGCGACGGCGGTGGTGACTTCCTTGGTCGGCCACAGCAAGTCGTCGATCAGCGTGTTGATCGACGATTCCATTTCACCCCAGGCGCCGTTGGAGAGGCCGAACTTGACGCGGTGCCGCGTTTTGCCTTCGCGGCCGACGACCTGGCCAACGCGCTCGAGCTGCTGTGCCATGCGCTCATTAGACGCGACGATGTCGTTGAAGGTGTCTGCGATCTTGCCGAGGATGCCATCCTGTTCGACGCCCATGCGGACGGAAAAGTCGCCGGAGCGCATGGCTCGTAGCGACTGCAGCAGGTTTTGCAATTCGGTGGGGGAGGTCGGTTCGGAAGCGCCGTCAGGCGGCCGGCCGGATCGCTTCTTCGTAACGCCATTAGCCGTTTTCTTGTTTGTTATTGTGGTCTGTTCCATCGACGCCTCCCGAATACCCCACGTCAGTCCGGTGCACCTCGGGTGCGCCGGAGGCGATTATGGCGATAAGGCCGGAGCCTCATGGCCGCCAACCGCAGCTACGCAGCGCAACTCCATGAGCATCCAGCACGCTTCTTTGGGCAGAGTATTGACCCTCCCGCCCGCTCCAGCCAATTGGTCATGGTCGAGCGCCCGCCAGCAACTAAATCCGCTAAGTCAGAAAAAGTTCCATGTCGTGGCTTCGCCTTTCGCAGTGCAACGCGCGCCCGTATGTCTTTGAACTTCCATGTAAAATGGATTTGCAGCCTTCAGGCCCCGACAGGCTGGCGAATGTCTACAACCAAAGGATTTTCTTTCGATAGGCGAGGTCATCCAGCAATGGCTTTGCCGGCCCGTGATGAACGACCGTGCCGCGCTCCAACGCGAAGACGCGATCGGCCAGCGCCAGCACCAGATCGAGGTTGTGTTCTACAATCACAATCGAGACATGTTGGCGCAATGCGTCGAAGACGCGAAACAACTCCAATACGACCGCCGGGGCCAGGCCTTCGAACGGCTCATCCAGCAGGAGGAGCCGGATATTCCCCGACAGGGCGCGCGCAACTGCGACCATTTGCTGCTCGCCGCCGGAGAGATAATCCGCCGCGACATTCATGCGTTCTTTCAGGCGTGGAAAGAAAGTCAGAATTTGCTCCTCGCTCCACACAACGCCCGTGCTGCCATCGGCCCGCCGTGCCAGACAGCCCAGCGCCAGATTGTCGGCGACCGTCATGCCGGCGAATAGACCGCGGCCCTGCGGCACATATCCAACTCCCATGCGCGCGATCTCGGGAGTTGGAAGACCAGCGATGTCCTTGCCGTCAAACTCGATTGCTCCCGATGCGGGTTTCACGAGACCACAGAGCGTCTTCAGCAGTGTCGACTTGCCGGCGCCATTACGTCCCAGCAGCGCGACGATTTCGCCATCACGCACGTCAAGCGTCGCATCGTTGAGAATGTGGCTTTTGCCGTAGAAGGCGTTCACGTTTTCAAAACGCAAAATGTATTTTTCTCCCGTACGGGCTGCAGCGCGTCCGGTCGCCGGCGGATGGCCGGTACCGGTATAGACTTCCTGTACGCGGCGATCATTGCGCACCTCCTCCGGCGTACCGGTCATCAGCACCTCGCCCTGATTCATGACTGTCACGAGTCCGGAGAATCCGAGTACACGATCGATATCGTGCTCGACAATGAGCACTGGAATGTTCACGGCGATAGTCTTGATCAGACGTGACACGCGCTCGCGTTCGGCGGCGGCAAGACCGGCGAGCGGCTCGTCGAGCAGCAAGACATGTGGCTTGGATCCGAGCGCAATCCCCAAATCGACCAATCGCTGTCCGCCGTAGGACAACTCGCCGCCTTGTGCGCTCTCGATCCCCTCAAGGCCGAGAAAGCGGATCAGCTCGGCCGTTTCCGTATTGATATCGTCATAGCTGTCAATGTCGCGCCAGAAATTGAATCGGCCTGCGTGCCGCGCCTGCAGCGACAGGCGAATGTTTTCGTAGATGGACAAATTGCGAAACAGACTGGTGATTTGGAATGAGCGGGCGAGACCCTGTTGGCAGACGGCCTGCACGGCCAAGCCGTTGATGGTACGACCGTTGAGCCGGATCGTTCCCTGATCGGGATGAAACAAACTCGACACCAGGTTGAACAGAGTCGTTTTCCCCGCGCCATTCGGCCCGATCAACGCATGGATCTCGCCGGCGCAGAGCTGAAGCCTCGCGTTCGACACGGCGCGAATGCCGCCGAAATGTTTGGACACGTCGATGACGTCGAGCAACGTGCCCTCTGCTACCTTCGGGCGCAGGAATGCGGGCAATGGCAGTTCTTCGTAGATCTTTCGCCTGCTCATCGCGGCGGCTTCCTCTGCAAGAGGGCGCCACCGCCGGCTGACCGTGCTCCAAATGCCGACGAGGCCTCCTGGCGAGAAGAGGACGAACCCGACAAACACGAGGCCGAACCAAAGCAGCCAGTTTTGCGTCCAGGTCGAAAACAGTTCACGAAACGCGATAAAGAACAGCGCGCCGAGTGCGGGCCCGAGAATGTGGTGTATTCCCCCGATCACCACCATTGCGAGGAGTTCGCCTGAGAAGGGCACCGACACGGCCTCCGCCGATACAAGATAGGTCTGGAAGCCAAGCAATGCTCCGCCCAATCCTGTCAAAACGGCTGAGAGCACGAACACGCCGAGCTTGTATCGATTGACCGGATAGCCCTGGAATGTCGCCCGCAATTGGTTTTCGCGGATCGCCACCAATACATGGCCGAACGGAGATCGAGTGACGCGCAGCAGCACATATAAAACGGCGAGCGCGATGACCGCGACGACGATGTAGTAGGCGAGCGCGTCATCGAGAAAAATCGGTCCGATCGTTCCGCGCTTGAGGCCGCTGAGGCCATCCTCGCCTCCTGTCACCTCCGTCCAGCGGAACGCGACTGTATAGGTGAGTGCGGCCAGTGCCAGCGTCAGCAGCGAAAAATAAACTCCGCGCCGGCGCAGGATGAGAATGCCCGCTGCCGTCGAGAGCGCCGCCACCACGGCCATCGACAGTAAAATCGGCAGCCAGATCTGGTCATGAAACCAGTGCAGCTGGATCAGGCCCGCCGCATAGGCACCGACGCCAAACCAGGTACTGTGACCGAACGAAACCAGCCCCGTGTAGCCGACGCACAAGTTGAGCGCCATGGTCGCGATCGCAAGGATCACTGCCATGGACGCCGTATTCACCGACAGACCGAACACACGCATGGCGAACGGCAAGGCAATGAGCGAGGCTGCGGCGATCCACAGTGGTCCGTATTTCGAATAAGACCGAGCGCTATTCATTCGAATTTCTCGATACGCTCACCGAGCAGGCCACGCGGCCGGAACAGGAGGACCAGGAACATCAAGACGTAAATCGAGGCTTCCCCCGCGGCCGGCGCGAAATGAATGGTGATGCCGCGCACCACGCCAACCAGAAGCGCAGCGAGCACCACACCCCAAAAGCTGCCGAGGCCGCCGATCACGACAACGACGAAGGCCACGGTGATGATTTCAGCGCCCATAGCCGGATGGACGATCGTGATCGGTGCAAAGAGCGCGCCGCCGAGGGCGGCCATGCCGACGCCGAGCACAACGATCACTGTCATATAAGGCTGCAGTCTGATGCCGAGTGCGGCAACCATATCCGGCCGCTGAATCCCTGCGCGCACGACGCGACCAAAGGACGTCTTGTGCAGCAGCAACCAGATGCCGAGGAGAACGCACGCAACGACGACGAGAAGCATCAGCCGGTAGCGCGAAAACAGAAAGTCTCCGATGAAAACCGCGCCTTTGAGACTTTGCGGCATGGTTTGTGATAGCGGCGCGGCACCCCAGATAATGCGCAGCAATTGCTCGGCGATCATCGCGAGCCCAAAGGTTACCAGCAGGCTCAGGATCGGGTCGGCCGTGTAGAATCGCCGCAAAATGAAGCGTTCAAACGGAATCCCGAGCAGGCCAACGGCGACGGGAGAGATCACGATGGCGGGGCCGAAACCGAGATAATTCGTGAGCGCGACGGCCACGTAGGCGCCGAAGGCGTAGAACGCGCCGTGGGCGAGATTCACCACGCCGCCGACGCTGAAGATCAGCGACAGGCCGAGCGCAATCAGCAGATAGTAGCCTCCGAGCACGAGGCCGTTGACGACCTGTTCCAGCAAGAACATGAGCGGCGTTCTCAAGAAGCCAAGTGCACGGACGAAGACGACGGGACAGTCACGCCGACGGCCATGTGCGGCCACCGAAAGCGAGCGCGTGCCTGGCGCCCGTTTTCTTCAGTGTCCGCCTACAAGGTGCAGGGGTTTTGTTCTTTCGTCGGGTTGATGATTTCAAGCGGTTCGTTTGCGTTCGGAACCGCCGGACCCAGCGCCAGGAAATCCCATTTGTCCTTGGCCTGCCCCTTTGGCTTGACCGTAAAGGGATAGGCTTCCTGAATCAGTTGGTGATCCCACGCGCGGAAATAGCCCTTGCGGCCCTTCAGGATGTCGAACTCGGTTTGCTTCTCCAAATAGCCGATCAGTTGCTCGCTGTCGGTTGACTTCGTCTCGTTCATGGCCTGCGCCATGATCTTGAACGAGATGTATTCGATCCAGGCGTGGTTCTCCGGCGGCTTGCCATGCTTTTTGATAAAGGCTGCCACGAACTCTTTCGAGGCCGGGACATTGAGGTCGTGGTGCCAGACGGTCGGCCAGGTGCCGCTCAGATTGCCTTCACCCGCAGCCCATGCGTCCGCAGTGTTGAGGTTGAAACCGACGATGGGGTAGGGCAGTCCGAATTCGGCATATTGTTTGATCAGATTGGTGACCTGATTGCCTGCCAGGTTACAGCAAACTACATCGGGTTTGGCTTGCCGCACCTTCAGCAGATACGGGCTGAAATCTGTTACGTCCGTTGCGATCAGCTCATCGCCCAGCAACGTTGCCTGATTGGCATCGAAGAATGCCTTGGCAGCCTTGAGCAAGTCGTGGCCGAAAATGTAGTCGGCCGTCAGGGTATAGAATTTCTTGCCGTTCACCATGTTGTCGCGCTGCAGAGCCTTGCCAACCGCATTGACCATCACCGTATTTGGAATGTCGACATGGAAGGTATACTTGTTGCAATTCTTGCCACGCAGCGCATCGGACCGCGCACCGATCTGGATGTAGAGGCGCTTGTTGCGGGCCGCCACCTGCATGATGGTCACGGCGGAGGCTGAACTGATCTCGCCCATCAAAATAGTTGCACCGTCCTGGTCGAGCATGCGTTGAGCCTTGGTCGCGGCCGTGGCGGGATTGACCGAGTCTTCGGAGATGACTTCGATCGGTCGCCCCAGAACGCCTCCAGTCTTATTGATCTCCTCCTCGGCCATTCGCATGCCCAACTGGGCATAAGCGCCGAGCGCGCCGAGAAAACCGGTCAATGGCGTGAGATGACCGATCTTGATCTTGTCCGTTTGTGCGCGGGCGATTGCCGGAAAGCCGAGAGCAAGCGTGCCAGTCAATGCGGCGCCGCCTTGCAAAACGTTACGTCGCGTGTTTTTGGTCATCCTGTCCCCTCCCATGTTCGTTTGTGACGGCTGGCGCTGCCGGTTATGCCCACCGCGGCTCTCAGCAGGCCGCTATAGGCAGCATCTCACAATGTCAGAACGGCTTTCAAGTCTTGAGAAGCGTTCGGGTCGAGCATAATGTCCCGTCACTGCCAACGACCTGCGCCCGTTCACGAGAGGCGCGCCAGTCCTACAAAGGCGAGCAACAATGCCGAGAATGAAGGGTGCCGAGCTGATCACCGAGTACCTGATTGCCAACGATGTTCCCTATATTTTTGGCATTTGCGGCCACGGCAATGTCGGCATGCTCGATCCGCTCTACGAGGCGCGCGACCGCATCACGCTCATTTCGCCCCGCCATGAGCAGGTTGCCGCCCATATGGCGGACGCCTATTTCCGGGTGAAGCACAAGCCGGTTGCAACGCTGACCTCATGCGGGCCGGGCTCCTGCAACATCATCATGCCGCTTGCCTGCGCTATCACAGATTCCTCGGCCATGTTGGCCATTACGGCCAATGTTCCGACGTCTCAGTTCAATCGCAGCCCCTTTCAGGAGATCAACAAGCACTTCCAGGCCGATTTTGTGAACATCGTACGGCCCGTGGTGAAGCGCAGCTACCAGCCGACTCGCGTCGACATGCTGCCGCTGGCGTTGCGGCAGGCAACGACGACGATGCTATCAGGCCGTCCCGGCCCCGTGAATGTCGATGTACCGTTCAATGTCTTTCAAGAGGAGGACGACATCGAATTGCCGCCTCCGGCGCCGCCGCTCAACGCCCAGCGCAGCGGTGCCTCGCCGGAAGAAATAGCCAGCGCGCTTGAGATGATCCTCAAGGCGCAGCGTCCGGTGATTTTCATTGGCCACGGCGTGACATTGTCGGAGGCAAGCCGCGAGTTGACGGACTTCGCGCGGAAGCTAGGAATTCCTGTGATCTCGTCGCCCAATGGCATGGGATGCTTCGACATGACCGATCCGCTGTCGCTCGGCTTCATCGGCCGCAACGGCGCTTTTCCAGCCAATGAAGCAGGACGCCGCGCTGACCTCGTTGTCGCGATAGGCGCGCGCTTTGACGATCGCTCCGCGTCGTCATGGATGCCCGGTTATTCCTGGAACTTCCCGACGACCAAGCTCGTTCACGCCGATCTTGATCCAGCTGAACTCGGCCGCAACTATCCGCCTGACCTCGGCATCCTCGCTGATGCACGTACCTTTCTGCGTCAGTTGCTCGCCGAACTTGATCGGCGTGGCGGCAAAGGAGCCAACACCAAAGCGTGGCTTGCGGACATCGCAATGTGGCGCGCGGAATGGGACAAGTTTACCAAGCCGAATTTCGACCTGCACGCTTCGCCGATCCGTCCGGAGCGCATCGTCGCCGATTGTCAGGCGGTCCTGCCCGCAGACGGCATTCTCGCTTGTGACGTCGGCGTCAATCACAATTGGTACATGCAATTTTGGAAGGCGCGAAAGGCCCAGACCATGCTCAATTCCTGGGGATTTTCTGGCATGGGGTTCGGCACCGCCGGGGCGCTCGGTGCCAAACTCGCCGCACCCGATCGCCCGGTGGTGGCGATCGCCGGCGACGGCTGCTTCACCATGGTGCCGCATGTCCTGTGCACCGCAGTCGAGTACAACATTCCAGTCGTCTGGGTGATCTGGAATAATTTCGGTTGGGTTTCCATCCGCGATATCCAACTCGGCATGTTCGGCGGACGCGAGTACGGCACTATGTTCCATCAGGGGGATAACAAAAAGCCGTACAATCCGGATTTCGCCGCTTGGGCGCGTGCGACCGGCGTCGAAGCGATGACCATCACCAAGTCGCAAGATTTCAAGGGCGCGCTCGAACACGCGGTGAAGGCCAACAAGCCGTTCGTTCTTGACGTGCATGTCGATGCCGAGGTGCGACCGCCCTCGACCGGCGCATGGGAATTGCCACCCACGCCGTATAAGGAACCGGCGTTTGGGCAGCGCTGGCTTCCCGACGCCGCTCCGGTGAAGTGAGGAAAGCCTCGATCGAAAATTGGAGCGTGTTTTGAGAATCCGAACAAAGTCAAAACCGAATAGTGAGCCCCGGCAATCTTTCCGCGGCAGCCCGACGATCGCGCGTATTGTCAGGCATCCGGATATCGACGAGGAGGTCGAAGATCGCGCGCGTGGTGGGCTGCAATCGATTGGGCGCGCCTTCGCAATTCTGGAAGAAGTGGCGCGCAACCGCGACGGAATCGCCTTGGCTGATCTCAGTAAGCGCGTCGGCCTGCACACCAGCACGACTTTTCATTTGGTCAAGTCGATGGTCTCGCTCGGCTACATACGGCAGATCAAGGAGAGCAAGCGCTATCGCATCGGCCGACCTCTGTTTGCGCTGGCGGCAAGCGCGCTCGACGAGATGGAAATGGTGAGCGTGGCGACCCCCGTGCTCGACGATCTGTCGCGCGAAACCGGCGAGAGCAGCCATTTTGCAGCACGCATGAGCGATGCCGTGGTGGTTATGGCGCGCACGCCGGGGCCTGGCGTGTTTCAGCTCACCGATCGGGTCGGGGTCGTTCGGCCGGCCTACTGCACGGCGTTGGGCAAGGTCATCCTTGCCGCACTGCGGCCCGATCAACTTGATCGCTATCTTGACCGCGTCGAGCTCATAGCAATGACGTCAAAGACGATCACCAGTCCCCAGCGCCTGCGGCGTGAGCTGCAGGAGGTTCGCCGCGCGGGTATTGCTCTCGACGATGGTGAATTCAACAACGAAGTGCGCTGCGCAGCGATGCCTGTTTACGATTTTAGCGGTCAAGTGGTCGGGGCAATCGGAATTTCCGGCCCGGTCTGGCGTTTGTCGATTCGGGCGCTGGAGAACAAGGCGGGCAAACTTGCTGAAGCGGCCAGGCGTTTGTCCCAAGCTTTCGGCGCTCCGCTCCGTCGGGTAAGTCCGTGACCCATGTGATCGTGGCGCGCTGGCGTCCCCATGAGGGACAAACTGAGAAGATTGAAGCGATCTTGCGCGAGTTGACGAAGGAAATTCGTCGAGAGCCGGGCAATCTGCAGTTCATCGTTAACCGGTCACGCGATGATCCGAACGAATTTCTGCTCTACGAGCAATACGTGAGCGAGCAGGCGTTTATCGAGCATCGCCAGATGGCGCACTTCAAGAGGCTGGTGCTGGAGCAGGCGGTGCCGCTTCTCGAGCGGCGAGAGATCCGCGCGTTTTCAGTTTTCGATTGAGAGTTATAAAGCGCGGTCACCACTGTTGCGGGCGCAAAATTCACGAAACCACATTGGGAAGGAACAAGATGCTGCTTGAAGGAAAGAAAGTCATCGTCGTTGGAGGTTCATCCGGCATCGGCCTTGCGACTGCGAAACTGGCGAAGCGCGAAGGTGCCGAGGTTGTCGTTGCCTCCCGTAACGCCGAACGGCTGAAGACGGCGGCGGAAAAATTCGGCGCCACCGCGGTCCCGACCGACGTCACCAGCGATGAAAGCGTTGCAGCGCTATTTCGCGACCGTGGCCCCGTCGACCACGTGGTTGTGAGCGCAGCGCAGTTGCGCACCGGACCCTTTAAGACCGTTTCAATGGACGATGTGCGTGCGACCATGGACAGCAAATTCTGGGGCGCTTGGCGCGTTGCGCGCTCGGCCGAAATCCATGCCGGCGGCTCGCTTACACTCGTCTCGGGTTACCTGAGCACGCGGCCACGAATGGGCTCTGCGATCGTCGGTGCGGTCAATGGCGCTCTCGAATCGCTGACGCGAGGTCTTGCGTTGGAGCTCGCACCCGTCAGAGTGAATGCGGTATCGCCCGGGATCATCGATACGCCCATCCGTTCCAGCATGCCGGAGGCCGCGCGCCGAGATATGCTTGCCAAAACCGCAGCGGCGCTGCCCGTTGGCCGGGTTGGGGTCGGCGATGATATCGCGCAGCAAATCCTCACGTTTATGACAATCGGCTTTG
>Ga0306926_10007227_pt1 | contig 12024 bp, 13 predicted proteins | sample flu12Cox44000178_FD_203759 | JGI IMG/M metagenome (GOLD analysis project Ga0306926, IMG submission 203759) | Lab enrichment of tropical soil microbial communities from Luquillo Experimental Forest, Puerto Rico - flux8day.12C.oxic.44.000.178 (v2)... | ecosystem: Environmental > Terrestrial >...
GAAGCTTGGAATAAGCGTTTACTCATCGCCGCGGGGATCGAATGGGTGCCGCAAGACTACATTGTACGACCGGGTGATGTAATCTCCCTTATGCCCCCCGTCCAAGGTGGATAATGAAGGCGTTGCGATTTGATCGAACAGGTTCGCTAGACGACCTCAAAATACAGGAGGTGGGTAAGCCTGAGCCTGGTCCAGGATCGGTCCTGGTTCAGGTCAAAGCAGCCGCCCTGAATCCCAGCGACGCAAAAAACGTTCTGGGCAGAATGAAAGAGACCACGGTTCCCCGGATTCCCGGCCGCGATTTCGCAGGTATAGTTGTCGTTGGTACGCCGGAGTATCCCGAAGGGACCGAAATATTTGGCACGGGCGGGAGTCTCGGTTTCAGTCGAGACGGAAGTCATGCTGAATTTATTGAAGTGCCGCCGGCGGCGGTGAAACCTAAACCGAAATCGCTGACGTTTGAGCAAGCTGCCACTGTTGGCATCCCTTATCTGACGGCCTGGCGGGCGGTGGTGGAGGCGGCATCGTTGCAGCCAGGTGAAACGATATTGATTACGGGCACAGCCGGAGCGGTTGGCGACGCGGCGGCCCGCATCGCAAAGCGGGTTTGTAAGGCTAAAGTCATCGGAGCGGTTCGCAACCATTTGGACATTGTCCGCCTGCAACTTACCGGCTACGTGGATGAATGTGTTGACCTTGGGAGTGGCTTCCTTGCCGAACAAGTTCGCTCCAGGACTGGCGAGCGAGGTGCGGATGCCGTGCTGGATGTGGTTGGCGGAGCTCTTTTTGAACCTTGCTTGAAGTCTCTTGCATTAAGAGGACGCCATCTCGCAATCGCTTCTCAGCCTGAGCGGAAGGTTACGTTCGATTTGGTCGACTTTTATCATAACGAATCTTCCCTGATCGGCATCGACTCGATCAAAGTTCCATTTTCAGAGGTCGACAGAATTTTGAGACTTCTGCTTCCCTATTTTGAATCCGGAGATTTCGCGCCCCCAAAAGAATTGGTTCCCGTTGGCTTCGACGGCGCCTTGAACGCCTATCGAGAGTTGCTCGAAGACCGCGCACCCGGAAAATACGTGTTTGTGCCCGACAATCCAACCTGATCGGCCCAAGAATGGATTCCATTGCTGGCCGATTCCTTGGAAAAGATGTCAAATCAAAAACGCGGCTTGCCCTACCGATTGCAGGCCGCGGAGATGTGACTACTTACGAACACCGGCTAGCTAACCAGTGGTTGTCCCGCGATTTGTTCCAACTTACGCAGAGGCGATTTCTCAGGAGAAATGAGCCCGTTTACCGGCACAATCAGTGTCTGCTCCAAGGCGAGACGACCCGACAAAGCGGCGTGTGGCACAGCATCAGTAAAAACAATCCAGGTCGAGGAAGGTGGGAAATCTACTCGGATTTTCCTTCCCGCACGCTGGTAATCGGTGTTCTCCTTAAGGAAGTCGTGCAAGCTGAGCATGAATTTGTCATAAGCTGAGCGATTGGAGCCAGGGATTCCGACCAATTTCCCAAGGGGACCGATCAGCTTGCGGAGCGCGCGACCGGGTGCGAGGGCGCGTTGGGCGATTTTCTTTAAGCCGACATTATCCGAATAGCGCTCCGCAATCTCAGGAAAGTGATTGCCAATCAACCATGTTCGTGGCTCCAACGGGTTAATATTTGTAAAACAGCGCAGGATTCTGGCGCCGCGTGTTGGCCGGCCCGGAAAGGCATCGACATGGAGCAAATCATTACGCTTGTGGAGGGGTAGATCACGTCCCTGTTCTTCCAGCGGTCGAAAGCTAGCAAAATCCAGTTTCCAATGCGCTGAATAGGGAGCCAGAAACTTCGAGAGAAATTTGACGACCTGCATCGAGTAATTGCGCATGATCTGGTGCAGACGCTTAACATCCTCCGGCTGCTCGGCAGCAAAACCTCGCAGTTTGTCCTGCAGGGGCCGATAGGAGATATTCTTGTGAAGCGGCGAACTGCTTTGCTGCTGCAAGCGAAGAAACTCGAGATCGGCTTCAGGTAAATCAAAAGGCAGATGCTCAAGAAGAAGAACATGGCCGTCTTCCAGTTGCGAGCAATACCAGCGCGCGCGGTCGCTGCCAGGGTTTAAATCAATCCACCCCTGCGGGTACGAGAAATCGTCTACGGTAATAACAGACGTCATGTCAGGCTGACTTGTTGGAAACAGCAAGCAATCTAACCGGAATCCTTCAAATGCAAAGGTGATTGCAGATCAGTCAAGTTCCTGTCCGTATCCTTGGTTTCTGAATCTGCTGTTTCCGTGTCCGGTGCGTGAGGTTTCCGCCCTTGCCGTCAATCTCTGAAATTCTTGAAAGTTAGCCCGCGACCGAAGTCCTTACTGCGGAGGAACCGGATTACAGCCTGCAGATCATCCTTTTTTTTGCCGGTCACTCGAATTTGACGGTCCTGGATCTGGCTCTGGACGTTTATGCCGAGTCCTTTTATAGCCCTGATAATCTCCTTGGATTTATCACCCTCGAGGCCTTGTTTAACGTGGATCTCCTGCCGTGCGTGTCCTAGCGGCGAAATAGCCGGTTCTTTCCGGTCGAGGTTGCGCAGATCGATGTTGCGCTTCGCAAGCTTCCCAATCACGATCTCTACCAAAGATCTTAATTTCCCGACGTTTTCTGCGCTCAGCTCAATAAGCCCGGGATTGGTAAGTTCGATGGAGGAGTCGCTGCCTTTGAAATCGAATCGGGTGCCGAGTTCTTTGCGCGCCTGATTGATCGCGTTATCGACCTCTTGTTTGTCTACTTCCGAGACGACATCGAACGATGGCATGTCTCATCCATTAGCGAGAAGAGCTCTCATTGCAACAGCCGTCCGCGTACAAAACTGTGTCATTTTCCGAAAGCAAGCCGATCAGCCAATCGCGGCGGGAGGCCCGAAGCAAGAATCTTCTCTTGGGCCTTGGGCAAATCGTAGCGAAGCCGTCGCAGTTGGACGTACCTCTTTTCCTCATCGAACACGACATAGGCGGCCCTCCAATCTCCGTCTCTTGGCTGGCCGACACTTCCAACGTTGATGAAATATTTCTTTCCCGGATCCAAGCTTAGACGATCGTACGAAAGCCCAACGACAGAACTGTCTTTAATATAGGCCCTGGGCGAGTGGGTGTGCCCAAAAAAACATAGCTCCGTCGTTTGCTGCGAAAAGCTGGCTGCAGCATCGAGTTGGTTAAGCACGTAACTCCAGCCCTTCGGGTCCTCCAGCGTGGCATGGACAATGGTAAACCCCTTGATCTCCAGTGTCAGCGGCAAGGTTGCCAGCCAGTTTTTCTCGTCGGCACTCAGTTGATCGCGAGTCCATTGAATAGCCGCTTCGGCTAAAGGGTTGAAACTTTCCAGCGAGCTTTCCGATGCCGCATAATCGTCGTGATTCCCTTTCACAACAGGACAGTTTAACGATCGAACTTGCTCAAGGCACTCGCGGGGATTGGCGTTATAACCGACGACGTCACCGAGGCAGATATAAGCTTCGCAGCTCTGATCATGAGCGTCAGCGAGCACAACCTCAAACGCCTCGAGATTGGCATGAACGTCGCCGAATATCGCAAACCGCATGGTGCACCGCAGTATGGGTCGGAACACGAAAACAGTCTACGGTTTTGTGTCTGGAGTCTCGGATTTACACAGGCTACCGATCAATTTTAGTTCTTGTTGCTTTTACGCACTCGAAAACCGGAAGCGACTAGTGAGGCTGCTTCGCCAAGTCGACGCTGCTCCTAACCTACCAGGTTATTCCTAGATCTCGCTGGTCTGAGGAGCGGCCTCGCTAGAATCCTTGAAAAGCACAACTGGTTGCAGATGAGTCAAGTTTTTTCCGTGTTCGTACATGAATTATGAGGTGGTTTGCTTTTCAAGGATTCTAATAGACGGGACCGGCAAACCTAGTAGGTCAAAAGGTGATTTCAAATCCCTTTGCCCCAGGTTTGACTTGTACATCTCGGGAAACAAATCTCGTGATGTGGCGCCGCAGATGGCTATCGAGAATGGCTGCTAGAAAGCCTTCAACTTCTGAGGCTTCACCCTGAACCTCCAACTCGACTCGACCGTCAATAAGGTTCTTTACCCATCCGACCACTTCATAGCCGGTGGCAATGCTTCTGACGGAGAAGCGAAAACCAACACCTTGAACTCGGCCTTCGTAGCAGACACGCTTTGCAACCATGACTCAGCCTGCCAGAGTTTTCGCCCGTCCTCGCCGATAGCCATGCACAACGTCTTCATCCAGTTGCGGACTCATGGGAATGGCCAGAGAACCTCTCAAGCAAACAATCAGCGAACCATGACAATCACCGCTTCCAGTTGAGCGCACCTTTTTTCAGTGCATAAACGAATCCAACCATCAGGATCACAACGAAACTGAGCATGCTGCCGAAGATGGTCCACCCAAATTTTTCGATGTAGTCCCTATAGGCGATAGCCCAGGGATACATGAAGACGATTTCGATATCGAACAGGATGAACAACATCGCAACCAAGTAAAACTTCACACTGAAGCGTGGCTGCGCCTCCCCCACCGGCAACATTCCGCATTCGTAGGCTGAATCCTTGATCGCGTTGCGCTTACCGACGCGACCCACCAGGACGCTGACGAACAGACCCACGGCAGCGAACCCGATCGCGACGATCACTTGCAACAGGATTGGGAGATAATCCTGCAACATAGTAGGAGGACCTCTCTTAAGACTTGGATGCTACAGCGGGCGTCTGAGCGGTGTTCTGCGCAGCCATTGCCGCCAGCGCAGATGAGTCACCCTTATACGACTTCCCACTTTTCTTTACGACGCCTCGAGCTACCAGGTTTTGAAGTTTCTCGTAAGCCCTCAAACGCAGCATTTCTTCGCCGCCACTCGCAGCGTTACGTTGACGAAGATTCTCGTGCACAATCTCGAAGAGCTGTTTGAACTCATAGGATTTTTTTTGAGAAAGAACGGCAACGAGTTCTTCAGTAACTAGGTCAGGCAGGCGACGTGAAAAGGCGTTTTTCTTCTGTATGGCCATAAAGGACCCAATATAGCACACAAAGTTGCAAAAACGAACGGAAATCGCCCCGGCCCCGATTCGGGGAGGGGAAACCGCATGCGGCGCGGCCGCTTCACCTAGTCGACGCTGCTCCCAAGCTACCATGTACGATTTCGCGCATTCCTTCCCTGAATGTAGGATAACGCGGTTGCCAACCGAGGGAGCGCAACTTTTGGTTACTCACCCTTTTGCTTGTCCAGCCTCTTTTGCGACTCAGATCCCGATGGCCGTACGCAGGCAAGGGCTTTTTCAATTGCTCGCAGACCCAAAGAAACCAGTCGCGTTGGAGTACCGGCTCATTATCCACCGCATTGAAGATTCCTTGCCGGTGGTTTTCAGCCAGAAATTGAAGCGCGGATACGGCATCGATCTGGTGGACCAAATTCAGCACTCGTTCTCCTTCGCCCTCAATCACGGCCTTACCTGCTAACAGGTTCTGCAGGGGAACGCAGCGGCCAGGACCGTAGAGCCCTGCCAACCGCGCCACCGATCCACCCGAACTAAGGACGAGATCTTCCGTTCTCCGAAGTACCTTCCCAGTTTCTCTCGATGGTTCAGCGGCCGATTCCTCATCGACCCGGGACCCGTCCGTTTGAGCATAGACCGATGTCGAACCTGCAAGAATGAAAAGTCCGGGCTGAAAATGGTCTAACAGGTTCTGCGTCCCAAGCAGATAGACTGCTTCGTAGGCAGCAGCGCCTCCGCGACCCGAACTGGCGCAATGAACGACAATATCGAAAGGGATTGAGGCCAGACGCCGGAAACTTGTTCTGTCGGTAATGTTCATCGCAGCGATGCGGAACCCCTCATACCGAAGTTTTGAGGCCGTCGATGCCGATGCGGTGATTGCGTAGGTCTGCCATCCGGAGGATGCGAAGCTCCGCGCCAGAGGAAGACCAATGAATCCGCAGCCAGCAATAAGAATCGATTTTGGCATGGTACAGGGTAACCATTCGCCGCGGGGAAGCGACATGGCTTTGACCTACTGAGACCGGAAAAATGGACTGGACAGCCGAACGGCAAGGCAGATCTTTGCAGGGCAAAATGTCATCAGGGAAATCGCGATGGAAATTTTCGCAAAATGGGAATGAGTTTCAACGTTCAGAACTGCAGAAAGCTACTGAAATTTCGGGATATTGCGAGACTAGTAGTCGCCATGCAAGGTAACCGGTACAGACAAACCGGGGCTGATCGCTCTTGAAACACCTTATTGAACAGTTAAAGGAAGGCGTCGACCTCGGGTTGGCAGAGGTGCGCGAAGCTTCGCTTCTTCTGGCTGATCCTGCCATGCCGGATGCGGACAAGGCCGATTTTCTCGTTGCTCTTCGATCGAAAGGGGAATCGGGCGAAGAGTTGGGACACTTTGCGCGATCGTTTCTCGAATTGGCGGTGCGGCCGGACCTCGGTCTGGAAGGCAGGCCGTGCGCGGATGTTGTTGGCACGGGGGGCGATCGGCTTGAGCTGATTAACGTTTCCACAACCTGTATCTTCGTGCTGGCGGCAGCCGGTGTGGTCGTTGTTAAGCATGGAAACCGCGCAATCAGCTCAAAAGCCGGAGCGGCCGATGTTCTTGAAGCCCTTGGAATTCCCGTGACCTGCGATCCGGCTCAGATGTGCGATTGCATTCATCGGACCGGCATCGGCTTTCTTTTTGCACCGTCGTACCACCCTGCCTTTCGGGTGCTCGCACCCGTCCGCAGGAAATTGGCCGAACAGGGGATGTCAACTGTTTTCAATCTGCTGGGGCCGCTTCTTAATCCTGTCCAGCCATCAGCTCAACTGACCGGCGTGTTTTCGCCGATTATCCTTGAAAAGTACGGCGTGGCGTTACGCGAGTTGGGTAGAAAACGAGCGTGGGTTGTTCATGGTCGAGCAACGCCGGGAACGGGCATGGATGAAGTATCCTTGCTGGGCGAAACCGCCGTATGTGAAGTCAGCGGAACGTCGCTGAATAGCTTTTGCTTGTTTCCGGATCGGCTTGGATTTCGAAACCCTGCGCTTCACGAGCTGCGTGGGGGAAGCGCATCTTTAAATGCCGGCATCTTAACCGATATCCTTGCTAATCGTGATCACAGTCCAAAGCGCGATTTGATTGTGATTAACGCCGCCGCTGCGCTCGTTATCACTGGAGTCGTGGAACGGATGGAGGCGGGGATAAAGCTAGCGAACAAGATCCTGGATTCGGGTCTGGCTTACGAAAAACTTTGCGGTTTCCAACGCTTCTTCGCGCGAGGAAGCGGCGGCCACGCGGGTTGAGCCAAACGGCACGTCGGCTCAACGCGGGAGATGATCAACGCAATATTCTTCGCCATCGCTCGCGACTCGAAACTCCAGGTCGGGACTATCCTTCTCCGTCCGCTTGCATACTGCGCATCGATGCAAGGTCTCCTCTCCTGACAACCTCGACTCGAATTTTCGCTGGCGACCACCCGTCTCGGCACGAGTTTGTAAGTTGGTGAACATCGCCGGCGCGAAAAAAATGAAGTAATTCAGGAACGAGACAAGAATCGCCGCTTTTGTCGCCAAAGATCCCAGGATTAACTCCAGCGCAAGCGGTGCCAGACTCAGCAACGCTAACCATTTCACCTTCAATGGAAGGAAAAAGAGAACGTAAATTTGGATGTCTGGATAAATCGTCGCGAATGCGAAGAAAAGGGAAAGATTTAACAAAAAGGCGAACAGGCCGCCTCCGCCAAAGAAGAATGCGGCAATTGTGACGCCAATCATTCCTAAAAGATAGTAGAGCGTTACGCGAAACGGTCCCCAAGCGTGCTCAAGCGCATCCCCTATCCAGATCAGAAACCAGAGGTAAACAAACAAAAAGAGCGGTTGCAACGCTGGGTTGCCGTTTCGCAAAAGCATCTCAGGCACGAAAATATAGGAAACCAACCGCCAAACTTCCCCATGGAGAATTCGTTCCGGAATCAGTAGCAGCGCGAAAACGTACGTGGGCTGAAACAAATGTAGGAGATACACCAGGCCGTTCAGCAGCGAGATCATCTGCATCAGTCGCGGGACGCCTAGAAACCCAATGCGCGCTTCCAGCCAACTAATCCAAGACATAAATCAGGCAGAGATTACCCATATCGGAACGCCGGTTGCCAATGAGCCTTTTCCTACTTTTCTATCCTCGCCCTGTAATCCGACGAACTCAAGAGAGAGGCGATTTCGTCGGAATTCACCAGCCTGATCCTGAATAGCCAGCCCGAACCGTAGGGATCCTTGTTGACCAATTCAGGGCTGGTCTGAAGAGCAGAATTTACCTCGGTGATTTCGCCCCCCACCGGTGCCAGGATGTCGCTCACCGTCTTGACCGATTCAACTACTCCTATCGTCTCGCCCTGTTGAAATGATGCTCCCGCTTGAGGAAGCTCTAGAAACACAATATCGCCAAGCGAATCTTGAGCGTAATCCGTAATTCCAACCGTGCCGATCCCAGCATCCGAACGGATCCATTCATGGCTTTCGCTGTACTTGAGATCGTCAGGTACTTGCATGTCTTTTTCTATAGCGGTTTTTTTTCGCCAGTCGCGGGAAATCTTCCCTGTTGAAGAAACGAACGATCGGCGGATCAGGTGGCTTTCTTGTATAGCGGTTTTTTCTCGACGTTGGCGCCATATTTGCGCCCGCGAATTTCGATTTCCACTTTCTGTCCCGGCCGCGCAAAGTCCGCATCCAGGTATCCCAGGCCGATTCCAACGCCCAGGGTCGGTGATTGGGTACCGCTGGTGAGTTCGCCAATCCGCCCTCCTCCGGAAAGCAGGGAGTAGTGCGGTCGAAATGGAGGCGACTTCACAATGGCTTTCAGGGCGCTAAGCCGTTGCTTGACACCTGCCTTTTTTTGTACCCAAAGCGCTTCCCGTCCGATGAATTCGCCTTTTTCCAGATCAACAAAAGAGCTGAGTCCTGCTTCCAAAGGTGTTCGGTCCTGCGAAAGATCGGAGCCGTTTAAAGGATAACAAGCTTCAATCCGCAAGGTGTCTCGCGAGCCCAGTCCGCATGGTCTAACGCCTAGCGCTTTGCCCAGGTCCAGCAGTCTATTCCAGACGAATGGCCCAAGGCCGGCTGGAAAGAAGAGCTCAAACCCATCTTCACCTGTGTAGCCCGTCCGCGCGATCATCGTTGAACACTCTGCGATTTTCAGATCCCTGATATGATTGCGAGCCGGTAACTCCCCAAAGTCGGCCATCAATTCCGCCGAGCGCGGCCCCTGGATCGCTATGGCGGCGAAAAGTGAGCTGCAATCCAGCAGAGTCACACCTTCAGAAAGAGACTTCTGCATCCACACGAAGTCCTCCTCAATGTTGGCGGCGTTTACGACCAGGAAAAACTGGTGGTCGTGCCGGCGGTAAACGATCAGGTCGTCGATCACACCTCCCCGGTCGTTTAGCATAAAAGTGTATTGTCCTTGACCAATTGTGAGCCGATCGACGTTGTTACTTAATATTCTGTTCAGCCAGCCCTTCACGGCCGGTCCAGACACCTCGATCTGGCCCATGTGGGAGATGTCAAATATTCCGACCTGATTTCGGACTGCGCGGTGCTCCTCGACAATACTCGAATAGTACACGGGCATTTTCCAACCTCCAAACTCGGTCATCTTCGCGCCGAGCTTCTCATGTTCGTGGAAAAGCGGAGTTTGTTTTAAAACCGGTTCATCGCTCACGCGCCAAGATATGAATGAATTTCCATGCGGGCAACCAGCGAGGCCAAGGGTGTGTGTTTAGCCAGGCGCATACGTGCAACGAAATGTGGTAGGGGCCGATCTCCGAGCCGCCCGGGGAGGGTGACGGCGCAAGCCATGAACCGGCCGGCTCGGAGATCCGGCCCTACCCGTTCTCGATCCTCCTTTGCTACAACTCCTGCATTCGAGCACGAGCACGACGACGAGGGCGAGGAGGAGATAAATCGGGCGCTAAACAGAGACCTTGGTGGGCACCATCCCACTGCCGACTTGTTTTTCCGACCCCGTTAATACATCTTCCGCGATGTCGAATAATGAAGTTTCAGGCAGCGGAAAATGCATAGCCTTTCCCTCTTTTGTCGAGCGTCATGTAGGCCCAAGTCTCGAGGATATTCGCCTGATGCTTGGGCATATCGGGTACGATTCCCTTGAATACCTTATCGACGCGACGATCCCGGAAAAGCTTAAATTCCGAAAGGCGTTGGCATTGGCCCAAGCTGAAACTGAGTTCGAAGTGCTAAGGAAACTTCGGGCGATCTCCCTTAAAAATCACGTAGCCAAGTCCTATATCGGCCTTGGCTATCATGCATGCATCACGCCGCCTGCCATCCAACGGCATATTCTGGAGAATGCCGGTTGGTATACCGCATACACGCCTTATCAGGCAGAAATTGCGCAAGGACGTCTGGAAGCCCTCTTGAACTTCCAAACCATGGTAACGGACCTTACCGGGCTCGAGATTGCAAATGCGTCACTGCTGGACGAAGGAACGGCGGCTGCAGAATCAATGGCAATGTGCTTTTCTCTCCGGAAGCAGCCTTCGGCTCGGACATTTTTTGTGTCTAATACCTGTCATCCACAGACGGTAGCTGTAGTGGAAACCCGCGCGAAACCTCTCGGGATCGATGTTGTTGTTGGCGATCATGGCTCCTGGGATTTCGATGTCCCGCTCTTCGGGGCTTTGGTTCAATATCCAGCGACAGACGGGAAGATTTTTGACTATGCGCCTTTCGTGGAGCGGCTTCATCAACGTCAGGCATTGGTCGTGGCCGCAACGGATCTCCTGAGTCTCACTTTGCTCGTGGCGCCTGGAGAATTTGGAGCGGATATTTGCGTCGGGTCGAGTCAACGATTCGGAGTTCCGCTTGGCTTCGGCGGGCCTCATGCCGCATTTTTTTCAACGCGCAACGAATATAGGCGGCAGATGCCTGGGCGACTTGTGGGGATCTCCAGAGATCCTGCCGGTCGCCCCGGATATCGGCTTTCCTTGCAAACCAGAGAGCAACATATCAGACGCGATAAGGCTACAAGCAATATCTGCACCGCCCAGGTGCTGCTTGCGATAATTGCTGCGACTTACGCGGTCTACCACGGCCCTCGCCGCTTGAGACAAATCGCCGTGCGGATTCACTCCCAGACCGAGATTTTGGCAGCCGCTTTAAAGCGTTTCGGATTCGAACTCAGCGACGGTCCCCGTTTTGATACACTGCGCGTCAATCTTGGGGATCGGCGTGCCGCAGTATTGGCGAAGGCGGACGCCGAGTCGATCAATGTACGGTTGTATCCGGATGGAGCGATTGGGCTAGCTCTTGATGAGACGGTGTCTGACCAGGATCTATTTACACTGATCGGATTATTTGGTGATCCCCAATCCCTATCCGTTGAGGAACTCAGAGCGGCTTGCAGCTCAACCATTCCCCAGAAATTTGCCCGCCGTTCGGCTTATCTGACTCACCCGGTCTTCAACTCGTATCATACGGAAACCGAATTGTCGCGTTATCTGCATCGACTGGTATCCAGAGATCTCTCGCTAACGACTTCGATGATCCCGCTCGGCTCATGTACGATGAAATTGAATGCCGCCGCTGAAATGCTGCCGATTACCTGGCCCGAGTTCAGCCAGATTCATCCTTTTGCTCCGAAAACTCAAATCGCGGGATATCTCGAATTGATCGCGGAACTGGAGGCTGACCTGGCCGAAATCACCGGCTTCGATGCAGTTACTATCCAGCCAAACGCCGGATCGCAAGGGGAATACGCGGGGCTGCTGGTGATCCGTGAATATTTCAGGCATCGGAGCGAAACCCATCGAGACGTCTGCTTGATTCCAACCTCCGCGCACGGCACGAATCCGGCCTCCGCGGCGATGGCCGGCCTTAAAGTCGTTCCCGTTCAATGTGACGCCAAGGGGAATATCGATATTGCGGATCTCCGGAGCAAAGCGGAACGGCATGCGGCTTCCCTCGCCGCCTTGATGGTGACGTACCCGTCGACCCACGGTGTGTTCGAGGA
>Ga0306926_10007230_pt1 | contig 12021 bp, 11 predicted proteins | sample flu12Cox44000178_FD_203759 | JGI IMG/M metagenome (GOLD analysis project Ga0306926, IMG submission 203759) | Lab enrichment of tropical soil microbial communities from Luquillo Experimental Forest, Puerto Rico - flux8day.12C.oxic.44.000.178 (v2)... | ecosystem: Environmental > Terrestrial >...
CACCCAGGTCCAGACATAGACATAAATGCCGTAGTCCGATCCGCCCATCCAGCGCGCGAGCAGGATCTGCGACAGGTAGGCAAATGCCGCGCTGATGACGCGGATGACGAAAATCGTACCTGCGAGCCGGCGCGTGACGGAGGCTTCGCTCGTACCGCCGGCAAACTTCGCCTTCAGCCGCGCGCGCGGGCCGGCCGGCAGGCTTGTCGTCTCGTTGGTGGCGGCCAAGGCGGAAATCCTCACGCGAGTGTGCGGCGACGGCTCCGTCTATCAACCATTCGTTAAGATTGGGTTGGGTGTCCTCTTTACCCTCTCCCCTATGCGAGAAGGTAAGACCGCGATCATGGAGATCACTCCAGATTAATATTGAACTCGTAGGAGCGATCGGCGCCGACCAGGGTCAATTTCAGCGCGGCTCCTTCGGGATCGACACCGGGTGGGACGCCGTCGAGCTGGAACGAAAATCGTTTCACCCCGGGCGGACTGTCCTCCTTTAGCTTTGGAACCGGCAGGCCCCAATCCGGTGTCGGTCCTTCGACGAACAGGTTGACGGCCCGTGCGTCCGGTGTGACCACGTCGACCAGCACCTCCGCCTTGCCCTGGCGCTTGACGTCGCGGATGGTCAGCGGATTGGGATCGCCGACATTGGCCGGCTTTGGAACCGTATCGAGTGCTGCGAACAAGGCACTGTCCTCGGTGCTCGCCACGCTGTTGAAAGCGAGCTCCGCGCTGGCATCGACCGGGATGCAGAGGTTTTCGCACACCGCATAGTTGATGTCGGCGCGCAGCGTCACCGGCTTGTCGACGTTCTTGGCCACGATCCGCAGCGGCAGCACCACCTGGTCGTGATAGCCGAGCGAACTGCCGCCGGCCCCATCTTCGAATTTTTGCGGCGCCGGCCACAATACTGTCACTGCTTCGACATTGTCGGACTTCGAAAAATCGAACCGCGGCGGAACGCCGGAATCGCCGGGCGTACGCCAATAGGTCTTCCATCCCGACTGCAGCTGGAACGCGATGCCGCCGAGCAGCACCGCGCCGCTGCGCGATCCCGCGAGCAGCCGTACTGCGGAATGGTCGTCCCGCTGCCAGGGCGAGGCGTCTTCAGCGCGGGCGGCAAGCGACAGCGAGGACAAGGCGAGTGTGGCGGCGAAGCCGAGTGCGGCCCGCGTCGGAACTCTTGTGGTCATGAAACGTCTCTACAGGCTGGGACCGGTGCGAACCATTGAATTGCTTGTGATGCGACCCGATCGCGCCCGATGGAAGCTTGATTGACAGACGACCCACCCAATATCAGGATGCAGCGATAGACGAGAGCGCCTTGCGGATGGACCCAGAAGGCAAAAGAACGGGCAACGCGCGCCGCAAAGCTGTCGGCGTCGGCGATAATTCTGCGGGTCGCGGCTACCTCGATGGTCGTCTCCTGATCGCGATGCCCGTGATGGGCGATCCCCGGTTCGAGCGCTCGGTCATCTATCTCTGCGCTCACTCCTCCGAAGGCGCCATGGGCATCATGGTGAACCGTCCGGCGGGCAGCATCGATTTTCCCGAGCTGCTGGTGCAGCTCAACATCATCAACAAAGCTGACCAGATTAAGTTGCCGGAAAACGCCGAAACCATGAAGGTGATGCGCGGCGGCCCGGTCGATACAGGCCGCGGTTTCGTGCTGCATTCGAGCGATTTCTATCTCGACAACGCCACGCTGCCGATCGACGACAAGATTTGCCTGACCGCGACCGTCGACATCCTGAAGGCGATCGCCAACGGCAAGGGGCCGAAGCACGCGATCCTCGCGCTCGGTTATGCCGGCTGGGGGCCGGGGCAACTGGAGAACGAAATCCAGTGCAACGGCTGGCTGCATTGCGACGCCGATCCGGATCTCGTGTTCGGCGACGATGTCGAGGAGAAATATGCGCGCGCGCTGCGCAAGATCGGCATCGATCCCGGCATGCTCTCAAATGAGGCAGGGCACGCGTAAGCGCGGCGGCAAAACCTCTTTCGTCATGCCTTCGCCAAGCCCCCCGCGAAAGCGGGGTGTTACTCCGCCGCCTGCTGCGCTGCCGCGTCCTGATCCACCGTCGGCTGGGTGCCGGCGACCGTCGCCCGGCGCATGTCGCGCGGCTGCGACTGGTCGTAGCGGCGCACCCGGTGCATGGTCTGGCGGTTGTCCCACATCACGAGGTCATGCACGGTCCATTTGTGGACGTAGACGAATTCCGGCCGCGTCGCATGCTCGGTGAGATCGCGCAGCAGCAGCCGTCCCTCCGGCACGCTCCTGCCGCGGACGACGCCGGCGTGCGAGGAGAGATAGAGCGACTTGCGGCGATGCACCGGATGGGTCCGCACCAGGCGCTGCAGCACCGGCTTGAAGAGCTGCTTTTCCTCGTCGGAGTAATCGAGGAACCCGAGCGAGCCGCGCGAATACATCAGCGAGTGCTCGCAGATCAAGTCGTCGATCTCAGCCTTGGTCTCGTCGTCGAGCGCATCATAGGCCGCGCGCATGTCGGCGAACTCCGTGTTGCCGCCCTTCGGGTTCACCACGCGGGCCGACAGCAGCGAAAATTTCGCGGGGATCGGGCGGAACGAACTGTCGGAATGCCAGAGGCAGTTGCCGAGATTGAACAGATGCTGGCGATGATCCTTCGCCAGCGGCTTGCCGTCCTTGTCAAGGTTGGAGACGTCGTTGAGGCCTGAGTCGAGGCGAAGGTCTTCCTTCTTGGTGACATTGCCGCCGCGCGGGTTCTCGCGCTCGCCGAAATTCAGCGCGAATGCCATTTGCTGCTCGTCGGTGATGTCCTGGTCGTGGAAGACCAGCACGGCGTATTTGTCCATGCCGGCCTCGACCTCGACCGCCTCGTCCCTGGTCAGGGGTTTGCGCAGATCGAGGCCGGACACCTCGCCGACGAAATGCTTGTGAAGCTGGCGGATCGCCATCGCCATCGCGTTTCTCCTGAAGTCGGTGGGCGGCTTTACCGCGCGATTTTCCAACGAAGCTACTCCCGGACCGAATGATGTCAACGCAAGCGGCCGGCAGCCAGCCCTGCATTTTCCGCGTTGCGGAAGGGGTGATTGACAAGGCCGGCGGCAGTCCTAAGACGGTTAAACAAGCCAGAAACGTAAGGTGCGGGAGATGAACGAGCTCGATTTCAGCGGCAAGCAGGTTTTTGTGATCGGCGGCTCGAGCGGCATCGGGAACGGGATCGCGCAAGCCTTTCGCAAGAAGGGCGCACGCGTTGCGGTATGCGGCACGCGCGTACACGCCGCCGACTACTCGGCGGAGGAAGGCTCGCGTCTTGGCGGTCTTGACTATACGCGGCTTGACGTCAGCGACCCCTACGCCGTCGAAAGCTTCAATCCATATTTCGATCGCCTCGACGTGCTCGTGCTGGCGCAGGGGGCGGTGATCTACCGGCGTGGCGAGTTCGAGATGTCCGGCTTCCGCAAGGTGCTGGAAGTCAACCTGATCAGCCTGATGGCTTGCGCCACCAGATTTCATGCCATGCTGCGCGATACCAGGGGTGCGCTGATCATCGTCTCGTCGACCGCGGCCTTCCATTCGACCATGGGCAATCCCGCCTACAACGCCTCGAAAACAGGCGCGGTAGGATTGACCCGCACGCTGGCACAAGCCTGGGCGGAGGACGGCATCCGCGTCAACGGTATCGCGCCGGGCCTCGTCGATACCAAGATGACCAAGGTCACGACGGAAAACCCGAAGCGGCTCGAGAGTGCATTGGCAAGGATTCCGCTGAGGCGGTTGGGGACCCCAAGCGACATGGCGGGCGCCGCGCTGTTTCTGGCGTCGCCTTTGTCATCCTACATCATCGGCCAAACCATCGTGGTCGATGGCGGGCTGATCCTGTAGCCTATCGCGTCGGATTGCTTGACGCTGCGGCCGAGCGGCCGATCGGTGCCGGCGGCCGCAATATTCCCGGCGTGAACGGGCGCGGCTGCGGCGACCACTGGCGCGGCGATGAATTGCCGAAGCCGAAGAAATTACCGAATGGGTTCTGCTGCGCGGGGTTCTGCTGCAAGGGCCTCCTCTGCTGCAAAGGAGGCTGCTGCCTCTGTTGCGGCAGGGCTGCGACGCCCGGCGTTGCCGGCGTCGCGCCGCCTCCGGGCGTTGCGCCGCTGCCGGGTGTCGTGGAGGCAACCGGTGTGTCGCCTTTGGCAGGCTCGTACCCGACCTCGCGTCGCGGCAAGGTGAAATCGTCAGCGCGCCCGGGCGGTGGCGTGAGCGGCTCTCCCTTGACGAGGGTGCGCGCGGCAAGTGCGTCGACGGCGGCCGGCCGCGTTCCCGGACCGCCGAGCAGTTGATCGGTGCCGACATTGGAGGCGACCAGCGGCAGGACCGGTCCTGCGAGCGGCCGAGGCGCGGGCTGACCGGGAACGGCATTGGCATCCGGCGTCGCCGGCTCGGTCGGCAGCGTGATCGGCGCCGAGCGCGCAGCAATCAGGCGGGTGATCTCGCGCTCGACATAGTGCGCGAGCTTGCGCGCGCCGGGTTTGGTGAAATACACGCCGTCATAGGAGCGGAGCTGGCGGATCTGGCCCTCGAAGTCCGGACCCTTTTGCAGGAACAGCCCGCGTTCATCGACAAAGCCGTCCCAGACGTCGACATAGGTGATGCCGGCCTTCGCGGCCGCTTCGCGATAGAGCGAGTCCAAAAACAGCATGTCCTGGGAACCCTTGGGCCCGCGGATCGCGGGAAGGCCGACCCAGACCACCGGTACGCCCTTGGACTTCAGCACCGCGATCATCTCCTCGATCTTCTTCGAGTAGAGTTCGACCCAGCGATCCTCGCGAAACTCGTAGAGGCCGTTCGGCGCACGCGTGCTCTTCCCGGGCACGATAGCGGGCGGCGCTTCGGCGTTGTCGGCATCGTCCGGCGGCAGTTCGGTATCGACCGCCTTCTCTTCCGGTTTCACCGCGGTTTCGGCCTTGTCCGACTTGGGTTCCGCGGCCTTGGCGTCACCCTTTGCATCGCCCTTGGCGCGGGCGTCCTTTTTGTCGCTCTTCTTCTCGGCAGGCTTCTCGGTCTTCTCGCCGGCAGGCTCGCGCATTGCCACGCGGTCATTCAGCCCGAGCATTACGACGATGATATCGGCTTTCTCGGCGGCCAGAATGGATTTGGCGGCCGCCGTCCAGTCGGCCGGATCGCCCTTGGGCTGATATTTGATCAGGCCGGAAGTGCTTTTTGCTTTCCGGATCACGCCCATATCGGGCTGTTCGCTGTAGGCATCCTCCAGGCCGGAAGCCAGCCAGTCCGCCATGCCGTCGCCCATCACCATGACGTTGCGCTCCGGAACTGCTTCGCGCTTTTCCGGCGGCGGGGCCTTCGAAAAGTCCTGGTAGACGCGCTTCGGCGCCTGCTGCTGGAAGGGGGTGAAGAAATCGCTGCCAAACCAGCCCCCGCCGCTGCGCGATGCGGGCCGACCCCATCCGCCCCCGAGATTGCCGAAATTAAAGAACTCCGCAGACGCGGGCCCCACGATGCCGACCAGAAGGGCAATGACGACCAAGAGCACGATCGAGGGACCGGGCTCGGTCAACACCTTGAGAAGAAGGCCTCGTTTGAACATCCGGTGCGGTCGCAAATGGTTGGCGGCAGTCGATAATAGCGGAATCGGGCCGCAAGCGGGCAGAAAAACCGGGCTATCCCCGGCCCGTCAAGCAGCTTGAGGAAATGTGGTTTCCGGGGCCGTTTACAGCGCAAATGGCCGCGCTTCAGTTGCCGCGCAGCCGGTCCAGCATCTGTGCCGAGGCAAATCCGTCGGCTGGCGCCCCGATCGAGGCCTGGAAATTGCGCAGCGCCTGTCGCGTTTCGCCGCCGAACTGGCCGTCCGGGGTGCCGCGGTAGAATCCGCGCTGGACCAGAAGCTGTTGCAGTTCCAGCCGTTCGGCGCGCGACAATTCACGCTCCTGTCGCGGCCAGGGCTGCACGAAGGGTTGGGAGCCGCGCAAGCGGTCCGCGAAATGGCCGATCGCGAGCGCATAGGCCTCGGCCGGGTTGTATTTCATGATCACGCGGAAGTTCGGCAGCATCAGGAAGCCCGGCCCTTCGGCGCCGGCCGGTGCCAGCAGATAGCCCTTGTCGGCGGGGTGCGGGAACGGTTGGCCGCTCGCGCGCTTCAGGCCGAGATGTTCCCATTGCGCTGCTGTCATCACCTTCGCGCGGTCGGCCAGCATGTAATTGAAACCCTGCGGGACCGTGACCTCGTAGCCCCAGGACTGGCCGCTCTGCCAGCCGTCCTTCTTCAGGTTGTTCGCGGTCGATGCGATCAGGTCGGCCGCATCGTCGACCACATCGCGGCGGCCGTCGCCATCGGCATCGACGGCATAACGCTTGAATGCGGTCGGCATGAACTGGGTCGGGCCGAAGGCGCCGGCCCAGGAGCCGTGCATCTGCTCCGGGCGGAGATCGCCGCGATTGAGGATTTCGAGTGCGGAGAGGAACTCCTCCTTGAAATAGCCTTGCCGGCGGCCAATGCAGGCCAGCGTCGCGGTCGATTGCAGCACGCTGCGATCGCCGATCTGGGTCGAATAGTTGGATTCGATCCCCCAGATCGCGGCGATGATATAGCGGTCGACGCCATAGGCCTTCTCGGTTGCGTCGAACTGCGCCTTGTATTTGGCGAGTATCTCCTTGCCCTTGGCCAGGCGGTTGTCGTTGACCAGGATGTCGAGGTAATCCCAGACCGATTTGGTGAACTCCGGCTGCGCGTCCATCAGGTCCATGATGCGCAGGTCGGGCGTGAGCCCGGCCGTGAAGCGCTCGAAGTTCTCACGCGAGACGTTGCGTCGCGCGGCATCGGGCCACATCGCGCCGACGCAGTAACCGAAATTCGCAGCCGCCTGCCTTATCGCGGCCGCCGTCATCAGGGGATGGCCGGAGGCACCGTCCTCGCCGCTCCAGGGGATCGATCCGGTCGCGGCGGGCGCACCCTGCGGCGGCGCCTGATTATCGGATTTCGGACCGGAAAAGATGTTGCTGAACAAGGTTGAAAGCCCGCCGCCGGAGGACTGGGCCCGCGCTTCGCCGGCCATAAGCAGGCCGGCCGCTACCATCGCGACGGCTGTCAACGCTTTCGGTCTGCCCGGTTGCCTCATGTTCCACCCGCTGCCCTAAATTTAAGGCTTTCAGGAGGCTCGTTTACGGTTTCCAATCGCTTAACAACAGTGAAGTTTTCCCTCCGCCTTTGTTCCCGGTTCAAAACCGGCTACCAAGGCGGCCGTTTTCCGCCTTCCCCAAAAAATTATGCCCGGCAAATCCCATGAAAATCCGCAAAGCTGTCTTTCCCGTCGCCGGTCTCGGCACCCGTGTCCTGCCTGCCACCAAGGCGATGCCGAAGGAAATGCTGACCATCGTCGACAAGCCCTTGATCCAATATGTCGTCGATGAGGCCAAGGAAGCCGGCATCGAGCATTTCATCTTCGTCACCGGCCGCAACAAGGGTGTGATCGAGGACCATTTCGACCGGATGTTCGAGCTCGACGCCACGCTGGCGGCGCGCGGCAAAAAGACCGAGCAGCAGATTTTGGCACGCGACCAGCCGGAAGCGGGCGCCATGAGCTTTACCCGCCAGCAGGCGCCGCTCGGCCTGGGACATGCCGTGTGGTGCGCACGCGACATCGTGGGCGACGAGCCGTTCGCGGTCGTTTTGCCGGACGAACTGGTGCTGCACACGCCGGGTTGCCTTGCGCAGATGGTCGCGGCGGCGAAACATCTGCCGGAGAAATCGAACCTGCTCGCGGTGCAGGAAGTGCCCGCGGATCAGACGCACCAATACGGCATCTGCGGCGTCGGCAAGCGTCACGCCAAAGCCAACATGTTCGAGGTCGACGGCATGGTGGAGAAGCCGGCGAAAGGCAAGGCGCCGTCCAATTTCTCCATCACCGGGCGATACATTCTGCAGCCGGAGATTTTCGCGATCCTGTCCAAACATGAGCGCGGCGCAGGCGACGAAATCCAGCTCACCGATGCCATGATCGGGTTGGCGAAGAAGCAGAAATTCTATGGTGTGGAGTTTGCAGGCGAACGGCATGATTGCGGCTCGAAGGCCGGTTTTCTGCGCGCCAACATCGCCTTCGGCATGGCGCGCTCGGATCTGCGCGACGGCCTGCGCGCAGATATGAAGAGATATTCGGGGAAGTAACGGCAAGGTCGCTTGCGTCCTTGTCGTCATTCCGGATCGCGCTGTGCGCGCCGTCCGCAACGAAGGTGTCAAGCCGCGAGCAGCAGGTCGGGCAACTTGGCGAGCGCGCAGCAGTTGCGCCCTGCAGCCTTTGCCGCATAGAGCGCCTGGTCGGCGGCATGCACGAGCTGCGGCCAGTCGAGCGCGGCCGTCGGGGTGACGCTTGCGATCCCGATACTGACGGTCGTGATGGCGGGATCATCCGACCACTCCTGAACCTTCGCCCGGATGGTCTCGGCAATGCCGAGCGCCTCCCTTTCCGACTGCCCCGGCAGGAGCACGGCAAATTCCTCGCCGCCATAGCGCGCGGCGCAGTCGCCGGCCCGTTTCACCGAGTCGGAAATGCAGATCGCGATCCCGACCAGCACCTGGTCGCCGGCCGGATGACCGTACGTGTCGTTGAAGGCCTTGAAATGGTCGGCATCGATCATGAGCAAAGAGAGCTGCGTCCTGTAACGCATTGCGCGCCGCCATTCGCTCTCGATCGTGGCGTCGAACTTGCGGCGGTTCTTGAGGCCGGTCAGCGCATCCGTCGTGGCCAGCTCCTCGAGCTTGTCCTCCGCAAGCGCACGGCGGTCGATTTCGCGCGCAAGAAACAGCGTCGCGGCGAGCACGAACATGATCAGCGTCAGCATGATGGAGCCGATCCGGATCAACTCGATGCGCCAGAGCCGCAGGATGCTGTCCCAGGGCTTGCCGACCACCACGACCAGCGGCTTCAGGCCGCCGCTCCAGACGTACAGGCGATAGGTGGAATCCACGGGGCTGACGTCGGAAAACCATCCGCTCGGCTGTGCCGTCAGGACAATGCCGTCACGCCGCTCCCTTACCTGCTTGCCGATCACGTCGAGGTCGAACGGGGTGCGCATGATGATGGTGCGATCGCGACGCAGCACGGTGATGATGTCGCCGGGGCTCAGATTGAGACGGCCGAACAATTCGTGGAAATAGCTGAAGCGAATCGAGCCCGCGACGACGCCGAGAAAGCGGCCGTCGGGACCAGAGATGCGCCGGCTCAACACGATGGCGTAGGAGCCGCGATGAAGCATCGGGCGGCTGATGTAGAGGCCCACATCGGGCTGGTCGCGGTGAACCGTGAAATAGTCCTCGCCGGCGCGATTTTCCGGCAATGGATCCAGCGTCGAGGCGTCGACCGTCAGTCGCCCTTCCGCATCAAACACCTGGATAGCGCCGAAATGGTTTGCGGTCGCGGCGTGATCGAACAGGATCAGGTGCAGCACCGGCCTGGAGACGTTTTTGATATCGGGCGCCACGATGTTGCTGGCCACGTTTCGCAGCGAGAGATCGTAGAGCTCGATGTTGCGGCTGATGTCGGCCTCGATGCCGATCGCGAGGTTTTCCAGCGACTGGCGCGCCAGCTCTTCCTCGCCGTGCCGCATGTCGAGCATGACGCTGGCGCAGATTGCGGAGAAGCCGATTACGGTCGCGACGGAGCAGGCGATCAAAAGCTTTGCTGATTGCCGCCAAAGCTGTTTGGCCGTGTCCTTGCGCCCCCCAAATCGCATCCGTTTCGCTCCCGATCTCTCTGGATGCGCCAGAAACATTGCTGGCGGCTTAAGTGAGGACAACGATGCGGTAATCAGTTAACGGTTGGTTGCCGTTGACGCCAACAGCCGCGCGTCCGGTTTATGTACGCACCAACGACGGAACGGCCGTGAACGATTACGACCCCCTGCGCGACTACCTGAAGACACAAACGCGTCCCGAACTCGTGCTGAGCTTCGAAGAGATCGAGGAGATCATCGGTGGTTCGTTGCCGCGCGCCGCGCAGCGCGCGTCCTGGTGGGACAGTCTGCGCAGCCCGCAGGAGCGGATGCCGCAGCGCGAGGCCTGTCTTGCCGCGGGCTATGTCGCAACCCGCATGCCGGACGGCAGGAGCGTGCGGTTCAGGCGGATGAAGCAGGGGGCGGGCACGGCCGCGCCGCGCGCACGGTGACGGGCGCTGCCTTGCCGCGCAGCGCGAGTGTGCGCTTGTCCAGATCGGCGTAAGTTTCGCCAAGCGCGGCATGGATGGTCTCGCTCAGCAGGACCTCGCCGGCGGCGGCGCTCGAAGCCAGTCTTGCCGCGGTGTTGACGGTATCGCCGAGTGCGGTGAAATCGACGACGTCCTGGCTTCCGACGTTGCCGACATAGGCAAGCCCGGAGTTCACGGCGACGCCGATCGGCACATGCGACGCGGGCGAGAGTTGCTCTCCAACCGTGCGCAAGAGCGCAAACGCCGCTTCCGCGGCGCGCCGACGATAGGAGGGACCGCAAATGCCCGGGATGAACAGGGCCATCACCTCGTCGCCCACGAGCTTGTCGATGATGGCGTCGTGGCGGATGAGGACCTCGGTTGCGGTCAGGTAGAACCGGTTCATCCGCGCCGCGAATGCGCTCGGGCCGAGCTTCTCGGCCATCGCAGTCGACCCGCGCACATCAGCAAACAAAACGGCGATATCGACCTCGGCGCCGCCGGGCGGCATGGCGTCGCAGCAGCGCGCGCAGAGATTGGGATTCTTGCGCGACCGCGTGAATCCGAACAATCCGACCAGCCGCCCGCCGAAGCCGTCGAACGGGTTGTGGCAGACCTTGCACCGCGGCGGGCTGGGCAGATGCCGGAACAACAGGTGGGTCATGCGCAGTGGCCGGTGCCCCTCGGTCAGGAGCTGGCGCCAAAACGCCTCAGCAGCATCGGCGGACATCTCAGGCTTTTCTGACATGACAGGCCCGGTCCGGATCCAAGGCAACGCGTCCGATTTTTCGAGTATAGACCCTCCCGTCGGTGCGCGGCCAGAGAGTGGCGCGGTGGCGCGCTTGATTTGGCCGCTGGAGCGGAAGCGTTTTCCGCTCGCGAGACGTTCCTGGTGATCGAATTTCGCGGCGCGCACGGTGCCGCGTGGCGTTGTTGGCATTTCAAACCGCGGGACCTATAGTCGCTCGCTCAGGGGCACTTAGCAGAACGACGATGCGAGTCTCAATCATCACCGGCGGCGGGTCCGGGATCGGTGCAGCGGTGGCGCGCCGGCTGGCGGCGGGCGATCAGTGCCTGATGCTGCACGGGCAGGGTGCCGATGCGGCGGGGCGCGAGCGATTGGAAGCAGTCGCCGGGGAATGTCGGCGCGCCGGGGCGAGCGTCGAATGGCGTGCGAGCGATCTTGCGACGGAAGGCACGGCCACCGAACTCGTCCGTGCCGCGCGCGCCACGTTCGGCGCGGTCGATGCCGTCGTGCACGCCGCAGGTTTTGCGGATCGGCGCGGTTTCCTCGAGCTGCCGCGCGAAGGACTGCAGCGCTCGTTCGCGGTGATGGCCGCGGCGTTTCACGAGCTGATCGGCGCAGCGATGGCGGACCTGGCGCGCGGCGCGAACGGCCGGGTCGTGGCGATCTCGAGCTTTGTCGCGCATCGCTTTCTGGCCGATGCAACCTATCCGGCCTCCGCAGCGGCAAAGGCCGCGCTGGAAGCCCTCGTGAAATGTCTTGCGATCGAGCTTGCGCCGTCGGGCGCGACCGCCAACATCGTGATGCCCGGCTATACGCGAAAGGATGCGGGACGTTCCGGCGCACTGGACGCGCAGGGCTGGCAAGCGGCAGCCACGGCCAATCCGCTGGCGCGTCTCGCCGAAGCCGACGACGTAGCGGCGCTGGTCGCGTTTCTGCTGTCTCCGCAAGCCTCCCATGTCACGGGTGCGCTGCTGCCGGTCGATGGCGGGCTGACGCTGATGTGATCATTTCCTGGGACAGCGATCGATGCCGGACAACACAACAGGGATTGCGGATGTCGTCGTGCTCGGCGCGGGCATCGTCGGGGTGTCTGCGGCGATCGC